>ERZ1090868.246-NODE-246-length-30408-cov-68.589728_pt1 | contig 30408 bp, 59 predicted proteins | sample MGYA00478475_ERZ1090868 | MGnify/ENA primary metagenome ERZ1090868 (study PRJEB33644, sample SAMEA5815747) | chicken gut metagenome | biome: Chicken; feature: Gastrointestinal Tract; material: Caecum | place: Ireland | collected 2019-01-01 | study: A study of the...
TCACCCTCTCCCTGGGCATCCCGAAGGGCCAGCCGGGCACCTCTGTTTCCCGCATCCAGCGCACCAGCGGCACCGGCGCGGCGGGCACCACCGATACATACACCATGTACGACAGCAACGACGACGCTATCGGCACTTTTACGGTGTACAACGGGGCCAACGGCGCGGGCGCGGGCGATATGATGGCTGACGGCTCTGTCCCCATGACCGGGCCGCTGAACATGGGCGGGAACAAGATCACCAACCTGGGCGCACCTGGGGCGGACACGGACGCTGTGCGGAAGTCCGACCTGGACGCTGTGGCGGCTGAGGTGGACGGCATCCTGGACGGCACCACACCGGCACACCTTGCCCCGGCCACTGATACCAAAATCGGCGGCGTGATTATCGGCGATGGGTTAAGCGTGGAAGCGGACGGCACGTTGAGCGCGGATGACCAGTTGCCCGCAGGCGGAACCCAGGGACAGGTCTTGACCCAGGGAACCACCGGCCCTGAGTGGCAGGACGCTCCCTCCGGCCTCCCTGACGGCGGAACCCCCGGACAGGTACTTACCCAGGGCGAAAGCGGCCCGGAGTGGACCGACGCGCCTGACCCCCTGCCCACTGGCGGCGAGACGGGACAGGTCTTGACCAAGACCGCCAGCGGCACCGCATGGGACGACGTGCCCAGCGATTTACCCTCTGGCGGCACAGACGGGCAAATCCTCACCAAGACTGCCGATGGTGTGGCGTGGGAGGACGCTCCAGAAGCCGGTGTGACATCGTTTAAGGGAAGAACAGGCGCAGTAACCCCGCAGAAGGGCGACTACACTGCCGATATGGTGGGGGCCAGACCGGACAGCTGGACACCCTCCGCGGCAGACGTGGGGGCCGTCCCGACCTCCCGGACAGTCAATGGCAAGGCGCTGTCCCAGGACATTTCCCTGGCCGCCAGCGACGTGGGCGCAAGACCGGACACCTGGACACCCACTGCATCGGATGTTGGAGCTGTTCCCACATCCCGAACCGTCAACGGAAAGGCGCTGTCCAGCAACATCACACTGACCGCTGACGACGTTAACGCCGCATCTCCTCCCACCTTCACCACCGTCACCCTCACCACTTCCGGCTGGTCCTCCAACACCCAGACCGTCACCGTGTCCGGCGTGTCGGCAGACGAGACCGCACAGCTCATCATGCCGGTCCCGGCATTGGCAAGTCAGACGGCGTACTACGAGGCCGGGATTTTGGTAACGGGCCAGGCGGCCAACAGTTTGACGTTTACCTGCCAGAATGTACCCACGGAGGATTTGACGGTCTATGTCGTGATCCAGGGGGTGGGAGCATGATCTTTAATCCAGTGATCTATGCGCCGAAGCCGTCCACTCACATCTATGGTGTAGAATGGGACTGGACAAGTAGCGGACCAACAAAGGGCGTCCGGACAGACGACGCGGCGCTGTTTGCGGACCCGAATCCGGCTGTTAACAACGGAGCAGGGTCTTCTCCCTTTGACGACCTGTACCCCTGGAGCGAGATGGTCAAAGAGGAGCGCACCGGTGGGACAATGGTCAAGGAACCGAAATACTGGTTCAAGTGGACGAGAACACCTTCTGGAAGCGGCGTAAAGCTCAAGCTACAGATTGCGGACGGCCCAGTGGATGGTTTCCTACCTGACCCTGTCAACATGGACCGGGGCGACGGTCTGGGTGAGCTGGACTTCTCCTATATTGGGCGGTATCACTGTGCAAGCGGCACCTACAAGTCAGAGACCAACAAAGCCCAGCAGACTAATATTACCCGGAGCCAAGCTCGGAGCAATATTCACAATCTCGGGAGCAACATTTGGCAGATGGACTTTGCACAGATGTGGTATGTTGGAATGCTGTTTCTGGTGGAGTTTGCCGACTGGAACGGTCAGACCAGAATTGGTTATGGCTGTTCTGCAAGCGGTTCTGCTGCAAACAACGGCCAGACGGATTCTATGCAGTACCACACGGGCACCACGGCGGCCAACCGGACGACCTACGGCTTTACTCAGTACCGGAATATCGAGGGTTGGTGGGATAACGTCTTTGACTGGATGGATGGCTGCTACTATACCAGCAGCGGCTTGAATGTTATTCTCAATCCTGCCCAGTTCAGTGACAGTGCCAATGGCGTACTCGTCGGTAAGCCGGTGGGTGGTTATCCGTCTGACTTCACCATCCCGACACAAGATGGTCTGGAGTGGGCGCTGTTCCCGTGTGCGGCCGCAGGAAGTACCACAACGTATGTCCCGGATAACTGGGATTTCTACGGTAGTAGCCCGTGCCTGCGCCATGGCGGTTACTATAGCCAGAGCCGGAATCACGGGCCTTTCTGCATTAGCTGCAGCAGCGCGTCGGACCAGGACACCTACATCGGCTGTCGCCTCCAGGAACGTCCGCCGAAACAATAGAAAGGAGACCCCATGAACACCTACATCAAAATCAACTCCATCAACTACCCCGCAGAAATCTACGGACACGTCCGGGACACGGCCTGGGACGGGCGGGAGAGCAAGGTCATCGTCCTCGCCCTGTCCATCCAGGAGGCCCTGGACCTGTTCACCGACAACGTCCAGTGGTCCATCGTATACGGTACCCAGACCATCCCCCAGGAGGACTTTATCATCGCCGGACCCATCACCGACAACCGGGACGGCACAATTTCCGTCCGCATGGGCAAGCCCACGGCGGCGGAGGTATCCAACGTCATCACCGGCGGCGCGGTTGACCTGCCCACCGCCTACGCCATGCGGTCCGTGATTGAGGACAGCGTGACCGCCCTGGACGACGAGACCGCCGTCACGGTGCCCAGCCTTTTCACCCCCTGGAAGCCGGGCGAGGCCGTCAACGTGGGGGACCGCCGCTACTACGCCACCCGGCTGTACAAGGTCGTCCAGGCCCATACCACGCAAGCAGACTGGACCCCGGACGTCACCCCGGCCCTGTGGGCGGTCATTGGTGACCCCGGCGAAGCCGGGACCATTGACGACCCCATCACCGCCGCAAGGGGTATGGAGTATGAGTATGGCCTCTACTACTTCGACCCGGAGGACGGCAAGACCTATCTCTGTGAGCGCATTGGCGAGGCCGAGGGCGGCAAGATCGTCTTGCAGTATCTACCCCACGAGCTGATTGGGAATTACTTTAGCGAGGCTTAAGCTGAAAGGAGGGGCCATGGACGAGAAGTGCATTATTGACCCTGAAAGAGATTGTATCGGGAAAGCGGCGGCACTAAAGCTGGAGGCCCGGATCGAAGCCCTGGAGGAGTGGCAAAAGGATTCCAAAAAGTTCCATCACGACTTCTACGATTGGCAGAGGACGCAGATCGCCCGGGACGCCACTCTGGACGAAAAGCTCAACAACATGGACGCTAATATCAAGAAGGTCCTGGAGAAGCAGGAGGCTTGCGAGTTAAAGCCCGGCAAGCGCTGGGATGCAATTGTGGACAAGACCATCTGGGCGGTGCTGGCGGCGGTAATCGCGTTTGTGCTGGCTAGGGTGGGGCTATGACTGCATTAATAGCAATCATGTCCGCCCTGGTCCTGTTGGCCCTTGTGCTGATGGTATGCGTACTTATCCTATTTCACCGCACCAGAGGGGACGTAGATAGAAAATTTCTATCAGTAACATCTTTTCTGGCGATGACCTCTCAGGTGGCGGCGCTGGTGTGGGTCTCCTGCTCCTACGCCTTCGCCGGGTACGCTACCATCGCACTGGGCCAGCCGTTCCCCGTGACGGACCTGTCCAGCCAGGCCATTGCCGTCCTGCTGGGCAACGGGGTCATCAAGGCGGTAACAAACATCTTCGAGCATAATGACGGGAAAATCTTTGGTACATCGGATAAAGAGGTGAATCGCAATGAATGAAAATATCTTCAAGCGCCTGGCGGCTCTGTTGAGCGTCAAATCTATCGTCACTGTGGTGCTGACAGCGGTGTTCGCCTACCTGTCTATCACCGGCACTATTTCCGGCACGGACTTTTTGACCATCTTCCTGATGGTGATCTCCTTCTACTTCGGGACCCAGAGCCAAAAGCTCCAGGATTCGATTGGAGGCGGCAATGGCGACGGTCAGTGAGCTATTGGACATCGCCCGGCGGCAGATCGGGGTGAAGGAATCCCCGCCCAACTCCAACAACGTCCGGTACAACACCTGGTACTATGGCCGGGAGGTCCATGGGAGTGCGTATCCCTGGTGCGTCGTGTTTGTGGCCTGGGTCTTTGATCAAGCAAAGGTCAAACTCCCCATCCGTACCGCCTCCTGTGGCGCATTGATGCGGGCAGCCCAGTCTGCCGGGTGTTGGGTAACAGGGGATTATAGACCGGGTGACGTGGTGATCTACGACTTTCCCGGCGGGGCCAGGACCGACCACTGCGGCATCGTGGAGAGCGTGGACGGCTCCTATATTTCCGCTATTGAGGGCAACACCAGCTCCGCCAGCGACGCAGATGGCGGGGCGGTGGAGCGTCGGGCACGGAAATTTTCTCAGATCGTAGGAGCCGTGCGGCCATCTTATGACAAGGAGGTGGAGGAAGTGCGCTACAACACAGTGTCTGAGTGCCCGAGCTGGGCCCGGGAAACCATCCAGAAGCTGGTAGACAAGAAGTATCTTGATGGAACCGGAAAGGGCCTGGACCTGAGCGCCGACATGGTGCGGCTGCTGGTGATCCTGGATAGGGCCGGAGCGTTTAACTGAAAATGACCGCCTCATCGGGAACGGTGGGGCGGTTTCTCCATTTGCCGATTTGTACAGACTTTTGTAGAAAGTTACGCGCTGGATACGTATTGTTTACACAAAAACCCGCAAAGCATTTGTATTACTAGATTTTTTATGAAAAAGTTCATATAAATTTGCACAAAAATGGTGCTGAACTTTTGTGAGATTAGTTCGGGACTTCATCTTGACAGTTCATAGGTTCTGAGCTATAATAATGGCATGAACGAAAAGTTCGGAACTTTGAAAGAGAGGTGAGACAAAATGACCAATATGCGAAGGGTTACAATTCCTCTTCCGGACGAGATCGACAAGCGGATTCTGGAAATCAAGAAAGATGATAGATTTATTCGACTTTCTTATGCCGAGATCGTCCGCAAGCTCTTGGAGAGCGGTCTGGGTGCATGGGCAGAAGACCAGGGGGCGTGAAGGAGGTGAGACCATGGAACTGACCATCAAAGGCGACCCGAAAGAGATCGCCGCCCTTGTGTGGGAGTTACAAGAGCGGCGGGACTATTATCTGTCAAATGTTCTTTCTTCGGAACTACTGAAAGGAGAGGCTGTCCATCTTTCGGGAGAGAAAGTAGGCCGCAGTTTTCTAGCAGCCGAATAGTGGTACAGGGGCAGCAGTAAAAATCCCCCGCCGACGCTGACACCGCCGACGGGGGGCAAAGCAGATGGAAAATGCTCTACACCATCATTGTAACACGGTGTAGGGGGAAAGGCAAGAAAATGATAACACGAATGGAACAACGGCGCATGGAGCGCATGAGGGCAAAGACAATCTCAGCGATATTCGTCCTGATGGCCCTCCTCATCGCCTTTATGCTGGGCTACTACTTCGGCGGCACAGCAGAGGCCGCGGAGGAACCGGAGCCTGTACAGTACATACCGGATGAACCAAAGGTGGTAACTCTTCCGGAGATTGAGGAGCCGGAGGAACCGGAGCCGCCGACGCTGACCAGCATAGGGGAGTTTACCATTACCGCATACTGCGCCTGTGAAAAGTGCTGCGGCAAGGACCCCAGCCACCCTGCCTACGGCATCACTGCCAGCGGCACAGAGGCCACCCAGGGCCGCACGATCGCCACGGACCCCAGCGTGATACCTACGGGTTCGGTGGTGTACTTCGAGGGCATAGACGGGCTGACAGGCGGCTATATCGCAGAGGACACCGGGGCGGCAATCAAGGACAACAAAATCGACCTGTACTTTGACAGCCACCAGGACGCACTTGAGTGGGGCGTGCAGACAAAAGAGGTGTTTGTCATTGATTAAGTGCCGTCAGTGCATCTATCGAGCGCCGCTGGGCGCTTGCTACACTTGCGATTATGTTGCGCTGACGGGCCAGACAAGAGGAGGAAAGGCGGAGGACTGTACAGTGTTTGTCAAGGGGCCACGGCTGAAAGAGCCAAAGAAAGCGACATCGAGATTTAACTATTTGGACGCGGGGGAGCGGGATTATCTCAGTTATCTGCGGGATACCGTGTTGAGACAGGGCGCTCCAATCGTCGAGAGGGGGAGGAAAAAGCGATGAAAGCAAGCTACAACGACCCAACCCCTATTGCCTATTGCGCCATGTGCGGAGACCCTATCTACTGGGGAGACCATATTTTCGAGACAAAAGACGGTGAGTATCTCCACGCAGAAGGAACCTACCGAGATTATCGGGAACGTGGGACAAACGAGGTTCTGCGGCTGACCTGCGCAGAAGCATGGGTGATAGAGACCGGCGGCACGGAGGAACTGACGAAAGCGGCGGCGCTGGAGGTAAAAAGATGGGAGTAAAGGGGAGAGCAATATGTTGAAGTCATACGCAGAGTTAAGTGTAGTGGATGTATTGCCTTACTGTGATTACAGAGAGGCAAAGGATGATAAGGGGAAAAAGATCAGAGTCCCCTACTTAAACTGGGCCACATGCAAAAATCTTTTGCACGAGAATGGCGCAGAAAGCGTTTATTATGTTCCTCTAAAAACAGCCAGCGGAAGCTATCTTTTTTGTTCCGCAGATGTTGAAAACAAGGACGGTAGGAAAACCGGATGTTGGTTTGTTTCCGTAGAGATCCACGTTGATGACCGTGTATTTACGATGGACATGCCACTCATGAATGGGTCTCTCGTTGTCTATGAGGATACATTAAATCAATTGAGAATTTCTAATGCACACGCAAGAGCTTTTGTTAAAGGTGTAGCAATTCACACGGGACTTGGATTTTCTTTGTGGTGCAGCGATAAGGACACGGAGCAGGACCCAGACGATTTGAGCGGGCATAGCATTATGGCTGTAAAGAAGAGGATTGAAATGGAGCTGACGGCAAAACTGCAGCGTGGAATGGATATGGAAGATATTCTGTCAGGAATTGGAATAAGCAGGAGATTATTTGATAACACCATGAAGGCCCTGGATAACGCCCAGCTGATCGAGAAGAAAATCTTAGAGCTATGATTCATTCGAAAGACCGAAGCCGATGGTTTGGCGCGTCCGACACGTCTGTGATATGCGGAAACTGGAATACAAGAACTTTTGAGGACTGGTGGCTTATTAAACTTGGGATATCAAAATCCGAGTTTGAAACCATACAGACAAAAACAGGAACCGCGCTAGAGCATAGGATATTGCAGGCTGTTGGCGTGAAAAAAGTGGACCGACAAATCAAAATTCGTCCCTATCGTCTTCGCGTGAATTTGGATGGGGAAACAAGGGAAGAAATCAGCGAGGTCAAGACACACAGCTCCGAGGTTTTCAAGGTGACGAAAGCCTACTGGAGGCAGTGCCAGGTTGAGATGTTTGCGGCGAATAAGCGATGTCGGATTGTCGCCTATCGTTTACTGCCGGAGGATTATCAAAACTGGTTCTTGCCGATAGATGAATCTCGGTTATCCTTCCACCCCATCGAATATGACCCGATGTGGATACATCAAGAATATTTGCCAAAGCTCAGGTATTTGGCAAGTTGCCTTAAAAGAGGGGTGTGGCCAAATGCAGACAAACAAAGCGAGATGGCAGCGGGACAGTGATGGCACATGGATTTGCTTTTTGACAGACCAGCGGACTGCCGGAGAGGTGTGCTCCAGCATTGAGCCGGGAAAGACATATGACGTGACCGTGAAGGAGCACAAAGATAGGCGCAGCAAGGATGCCAATGCTTACTGTTGGACGCTTTTGGACAAGCTTGCAATGATGCTCAGGAGACCCAAGACAGAGCTATATAGGGCGTATATCAAAGAGATAGGCGGGAATAGTGATACAGTTTGCGTTGTTGATAAAGCCGTAAAAACGCTTCGTTCTGGCTGGGAGAGGAACGGCTTAGGGTGGCAAACTGACACTATGCCATCAAAGATAAAGGGGTGTACGAATGTTATCCTTTACTATGGGTCATCTTCTTACGATACTGCGCAGATGTCTAGACTTATTGATTTAATTGTGGAGGACTGCCGAGCGGTTGGAATCGAAACACTTCCTCCGCACAGATTGGACGCATTAAAGGAGGAGTGGGGCCGTGCATCGAGCAACTAAGGCCACAGCAATTCAAAAAGGCGTGAAGGAAACCGTTTTTCTGCGGGATGATTGCCGGTGCGTTCTATGCGGAAGCCCGTGGGGCCTTCCCAACGCTCACGTCATTTCCCGTGGGCAAATGGGCATGGGGGTGGAGGAAAACATCGTGACTCTCTGCCCTGAGTGCCACAGAGCCTATGACCAGGGGCAGAACATAGAGAAGTTTGGGAAGGGAACGACCAGAGAGAGCCTACAATGCTACCTGATCGCTTATCTCAAACAATTTTATCCGAACTGGACGAAAGAGGAGGTTACATACAAGAAATGGAACAGCTTTTGATTGCTCGGACCGATATCAAAAAGGAGGGGAAACTGTGTTAAACCATGTGGCTTTACAGGGCAGGCTCACCAGAGACCCGGAGCTGAGGAGCACGGGGAGCGGGATACCAGTTACGTCGTTTTCTCTCGCGGTCAACGGCAAGAAGGATGATACTACCTTCATAGACTGCGTCGCATGGCGCGGAACGGCGGAGGCGATCTGCCAGTATTTGGGCAAGGGCCGGATGATGGTCGTTGAGGGGTCTCTGCAATCTAGAGAGTGGAACGACAAGGAAGGGAACCGGAGAAAGAGCATTGAGGTCAATGTCTCCCAATTTCATTTCTGCGATAAGAAGGAATCCGCCCCTCCGCCCGCTCAGAACGATGTTTACTCCGTGGAGCCGAGCGGGTTTGCAGAGATAGACGACCAGGACGGAACGCTTCCGTTTTAATCGAAAGGAGCCGATATGGCAAGGAACTATGCTGCCCTCCCCTATGACTACTTAGAGGAGATGGCTGCGCTCAACGATGCGGAGTTCGGTCGGCTAACGCGGGCACTGCTGGTATACAGCATGACGGGAGAGCCGATAGCGCTCTGTGGCAATGAGAGGTTTTACGCAAAAAGAGTTATGGCGCAAGAAGACCGGTTCCGTGCAAGCTACGAAGAGCAGATTGCCGTAAAAAGCGAGAGAGGGAAAGCTGGTGCTAAAGCAAGGTGGAGCAATGCAAAAAATGCTCAAGCATGCTTAAGCATAACAAGCAATGCTAAAAATGGCAATACCGAAACCAAAACCGAAACCGATACCGAAACCGATACCCTCCCTCCTACCGGAGGGAAGGGTAAAGGGACGCGCTTCGCGCCGCCCTCCATCCAGGAAGTGACGGATTATTGCCGGGAGCGTGGGAACGGTGTGGACCCTGAGCGCTTTGTAGACTTTTACGCCGCCAAAGGCTGGAAGGTCGGAAGCCAGCCGATGAAGGACTGGAAAGCCGCCGTGCGCACCTGGGAAAAGCGGGACGAGGAGAAGAAGCGGGCGCAGCCGTCCAGGGGGATTAAGCTGTCAGAAGCGGAAAAGCCTGTTGACCACTCCTCGGAGTTCGCCAGGATGGACCGATACCTGAAAAAAATGCGGGAGGGATCATGAACAGCAAGCGGAAAGGGAAATCCGGTGAGCTGGAGTTTGCCAGAGTTTGCCGGGCACAGGGGTATGACTGCCGAAGGACCGCCCAATACTGCGGGAACACCGGAGAAGCAGCCGACGTGACCGGACTGCCGGGCATCCATGTGGAGGTCAAGCGAGTGGAGCGGTTAAACGTCAGCGAGGCGATGGGGCAGGCCATCAGGGACGCAAGGCCGGGGGAAATCCCCGTAGTAGCCCACCGGCGGAACCATGAGCCGTGGCTTGCCACCATGCGGCTTGAGGACTGGTTTGCGCTTTACCGGGAATGGGAGGCAGGACGTGAAGAATGATCTTCTCCGCCGAATAGAGGCGAAATACGCGGCACACTACGCCGCTCTGTATCAGGCGAAAATGCGGATGACGCTCCAGCTTGCCCAGGATGCTGCCATGATCGCCGCCAACGAGGTCTTGCAGATGGGGCCGGGCAGAGCGCCGGATTTTGCAGCAGAGATGCGGGATGTGGTCAACGAGATCGCGGACGCGATGCTGGCCGACCAGAAGGACGATGAGAAATTTTCTTATACGCGGGGCGTGGTGGACCGGCGGCTGAAAAAAATCTGCGGGGAGCACTTCGTCCCCTGGGAGGAACGCTATGGGCAAGAATAAGCGCCGGGTCGTGCTGCTGGTCACGCCGCAAACTGCGTACAACCTGCAACGTCTGGCAGACATGGACAAGACCAGCCCCGGCAGGGTTGTGGATAAGCTGGTCAGGGACAGGATGGTGGCGATGAAGGAGGCGGTCAGACGTGGATAAATTGGACGCAGCCGTGAAGCGCCTGCAATCGGCAAGCGAGATGAGCCTGTACCTGTACCAGAAGCCCCTGCTGCTGACCTACTCCGGTGGGAAAGATTCCGATGCCTGCATTGAAGTGGCGAAGATCGCGGGCATCCCATTCGATGCAGTCCACAGCCACACTACAGCGGACGCGCCGGAAACAGTGCGGCACGTGCGGGCGAAATTCCGGGCGCTGGAGCTGGAAGGCATCCACTGTGAGATCGCTTACCCCGTATACAAGGGGCGGAGGACAAGCATGTGGGACCTGATCCCCCGAAAACTCATGCCACCCACCAGACCGGTCCGGTACTGTTGCGAAGTCCTGAAGGAGACGGCGGGCCGTGACCGGTGGATCATCACCGGCGTCCGTTGGGCGGAGTCGGTTAGAAGAAAAAACACCAGGGGGATCTATGAGGCCCTCGGCAGAAAGACGTCGGACAAAGTGGTCCTCAACAACGACAACGACGATCTGCGTCTGGTCACAGAGACATGCGCCAGCAAAAATAAGCGCACGGTTAACCCAATCATCGACTGGACGGACGAGGATGTATGGTCGCTGCTACGAGACCGGCACGTACAGTGCAACCCGCTGTACTGCGAGTTTGGTCGGGTGGGGTGCGTTGGGTGCCCTATGGCCGGGAAATCAGGACGGGAGCGGGGGTTCCTCCGCTGGCCCCGATACAAGCGGCTGTATCTGGACGCGTTTGACCAGATGTTGAGGGAGCGTGCCGCGAGAGGGAAGAAGACTTACGGCTGGCAGGACACCACGGACGTCTACCGCTGGTGGATGGAGTATGATGTCCTGCCGGGGCAGATGGATATTTTGGAGGTGGATTATGGAGAAGGATAAGTTGGTCCGACGGGCGCTGCTGGGCGACCACGAGGCGGCGAAGCGGCTGACGGATGCGGGGGTGAAATTACGGAACTTTCTAAATTGAAACAGAAAATATGGGATATTTTTTCTGTACAGGATGATGATTTGTTAAACGCCATTATGGATGCGGCGAAAAACGAAACTACCCTAACTGAATATTACGAATTGGTGAGCGGAGATTTATCAACGGATGAATTACAAAAGATTTTCCAGTATTACTACGCAGATCGAAAAGAAAAAATGCAGGACTATACACCGGCCACCCTCGCAAAACTTTGCGCCGTTGCGACCGAAACAGACGGAAACACCGTATATGATCTGTGCGCTGGCAGCGGAGCGCTGACCATCCAAAAATGGACAGAAAGCCCAAACAAGATGTTCATCTGCGAGGAATTAGACGAAAGGGTAATTCCCCTTCTGCTGTTCAATATGGCTGTTCGAAACATGACTGGATGGGTTATTAACCGGAACGCCTTAACGCTGGAAACGAAATTGGTTTACCGGCTTGAAAGCGGGGAACGTTTTTCCACAATCAGAAAAGAAGATATAGCGCCGGAGATTGCAGCAGACGAAATTATTTCAAATCCGCCCTATAACATCAAATGGGACGCTCCAGAACCTTTGATGGCAGATAACCGATTTTCTGGCAAGCCAATTCCAACGAGTGCAAATGCGAATTTTGCATTTGTGTTGACTGCGCTTGCCAGAAAGAAAGAAACAGGGCGGTGTGCCTTTATCCTTCCGCGTGGGTGCCTCTCATCCGATGTGGAAAGCGAAGTTAGGGAATATCTTGTATCAGGCGGGCTTGTCGAGCGGGTTATTTTAATGCCTGACAAGATGTTTGAAAGCACATCTATCCCGACCTGCGTTATGGTATTTAGCCACGGGAATAAGACGGTCAAATTTTATGATTGCAGGAATAGGGCAGAACAAGAACAGCGAGACCAAAATGGGCAATTTGGAGGGGCGAGCCACGAAAACCGAACATACCACAAAACAGTAAATGTTTTGCCGGACGAGTTGATTGATGAATTGTGCGGAGAATGTCTGAATATTGCGGGATTTTCGAAAGAAGTTCCTGTGTCAGAGATTTCGGATCAAGAATATGTTCTTGTTCCATCTAGGTATATCAAACTAGAAGAAAAAGAAAATACGCACCGACCTTATGCAGACATTATGGCCGATATTAACCGGGTTGCCAGAGAGCGGGCCGTAATTAAGATTACCTGCAACGAAACGCTCGCGAAACAATTAGGGATTTATGAAGTGGCGCAGATTGAGGCTGAAAAGTTAGATGATGGGTTAAACAAGACATTTGAATTGCTAGGCGGTAAGTATAATGGGAAACGGTACATTACTCTTTCAAAAAACAAAAATGAGTTTAAGGTTGAAAACCAAGACAAAGAGATCTTGTCTAGTTTGGTGAACTTTTTCCTACCAATGTGGAAACAACACATATTTTACCTAAACCAAGAAGAAAATAGGCTTCTTGCTGAACTGCGGGATGCTATGTTACCAGAACTAATGAGTGGAAAATTAGTTGTGCAATAGGAGGATTTTATGGAAGAAATTTGCTTCTGGAATACCCGCGCACCGATTCTAGGCTCGGAGGAGATGGAGATGCTGGAGGGGATGGAATGACCTTATACGACATTCTGCGGATTACAAGATACTGGCAGAAGTTTTGTTGCTACGTAACAAACTCCTATGACCAAAATGTCCCCATAGGATTTGGAACACGTAGGGAACTCCTCGACGAGGAGCAGAACGACGAACTCTTTGATTACCTGATGTGCGATGTAGATAGCATCACCGTTGCAAAAGATAAGGCGTTGCTGGTTCGAGTACGGGACGAGCATTACAACCAACCGTTGGAAGAACAGTATAAATGCACAGGGGGCTGGAAGGTATCAGACCCGAAAACAAGACCGTTCAGGTTCAGCAACGAAATGGAGGATTGGGAATATCATGGCTAATCGTGGCGATGTAATCAGCGTGGATAAACTGTGGGATATCTTTGACCGGGAACGTAAAAAGGCATGGGAGGGCGTGGATGCACCTATTGGTTCACAGGAATGGGAAGCCGCAGCCGGGAAGATCGACACCATCAACAATATTTGTGAAGCGGTGCATGACATGAATACCTGTTCACGGTCAGATGGCGAGAAGGCTAAAAAGCCGGTCTGGAGGGTCAAGCAAAGCATTGTGCATACAGACTATGCGGACGGTTCTGCGGACACAAGAACTATTAAACGTGCGTCCTGGTGTTGCCCTGTATGCGATTGGTTTGTTGGGGAGCAGGTAGAAGTATTTGGACGTAAGCACAATCAGATGAAAAAGAATTTTTGCGACCGGTGCGGCCAGATGATTGATTGGGAAAGCGTGGAAAAGGAGGAACCGTAATGACGAGGGAAGAAGCGATTGCCGTATTGGAAGAGAGTAAGCGACAGAACGAAATCATGAGAGACAACCCGAGTACATTTTGGGCATCACAGCAAATGGCAGAAGGCGTTAAGAATACCCAAAGACGAATTGCAGCCCTTGATATGGCCCTCTCCTTCCTCCGCCCCGTCAGCCGGGAGCAGGTGGAGAAGGTGTGGAGGGGTGAGTGGAAGTACAGCCACACTTCTGCTATAGATCATTTCGCCGTTGTGAAATGCTCAAAATGTGGACATGAGGCGTATGCAATGGCGCTCCATGTTATTGAGGGGAACTTTTGCCCCGCATGCGGCGCTCCCATGACGGACAAGGCCGTGCAGATGGTGATGGAGAGATTGGAGGCGCTGAAAGATGGCTGATATTTGTGATTCTTGCGCTTTTGAAGACGCTTGTCCAAGTGCGCATTTTAACAAAACAGAATCAAGTATCTGCGCATTTTACAAAAGTATGCGCAGGGATAAGTCGGACGGGAAATATTGGGAGGAGGCGCTGAAAGATGGCAGTACGAGCGATTAACGCAAGCCGTTTTGCGGAAATTCTTGAGCAATGGAAGAAAGACTGCTTACAGGATAATGACCAGCAATCCGCAGATGTTATCTCTGATGTGATACTCCAACTGGATGATATGCCCACCCTCACCCCGCCGAACGAGTGGGTGAGCGTATATGACCGGCTGCCGGAACCTGGTGAGCGAGTGCTTGCTACGGACTGCGGATTTGTCGGAGAGTTTTACATCAACAAGCGTGGGAAATGGCAGCGATATAACGTTAATTGTTCTGAATTGCTTATGGCCTTGGACATTCTATATTGGATGCCCCTGCCCGCACCGCCTACAAAGGAGGAGTGAAGATGGATAGAAAAGAGGCAATCCTACGCATCAAAGACCACATGGAACATCACGGAATTGGTAAATATCCGCACTTAAAGTTAAAAGAAGCCCTTGATATGGCTATTGCAGACCTGTCACAGCAGAACGAGCCAATGACTCTGGAGCAGTTGCGGGAGATGGACGGGGAGCCGGTGTGGATCGTGGATGTCGGGCCACATAAATGGTGCGGGCCTGGTTGGGCAATCGTGGACAGAGACAACTGTTTGGTGAGGACAGTAAAAAACTGGAACCCTGTATTTTTTGAGAGATACGGCGAACGGTGGATCGCCTACCGCCGCCCTCCGGAGGGAGAGGCATGAATAGATTTCCAAAAGACTGCTGGGGTAAGAAATGCCCACATTTTCACGTTGTTGATATGAGTATAGATGACTTACTTTGTACTTGCGATATTTTACAGAAAAAATGTGACGCTTGCGATGAGGATTTTTGTTTCCTGATTTGCCCATTAAGCAAGCGCCCGCCGGAGGGAGAGGAGGACGCCTGATGGACATTGAGAAGCTGATTGAGACATTGCGACAGCACGGAGTTTCATGTGTTCGAGCCTATGGGAAATATTGTAGCATTTGTGATGAAGCTGCCACCGCCCTCTCCACGCTCCAGGCCGAAAACGCCCAGTTGCGGGCAGAGCTGGAGCAGGTGAAGCAGGAGAGGGATGCGGCGGTGCAATGTATTAGAGGAATCGCAAAGAGCGGTAGAGTGTGGATGTGCCCGTATTGCGTCCATGCAAAGGACACGACCGGTGGAATTGCTGAATGTGAACTTGATGTTGGTGTGTGCATGATGCCGTACAGCAAATTTGAATGGCGCGGCCCGCAGAAGGAGGACTGACATGGAACGGCTAACCTATGATTTTGCGCTTGGAGGAAACCATTGCTGGCAGGTAAAGGGAGCAGACAATCTGGAGTGTCGGGAGGTATGCGAAAGGCAAGGAGACGACGGATGCAAAACCTGCCCTATCGCAAAGGCATTTGACCGCCTCGCCGCCTACGAGGACACTGGCCTGGAACCGGAGGAGATCATCGAACTGAAAGGCAGGATGGAGGGGTTGGAGAAATGAGCATATTGAGCCATATGATTGCATGGGGAGGAAAGGCAAAGTATTGGCTATCCCGTGAGTATTGCTACGATGAAATGGAAGAAAAGGGATATGCTTCGCAGGGGAAATGTTGTGGTCTGGTGGGTGGTGATAACTGGTCGGACAATACGATGTATATGTGTATTGACTGCCCGCACTACACACCGATTATTGGAGGGGAACATGAAACGGCTAACTGAGTATACAATTCCAGAGACCGGATTTTCCGTGGTATCCGAAGAAAAATATAAGCGGATATTGATGGAGGAAAAACCCAGCGTTGAGAAGGTTTATAACCGACTCAAAAAGATCGAGGACATCCTGGGGAAGGAGTACGACCTGGATGAATTGAGTAAGGCTATGGCCGCACTACGGAGGGAGCAGGAATGAAAACCGCCACGTTTTTTGATACCCGTGAGGAGTTGCGGGAACTGACCGAACTGCCAGAAGATGACCACGACGCTGCTTTGTGGGACGCTGGTTTTGACCTGGATGATTGGGACTTCGGTTTTGTATCTGATACAGAGTGGAGCGAGAGCGGTTGGTTTGATGGTAGCGCGTCCTACTACGAATACTTCCTGCTGGACAGAATGGCGAATTGCTGTGTCGGATATAAGCACACAGAGTACAAAGGGCGGCATTATTACATGATGTATCATTCGTGAAGGGGGAGCAGGAATGACCGAGATTGACGCAACCTTGCAAGTGATTGCGATTGCTTTGTTTCTGTTGCTACTTTTCAAGGATATGAGCGGGCAGGATCAACTGCGAGGAATTAAGAAAGAATTAAAGCGGATCGCTGACGCGCTGGAACGGAGGGAGCGGGATGGCTGATTATATCGATAGAGAAAAGATTTTCTCAATTTGGAGAAGTATGCCAGCTCCCGCATCTGTAACAAGTTTGGCTGCGGCGATAAGCCAAACGCCAGCCGCCGATGTTGCCCCGGTGCGGCATGGGAGATGGATCGGCGAGCCTGTAGACATCGACGGCCACACAGCGATGGAGTGCTCGGAGTGCCACAAGGTCAGGGTGCTCGGTGAGTATTGTAGCTCGTGCGGAGCTCGCATGGACAAGGAGGACGAGCAATGAAAATACATATTCCAGCATTTCAGGCGATGGCTAAATGCAAAGAATACATGAACCACAGACCGATTGACATTGATCTGGGGTCTGATGTGGTTCCTGTGGTCAGGTGCCGGGAGTGCGAAAACTATGACGAGAATGGAGATTGCATTTCTTTAGATTTACGGATTGGCATCCATTCTGACACTATTAACTATGATTTTTGCCCTGATCCAGATTTTTACTGTGCTTACGGCAGGAGAAAGATTGAAACTGTACTTCCAAAAAGTGACGAAAAAGATGAAAGTTTGGAGGCCGACCATGAAGTTTCGTGACCCGAAGACGGGGAAAGTGTATCAAAATGCCAGAGCCGCACTGGATTCATTCCCGTGTCCGCAAAGAGTGTCCTGCGAAAATTGCAAATTCGACGGAAAAAAATGTACTGAAAAATGGGTGAACGAGCACCCCCATGAAGCCGCCCGCCTGATGGGCTATGAGATAGTGGAGGATGATTGCAACCAGTTGCAAAAAAGTTGCAATTCAGTCGCAAAAAAGGAGGATGCCAACATGGACAATCCGTGCATTGGATGCGATGTAGGCTGGGAAAGCATTTCAACCGCTGGAAGCAAGTCTTGCAGAGAAACGTGCGAAAAATTCAAGGCGTGGGAGGCGAAAAAGAAAATTGACAAGCCGTTGAAGGACTGGACGCTGGGGGAGCTAAAAGGTTATTGCTATCGCGCCCCGCATGATTGCATTGGATGCAAGGTCAAAGGAGGTAGAAACAACTGCCCTTTTGATGGAGAACCTGCAAAATGGGATTTGACCGAACGGCCCCGCTTCACCCAGCAGGAGGTGGAGAGGGCGAAGGCAATTAGATTGATTTATCCAACCGCCTATCGACTGGAAGAGGCTGACCCGCTTATTCGTGTATGGGATAAAGAAGGAAAACTTTTGGCCCATGTAGATGTAAACTTGTTTTTGTCTCTTAAGCCTGAACAGTCCTACACCCTTGACGAGATCATCGGAGGTGCGGAATGAACGCCATCGAGAACCAAGTCCTGGAGCTGGTAGCCGTAGAGCTGGCCGCCGCCAATGAGCGGTTCCCGCAGTTCCATTCAGCGCATGAGGGGTGGGCTGTGATTCAAGAGGAAGCTGATGAGCTGAAAGAAGCCACAGATAAAGTCATCGGAAGAATGGTTTCCTTGTGGGCAACGGTCAAATATGGGAATGACCCTGAAAGACTGCTGCAAATGATTTCAGAAGATGCCATAAACGCCGCCTGTGAAGCCGTCCAGGTAGCGGCAATGTGCAAGAAGTTTTTGGAGATGGAGGGAAAGAAATGAAAAAAATAGTTTTTTCAGTATTTGCTATTCTGATGGTGGTTCTCCTTTCTGCTTGCGGTGAACCATCCGGGAGCAGGCAGGACATTTATACGACGCAGAAAAATGCAAACAACATCCAGGAAAACCAGCCGACACCAACCGACCTAGAATACTCTTTGGAGAGGTACAACCTGATCCGCCGGGCATACTGGGTGAACGGACAGCGGGAGAAAGCCCTTTCCCTTCCCTGCGAGATTGAGCGACCCCTTGGCTATATCGTCCTGTTCACAGAGGGCGGGGGTGTAGTTGGCCGATATGTAGTTGACGGAAAGGTTACAAGCCTGAATAGCTATCTCACGCCAGACAGCGAATACTATGAGTACGGAGGCACTTACAACGACTGGATAGCTGACGTAGACGGCTCTTACGGGGAGAACGATCATGGCATTTTCTTCTTTACCCCGGATGGAAAATATATCGAGTGGACAGGAATTTATCTGTATTCAGACATCCCGTTTGAAGTAACCACGCCGACTATCGTGATCGGAGGTGAAAGTGGTGAGCAATAAAGCTATTGCCGCTATTGCGGCTGTCTGTATCGGGCTTATCCTGTTTTTCGCCGCAAACCCATTTGGAGTTATGGCATGGAACTCTTGGTTTGGTCTTGTTCAGAAAGCAGATGACGCTACCAACTATGAAACTTTGAAGCAAGTAGAGGACACTTGCCGTTCCATGATTGCTTCCTATGAGGCGGACAGGTTTACATACGAGCAATATAAAAACAGTGAAGATGACGAACAGCAGTCATGGGCAGAACAGGCGAAAATGAGAGCGAACCGAACAGCGTCAACCTACAACAACTATATCCTGGAAAATTCTTATGTGTGGAGCGGGAATGTTCCAAACGACATAGACAGTGAGTTGGATTATTTGGAGTAAAGGGGTGCAACAAATGAGAGAACTACTTTTCCGCGGTTTCCACCCCTGCGACGGCCCGGACACCATTGTGGTGGATGGAGAGAAGGTTAAGGGGAGGTGGGTGGAAGGAAGCCTACTGACCTACAAAGATGGTACGACTTTTGTTTGTTGCGAGGATTATATCCCGGACGTACTCAACAAGTATGAAGTCCTTCCATCCACTGTGGGGCAGTATAGCGGATTAGATGACAGCGACGGTCGGAAAGTGTTTGAAGGAGATATTCTTAAATTCAGAGACGAACCAAACGACTATGAGTGGACAGGGCACATTGAATTTGGAAATCCAAACTGCGGATATACGTGGGGATTTCAGATTGTCCATTTGAGCGGGCCAAAGCCTAACATTGATACACTATGCTGGTTCGACATGGAGCAAGGCGGAGCATACAGCGAGGTCATCGGCACCGTGTTCGACGAGGAGGCACAGCATGATAATTGAGACTTGCCCGAAGTGCGGCGGTGAGCTAATGAACATAATGCTGACTACGCGGGAGGTATAAGAAGTGAGCAAACCAAGGTATCGCTGGTGGGGGTACGTCAAGTCCATGATACGAAATTACCCGGCGGTACAAGATAAATACTGCCAGGGGAACATACTGAAAGAGCGACAGGCCGTGCAGAAAGCGATTGAGCAAACGGAGAAAATGACCAATGGAACAGAGCGGATGCAAGTGGTTGACATGGTGTTTTTTAGCCGCTCGCACACACTGGCCGGAGCTGCGCTGATGGTGCCTTGTTCATACGCAACGGCGAAGCGGTGGATACAACGATTTATTGAGCTTGTAGCGAAAAACTACGGGCTGATGGATGAAAGTTGAGCCAAAAAAGCCAAATACATCCCTTATAATGGGAGTGTGGGGGCGTGCATCCTCTGCGCTCCCATAGCTTTCCCCTCCCTTCGGAAGGTGTTGCCTTCATCCCTTCCTCCTGTCGCCCTGGCCCCGTGGCGGCATCAATAACGGGGCAATTATATGCCGCAGCTCGATGCAGCCCACGAATCCGGGCCGGGAGGTCGCGCCTCCCATGCGGCACTATTGAGCGGTGGCGGAATAGGTAGACGCTAATCAGAACCCGGAGAACTATTTGGGGCTGGTAAGTAAGCCATACGGGCCGAATAGAGATGGAAAGCGTGTATGGGCCGGAAATCCGGGCAGTACATCTACCCATAGCAGTAAAACGAGGCGTCCAGGCCACGCCTATCCGGGTTTATGCGGGGTGCAAATCCTCGCCCGCTCAATCGGCCCGTGGGAAAAGCCGTCAACCCACAAGATACCCGGATAACACCGGGTATATGCCGCCACCGTCCGCATGAGAGCGGGGCGGTACCAGAAATCTATGTCGGAGGTTATGCAATATGCTGCACTTTAGCGCATTAAAGTGGGGGGGGGGCAGTGATCTAGCCCTCTTGGTCACTTCGACGGAGGTGGCCGTATGATCTTTCAACCTCAAATCGTTGGGAAGCCGCTTCCGACGCTTACGAATCCTGGAACTGCCGCAGACCTCCTCAGCGGGAAGCAGCTGATTGACGCAAATGGGAATGTGCTGACGGGGACGATGGCAAACCGTGGGGCGCAATCCTTGGTGCTTGAGCAGGGGGACAGCTACACTATACCGGCTGGCTATCATAATGGATCTGGTACAATTTCTGTCAGGAAGCCCATTGCATTAATAGAAAATTTTGATAGTAGTGTAATTTCTGACCCCAAAAATTTTAGTATTACTATACCGAGTCAATACACAATCATTTCGGATGATATTAGGGAGTGCATGTTGTCAGTTACATTTAGAGGTCGGGGGAAATACAGTTCATATCCAGAGACAGATATTTCCGCTGGATTGTTGCCGAATGAATATGAATATAACCACAATGTTCTTACTGGATATATATCAACAGCCTCGGAGTATGGCTCATATAGTGGTTCGTATAATATGAGGGTAACTATATCGGGTAATGTACTTCAATTCAAAGAAATCACCGGGTCCGTGACGTTGATTCGGATTGATTATTTCAAGGTTTGCCTACTAGTCTACGAAAACTAAAGGAGGTAGCACCATGCACAAATCTACTTATGTAAACCGGGGGGGGGGCAGCCTGACTGCCTAACTGTCACTTTGCCGAAAGGTGGTGACAGAAGATGATTTTTCAGCCGGGTAGCGGGGGAAGCGGCGGGGGGATTACTGTTCAATCCGGGATTTTTTCTACATCCTCCCAAAATAGATCGGTAAGCTTTGGCTTTGAAGCGAAGATGGTTTTTGTTAGATTAAGTGCACAAAGTGGCCTGCCTAATTTTGTGGATCAGGGGGGTACAGCACCAGTGTACAACTTATCTGGAGAAGAGGCGAATGTGGTTCGGCTTAGTGCAGATGGGAAAACTTTGATTTCTAGTTTCAATCAAGGAATTTATTACCTCGCCCTCGGCTAAAAGGAAGGTGGTGGCATGGCTGCGAGGCTGCCAGCCCTATGTACAAATCCAAACGCTTAAATAATGAGGTTATGCTTGTATGAACAATGGGTTTGTTCCGCTAACAAAGGAACTTCTGGATGATGCAGAGGAAACTTATTTAGAGCTTCAAGGCTGGATTCCTTGCGCTTACCACGGTGGGCGCTTTCTCCACCCGGGAGAATGGAAGCATGGCAAGTGGTATGAATTTATGGCGCAGAATGGGCGAGTGTTTAAGGCCAGGATGGTGACAGACGCACACATGGATTGCTTTAATCCACCGGCTGATGTCGCCGAGCGTGAGGTTTGGTTTTATCGAGAAATATAGCTCAAAGCACTATGTACAAATCCAAACGCTGGATAGAGATGGCGGGAAGGGCAATGAGGCGGGATGGATACAAATGCCAGCTATCCGCTAGGTACGGAAAGAACGTACCGGCGGAGGTTGTGCATCATATCTATCCCGTGGATGAGTACCCAGAATACGCCTACTGCATGTGGAATTTAATAAGCCTATCAAGGGCGGCGCACAACAAGCTCCATGACCGCAAGACCGGTGAGCTGACGGAGGAGGGGCGGGCGCTGATGAGGAGGACGAAACGTGAATACAGATGATGCACTAAACCTGCTGGTAAAATATAACGGATATGAATCCTGTGTAAAAAGTATAGTCGATCACATCAACGGATTTCAAGGAAAGCCTGTTGTATGCCCGGATTGGCTGAGAGACCCGCACAGTGTTACGGGGTGGCTGTGGTTTATCTTGGTGTGCCGATTTGGTGACTACGGAACTTCTCCGCGATTTGGATGGATAGAGGATAAAGACGCTGCAATGCAATTTCTTAAATATCTTTTGGAGTACGAAATATGAACTGCCCTTTGTGTGGGATGCCAGCATGGACAAGTAAAAATGAACCAGTAGCATTGTGTAAGGGGATATACAGGCGCTCTATCAGGTGCGATACATGCGCAGACGGCAAGACGTTTACCGTTTACCGAACACACCCTGTGAGTGATAGAGAGATTGCTAAAGAGTATCAAATGGCATCCCCCCCCTAATCAGGCGGCCCATCCTGGCCTGCCCGTAATGGCGTGGGTTTAAGTCTTTCCAACTCTGAGATGGATTTTAAGTAAAGGGTTTACATAATGACTGCAAAACAATGGGAAAAGTTAATAAAGAAACAGCTTTCCCGTTTGGGGCAGACAGAAGAAGCCTATCATTCTGTGGTTTCCACTTTGGCCGACATCCTGGAACAGCGCGACAGCGTGTATCAGGAATATGTGGATGGCGGCTGCGAGGCCGTCCGGGAGTACACAAACAAAGGCGGGAACACCAACCTGACGAAGAACCCTTTGCTTGTGCTGTGGGATGATCTGAACAAGACCGCGTTGGCGTACTGGCGGGAATTGGGCATGACCCCCAGCAGCTATAAGAAAATGACGGGCGATGCCCCGAAGAAAGAGAAGGTCAGCGGGCTTGCCGCCGCGCTCAAAAACCTCGAAAGCTAAGAACTGGGCCGCCGTCCTGGAGTACGCCGAAAGCATACGGGACGGGAGGAAGATCGCCTGCAAGGAATTGAAGCAGGCGGTCAACCGCTTTTTTGCAGACCTGGACAACCCAGAGTATGACATGGACCCGAAAGCCCCGGAGTTCTGTATCGGGATCATCGAGAAAACACTATGCCACCAGCAGGGCGAGAAACTGGACGGGACGCCGTTGCGGGGCACACCATTTCTGTTAGAGCCGTGGCAGAAGTTTATTATATACAACCTGGTGGGCTTCAAGCTGGCCGGGACCGATATTGTCCGCTTCCATGAGGCGCTAGTATTCGTCCCCCGGAAACAGGGGAAAACGGCCTGGGCGGGATCACTGGCTTGGGCGCTTTCTCTGTGGTACAGGAAATCAGGGGCAAAGATGTACATAGCATCTGCGGCGCTGATGCAGTCTTTGGAGACGTTCAATTTTCTCTCATATAACATTCGACGCATGGGAGAAGACGCAAAGGACGGCGGTTCCACAAAAATTATTGACAACAACAACGAGCATTCTTTGACGGCGGAATTGCCGGACGGATCATTTTTCATCCGGGCCTTGGCGGCTAATCCAGACAGTCAAGATTCGCTAAATGCTAATATCTGTATAGTCGATGAAATCCATGCGCTTAAACAACCCAAGCAATACAACCTGTTCAAGGAAGCGCAAAAGGCATACACGAACAAACTGCTGATTGGCATTTCCACCGCGGGAGATAATGAGCAGGCTTTTCTTGGGCAACGCCTGAAATACTGCCGTAAGGTCCTGGACGGCACAGTACAAGATGAGCAATATTTCATCTTCATGTGCTGTGCCCCAGAAGGTGTGAAGGATGGGAGTGTAGATTTTACAGACCCGAAGATCCACGAGATGGCAAATCCGAATTATGGAGTAACCATCCGGCCAGCGGAGATTCTGAATGATGCCCTCCAGGCGCAGAATGATCCCCAACAGAGAAAAGACTTTTTTGCCAAATCCCTGAACGTCTACACCAATGCCATGAAGGCCTACTTTGACATTGACGAGTTCCGCCGGAGCGATGGGAAATACGACTGGACGATTGACCAGCTTGCGAAGATGCCCATTGACTGGTACGGCGGGGCCGACCTCTCAAAGCTCCACGACCTGACGGCGGCGGCACTGTTTGGCAACTACAAAGGCACGGACATCATCATTACCCATGCCTTTTTCCCTGTTGTGGCGGCGCACGTCAAAGCCGACCAGGACAACATACCTTTGTTCGGCTGGGCGGACGACGGTTGGCTGACGCTGTGCAACTCCCCTACTGTCAACCATGCCGACGTTGTGAACTGGTTTGTTGAAATGCGGAACAGGGGATTTCGCATTAGGCAGATCGGCCATGACCGGAAATTCTGCCGGGAATACTTTATCGGGATGAAGTCCGCGGGATTCAAGGTCATGGACCAGCCCCAGTTTTACTACAAAAAATCCGAGGGCTTCCGCCACATCGAGGCAGCGGCGAAGGATGGGCGGCTGTACTACCTACACAGCGAAGCCTTTGAATACTGCGTGGAAAACGTGTCTGCCGTAGAAAAAACGGACGACATGATCCAATATGACAAAGTCCAGCCGGAACACCGCATTGACCTGTTTGATGCTTCTGTGTTTGCTTGCATCCGTTATCTGGAAAACATGGAGCGGCAGAAGAAGGGTAAAGAGTGGTGGGGCGGAAAGGAGGGCTCATGAGCAAAAGAAAGCAGAGCCGCGCACGGGCAGAGCCCCAGAAGCGAAGCGCCGTGTGGCTTTGCCCGAATGATAAATTTGAGACGCTGATCTGCCAGGGGTACACCTCCCTCGCGGCAAATCCTGAGATTTGCGCCGGGGTGGACACCATCGCCCGGCTGATCGGTAGCATGACTATCCGCTTGATGGAGAACCGGGACGACGGGGACATCCGAATACGGAATGAGCTGTCCCGGAAAATCGACATCAATCCCAACCGCTACACCACCAGGGAGCAGTTTATCCACTGGATCATCAGGACACTGTATCTGGAAGGAAATGGAAATGCTGTGGTGTATCCGGACACGCGGGCCGGGATCATCCGGGACTTAAACCCGATCCCTCCTGCGCTGGTATCGTTTACTCCCGACGGCTGGGGGTACAAGGTCTATATCTCCGGGAAAGAGTACGCGCCGGACAAGGTGCTGCACTTTGTCCTAAACCCAAACAGCTATTACCCCTGGATGGGGGACGGATACCGGGTTTCCCTGGCGGACGTGGCAAACAATCTGAAACAGGCCGCCACTACGCAAAAGGGATTCATGGCCTCGAAGTGGAAACCTAGTATCATCGTCAAGGTGGATGCCCTGACGGATGAGTTCGCCAGCCCAGAGGGCAGGCAGAAGCTTCTGGAATCCTATGCCATGTCTGGAGAGGCCGGGGAGCCTTGGCTGATCCCGGCGGATCAATTCAGCGTGGAGCAGGTGCGTCCCCTGACGCTGTCCGACCTGGCCCTGGACGCTATGGTCACGCTGGATAAACGGACAGTGGCGGCAGTCTTAGGAATCCCGCCCTTTGTCCTGGGGGTGGGGGACTTCAACCGGGATGCTTGGAACAACTTTGTCAACACCACAATCATGCCCCTTGCCCGGAGCATCGAGCAGGAGATGACGAAGAAGCTCCTGCTCAAGACGGATTGGTTTTTCCAGTTTAATTCCTGGAGCCTCTACAGCTACTCCGTCAATGAGCTTGTTTCCGCCGGGGCGGAGATGGTGGACCGGATGGCCCTGCGGCGCAACGAATGGCGGGGCTGGCTGAATCTTCCGCCGGACGCGGAGATGAACGAACTGTTGGCCCTGGAGAATTACTTGCCCCAAGATAAGCTTGGAGACCAAAAAAAACTGATACAAGGAGGCCAAGATGAGAGTTAAGATAGTGCCTTTTGGGAGAAACAATTATCTTGTATCAGATGATGGCCGCATATTTAATGGGTTGACAGGAAAAGAAATGAAACAGACCCTTTCCACTGGGACGGGGTATTTGAAGGTTGTTCTGTATGGAGAAAACGGCCTCAAAAAGTATGTGAATACGCACAGATTGGTAGCACAAGCGTTTGTCGAAGGCGAGGGTGACGAAGTAAACCACATTAATGGGATTAAAACCGATAATAGGGTAGAAAACCTTGAGTGGTGCACCAGAAATGAAAATCTATTACATGCTTACAAAACGGGATTGATGCCAAACTATGCGGTACATAAGGCTGTTGTAGCAAAAAGCATTGCCGAGAAAACAGAAAAGAGATTCCCGTCAATTTACAATGCCGCCCGTTCACTAAAAATTAGTCAAGGAAATATTTGCATGTGTTGCAAGGGACAGAGACCTTATGCGGGTGGATACACTTTTACGTATGACGAAGGAGGTGAGGACGATGGAGCATAGATACATCCCCATGGAGAAGATGGAAACAAGAGAGGACGGCGACGACCTCTATATCGAGGGATACTTCGCCGTGTTCAACTCCATCTATGAGTTGTGGCCGGGGGCCACTGAGAGCATTGCGCCGGGGGCGTTCGACGAATCCGTGAGCGACGACGTGCGGGCGCTCTACAACCACAACACGGATATTGTACTCGGAAGGACTTCCGCCGGGACGATGGAGATCAAGCAGGATTCCCATGGCCTGTGGGGGCGGGTGAGGCTGAACCGCAGCGACACCGACGCTATGAACGCCTATGCTAGAATCGCAAGGGGCGACATCACCGGGTGTTCGTTTGGATTCGACATCGCCTCCCAGGAGACAGACTACCGGGAGGATGGCACCGTCCACTGGACAATCACCAAAGTCTCCCCTCTGTATGAGATTTCCCCCTGCACCTTCCCGGCCTATCAGGATACCGTGGTATCCGCCCGGAAGCACGACCTGGAGGAGATCAAGCGCAAGCGCACGGAAGCCTGGAAGCACCAGGCGCTGGAGAAACTGCATGGTGTTAGATGACGCGGCACGGAAGGCCGCAGAGGACATCCTTTCCCGCGGGGAGAGGGTGGAGCTAGTCCCACTAAAAGACGGCGTTAAAGTCTACGAGATCAAGCGCCGGGAAATAAAACGTCCCGCCTCTAAGCGTTGAGGCGGAGGAGCCGAGCGTGGCTGACTGCGAAAGCGGTTGGTCACGCTCTTATTTTTTGCTGAAAGGAGTACCGAAAATGCTGAAAGTGCTGATGCTCCGGCGGTCTGCCGACGCCAAAAAGGCCGAGCTTGCCGAGCTGGAGCGCAAGGATTCTGACTTCATCACACGCGAGGCCGAGCTGGAGACCGCCATCAACGAAGTGGAGCCGGGCAACGCCGAGCAGGAGGAAGCCGTCAACGCCGAGATCGAGAAGTTTGAGGCGGACAAGACCGCCCACGAGGAAGCCAAGCAGCAGCTCTCCGCCGACATCGAGGGCATTGAGGCGGAGATCGCTGAGATCGAGAGAAATTCCCCCGTCCCCCCTGCCCCTGAAAAGAAAACCAACAAAACCGAAAGAGGTGACATGCACATGGATATCAACATTCGCTCCCTGCCCATGACCCGCCGGGCCTTTGACGCCCTGGCCGCCGAGCAGAGAAACGCCATCGTTGCCCAGGATGACGTGAAGAACTTCCTGGGCCAGCTGAGAAGTATGAAGGGCCAGAACCGGGCCATTTCCGGTGCGGAACTGACCATCCCTGTCGTGTTCCTGGACCTGATCTCCGAGAACATGTTCCGGTATTCCAAGCTTCTGAACCGTGTCCGCGTGCGCTATGTGGACGGCCAGGCCCGGCAGACCATCGCGGGCACCGTGCCAGAGGCCGTTTGGACTGAGATGTGCGGGGCCATCAATGAACTGAACTTCGTGTTCAATCAGGTCACCCTGGACGGCTACAAGGTGGCCGGCTATGTCCCCGTGTGCAATTCCCTCCTGGACGACAACGACATCAACCTGGCCTCCTGGATCGTGGAGATGCTGTCCGAAAGCATCGGCTTGGCTATGGACAAGGCCATCCTGTACGGCAAGGGCAGCGCCTCCCGGATGCCTCTGGGTATCGTGACCCGCCTTGCCCAGAAGACACAGCCCAGCGACTACCCCGCCAACGCCCCCGCGTGGGTGGATTTGCACGAGAGCAACATCCTCCAGATCGGCGGCGCGGAGGTGACCGGCGCGGCCTTCTGGTCCGAGCTGATGACCGCCACCGGGGCCACCTACACCCGGTACAACCGGGGGACCATGTTCTGGGCCATGAACTCCAAGACCTACGCCGCCTTGAAGTCCAAGCTGATCACCTTCACCGCCACCGGCGACATCGTGGCCAACCTGTTCGGGTCCCTGCCCATCGTGACCGGTGACATCGACGTGCTGGAGTTTATCCCGGACGGCGATATCATCGGCGGCTACGGTGACCTATACCTGCTGGCTATGCGGTCCGGCCTGATGATCGAGAGCTCCTACGAGGTCCAGTTCCTCCAGGACAACACCGTGTTCCGCGCCAAGCAGAGAGCGGACGGCCAGCCCATCATTCCCGGCGCGTTTGTGGCGATCAACATCAACGACACCGCCGTGACCACTGCTATGGACTTTGCTGCCGACACCGCCAACGACGCCCAGCTCGCCGACCTGACCCTGACCGGGGCCAGCATCACCTTTGACCCTGAGACCTATACCTACACCGCTACCGCTACCAGCAACTCCCTCAAGATCGAGGCCACCGCCGCCCAGCCCACCGCGCTTATCAGCATTGTGGCTAACGGCAAGCAGGTGCGCAACGGAGGCACTGCCACCCTGACTGCGTCTGTTGCCAATCCCATCTCCGTGACGGTCAAGCAGGGCAACGCTACCCGCGTTTATAACCTGACCATCACCGGCGCGGCATCCTAAGCCCATGACAAACGCGGAAATCTTGACCCTGCTGCAAGTGGACTTGGGCGAGATGTACCCCAGCCAGCAGCGGCAGGCGTACCTCAACCAGGCCATCAGCGCGGCCCAGGCCTTTATCGCCCGTGAGGGCATCAACCTGACCGACAGCGTAGAGGATGGGCAGTTGGTTGAGATGTACGCGGCTTATCTAATCCGCAAGCGTGCGGATGACCCAGGTATGCCACGGATGCTCCGGTGGACGCTGAACAACCGGCTTTTCAGCCAGAAAGCGAGTGAGGCCAATGCTTGATTCTGGCGAGCTGACCGTCTGGCGGGGGGTTAACACCTCCCCGCCCGGCGGGATGCCAGTGCTCACCTATCAGCAGGTGTGGGGCAGCTACTACGAAAACCGAACCATCGGCGTGACCCGCTACTACACAGCCCAGCAATACGGAGACCGGGCAGACGTGATGGTGAGGGTACACCGGACTTACCTCATCAGCCCCGCAGAGGACAGGATCATCCTGAATCCCTACGACCACGAGGACGGGAACGCCTACCGGGTGACGCAGAAGCAGGACGTGCTGGACGACAACGGCCTCCCGGCCACCGACTTGACACTGGAAAGGGATGAGGGAATTGACGCTGCAACCATTACAGGAGGCGCTGGCGGCGCTGGGTAGCGCCTACCACTACGTCGCCCAGCCCAACGCCGTCCCGCCCTATCTGGTGTGGATGGAGGACGGGAGCAACGACCTGTTTGCCGACAACGTCCACGCTGAAAAAATCTGCCAGGGGACTATCGATCTATACACCAACCAGGAGAACGACCCCCTGATGGAGAGTGTGCCTGAGGCGCTAGAGGGGATCGGCGCGGCCTACTACCTAAACTCTGTGCAGTACGAGGATGACACGGGCCTGATCCACTACGAATGGGTGTGGGAATATGGCTAAAATCACCTTCCCTGGGCTGAACGACTATGAGCTGATGATCTCCCGGCTGACGAAAAACGTGGACAGCGTGGCGGGCAAAGCCATCTACGCCGGGGCGGGGATCGTGGCCGACGCGATCAAGGAGAACATCAAGGCACTGCCTATCGTGCGGGGCTACGGCACCACGGAGAACCCTTTACCCGGCGGCGTGACGGCACCGCAGAAGGCCGGATTGATCGACGGGATGGGCATATCCCCCATGCAGGACGACGGGGGGTATCTCAACGTGAAGATCGGCTTTGACGGCTACAACGCCACAGAGACCGAACAATACCCATTTGGACAGCCAAACCAGCTTGTGGCCCGGGGCGTGGAATCCGGCACGAGCTGGAAGCAGAAGAAACCGTTTATCCGGCCAGCGATCAACGCCTCAAAAAGCAGGGCGGAGGCGGAAATGGCCCGGATTTTAGACCAAGAAATCGAAAAAATCACGAAAGGATGATGATATATGGCCGGAATCGGCATGTACGGCGTGT
>ERZ1090868.251-NODE-251-length-30235-cov-21.290524_pt1 | contig 30235 bp, 32 predicted proteins | sample MGYA00478475_ERZ1090868 | MGnify/ENA primary metagenome ERZ1090868 (study PRJEB33644, sample SAMEA5815747) | chicken gut metagenome | biome: Chicken; feature: Gastrointestinal Tract; material: Caecum | place: Ireland | collected 2019-01-01 | study: A study of the...
GATTCACATGTCTTTTTGCAAGTTGGAAATGTTGCACTTCAAATTTAAAATAACATTTACAAATTAACTTTAAAAAAAACAAAAACATGATATAATTATAAAGGCCAAGGAGGTAGTACGATGGAAATAATTGATTTTATTTTGCACATTAACGAATACATTGGGACATTTATAAACGAATATGGAAACTTCATTTATGTAATTTTATTTTTAATTATATTTTGTGAAACAGGATTAGTTTTCTTACCATTTCTCCCAGGAGACTCTCTAATATTTGCCGCTGGTGCCTTTGCCGCCATTGGTGAGTTAAACATCTTTTTACTGTGGATTTTAATTGTTATAGCTGCCATATTAGGTGACACCGTTAACTATGAAATTGGAAAACACTTTGGTAAAAAAATCTTAAACAATAAAAAAATCACTATAATCAAAAAAGAAAATCTCCAAAAAGCCGAAGACCTAGTTGCCAAATACGGTGGCGCGGCTGTATTTATTGCCAGATTTATGCCAATCATTAGAACCATTGTTCCGTTTGTTGTAGGAATAGGTCAGCTTCACTATCCAAAATTTATCAAATTTAATGCCTTAGGAGGAATTATCTGGGTAACTCTATTCATTATAATCGGCTATTTATTTGGAAATATCCCAGCTGTTAAAGATCATTTTACCCTTATAATACTAGCTATTATCTTCCTATCCCTTCTTCCAATTATCATTGCCTTTATAAAAAACAAATTAAAAAAGTAATTTTATGTTATAAAAACAAAGCGAATATTAACTATCCGCTTTTTTTAATTTTAAAACTCTATTCTTATTAATACTAAACTCTCCTACATACTTAATTATCTCATCAGTAACTTGAGATGCCACTATATGACCTTCCTGATTTTCAATACCCAAATCACCATATAACTTGCTATACACATCTTTAATTATTTTATCACGCTCAGCCTTATACATCGACCTTTTCGCAGTAAGTTCCTTCTTTAAATCAGCAACCCTATTTACATCATCGAGAATCATTTTTATATCATCATCCAAAGCTGTATCCCCATAAAATCTTACAAAATCATAATATAAATTTATAAATCTCATATATAACATATTAAGTTTATTATCATCCATCTCGGCATTCTCATTTGCAGGCTTAAATAAATTCTCCAGCAAAACACGTTTAACTGAAGCCATAGACTCCTCAAGTTCACTAATCTCACTCTTAAGATGCTCAATATCACGCTTTAACAAAACGAGGTTTATACACTCATCTTGATACCTTTCAAAAATAATCCTTCTCATAAATTATGCCTTCTTCTTTCTGCAAACATTATAAAATACAAACAATAAAATACATAATAAAATCATAACGCCACCACTTATAAGAATAGGTCTAAACATATAATCCGTAATTGAACCAGTAATAAATGAAATATCAGAAGAGCTTGGAATCATCGTTATTAAATCCGGTAACACAAAAGCTAAACCTAAAGTAATTAATCCACCGACTAACAAAGAAGTTCCCAAATTAGCCAACCATCTCATATTCTTCCTACCTAAAATGATAAGTAATATTGTAAGGATAATTGAAATCACCACCAAAATTACTTTTACCTGATTACTAAAAAACATTTGAACAAAATCTACCTCAGACTCATAATCCGTCGCTAGTTCAGCCGAAGTTGGTAAATTATCGACAACAATTGGAATAAACTCTTTTGAACCTTCCAAAATTTTATCACGTTGATTATCAGTAACCTCTATCCCACTTTCCTTTATCCATTCATCGATATTATCCTCAGCTACCTTATATAAATCTTCATTAGTTAAAATCGGCGTTTCTACCCCATTAACCACATAATCCGTAACATTGCCAGCTGCCTTACCCAAAGCCTCTTTCATCGCCTTAGAATCAATTACTGTATCAACAAGCTTATCGGAAATTCCATATTCCTCTGCCGTCGCATAAACATCATCAATAACTGATGAAAGCGCACTTTGATTACCTACCTTGCCACTATTTCTTATCTTATTAACCTCGGTAAGTAAATCTGTGTTTTCGATTGTCTTCTCCATATTTTCCGTCTTAGAAAATGAACTTATATTAAAGACAAACACCGCTAAAGTCAAACAAACAACCAAAAGCGCACCTAATAAAAACCTAATAACCTTCATATTATCCCTCCATTTCCCAAATTATAGCACATTCTAAGAAAATATTCCATCTAGCTATTTAATCAAAGAACTATTTACCTAAAGCAAATCCTCGATCACCCCAAAAATTATCCTATCTCGCTATTATGCTCAAGATTTATTTATCTAAAAATTTCCCAAAATACCGCCAAAATATTTAAACAACAGTCTTTTTATCACATAAGGTGTGTTATAATAAAAATGGTGATACAAATGAAAGACGTCATAATAATTGGTGGAGGCGCATCAGGTCTAACCGCTGCCATCTTTGCGGCTAAAAAAGGCCATAAAGTAACTATAATCGAAAGAAACAATACATGTGGTAAAAAAATATTAATAACCGGAAACGGAAAATGTAACTTTTGGAATGAAGATCAAAATCTATCACATTACCACTCATCAAACAAAGAATGCCTAAATGAAATAATAAACGAAAAAACAAATAAAGAAGTATTATCCTTCTTTGACTCCTTAGGTATTATTCCCGAAATAAAAAACGGTTATTACTATCCATTTTCAAATCAAGCAACCGCAATTAAAAACGCCCTTATAACCGAAGTACAAAACTTAAATATTGAAATACTTTACAATATAACCGTTACCGAAATAGTCAAAAAAGATAACTTTATCATTAACCCTAATAAAGAAAACATTGAAGCACAAAAAATAATCATTACAACCGGATCCAAAGCTTGTCCTAAAACTGGCTCAAATGGAATCGGTTATACTTTAGCTAAATCATTAGGTCATCAAATCGTTCCTGTATACCCAGCCTTAGTTCAGTTAAGAGGCCATGAAACATATTTCAAAAAATGGGCTGGCATCAGAACAGATGCCATCATTACCTTATATGAAGATGGACAAAAAATAAAAGAAGAAACTGGCCAAATTCAATTAACTGATTATGGTTTAAGTGGCATATGCATCTTTAACCTAAGTAGTCATGTTTCAAAAAACATCCAAAAACATGAAGAAAAAATATCTATTAACTTTACTCCATGGATTAAAGAAAATCCCGAAAATTGGCTTATAAATCAAAATAAAAAAGTTAAAAATCGCAATATCGAAGAACTATTAGAAGGATTTTTAAACTATAAACTAATTCCCATCATTTTAAAAGAATCTGGAATTAATCAAATAAAACACTTAGATAACTTAAGCCAAACTGAAATAACCAAACTAGCTAAAAACCTAACTGACTTTCAAGTGAAAATAACTGGAACCAATACATTTAATGAAGCTCAAGTTTGTGCAGGTGGCATTCCCCTTACCGAAATCAATTTAAAAACCATGGAATCATTAAAAGTTAAAAACCTCTACTTTGCCGGAGAAATATTAGACGTCAACGGTGACTGCGGTGGCTATAACCTAAGCTTTGCTTGGACCACTGGCATGCTTGCCGGTAAAAACGTTTAAGGAGGGTTTTATGAATTTTTTAAAATATGTTCAAGATAAATTAAAAATAACAATTGTTGGTACATATAACGTCAAAAAAGGTCTTAACTATAAAAGACAAATAACAATAAATATCACTGGTGAAAAAACAAAATTTAAAGATTTATTTATTTTCACTATTATTGTTAACCTTTTATTTTGCTTTAAACTTTTTTATAATACAGAATACTTTATTTCATCTCTAATCGTCTCTCACCTTATCTTAGCTATCTTAATTACCGTCTTCTATATAAGAAGAAAAAACTTTTATAAAAATAATCAACCCAAAGTCAAAAACATCAACATCTATAATCGGGAACTTCCCGCAAATCTAACACCCGCTCACGTCAGAATATTAATCGAAGACGGCAAAATTGACTCCTATACCATTGCTTCAACCATTTTAGACCTCATTGACAAAGGCTACCTAGCTATAAATAGTTCCAATAAAAATGACCTATTTACTAAAAACATAACCTTAAGCCTCACCACCAAACCAAGAGACGACCTCTTTACTTATGAAAAGTATTTAATTAACTGGTTCTTCGATAAACCCCAAATAACTAGTGAAGAATTAAAAAGAAAATTAAATAAAGAAGACCTTAATCCTGGTGAAAAATTCAGTATATTTGCTGGACTCATAATCTTATCATTCCCCCTTACCGTCTATTTCAAAAAAAATAATCTTAAAAACCAAAGTCTAATGTTTCGCATTATTGCATCTTTATTCTGTGGATTACTACTTTTAATTCTAATGCTATATCCAAACACCATAACCTATAGTGCCTTTTTGCTACTTTTCTGTATTCTAGGATTTCCTTTTGATACCTACGCCGAATATCTCTTAAACGAAAAAGGCACTGAAATAAAAGATGAATACCTAGACTTAAAAAAATACTTAGAAGACTTTAGTCTAATTGATAAAAAAACTGCCGAAATGATTTATATCTGGAACTTTTACCTATCATATTCCATCGCTCTAGGCATAAATGGCATTGCCAAGAAAGAAATTGAAAGCTTTTTTGGCGACAAAATTTACAACTTAAATAGCGTCTATTACGGTGGAAAAACGATTGATACCGAAAACATTCAAAAATATATTGCCCAAACCGATAACATTATCGAAAAAGATAAAAAACTATACCAAACCAAACAACTATAAAGAAAGGAAAATTATATGAATTTTTTAAATTATGTCACAGAAAAACTAAAATTATCTGGAATAACCATTACAACTATAAACATTCCAAATAAAACAACAAGAAAAAATGAAATTAGCTTATCAGGTAAAAACGCTCCCCTATCCTTTATCATCTTAGAATTTATCCTATGTCCCTGGCTTTCGATTGCTATCTTCGAAAAAGCTCAAGATATACTTATAAGTTTAGCCCTTGCTATAGTTATCGTTACCATCAATATCTTACTTGCCATTCACACTAGAAATAAAATATTTAAAACAACTGAACCCCAAGTTAAAAACTTAAACATCTATCGCCGTGACCTTCCATCAAATCTAACCCCAGCTCATGTCAAAGTCTTATTAGAAGATGGTAACATCGATTCCTATACCCTAGCCTCTACTATCTTAGACTTAGCCGATAAAAATTACCTTAAAATTGAATCCCATAACAAAGAAGACCTCTTTACTAAAAATATAACCCTCTCTCTTACCGATAAACCTCAAGATAACCTCTTTACCTATGAAAAATATTTAATTAACTGGTTCTTCGATAAACCCCAAATTACTAGTGAAAATTTAAAAAAAAGACTAAATAATCCCAAAGAAAATCCCGCTGAAAAATTTAGTATCTTTGAAGGACTAATCTTACTATCATTTCCTTTAGATAATTACTATAAACCATATAAAAGAAAAAATAAAAAATCATTATATTCATTATTTATTATCTTATACTTTCTATTACTATTTTTCTTTAGCCATTCAAATAGCTATCTAATATACATCATTGCCACATTTATTATGTCATATGGCCTATCGTTTATACTCATAACCAACATAACTTATACTCTAAATAATAAAGGAACCGAACTAAAAGATGAATATCTAGACTTAAAAAAATACTTAGAAGATTTTAGCCTAATCGATAAAAAAACATCTGAAATGATTTCCCTTTGGAACTTTTACCTTTCATACTCTGTTGCCTTAGGAATTAAAGGCATTGCCAGTAAAGAAATTAAAAATTTCTTTGGAAATGAAATATATAACTTAAATAACGTAGACCAAGACCTAAACGTCATAAATACTGAAGAAAGTCAAAAATACATAACTGAAATAGACAATATTATTAACCATGATAAACAACTATACCAAAACAAAAATATTTGAAAGGAAGTACCGCCATGATTAGAATAAGACAAATTAAAATAAACATCGATGAAAACTCTAAAAAATACCTCTTACACAAAGTAGCCGAAAAGCTTCGAATAAATCAAGATAAAATTCAAAAACTAAAAATTAACAAAGTATCCTTAGATGCTAGAAAAGAAATCGAATATGTCTATGAAGTCGATGTTGAAGTTCCAAATGAAAATAAATACTTAAAAGATAAAGATATCATTAAAACACCCGATGAAACATATCACTTTCCAGCTAAAGGAAAAGAAAAACTAAACCACAGACCAGTTATTATTGGCTCTGGCCCAGCTGGCCTCTTTGCCGCCTACATCCTTGCCGAAAATGGTTATAAACCTTTAATTATCGAACGTGGGGAAAAAGTTGAAGACCGTCTTAAAACTGTGGAAAAGTTTTGGCGAGAAGGAAAACTAAACCCTAATTCCAACGTTCAATTTGGCGAAGGTGGTGCCGGAACATTCTCTGACGGAAAATTAAACACCCAAAACAAAGACAAACTATTCAGAAACAAAAAAGTCTTAGAAATATTTGCCAAACACGGCGCTCCGCAAAGTATTTTATACCTTAAAAATCCTCATATTGGAACGGACCTTTTAACCAAAGTAATTAAAAATATTCGCGAAGAAATCATCAAAATGGGGGGAGAATTTAAATATAATACCCTATTTACAAACTTTGAAGTAACAAATAACAAGTTGACATCTATCGAAATAAATCATAAACAAAAAATACCTTGTGAAGTCCTTATTCTCGCCACCGGTCATAGTAGTCGTGACACCTTTAAAATGCTCCTTGAAAATAAAATACAAATGACTCCAAAACCATTTGCCGTTGGTTTAAGACTCCAGCACCCACAAACTCTAATTAACTTAAACCAATATAAAACCTTAAGACCAGACCTTCCTCCAGCTAGCTACAAACTGACCTATCAAACCAAAGCCAAAAGAGGCGTTTACTCGTTTTGTATGTGTCCAGGCGGATACGTTGTTAACTCCTCATCCGAAGAAGGAATGCTGGCCATAAATGGCATGTCTAACCATAAAAGAGACTCCGATAACGCTAATTCAGCTATCATCGTCACTATTACTGAAAACGATTTTGGCCATCACCCATTAGACGGCATCACTTTCCAAAGAAAACTAGAAAAACTCGCCTTTGAAAAAGGTAAAGGAAACATTCCCGTACAATTATATAAAGATTACAAAGAAAATAAAATATCCACTGAATTTGGCAGTATCAAACCAGTATTTAAAGGAAACTATACCTTTGCCAATTTAAACGAAATCTTACCGAGTTATATAAATGACTCTCTCAAAGAAGCCATTGAAAACTTTGATACTAAAATCAAAGGCTTTGCCGGTGATGATACGATCTTAGCTGGCGTAGAAACCAGAACCTCATCACCAGTTAGAATCATAAGAGATGAAAACTTTGTCTCTAACATAAAAGGAATCTACCCTTGCGGTGAAGGAGCTGGATATTCAGGTGGCATTATGACCTCTGCCGTCGATGGCATCAAAGTTGCCGAAGCAATTGGAAAAAAATATCAAACAAACTAAAACTATGTTATACTTAACTTAGGGGGAAATGCAGTATGATTCAAATCGAAAATATAACTTTACTAAACAAAAATAATTTAGCCGGAGAAAACAAATTAGAAGTTTTAAAAAATTACGGACTTCAGTGTGAACTAACCGATCTTGCCATTATAACTGGCGCGATTGACCGCGATATTTTCTATAACCTAGATACGCCTTATCAACTGACATCCGAATTTAGTCCAAAAATAACCATCATCGATAACCATGGAAACCTAAAAGAAACGACAAATAATGTCTTACCCAATGGCATCATTAGACCAGTTATCAAACTAAAAGAAGCAGTCCCATTCTATCTAAACGACGGCATACCAGAAACGATTTATGGAGTAATCCCGCAGTTTTCCGCATCGACCTTTCTAACCAAATCGCTCGAAAATGCCTTAAACCAAGGGACAATTGAAAAAACAGCTAAAAACTATTACCTCTTTACTGATAAAAAAAACTCAGACAAATTAATACCAACTCCTGAATACATCTACAAAGGCAAAAAATACATTAGAGTTTCCACCTATAAAAACCATATCTTATCTAAGGGTAAAATATATAAATATGGAAACCCAATTTGGTTAAAAGTAAGTCCCATCGTCTGGTTATACGACCAAAAAACAAACACTCTAATCTCTAAATTAGGTCTTCTATCTGGTATCAACTATTCAAACGATAAAACCAAAAATTTTGAAACATCCAATATATATAATCTATTAAATCATTTCAATACCTTTATCAAAGAAGATACTACACCGCACTTTTCACTAAATAGTTTAATAGACCAAATAAATAACCAAGACCTAAAGCGCACATCATTAAACGACTTAAAAACAAACAGACAAAATCTAAAGCTGTTAAAACATGCCCTTGACCTTGAACTTCAAATAACAGATGAAGAAATCAAACAAAAAACATTAAAACTACACTAATCCGTGTAGTTTTTTTCATCATCTAATGTCTTAATCGTACTAACGTAAGAAACATTAAACCAATCATCGTAAAATATTTTTCGATTTCGTATAATCATAATAATATTAATAAGATAAAATACTAAAATTAAAATTAAACAAAAACCATCAAAAATCAAAATTTCAAAAGTACCTAAATTTAAATAATCATTCATAAATAAAGCAAGCCACATCACACCAATTGGAATCAAATAATAATAAATAACTAAAAATATATTTCGCAAAAGCAAATTCAAAAATCTTTTTTTTGAAAAAAATAACTTTACGTTAATAAATATTCCACCTAGCGTTTTCCCGTCAAAAATCAAAGGAATAATAATATAATAAATTATAAACGGTATAATTACTGACCTATAAAAAATATTAAAAATAGTTAGAAAAATCACAAACACAAATAAATCGAAGAAATATAAAGTAATTCTTTTAAATCCCGAAACCTCAGTTCCCAATGTTAAAGCTCTCCTATCTATTTCATCTCTACTAGGTAAAAATTTTAAAACAAAACCTGATATAAAATATCCTAAAACTCCTCCAAGTGTATTCATTATTAAATCGTCGACATCAAAAATTCTATAAGAATAAGGATAAATAAAATACAAACCAGTAAGCTGTGTAATCTCAAAGAATAAACTGAGTAAAAAACTATAAACAAGTGTCTTCTTAAAACTAAACTTAAAATAATATCTTAAATAAATTCCAAATGGAACCGTCATTATAATATTGAATAAAACCGTATAAACACAAGGTTCAGTTAACGCCTTTAAATAAGTACCCGGATTAGTAATATCAAATGAGGTTTCCCGAATAAAATCAAGAACAAAAGAAAATGGAATTAATCTAACCCCCGCCGAATGTGTAACCTCACTTCTGTCTGGAAGAGGCAAAATAACTAAAAAATAAACCGTTATCATATATAAAATAAACGAATATATAATCAAAGCTCTAAGCTTACTAATTGAGCCATACTTGTGATACTGATTCAAGATAAATGGAAAAGTAAAGAAAAAAGCTAAAATTGGAAACACAAAAATTGCTGTTTTCAAAGCTACAACATAACTCATAAAAACTCCTCCCGTTATTAAACATTATATAATAAAAACAAAAATCTGTCTTTTTATTTATCTAACTCTAACTTACAAATATGTCACTTAATTTTCATTTGATTTTACAGAGTTTCAAATCTATGTTATACTGAAAAAAATAAGTAGGTGAAAAAAATGCAAGAATTTATTATTGAAATGATGAACAATTTTGGATATTTTGGAATTTTCTTTTTAATCGCCCTCGAAAATGTGTTTCCACCAATCCCATCAGAAGTAATCTTACTCTTTGGTGGTTTTATGACGACCTATACCAAACTAAATATTGCCATCGTAATCATCGCCGCAACTCTAGGTTCCCTTTTGGGTGCGATTGTTTTGTATTATATCGGAAAAATACTCAACAAAGAAAGACTTAAAAAAATAGTCTCTGGTAAAATTGGTAAAATACTAAGACTCAAAGAAGAAGATATTGAAAAAGCGGATATTTGGTTCGATACTAAAGGGCAAAAAACCGTCTTCTTCTGCCGTTTCATTCCAATCGTCAGAAGTCTAATTTCCATTCCTGCTGGAATGAGCGAAATGAAAATGCAAAAATTCCTTATCTATACTACCATCGGTTCATTAATCTGGAATACCGTTTTAACAATTGCTGGTTCTGTTGCCAGCCAAAACTGGGAATCATTACTCTCAATCTTCGATAAATATTCCCATTTAGTCTTGATCTTATTGATAATAATATTTGTTGTTTTTGTATTTATTTTCTACAAGAAAAAATCACACAGACAGGGGGAAAAATAATATGTGTGGAATAGTTGGATACATTGGAAAAAAAGACGTTAAATCCGTCTTGTTAACAGGCCTTAAAGCCCTAGAATATCGTGGTTACGATTCTGCCGGCATCGCCCTAAGAAACGACGAAAAAATACAAATAATTAAAAGCGTTGGTCGCATTAAAAACCTCGAAGAAAAATTAAACCAAACAAAACTCATAAAAGCAACAAGCGGAATTGCTCATACGAGATGGGCAACTCACGGAAAAGCAAATGAAACAAATGCTCATCCTCATCAAGTCGGTAAAATTACCCTCGTTCATAATGGTATTATCGAAAACATGGATGAACTTAAAACACACCTTATAAAAAAAGGTTATAGCTTTAAAACCGAAACCGACACTGAAGTCGTTGCTGCCCTAATCGACAGTTACCTAAATGGCGATATATTAAAGGCTATTAAAAAAGCTACTAACGATATAACTGGAAGCTACGCTTTAGGTATTATCAGTGAAACTGATAAAGATCATATATATGCAATCAGAAAAGACTCTCCTTTACTATTAGGTCTTAAAGAGGATGAAAATTTCTTTGCCTCTGACCTAACCGCTCTAACCGATTATACGGATAAATTCATCTTCTTAGAAGAAGGAGAAATAGCTAAACTATCTAGTAATCAAATAGTCATTTACGATTCTAATTTAAAACCTATTAAAAAAGAAATAAAGACCATTAAATTAGATGAAAAAGACAAAGGTAAACAAGGTTACGAGCACTTCATGCTTAAAGAAATTATGGAAGAACCTATCGTTTTAGAAAAAACAATCAAAAAATATCTAGAAAATCCATCCCTTCTTCCGGATTTAAACTCATACAAACAAATTCACATCGTTGCCTGTGGTTCAGCTATGTATGCCGGTCTTATAGCTAAATATCTAATTGAAAAATATGCCTCTATCCCATGTCAAGCTGAAGTTGCCAGTGAATACCGCTACAAAAACAACATCTATGATCGTAAAACCCTGGTTATTTTAATTTCACAATCTGGTGAAACGGCTGACACCATCGCTGCCATGCGTGAAGCAAAAAAAAGAGGTATCACTACTATGGCTATCGTCAATGTTAAAACTTCGACTATTGCAAGAGAAGCCGATATTCCTCTCTTTATCGAAGCCGGACCAGAAATTGCCGTCGCAACGACTAAAGCATACCTTCTTCAAGTAGCCCTTATCTCTCTAATCGCCTTTAACCTCTCTAAGCACAATCTAAAAGAACCTGATAAAATAATCGAAGACTTTAAAAAAGTGCCTAGACTCGTTAAAGAGATAATCGATAAAAGAGAAAACTACCAAGATATTGCCAAACAAATATGTCAAAATGAAAATGCCTTCTTTATCGGTAGACAAATAGATTATGCCATTTGCCAAGAAGGAAGTTTAAAACTAAAAGAAGTATCTTATATTCACTGCGAAGCCAAAGAAGCCGGTGAACTAAAACACGGAACGATTTCTCTAATAACTAAAGATATGCCAGTATTTGGCATAATAACTGATGAAAATCTAAGAGACAAAACTCTTGCCAACATCAAAGAAGTTGAATCACGTGGTGCGAAAACCTTTATTATCACTACAGACAAACTCAAAACAAGCGAAAATGACATCACTGTCAAAGCCACATCGCCATTTACTGAAACCTTAGAAGTCGTACCAATATTACAGCTAATAGCTTATGAAACAGCCAAACTAAGAGGCTGCGATATTGATAAACCTAAAAATTTAGCTAAATCTGTAACCGTCGAATAAAAAACAATTAGCTCTCTAAAAAGTTAATTGTTTTTTCTATTACCTCACCACTCGTCCCATCGTTAAAGCAATGACTACCACCTTTAATTATCTCCACTAAAACATTAGGTACCATCTCCTCGAGCCTCAAAGAAGTCTCATAACTTTCAACCTTATCATTATCTCCGTGGAAAATCTTAATATCGCATCTTTTTTCTCTTAAAACACTTACTGGATCATACCTGTTTATATCGTTAATCAAATTCATGTTAAATTTAGGACCCGTAATTCCAAAATTCGCATACCCATTCTTTTTAATTTTTTCTATCGCCTTTTCCCCTAAAAACTCACTTACAAACCATGTTTTAGGATTATTTATCTCTTTTTTATAACCAAAAGCTGGACTCCATAAAACAATTTTTTCACACGTCTTAGGATATAAAGTTGCCGCCGCACAGCCATAACTTGCCCCAAGCAAATAAAGCTTTTTAAAATCACAAACCTTTAACAACTCTTCCAAAACTTCGAGCGTTCCTTCTAAAGTTAAATCTAAACTGCTTCCCGAAGACTCACCATGACCAATTAAATCAAACCTTAAACTATCAAACCCCGCATCAAACAATCTAGATGACAAAATATCGAAATTACCATAACCTGTTTTATCCATTCCAAGACCATGAATCATCACTACTAGTTTATCATTATTTCCATAAGTATAAATATAAGCATACTTATTTCCTTTATAATTTATAAAATCATGTTTAATCATCAAATACTCCTTTCAAACAAAAAAGTGTTAAACACTTTTTAATTAACTAAATCAGAACTATCCGTATCTGTACTATTACCCTCATTAGTATCACTACTATTTGTATTATCTGCACCCTCTTCAGGTTGCTCTTTAAGTCTTGCAATCGTCAAAGTAACAACATCCGTATTCTCTATTTTCTTACCAGCCTTAACACTTTGCTTTAATACAATATTATCTTTATCATCAGTTTCTTCATATTCAAGTTTATAATTTACTGAAGCCTCATTTAACTTTACTAAAGCATCTTCTAAACTCATCCCCTCAACATCTGGAACAACTACATGTGTATCTAAAACTCCAACTGTAAGTTTAATAACCGCATTTTCGGCCGCTTTAGAACCACCTCTTTTACTCTGCTTTAAAACAATTCCAACTTCATCCTCATCATCAGTCTCCTCTAAAACCTCTGAACAATTCAAATTAGAACTCTTTAATATTTTACAAGCTCCATCATAAGTCTCACCTAAAACATCTGGAACCTCTATATTTTCCGTCTCATAAATATGGTAAGCTAAAATTCCGCACGCCCCTATCAAAGCAATACAAAGTAAAATGAAGAAAAACATCATAAATTTTTCAAAAAAACTCATTCTTCTCTCAATTTTACCCTCTTTATATTTTACCTTCGTCCTATCCTTGCCACCTTTTTTTTTAACCTTAGTCTTAGTTTTAGTTACAACCTTATCTTTATTATCATAAATACTTTCATTATCGAATCTAAACGCGCATATCTTACAAAATACTGCATCCTCCTCATTTTCACTACCACAATTTGGACAATACTTCAATCTAATCACCTTCACTTTCTTTTAATATTATACCTCATTTTTCACCATATTATCAAATCAAGAACTATTGAATCATCACTCAAAATATGATATAATCTATCTGTAACACATTTAGGGGTGTAGTTCAGTTGGTAGAACGTCGGTCTCCAAAACCGAATGTCGTGAGTTCAAGTCTTGCCACCCCTGCCAATATGAAATAAAAAAGATTTTAAATCTTTTTTTATATATGGCTGTGTTAAACAAAATGACTGATAAGAAAGTACAACAATATATATCAACAAATACAAGGATAATTTAAAACAGATAGTCTATATAACCATATAAAAACTTAATGATATTATTTATCAGTCACAAAGTATAACAGAGCCTTTTATATAAGAATTGTTAGGAGTGCTAATAATGAACAAAGTAGATGAAAAAAGTTTAGAGAATGCGAAAAGATTATTTGCAAGTAACGACATTAATAGCATTGAAGTTGGCACGGTAAAAGGATTAAAGCAAATACATAAATATTTATTTGATGGCTTGTATGATTTTGCTGGTCAAATTAGGAAAAAAAATATTTCCAAAGGAAATTTTAGATTTGCAAACGCTTTATATTTAGAAGATATTTTGAAAAAAATCGAAACTATGAAAGAAAACACATTAGACGATATTATTAATAAATATGTTGAAATGAATATTGCTCATCCATTTTTGGAAGGCAATGGGCGTGCTACGAGAATTTGGTTAGATTTAATATTAAAAAAAAGATTGAATAAAATTGTTAATTGGGAAAATATAGATAAAAAATTATATTTACAAGCAATGGAAAGAAGTCCGATTAATACATTAGAAATTAAAACTTTAATAGAAAATAATCTGACAGACAATTTTAGCTTAGAAACATATTTTAAAGGTGTAGAAACATCTTATTACTATGAAACAGAAGATTAAGAAATATCTAAAATTTGATGAAGTCCAAGTTTTTAAAGGAGTGATTTCTTTTTGAAGCTGTATCACATTGATAGAAGTGGAAATTTAAGTTGTGGAATTTTAAACTTAAGAAAAGAAGTATCTATTAATATGGATACTGTAATTGGTAATATGTTTGAGAATAATTTAAAAAAATACCATCAAAATGGTATTTCGTTTCATGGGGAACATTATTATGCGAATAAAATTAATGACATTTCTTTTATGATTGATATTGTATTTGAATATGAAAGATTGTTGAATTTTCCAAATAATATTTCTCGTTATGAAATTTTTTTTGCTTTTGATAAAGCAGGTGTTTTGAAATTTTTATCAGAAAATCAAATTGAAGACTATAAAATATATGAAGTTGAAAGTAAATATTGCGAAAAGCATAATATGCGATTGTTAAAAGGGAATGTGAATTTTATTATGTCCGAGTTAGCAAATGATTATTGGAATTGTACTAATAGATATAATATTGAGCTTGATAGTCCTCTTTATGAATATTTATTACAATTTCCTGTTCATATTATTAAGGAAGTAAAAATAGACGAATTAAAATAAGAATTTAAAAACTTATTCTGTTTCCATACTATGAGAAAACTACCGATTTTTCTTACAAAAGAAAATCATTTTTTTTATTTAGAAAACTTCTATACACTTTTTAACAATCTGTAAAACAATATATCTTGCTTTTTTTAAAATTTAAAACTACAATTATATTGGAGGTATAATATGGAAGCTAAAAACATAAAAAAAGTAGCTTGCGTTGGTGCTGGAGTTATTGGCTATAGTTGGGCCTTATATTATTCACTAAAAAAATTATCAGTAAACGTTTATGACTTAACTGATGAAAAATTAGACCTTGCCCAAACCCGAATCCACGAAAGCTTACTAAACTTAAAACAAAATGATGTCATAACCGATGAAGGAATTTCAGAAATTGAAAATCGCATCAACTATACTACGAATATGGAAGAAGCTGTTAAAGATGTAGACTTTATCACCGAATCTGGACCAGAAAATTATGAGATAAAACAAAAAATGGTTGAAGAAATGGAAAAATATACAAAAGAAGATACCATCATTGCCTCTTCAACCTCTGGACTTTTGGTAACTGAAATTACCAAAAATGCTAAACATCCAGAAAGATTCATTGGAGCTCATCCTTACAATCCACCACACCTAATACCTTTAGTTGAACTTACAAAAGGTGAAAAAACTGATGAAAAAGTCTTAGAAACAGCTAAAGATTTTTATCAAAAAATCGATAAAGAACCCGTCGTTTTACAAAAAGAAGCCCTAGGTTTCATCTGTAATCGTATTCAAATGGCTGTTTACCGTGAAGTTTGTAACCTCGTCATGAAAGGCGTTTGTACCATTGAAGACGCTGATAAAGCCGTAACTTACGGGCCAGGCCTAAGATGGGCCATTATGGGACCAAGTTTAGTCTTCGAACTAGGTGGTGGAGAAGGACATATCGATGGACTTATGAAACATCTAGACTCATCTATTAGTCTCTGGCTTCATGATATGGCCGATTTTAAGGATTTTCCTAAAGAATTCCCAGAAATAGCAAGAAAAGGTGTCGAAGAATCACTTAAAAACAGGCCAAAAGAAATTGGAAACGATGATGCTTCATTAGCTGAATATCGCGACAAAATGTTAATTTCCTTATTAAAATTACATAAAAAATTATAAAAAATACTACATGAATTATTTCATGTAGATTTTTTTTCATTCGCTTCGTGTGAAATATCTTCGATAGTTTTATCATCGGATTTAAGTAAAGCCATACTCGTCAAACTTGAAGTCAAACCATAATCAATATAAATAAGTTGCCCTGACATATAAGAACAAATATCCCTACCTACTACGACCATTGGATAACCCACATCCTTAGGTTCATCTGCATATCCGTTCCAGCTTTTGAGAAAAATATTCTCAATCATTTGAGCACCTTCTTCCGCATTACCGGTTGGACTAGTTGACCTATTAGAATCATCAGTTAAACCCGTCGTTGTATCACCCGGATTAATCGCATTAATTCTAATCTTTCTATTAATAAATTCTGTACTCATACACTTATAAGTCACATAAGAAAGTAAACATTGTTTAGCAAAAACATAAGAACTTTCAATCTCCTTCGGATGTTTATCGTACCACTTCATCGCCTCATCCCAAGACTTTAAATTGACAAGTTCAACCGCCTTAGGATAAACCTGTTTGCCAGCCAAAGCCACCGACAGACACAATAAATGTTACAGAACCGTGATCACTAATTCTATCGATTAACTGTTCAGTCATATACTTCTCGACTATAAAAATTAACTTTTTGAACTAATAACTTTCTACCCTTAAACTCAGCAATACCATGACATAAAAATAATGCATCAATTTTCTCTGGTAAAGAAGAAATTACCTTATCAATCTGTTCCTTATCACTTAAATCAGCTTGATAAGCCTTTTAACAGGTAAATCAATTGAATTGACATCGATTGCATAAACATTAGCTCCAAGCTCAAGTAGTAACTCTGTTGCCGATCTACTCATTCCTGAAGTCGCACCTGTAATCACAACATTTTTTCCTTCATAACCAAATAATTTTTTTAAATCCATATACACCTATCCTTAGGTATATCACCATTTTTCTAAGCCATTATTAAATTTCCGTTTATATCTCTACTATTGACACACTTGTTAAAAAAACATGAAATTTTTCATGCTCTTTACCTTTTAAAAGATCTTTTTGATAATTGATTATCATCGCCGACAAGTGACACTGGACCATTACTAACCTCTAAAACTTCCTCGACTTGCCTCTGAATTTCTCTCTCTAATTTGAAAATATCAGTCGTCGTAACGCGGCCCCCAGCATTTTGTTTATTTCCACCACCACTTTTTACAATCTCTGAAGGATTAAAAGCTAATAATTCTACTTGTGGTAAATCTAAATATTGTAACTTTGCCAAAACCTCACCGACATTAAAATCTCCTCGACTACGCGCACTTATTCCAACATCATCAGGACTTACATATCCAAGAACAAAACTCGCATCCACATTGTAATTAAGCATCTGGTCAGCCGCCTTAGCTAAAGTCACTTGATTATACATCGTCGAAGGCTTATTTCTATTTACTGTAAAAGACACTGTCGGTGCGCCAAGCAATTGAGGATATGCGACTATCCTTGTATTACTTAACTCCTCATTTCCCGAAATCAAAAAGTTAATCTCTGTTGCCTCTTTAAAATCTGAAACAAACAAACGATTTACCGCTTCATAATCCGCACCCCGCTGGCACAACTCCTCGGTTGCTTGAAAAGTAGATAAAGAAGTATTCTTTTGAAACCGTTTTGTATCCAAAATAATCCCCGCTAAAAGCGCATTAGCTAACTTCAAAGAATAATCTATATTCATCTTTTTTAAAACCCTTGTGACAATCTCACTCGCACTAGAAGCTGCTACATCTATATACTTATAATCAGCATCAATCGTAAACTCGTCATCAAGGTGATGATCGATAATCATTACCTTTTTAAAGCTCCTCAAATCATCTCTAACTGACACCATATATTTCTTATTGACATCCGTCGTAATTAACATAGAATCATCATCGACTAATTTTCTAAAATCCTCTAAAGTAATAATATTATAATAACTACTATTAGCCGCTAATATATTTTGAACACCTAAATCAAGCTTTGACAGACCATCATTAATAATAATATATGCATCCTTTCCTAAAAATTTAACAATAGTAGCAATACCTAAAGCCGATCCAATCGCATCATAATCGGGATTATTATGACCGACTATAAAAACTTTTGATGCCCCGTCTATATTCTCTTCTAACCTCTCTGATAACTCTTTTATCCTCTCATTATCCATTAAATCCGCCTCCATATTTATAACCATTATACTATTTTTCCTAAAAAAAGGTCAATTTAAAAACAATAGAAAAATTATAGTTAAAAATGTTATAATAAAAAAAGAAAGGAAAATGAATATGATTAAAATATGTTTTATCTGCCTTGGAAATATTTGCCGTTCACCAATGGCCGAATTTGTATTTAAAAATCTTGTAACCAAAGAAAACCTTCAAAATAATTTTTACATAACCTCTAAAGGAACAAGTAATGAAGAACAAGGTAATCACTTGCACCCCCAAGCTGCTTTAGAACTAAAAAAACACAATATTCCATATAACTTTCACTTTGCATCACAAATTATGGCAAACGAATATAATGATTTTGATTATTTCATTGTCATGGATTCATCTAATTACCGCAATTTACAAAGAATATTTCAAAACGACAAAAATAAAAAGATATTCAAACTATTAGACTTCACAGATAATTCCAAAGACATTGCCGACCCGTGGTATACCAGTAACTTTGATTTAACATATAAAGAAATAGAAAAAGGCACAAAAGCTCTCCTTAATCATTTAATAACAAAATACAAATTATAACAAAAAATTCCCATTTAATGCTCGAACGATATTTTTTTAAAAATTTTTTTCTAGAAAATAACGTTCAGACAAAATAACCCATCATTCGAACATTAACCATCTAAACGCATATAATAAACCGGTGATATCTATGGCAATTATAAATTATGCGAACAACGAACGAGATTTACTCGCAAGATTAATGCGAGCTGAAGCTGTTGGTGAAGGTGACCTTGGAATGCTTATGGTTGGCGACGTCGTCATCAATAGAGCCCTTGCTAACTGCTTAACTTTTAATAACGTCAGAACAATAACCGATGTCATCTATCAAAATCCAGGCGGTTTCTCTGGCGTTGACAGTCCACTATTTTTCAGTAATCCAACAACAATTGAAAGAAATTTAGCTGACAGAGTCTTAAGAGGTGAATACTACTATCCCGCCACAAATGCTTTATGGTTCTATGCCCCAGCCTCGGGTGAAAGCTGTAAATCGACATGGTGGGACCAATACAATACTGGTAGATATAAAAATCATTGCTTCTATGCCCCAGCTCCAGGCGTTTGCCCGGAAATACGTTAAAAGGACCGAAAAGTCCTTTTATTTTATATATTTATTTGATCAAGCAAAAAAGTAAAATAGTATAAACTAATTTTACTTTTTAATTTTAACTACTTTTTTTAAAGTCTCCTAATTAATCTCCTAATTTTTTGGTTAACTGAAGTGTTAATTCTCTCACTTTGCCATCTCGACTAATTGTCAACTTAACACTGTCGCCAATATTATGTTTATATAATATATATTTCAAATGAGCAGAATTTCTAACATCAGTTCCATCGATCTTAAGAATCACATCTCCAGCCTTTAATCCAGCCTTATCAGCATCAGAATCAGCCTCAACTGAGTTAACTACCACTCCATTTTTAATACTATCATCAAGTTTAATACCTTGTTGATATAAAGCAGCAATATTATTAACATCATATAATGAAACACCAATAACTGGTCTTTCTACTTCTTTACCGTTTTCAAGCTTATCAAGTTGCGCGGTTGCAACCTCGATTGGAATGGCAAATCCCATACCTTCGACAGAAGATTCGACTAATTTAACTGAATTAACACCAATAACTTGACCGTTCATATTTACAAGTGGACCACCACTATTACCAGGGTTAATAGATGCATCGATTTGGATAGCCTCCATTACGTATTCTTGACCATCATTCTCTAAAGTAACTTCTCTATTCTCTCCAGAAATAATACCCTTAGTAACTGTACCTGCATAATCTTGACTAACTGGAGTTCCTACTGTAAATATCGTATCACCAAGCTTAGCCTCAGAACTATCACCAAGTTCTGCAACTGTTGTTACTACATCTGGATCAATTCCGAGTACAGCTATATCTGTATACTCGTCTGTACCTAAAACTTCGGCATCGACCTCTTCGCCAGAAGTAAGTTCTACCTTAACCTCATCAGCACCTTCAACCACATGATAATTAGTTAAAATATAACCTCGCTTAGAATCTTTCTTGTAGACAAATCCAGAACCATAACCTGTAAGTCTACCACGACTATAATTGTCAACTACGACAACCGCATCGTAAACTTTGTCAATCGCTTCACTAATCGAATTATCTTCCTTAATTGTTACGTTTTTCTTAGTACCTGTAACAACTTCACCATTATTTCTCATGAAATACCAAGTTCCACAAATAGCTAAAGTTACACACACAATAATCACTACAATATGTATAATTCTCTCGCGCATAAACTGCCTCCTAATCTAAATCTTCTATTTCCATCCAATTATTTGGAAAACCTATTCTCTCTAAAATTCCTGTTAAAGGAACCGTTGAAACAATATCATCGAGTTTTTTTACCTCGTGTTTTATTTCTTGCATTAAATCCTTAAAATCTTCTTTACTAAGCATTTGTTTTAAAATAATTACTAAACTAAATAAATCGTTTTTCCCATAAATATACTCATCTTCTTCCTTTGGAATATTTAGAAGCTCATGGTACTTACAATTTGGGATAGACCTTTGAGTTCGATGATCGTATAAAATATCTTCATGCGCACATACATTTCGGAAATTAGAAAGTAAATTTAAATTGATTTCCATGTTTTCAACTGAAATATTATAGTATTGAACAATATCCTTCTGATCCTCATACTTCAAAATGTTGAAAAACTCTGACATAATTCCAAATGATAAAACTTTAACTAAAATCCAAAGTGGGATATAACCATAATTATCGATATAGTGCATCGTTGCTGAATGTTTTCGGCCATTAACCCTTATCTGTCTTCTTACTTTATTTAAAACATCATGAACCTGTCTAGTTTGCAAACTATCTTGAACAAAATTATCCGGATTTAAATAATCCTTTTCCTTAAAACCGTACTTCCTAGAAAGTTGATAACTCATTATCGACTTAATATTGTTTTCCACGATCAAAATATTTTTAAAAAACGTATTTCTTATTTCCCTATCAAACACAAAAGTCGCATAAAGCTCCTCAAACGTCGTCCCAGGTAAAAAGGTATCTTTAACATCTTTTTTCATAAATAAATGTCTATACCCACTTATAAAGAAATAATTTTCTCTAAATAAAATATTCCGAGCCTTTTTTTCATCATTTACAACTAAACCTTTGGACCTTAAAATTTGAATCTGTTCATCCAAAGTCTTAAATATCTTACTCTTCATACCTTTCACCTATTAAACATTATAGCACATTTTCCCTTAACTTTTATGATAATTAGTTGAAATATTTAACTAGAAAAGTATTTATTTACAGCCCCAGCCACTGTCTGCGCGATTTTATATTGATAAGTATCTGTATTAAGCAAGTACCTCTCACTACTATTTGAAAGAAAACCCACCTCTAATAAAACCCCAGGCCTTGTAATTCTCCTTTGTAAATATTTCGTACTGTTCTCCTTATAATCCCTTGTTGAACCAAGTTCCCGCTTAAAAGCCTCCTGAAAAATCTCGGCAATTTTTTTATTCTCAGGATTTATCGTATCATAATAAGCTTCAGCTCCTGACTGTGAAGTACTTTCATTCGCATTTAAATGAATAGACAAATATAAATCACAATTTGAATTATTTATAATATTAGCTCTTCTTGAAAGATCACTTCTCTTCCTATTCCAAGCATTGTTAACAGCTAAATCATAATCTCCATATCTAGTCAAATAGACAACTGCCCCTTCTTCTTTTAAAACTCCCATTATTTTTTGACTTATCTCTAAATTTAAACTAGCCTCTTCGATATCTTTATAATAAGCTCCACTATCCGGTCCCCCATGACCTGGATCTAAATAAATAACCTTTCCTATTAAGGGAAAAGCCTTATCCTTCGCATAAACAAAATTAAATAAACACATGAAAGCTATCAAAGTAAAAATGCCAACTAATTTATATTTCATTAAAATCACCATTAAAATATATGTTTTTATAAAATATAAAATGAAAAAACAGTTTAAAACTGTTTTCCTAAACGAGATAACCTACTACAACAAGTTGCTTATCCTCTCCACTGCACGTAATCATCGTAATAGTCTTCTTACTATAATCTCTGTCTATTATAACCTTCCCGGTTTTTGGTACCTCGTATATCTTAGAAACTTGATATTTATATAAAACATTATTATAATTGACCATTACAATATCACCATTCACAAGTTCATGTAATCTGTGAAAATAAGCGATTGAAGAATTACCATTGTGACTAGCAATAATGAAATTTCCTAAATTTTCATCGGGCATATCCGAAGCATTTAAAACCTCGATGCCTTTATCGACGTTATTTAAACTCGAATTTTTATCGTAAAAATATTGTCTTAAACCGATCTTTTCGATCGTTATAACTCCCAAATAGTTTTTCTTCAAAACCTTTTTTTCGGGTTCCGATGCCCGGGTGGGCTCATCTTCAGTATCATTTTCAAGTGTAACTTCTAAAGTATCATTATCCTCTTTCTCACCATAAGTCGTTAAAACAGGTTTATAATCAAGTGCCTTGTGGACCTCCTTTAAAACATAACCACAAAACGCATAATGACCTAAAATTATCAAGATTAACGATACATTTTTAATGACTTTTAACACGTAAAAATACACCTGAACCAAAAATTATCAAACTTAAAATGAGCATTGAACTAGTATTTACTCCAGTATCTGGAACATCGATTTCTTCGTAATTTTCTAAAGTTAAATCCGTTTTAATATCATCCATTGTAATCCTCAAAGATGCGAGTTTCTGTGAATCACCCTTACTATAAACAAGTAGTGGCGCACTATCGTAATATTCCTTCTTCCTTGTCAAAGTTAACTTTTCATCTTGAGCCTTCTCATCATTTAAGGTAATTTCTAAACTATTTCCATTGACTTTAATATCGTGATACTTACTCTCACTTATTTCAAAATTTTGTAACACGTTATTTTCATCTTCTAAAACTATTTTAGATCCAGCTACTCCTTTGACAACTTCGCCACTAAAACTTGGAAGTAAATCGTGTTCATTCACAAGCCTCATTATTTCATCCTTCTCAGCTGTAATATCGATTATCTCACCTGTCTTGTTCTCACCGGTTGTCCATACAGATTCCATATCCGGTCTGACTGCTTTCCATATTAACTCTTGAGTTGCAATATAATATCTACTCGTTTGATGACCAGGGTATTCATAACCATAGTAGCCTATTTTCTCTAAAGTCGATTTTAACTCATCGCTCATATCGACTGCCGACCAGTCCGTATAAATATCATAATACTTCTCGTTAATCTCCACACCTGGTTCGATACAATAAGCTATTCTATCGCCAAGTTGAAATTGCGTAACCGTATTCGACATAAACTTTCCATCGACAGTAATATTATAAGCTATTCCATGAAGCTTATTATAAGTAATAGTCGTACTTTCTAAAGCACTAGCTTTAAACCCGGTCATTAAAACTAAGGTTAAAACTAAAAATTTGATTATTCTTTTCATATATCTCCTTTCTTGCCCCTTCATAGATAATCATAGTGGGTCCACCCCTGATTTCCTTTTTTTTTGAGCAATTTTTTTAATTTTTTTGTATTTTTCTAGTTTTAAACAAAAAAAATTAATCATTTCTGACTAATTTTCTTCTCGTATATAATAATTAGGACAAAAATTACAAACCCGGTAATACTTAAAATCTTTCCCAAATTAAACCATGGAGCCTCAAAAGTAATATCTATATCGTGCGTTCCCTTGTTAATTTTAAAACCGATAAAACTTTCGTTGACCTTTTCGTATTTCGTTTCCTTTCCATCTACAGTTATTTTAAAACCTTTATCGTAAGGAATACTTAAGACAAAATATCCATCGTTTGAAACATCGATACTACCAGAAATATTATCACCTTGGGCCTTCATCTTAAATCCATCGACCTGATTGTCAAGCTCCTTTACCAAAGAGTTATCCAAACTATAAAGCTCTACATTATCGATATAATGAACACCCTTAGAAAAAGTAATATTCACATTTCTAAAACTCTTAGAACTAGATAATGTATAATCGAAAGTATAGTTGCTATTAAAATACTTCCACTCCCTGCACGTCAATTTGTTATTTACCCCGTTGACGCCTATATAAGTATCACCCTTATCACAGCTTTGAGGATGACTTACATCGAATCTAAGTAAATAAAACTTATCTCTAATACTCTCTCCTAAATCGATATTTATCTCTCCGCCCTCTTCGGATTTAACTGTAACCTTATAACCCTTCTTCCATCTCTCTATCTTTAAATTATCACTCTCACCACTCATCAAATCTAAAGACTTCTCCTCAAATGGACTTTCGTAATCATAACTACTCTCATCCCCAGCAACAACTTTTCCAAGTAAAGCCCAAACATTATCTGGAAACCCAAGTTTCTTATAATCATCCGCACTCATAATCTTATCAGTAGCAAATCCAATTGGTAATGCATTCTTATTTATATACACCTTGTACCTTCCATAATCTTTATAAAGCTTATATCCAAGACTAGGTGCCTTATCAGTAACCAAGTATTTGACCCCCATCAAAGACTCAAATAACGTATTTTTAGTCTCTCCTGTAATAAACATATTTCTTGAAGCTCTATTGTTGTTAAAATTATAAAAGAAATCGTTATAATCCGTATTATAAGTAGATGAATAAATCGTTGTCACCTTTGAATTCGCATTATAAACCTTATTTACAAGCTGAGAAGATGAAGACAAGTTAAAAGCCATCCTGTATTGACTCTTATCTTTCTTTGTAATATCTGTCACAATCTCCTGTAGCTTTGGATCGCTTCTCTTATAAAAATCATCATTACTAAGTAGATCGTCACACATGTTGACATAAAGACAAACGATACTTCCGATAACAATAATCGGTAAAAAAATCATATCAGGATTTTTATACTTCTTATATAAAATTAAACCTCCAAAACAAATAATTCCATCTAAAATATATAAATAACCAAATGCCGTCTCTATACTAAGCGCCCATAAAACAGTAAGACCAAATATTATAAATAAAATTTTATAACTAACCTTATTACCTATCAAATTCTTAAAGAAAATACCCATTCCTAAAACGTAGAGTGGTAAAAATGGAATTAAAGCTTTACCATTTAAATAAAGTCCTCCATTTAAAAGATAGACAAATAAATTAGTAAGGACAAATAGAGAAAGACATATTCCTAAAAACCTTACCTCTTTTTTCTTTATAAAAATCAAATAAATTGTTGCCACCATACTTATAGCCGTAAGCCCAACTGAATAAGGATCATATAGTAAATACTTAACTCCTAAATTAAAACTCAAAGCCTCACTTAAAGAAGTCGTAAACGAACTATCGCTTCTTCCATTTGACAACGTATATAAAGTTGGAAGCAATATAACTAAAGACATCATTATTCCAACTATAATTGGCAAAGCAAATTTAAGTCCATCGACAATGAAGCACTTAAATGTTACTTTATCTTTTCTTCTTAAATATTCGTAAACTCCGTATATAGCAATGCACAAAAGGCCACCTACACTGTATAAATAACTAGTCATAATCATTAAAAAGACACTTATAATAAGTAAACTTCTTTTATTCTTTTCGAAATACCTTTTTACGCCAAACAATCCCAAAAGTAAAAATGGCATATAATTTACAAACATTAAATGTCTGTGACCTTGAAAAATTATCGGTGAAGCCACTGTAAAAATAAATCCTAAAATAAAACTCTCGTTTTCCTTAAAACCGTTCACCCTTAAAAACTTATAAAAAAGATAAACTGTTATAATTCCGATAATCAAAGATAAACAAACCAAATAAATACCCATCGGTACAAAAGGCAGTAAATAAGATATCAAAATTATCGGACTAAGCAAACCATAATAGGCAAAATAAAATATATTTTGACCGCCACCTATATTAAACGCAAAATCAGGAAGCAAGTCGAAATTCTCATAAAAAAGCTGTCTAAAAAAATCCGGAAAAACCGTGTGTTGGTAACCCCAGTCTGTGGCTGAACCATAAACATTCTCACCATGAGTTATCGTTAAAGCAATTCCTAAATAAACTAAAATGAGCCAAAATACATTAAACTTATCTTTTCTCGTTAACTTTTCCATGAACCTGCTCCTATCCAGTCCTCGAACGGAAACATATGTATATATTTTTTTACTGTATTCTTATCGTAAAAATTAACTAACTTATTGACCTTAGTCTTAAGCAAATCACTATCTAAAGTTGTTTCCATATCTAATTTATTAAGTTCTTTTTTGTCATAGTACTTTCCAAAATAATAAAGTCTCTCATTTGGAAAAACATCCGTCACGATTTTCTCTATTTGTTTGTGCTGGGTATTATCATCTTCACCATCGGGATTATGTGTCACAATCAAATCCCAATTCTTATAATTTGCAATTATTTTTAATTTCTTTCTTATTTTCTTTAAATCACTACTCAAATAAAAATTCTCTGGATAACCAAGTTTTACAAGCTTATCTCCAGTTTCGTTTAAAACCTTCTCTAAAGCCTCATCCTTGCTCTTATTAACTCCGCATGAAGCACACACCACTACGTAATTATCTGAAAGTAGATGTACACCCCCATAAATCGTTTCATCTGAAGGATGAGAAATTACCATTACCTTGTTGTAATTCGTCAAATCCATCTCATCTAATTGTCCCTTAACTGGCTTTAAATTAGGCCTTTTAAAGAACACGTAAACTATTACAAAAATAATTATTATAATTGCTAGTAAAAAAATAAGTTTTCTTATCTGTTTCATACTTATCTCCTCTTATATAAGTATACTAATTTAAACCAACCCAGTCAACCAAATAAAAAAGTTCAAACCTATTTTGAACTTTCTCTGATAAATGAATCAAATAATGGATGACATCTAACCGGTCTACTCTTAAATTCCGGATGAAATTGACATGCGATGAAATGTTTGTGTTTCGGAATTTCGATTATCTCTACCAAATCACTTTCCGGATTAACCCCACTAAACACCATACCATTTTTCTCTAAAACCTCTTTATATTTGTTGTTAAACTCATACCTATGACGATGCCTCTCGGCTATTTTTTCACTCTTATAATCATCATAAGCTAAAGTTCCCCTCTTTATCTGACAATCGTAATTACCAAGTCTAAGTGTACCACCCATATTGATAATATTCTTCTGTTCAGCCATCAAATCGATAATTGGCTCTTCGCACATATTGTCAAACTCGACTGAATCAGCCTTCTTAATATTACAAACATCTCGCGCAAACTCTATAACTGCAAGTTGCATTCCAAGACAAATACCTAAAAATGGAATATTTTTCTCTCTGGCATATTTAATTGCCATAATCATTCCTTTTATCCCGCGCTCGCCAAAACCGCCAGGAACAATTATACCTTTAGTATTTTTAAATACTACATCTAAATTTTCATTCTCGAGCCTCTCTGAATCAACCCACTTAATATTTACCTTTACCTTGTGTTTATATCCAGCATGACTTAGTGCCTCCATTACCGATAAATAAGCATCGTGTAATCCCGTATATTTACCAACTAAAGCAATTTCAACTTCCTTATTTAAATTATCCACAGTTTTAATTAAGTTTTCCCATGAACCCAAATTAATTTTATTAACTTTCATTCCAAACTGTTTTAAAATAATCTCATCCATCTTCTGTTCATATAAATTAATTGGAATATGATAAATATTTTTCTCATCTTTAGCCGTAATAATATTTTCTTTAGGCACACTACAATATAAAGCAAGTTTTTCCCTCATACTATCACTAAGCATCTCTGGTGCCCGGCAAACCAAAATATCCGGTTGAATACCAAGACCTCTCATTTCTGCCACCGAATGTTGAGTAGGTTTCGTTTTAAGTTCTCCAGACCCATAAATATAAGGAACCAAAGTTACATGAACGAACAAAGTATTATCAATTCCAAGCTCCCCTCTGATTTGTCTAAGTGATTCAATAAAAGCCTGAGACTCTAAATCACCAATTGTCCCGCCGATTTCTGTAATAACCACATCAGCTCCACTTGTCTTAGCTGCCTCGTAAACCTTGTTTTTAATCTCGTTAGTTATATGAGGCACAATCTGTACTGTTGCCCCTAAATAATCCCCGCGTCTTTCTTTTTCGATTACAGACGAATATACCTTACCCGTTGTAATATTTGAAGTATAATTAAGTTCTTCATCGATAAACCTTTCATAATGACCTAAATCCAAATCAGTTTCCGTTCCATCAGCCGTTACAAAAACCTCACCATGTTGATATGGACTCATAGTTCCAGGATCGACATTAATATAAGGATCGAATTTCTGCATAAAAACCTTATAACCTCTAGATTTTAAAAGTAATGCAATACTAGAAGCCGTTATTCCTTTACCTAAACCAGAAACAACACCTCCGGTTACAAATACATATTTAGCCATAAAACAACCTCCTAACAAAAAAATCATACCCGAGAGTATGATTGGCTCTCTTTCATTATAACACCTGTCACATCGAAAAAAAACTCTTGAATTATTTATCAAAATATAATAAAATTTTGTTAGAAGTCACCTCTAAAACAAAAATAGAATCATAAATTTGATTCTGTTTTTTTGTTCCAAAATTATGCATCGCTTTTCCACAGCAAAAATATTTTTTTAACATTCAAAAACTCTTCATCTACCAAAAATATATGAAGAGTTAATATATTTTATAAATTAGTTAATTAATTATTCTGAACGGATCACTTTGTGTCCCACTTCCACTTAAGGATAGACTAGAAGTTAGATATAACGAAGGGCGAACATCTCTTTTTGTATCAGATACAGAATTGTAAGTGGTAGTACCAGTAAAAAATATCCGGAACACAGAATAAGGATCGTCAGAAAGCGGTGACAATGTCCACCAGTTTTCTTTATCACCTATAACCATCCAGTTAGTATTTATGCATGTAGTACAAGCCAAATTATTTGTACTAAATGTCCCACATGTTTCCATATCACTATTTGCCATTAAATAATCACTCAAACTTATTAGACCGACATTTCCATTCCATTTATAACTTTTTTCACTTTCTATTTGTCCTTGTAAATCATTGTTTTCATTGGTTACACTTCCTATATTAAAATCATGACTGACGATTTTGTCTTTATTAAACGTTATACTATCTAAATATTCACCATTTAAATATGTAAGTATTTCACTATCTTTATCAACACTTCCTGAGTATCTTCCATTTGTAAATTCACTTGGACTTCCTACTATATTTGCGGTTGATGCCCATGCATTACAGCCATCATAAGAGGTAAAAGTCTGTGAACAATATCCTGTTGTTCTTGCCCCTCTACTATCAAATGCCATATCTGGAAATACTTCATTTCTGAGTATCTTATATGTTCCATCAGCTTCTTTTGATATTATTCTCCAAAGTTCATTATTAAACATAATATAGTTATTTGGATTTGTTCCTCTATACACATATCTTCCTGATGTATATTCATCTCCATATAATCCACGTATAATCTAATTATGTGATTTTTTCACATATATTAGAAACTCCTTTCTTTA
>ERZ1090868.254-NODE-254-length-30022-cov-11.028765_pt1 | contig 30022 bp, 26 predicted proteins | sample MGYA00478475_ERZ1090868 | MGnify/ENA primary metagenome ERZ1090868 (study PRJEB33644, sample SAMEA5815747) | chicken gut metagenome | biome: Chicken; feature: Gastrointestinal Tract; material: Caecum | place: Ireland | collected 2019-01-01 | study: A study of the...
GATAGAGTACCTGGCTACGAACCAGGGGGTCGTGGGTTCGAATCCTGCCTGGCGCGCCAATCGATTTTCGCAAGCGCATAAAAAAAGTGCGCCAGTAGCTCAGTTGGATAGAGTACCTGGCTACGAACCAGGGGGTCGTGGGTTCGAATCCTGCCTGGCGCGCCAATCGATTTTCGCAAGCGCATAAAAAAAGTGCGCCAGTAGCTCAGTTGGATAGAGTACCTGGCTACGAACCAGGGGGTCGTGGGTTCGAATCCTGCCTGGCGCACCAAAGTTTTCCCGAACGCTCCGTCGGCGTCCGGGATTTCTTTTTTTGTGCTCTCCTTTTTTTTCACGCGCGTCGACCATGGTTCTCTTCGTCCAAGGCGCTTCTCACGCAGGGAAGTCGTGCTTAGCAGCTGCCCTCGCCCGCCGATGCGGTGCCGCCGTCTTCTCGCTCGACCTCCTCAAAATGGGACTTCTTCGATCGAAGTCCCCGCTCTTTTCGGACCTCACGCCTGAAGACGATGCGTGCATCGAAGCGCGCCTCTGGCCGATCGTTCGAGAAGTTGCCCGCACGGCGCTTGAAAACGACCAGACCGTTGTCTTCGAAGGCGTGCACATGCCTTTTGAAGGCCCTGCCGAACTCGACGCCGCCTTCCCAGGCAAAGTTGCTCGCATCGCCATCGTCTTCACCGATGCGTATATTCGCGAAAACATCGACAGAATCGCCTGCCTGGAAAACGCTGTAGAAATGCGCTTTGTTGCCGCAGAGATCGAGTGCGTCGACGACTGCTTGGCCGAACACCGAACCGTTCGCCAAAAAGCCGAGCGCTGCGGTTGGCCCCTGCTCGAAATCGAAAGCCCCGAGGCTTGGACGCGAAAGGTTCTCCGCCTTGAAGGTTTCGCGCCTCTTCTTCTCGACGGACTCTCCGCACGACTCTTTCGACCGAGCGCAGACGAAGTCGTCCCGTCCGTGTGCTGAAGGTTCCGATAGAGCATCTTGCTTCTTCAAAGTGAAAAATTGAAGCTGCGCCAGGGAATTGACAGGCCAAAAAACACTTCTCAAATCGCGTCGAGAAGAGGATCAATTTTTTCGGAAATTCGAGAAGAATCCCCTAGGGATACCACCCTACCCCATGAAGAGTATGTTTTGCTTAAAATTTAAGCAATAGCCTAAGTGATTGATTCATTTAGGAACCGTCATATTCTCCACATATTCCCACCAAGTTATTCACAGTTTCTGTGGAAAACTCGTGTGCGAACCCCATACCAACACCCCGGCAGCCAGTACCGCTTTTCCAACCGAACAAGTTACTCGCTCTAGTCAATTCGCTTTTCGGGAAACGGGTTTTGCCCGCACTTCGCCCCCTTTGAGAACCGTGTTTCAAATTGGGGATAACTTTTCGAAACCCCTTGAATTTCGAGCAAAAAACGTCGCCGGCAGCGAAATTTCAATTGTTCGTATTTTATTAATAGTTGTTCGGAAATTTTAAACTTCTTGCTTTTTCTCAACGCCGATTCTGTCAAAGAAAAACGCCCGATTTCCCGAAAATGATCCTCATCTTTTCGAAAAAACGAGCGTTTTTGCACCCCGATCGGAGGCATATTGACGCGTTGTACTACGGCGTTTTCAGCGTCGATCGTAACGGAGAAAATCCACGCGGTAGGGACGCTTTTCGGTGGGTTCGAGCGTGCGGAAGCGCATCTTGCGGAAACGCGCCGCAGGAATCGTCGGGAAGCGCGCGTCGCCCTCGAACGACTTGTCGAGCAGCGTGATCCAAATGCGGTCTGCAAGGGGGAGCGCCTGACGATAGATCTGCTCGCCCCCGATCACGCAGATGCGTGCCGCGCCCGAGGCTTGAGCCGCCTCCAGCGCCTCGTTCAAGCTTCCGACGCGAAGCGCACCCTTGGCTTCGTAGGTTCGGCTGCGCGTGATGACAATGTTGAGGCGCCCCGGGAGCGCTCTGCCGATCGACTCCCAGGTCTTGCGGCCCATGATGACGGGCGTGCCCATCGTCGTCGCCTTGAAAAAAGCGAAGTCTTCTGGAATACGCCAGAGAAGCTTGTTGTTCGCACCGATCACGCCGTTCTTGGCGCACGCGGCAATGAGTTCGATCATGCTTGAGGCTCCCGTCAGACCGCCACGGGCGCCTTGATCGCGGGCCACGGTTCGTAGCCCTCGAAGGAAAAGTCTTCGTACTTGTAGTCGAAGATCGAATCGGGCTTACGCGCAATGCGAAGCGTCGGATAGGGACGCGGCTCACGCGAGAGCTGCAGCTCGACCTGCTCGACATGGTTGTCATAGATGTGCACGTCGCCGCCCGTCCAGACGAATTCGCCGGGTTCAAGCCCGCACTGCTGCGCAAGCATATGCGTGAGCAGCGAATAGCTCGCAATATTGAAGGGCACCCCGAGGAAGAGGTCGCAGCTGCGCTGATAGAGCTGGCAGGAGAGCTTCCCGTCGGCCACGTACGTCTGCCAAAGACAATGGCAGGGCGGCAGCGCCATCTGGCCGATCTCGCCCGGATTCCAAGCACAGACGATCATGCGGCGGCTGTCGGGCGAGCGCTTGATCGTTTCGACAAGCTCGGCGATCTGGTCGACTTCGGTGCCGTCGGGACGGCGCCAGTGACGCCACTGGTGACCGTAGACGGGCCCGAGGTCGCCGTTTTCGTCGGCCCACTCGTCCCAGATCGTCACGCCGTTGTCGTGGAGGTACCCGATGTTGGTCGACCCCGAGAGGAACCAAAGCAGTTCGTGAATGATCGAGCGCGTGTGAAGCTTCTTCGTCGTGACGAGGGGAAAGCCTTCCGACAAATCGAAGCGGATCTGTCTGCCGAAAACCGAGCGCGTACCGGTGCCAGTACGGTCGGACTTATGCACGCCGTGCTCGAAGACGTCCCGAAGGAGCGTCTCGTACTGGTTGTACTGCGCCATAGCCTTTACCTGTGAGCTGAAGAAGCTGAACTGAGAAAATTAAAAATCCGAGCCTCGGGCTCGGATGACGACCGTGATGATAAGGCCTGCGGCGCCCCCCGCGCTTTGGGGAAGCGTGATTTCTTTTCGATCGCATTGCCCGGAACGCAGACGGCCACTCTAATGGAAGAAAAAACCGCTTGGCCGCGGAACGTGCCCGCGGCGAAAGCGGTTCTTGCATTTCTTCGCAGAATGAGGCCCGCGCGGGAAGCGGTCGAGCCGAACGCCCGGCCGCTTCTTGCGGGCTGCACGCAAAGGTCGATTATTCCTCGACGAGCGCCTTCACTTCCACGCCGTGCGAATCGCGCACCGTGCCTTCGATGCCGAGGAGCGCAATCCAGCGGCGCAGCGTGCCGGCGATCACGAAGAGCATCAGCACCATGACGACGACAGAGAGCGTCGCGAGGAGGTACTGCTTCGCGGGCAGGTACTGATTCATGATGAGCCAGATGCCGGCCCAGAACGTGATGCACGTCATGAAGAGGCCGGGAATGCCCGTCATCCACGCGTATTTGGCGTGATTGAGACGAATGATCACGGTCGTGCCGATCAGAAGCGTCACGGACGCAAGCAGCTGATTGCAGATACCGAAGAGCGGCCAGATCGAGCCGATGTCGCCCGAATAAACGAGGTAGCCCCACGAACCGGTGAAGATGATCGACGTGATGACGATGCCGGGCCACCATTCCTTGTCGTTGAACTTCGGAATGACCTTGCCGACCATTTCCTGCAGGAAGAAGCGGCCGACTCGGGTGCCGGCGTCAACGGCCGTCAGAATGAAGACGGCTTCGAACATGATGGCGAAGTGATACCAGTACGCCATCAGATTTTCCATGAACGGAATCTGCGAGAAGATGTGCGCCATGCCGACGGCGAGCGACACGGAGCCGCCCGGACGAGCCATCAGGCTTTCCTGGACTTCCGCTTCAAGGTGCGGCAGCTCCTGCACGGCCATGCCGAGCGCAGCAAACTTTTCCGCGGGCGCATTGATCGCGAAGTAGTCGGCCGGAACGAGCACGCAGGCAGCAACGAGCGCCATCACGGCAACGAAGCCTTCCATCAGCATCGCGCCGTAGCCCACGAAGAGCACATCGCGTTCGTTGCTGATCATCTTCGGGGTCGTGCCCGTACCGATGAGCGCATGGAAGCCCGAGAGCGCACCGCAGGCGATCGTGATGAAGATGAACGGAATCACCGGACCGCCCACGATCGGGCCGCCGCCCGAGATGAAGTCCGTGAAGGCGGGCATCTGGAAGTTGGGCATCACGAACGCAATGCCGATCGCCAGACCCGCAATCGTACCGATCTTAAGGAAGGTCGAGAGGTAGTCGCGCGGCAGCAGCAGGAGCCACACCGGCAGGACCGAGGCGAAGAAGCCGTAGATCGGGATCAGAAGGCTCATCGTCGGACGATCGATATCGAGCCAGCCGAAGTATTCCGGATGCGCGGCAACCCACGGGCCCGACAGGATGCAGAGGAAGAGCAGCACGACGCCGATCAGCGTTGCGCCCTTCACGTCGCCCTTGCGCCAGACCTGCATGTAAAGCCCCATGATGATCGCGATGGGAATCGTCGCCGCAACCGTGTAGGTCGACCAGAGCGAGTTGTGCATCGCGTTCACGACGGCGATCGAAAGACCGGCGAGCGTGAGAATCAGAATCGCGAGCACGGCCCAGCTGGCAACGAAGCCCGTCGTGCGGTCGATCTCGGTCGAGGCGATGTAGGCGAGCGAGCGGCCGCGGTGGCGAACCGAGCAGAAGAGCACCACCATGTCGTGCACGCCGCCGGCGAGCACGCAGCCGATCAGGATCCAGAGGAGCCCCGGCATATAGCCGAACTGCGCAGCGAGAACGGGCCCGAGAAGCGGACCTGCGGCCGCGATGGCGGCGAAGTGGTGCCCGAAGAGCACGTACTTGTTGGTCGGCACGAAGTCCTTGCCGTCATCGTATTTGACGGCGGGCGTTTCGCGCGCGGCGTTGATATTGAGGACTTTCTGAGCGATGAAAAGCCCGTAGAAGCGATAGGCGATGGCGAATACGCAGAGAGCCGCAAAGACGATCGTAAGCGCATTCACGCCGGAAGCTGGTTCCATAGAGATACCCGACGGGAGAGCACGCGCACGGCGCGAAAGGGGTTGTGCGCGCGGGGAACGATTCGGTCGGGGTGGGGCGCCCGCCGCTTCGTTCGCCTCGTTGTTGAATGCCTTCGCTGTTCGTTCTCTACCCGCGGGAGTGACCGCATGCAAAAAAACCGGCGAAGACCGCTGGAGCCCGCCGCGCGCCGAAGACGCGCCCACGGCGCCCCCACCCGCTCGAGTGAGGTGCGTCCCGGCACGTCTTCTCCACGTTTCGAACTCATCCGACAAAGAGAAAAAAGCGGCCCCGAAGGCCGCCTTTCTGAGGGTATTCGGACATTCGAAAGTTTAGGCGCAAGGTAGTAGTTCCGAAACACCCAAAAGAGGTAATCCGCGCATTTATCGACGGTTAAGGCAAAAAGGCGTCATCTAAGGACAATTTATCCTTGAGACCGCAAAAGAGCCCCGACCATTCGGCCATAAGATCGATGTAGTGCTTCGGACCGAATTCGCGCCCCGCGGCCGCCTCTTCGGCCTGCTTGGCCGAGAGCTTGTCGAGCGACTTCATGTACGCAGCAAGCGCACAGGCAATCGTCTCTTCGTCACCGGCCTCTGCGGCAGGCTTTTCGGCAAATTTGGCAATGAGTTCGGGGATCGAGGCGCGCAGATGCGCGGCGAGCTTCGCGCCGGCCCAGTCGTTGGGTTTGACGCGCTCGGCGCCGACATGCCCGCCGAGGATGGCGCAGCAGTCGAGGAAGAATTCACGCGCTTGACCGGCCACCTGCTCTGCGTCTTCATGGTCGGGCGAGTGCGTCGAGAGCCACGCGTGCTGCATGTGCGCGATGCCGAGCTCTTCGAGCACAAGAAAGACCGTGTTCTGGTCGGTGACGTCAATCGGATCGTGCGGCTTGAATTCGGCGCTGCGGGTTTCGTCCTGCGCCGGCGTTGCGTTCTGAGAAGTCATTTGTCTTTTCCGATGATGATGGGCGACGCGGCCGAACCGAGAAAAATTTTCTCCCGGACACGTCCTGCGCGAGCAGTGCCTAATTGGGAAAGTCTAGCTTAAGGCGCTCTTTTCGACGCACCGCCTGCTTTAGTTATCTGTGTTCGCGAAGTCGGGCAGCGGCATGACTTCGTGTCCTTCTTCGATAAGCGCCTGCGCCTCCTCGGGCGAACAGATGCCCTTCACAAGACGGTCGGGAGCGCTCCCCGCCCGCATGGCGCGAACTTCGTCGGGAAAGCGCTTTCCGACATCTTCGGCCTTTGCGGCAATCGAGCGCATCGCTCGGATCGCTTCGCCCTGCGCTGCCTGCAGCGCCTTTTCGCGCTCGAGCTTTCGCCGGTCTGAGAGATCTTTATTCGTATCGGTTCGTACGGTGCCGCGCACAGCCGAAAAATTCGGCGCATTGGGTCGACGTTCGAGTACGCTCGATCCACACACCGGACACGCAAGCCTGCCAGCCTGCGCTTCCGTCTGCCAATCCGCATCGGTGCGCAACCAGCCTTCGAAAAAATGCCCCGCTTCGCAGCAGAATGAGTACACCTTCAATGCCATGACGATTTTTTGATTTTTTATCAGTAGGGTGATGACATTTTCGATTTTTTCTGATATAGTTCGCTTCTCTCAGCTCGGGGCAATCGAATCCCGACGCGCTGTGAGCCTTCACCCGGGACGCAGCGTTTGGTTGAGAACATCCACGGAAGGATGGCAGAGTGGTTGATTGTACCGCCCTGGAAAGGCGGCATACGGAAATTCCGTATCGAGGGTTCGAATCCCTCTCCTTCCGCCAGATTTTAGGAACCCCGTCAAACTGTTCGTTTGGCGGGGTTTTGTTTTCGAAATTCTGACATTGCGCTCGATTTTGAGCCATTTGACCCCGAGTTCTCCGGCAAGCTAGGGCGGTTTTTGCTCCCAGACGCAGCCCACCGAAGGCCGTGTTCCCTTTGCGACAACAACCGTCGCATAGCTCGATAAATTGATTGTTAGAAAAACCTTATCAATCAAGGATATCGAGACATGCAGATCACCGGCAATCTTCTTAAAAAGCCCATCCCGCTCGCCGAACTTCGCTACGGCATCATTGCTGTCGCCATCGGCCCAGAAGCACTCGATACGCTTCTCCTAAACGAATTTCCGCTCGAAGACTCGACTTGGAAAGCTTGCAACGTCGGCGCGGTGAGCCGCGACAGCACCTCTCGCACAGAAATGGCAGGCACAGCATTTTGGGAAGCGCTTGCACGAAATGCTTCGTACCGAGTGCGCGCACTGGCAGCAGAACGACCGCTTTCGACAGCAACGCGCCTGAAGCTTCTCCGCGACCGCTCGGCCATGGTGCGCGAAACGATTCTCGAGAACGCCGAAGCAGCCGCCGCAATCGCACGAACACCCGAAGGCAGAGAAGCCCTGACGTCAGCGCGAAGCAAATGCGCAGCTTCGGCAGAGGAAGGTCAAGCGGCCGAGCCCTTCCGGCTCCGAATCAACCACGCAGAAGCGCCCGTCGAAATTGAGCTTCGGTCGCCGCGCTCGATCACAAGCGCCGTCAAGTTTCTGATCAGCGCATACAAACGAGCCGACGACTGTCTTTTGTCGAGCGCTCCTGCCATCGGCATCGACAGTGCTGCACGGCTTGACGAAATTTGCTCTCTCCTATCGCGCGACCCGAGCCCGATCGTTCGAATGACGACCGCGCGTGCCGTCGACGACCCAGAATCCGAAGCCGCATTACTTTTCGCGCGCGATGCTCTCGCTGCCGTCCGCGAAAGTCTCATCGTTCTCCCGAAGCACCTTTCGCTGCCAGAACTCGAGCGCTTTCTCAATGACGACCCCGACCGCCTTCTCATGTTCCTTGACAAACTGCTCAAAGGTCCTTTTGCTCTTGAGTGGCTCGGTCGTCTCCTCTCGGACACGGATCCGCAGGTGCGTAACGAGACGCTGTCGATCTGCCCGGAAAGCCTCCTTCATGAGTGGCTCCTCGGCCGTCTGAAGCACGCCGGCCAAGAAAGCAGTGAAAAAGCAGTCGACGAAGGCGTAGCGGATTGGATCGACCTCGATGATGAGGATGAGACCGATGAAGAGGCTTTCGACATCGACGACGAACCGGACGACGACGATCTGCAAACGCGACGAAGCCGGATCGCCATGCGAAACGCCCGAATCGACCGATGCTAAAGGAGAAAGCGCATGGAAAACCGTTCCGCACTTGAGATGCCCGCGCTTGCGCAAGCGCTCTCGCTTGCCGCCGTTTGTCTGCCGCAGGATGGCTGTGCTTACGACCGCATCACGCTCGACATTGTGCTCGCAACCGCCGCGAATCTTCTGCGGCACAACCGGCCGGAAAACGAAGTGCGCCTCGCGATCCTCTGGCAGCTGCCTGCTTCGGCTGCCGAGCAGCTCGTGCCCGAGCACTTGCGCCCAGACCTTAAGGCACTCGCCGTGTTTTTTGATCGGACACTTTACTTTCTCGCTGCCGACGAGCCTCTCGAACCCGACGACATCGAACGCCAGGCGGACGAAATACTTGCGCCGATACCCGACGCTGCTCGAATCGTCGCCGCAGTCCACCTCAAAGCGATTGTCGATCGCTCACCCAAACGCGTCTTCTACGCAGCCGATCGACCCGAGCCTGATCGAGCTCTTTTCTTTACTCGACTGCTCGCGCTCGCCAAAACGGTTGCCGCAGGCACGTCGGACTTGTCGGGCGAGCGGCTGCTCCTCTCGGTGAAGGCGGCCATACGTTCGGCCCGGCTCAAGCAGACGCTCCTGCCCGACGAAATGGACGATCGCATCTGGCTTTTCCAAATTCGCCAGGAAGTCCCGACCGAAAAACGCGAAGCCATTTTGAAGCGGCTCGACAAGTTCCTCAGCGCGCTCTGGCTCAAGGTCGGCTGCGTACCGGGAAAAAACGGCGAAGGAACTGACCCCTGGCGGAACGATGCACTCTACGTGCTTCTCGAAGAAGCCCGTGCGGAAAATACACCGGCGCTCGAACGCTGCATGGCGAGCCTCGCCGTCCGATTCCAAAACCTTTTCAGCGTTCGAAGGCTCGCCCGAGACGACGTGCGCAGCGACATTTGCTGGCGGCTGCTCTCCATGGATCATTGGCACATGGGTCTGCGCTATGCCGGTCGGCACAAGTGGCTTTGCCAATCAACATCGGCAGACCCGCTCGCGGCCATCATTCAGAGTCAGCCCGAGAGCGACCTCGAGCGGGCGATCAGCGCATTCGAAAACGCCACTTAAAGGCGTACGCCTCGAAAATGACCTTCACGCAGCGAGTCGTTGCGCCGGCAAGCGGGCAACAAAAAGCCGAAGTCACCGACAGGCGGCCTCGGCTTTCAAGTGAAATCTCACGCAGAGGAAGTGTTCACTTACTTTACTTCATCGCTTCGGGCAGAACGAGCGAACGAACATCAACGGCCTTTTCCATCATGCCGTTATCGATCAGGAACTTCTGATCGAGTTCGAGCCCCTTGATGTCGGCTTCGGTGAGCGTGTCGTAGAAGTTCGACCAATCGTAGAGCTTCTTGGCGTCGTCAATACTCACGCCCTGCGCTTTGGCGCCGATCTGAAGCGCTTCATCCTGATGCGTTCGGATCCATTCAAGCGCCGCGCGGTTGACTTCGACCACCTTGCGGAAAGCTTCCGGATAGTCTTGAGCAAACGACTTGCGAACGGTCATGACGAGGTTGGGCTCAACATAGCCTTCGCACGTAGCGATGGTCTTCGCGCCCGCTTCATGCGCCTTGATGACGAGGTTCGCTGCCAGCAGCCCCGCGTCGACCTTGCCCGAGAGAACCGCCGTCATCGCGGCGCCCGGATCCATGTTGATGAATTCGACGTCGTTGATCGACATCCCTTCCTTCAGAAGCGCCGCAACGAGGAGCTGATGAAGCACCGTACCCTTGGGACCGGCAACGCGCTTACCCTTCAAATCTTTCACCGAGAGCGACTCGCCCGGACGCCCCACGATCGCGAAGATTTCCTTCGGATGCGCCACACCCGTCGCAACTGCGATGGGATTGCCCGCACCCGCAGCCATCAGAAGGCTCGCGGTATTCATCACGGCCGAAAAGTCGAGATCGCCCGAAGCCATCGCCTGCCCCTGAACGGCACCCGAATTGATCACGCGCCACTTGATTTCGACGCCTTCCTGCTTGAAGGCCTCTTCGAGCATGCCGCGCTCCTTCATCACGATGTTCTGCAGATTGAAGGGTGCTTTGACATACGTGATCGAAATGGCCTTGGGCATGTCGGCCGCCTGCGCGAAAGCCGCAGCCGCGCAGCAGAAAGCCGCCAGCGCGGCCTTGATTTTCATATTCATTTCCTTTTCCCTCTTGTGCGACGGGTCCGCCCGAGAGCGTTCGGCTGCGCGGACGCCGGCGGCGCCAGCGGTGCCACTAGAAAAAAACGCAGGAAAGACCTCGGCAAGCGCTCGTGAAAGCGGACCATCGGCTCATTTTACGGCCGCGATTTCTCCCGATCGAGCGCCGAGAGCAGGAGTCGCGCGGTCTACGTCTTTTGAAGTGCTCTTGCCGCTCCCTGCGGTGGTAGGCAACCGGCCTATCGACCCGAGAGGCGCCGCTCAGCGGGAGAGGAGCTCGGCGATGATGCGCTCTTCGAGTGCGGCGACCTTCGGATCCGTCAGGCGGCGCGGCTGCGGCATCTCGAGATCAAACGATGCGGCGATTGTGCCCTCGGCCATCACCGCGATGCGGTCGGCCATGGCGACAGCTTCGCGCACGTCGTGCGTGATCATGAGTACCGTCATGCGGGTCGAAGCAAAGATGCGGATGCTTTCGCGCTGCAATTCGGAACGCGTGATGGCGTCGAGCGCGCCGAAGGGCTCGTCCATGAGGAGCAGCTTGGGCGAACGAGCCAAAGCACGCGCAAAGCCCACGCGCTGCTGCTGCCCGCCCGACAAATTCTGCGGATAATCCTCCGCGCGAGCAAGAAGCCCCACAAGTGCGAGCACTTCGTCAACACGTGCGTCGGCTTGCGAGACGGGCTCGCCCAGGAGCGCCAAGCGCACGTTTTCGCGTATGGTCTTCCAGGGCAGCAGCGTCGGCGCTTGGAAGACCATGCCGAGGAGCGGTCGCTTCCCGCTCGAGAAGGTCACGCGTCCGCCCGAAGCGGGAAGAAGTCCCGCAATGACCTTCAAAAGCGTCGTCTTGCCGCACCCCGAGCGCCCCAAGAGCGCCGTGATCGTGCCCGGGCGCAGCGCGAGCGAAAGACCGTCGATCGTCGGCCGCTCGACAATGCCCTGCGCATCGGGGTAGCCCGCGCACAGGCGGGCAATATCGATGCCGGGCAGCTGCGCATCATCGGCCGTCGCGCGTCGAAGATCCGCCGCAGACGTTGACGCTGCCTTCGAAGTAACCGGCTTGGCCGCTTTCCTGCTTCGTCCCGGCAGGAACCGCTCGAGCACACGGCGAAAGAGTGCGTCGCAGGCGACCCCAAGCACAGCGATCGAAAGGATCCCGACCATTACAACATCGGTCTTCGCCAGCATCGAAGCGTCTTCAATGAGGTAGCCCAAGCCCGAAGCAGCCGCGATGAGTTCGGCGCCGACAAGCGCGCGCCACGCGTAGCCGAAGCCGAGCCGCAGCCCAGTCAAAATGCCGGGTGCGGCCCCGGGAAGCAGTACATGCCGAATCCGCTCGGCGCTCGAGAGACCGAGAATCCGCGCGAGCGACGCATACGAGCGGTCGGTCGAACGAAGTGCATCAAAGCTCGAGAGGTAAATCGGGAAAAAGCTCGCGAGGATCACAATGGCGAGCTTGGGCGCTTCGTCGATGCCGAGCCACAGAATGAGAAGCGGCACGAGCGACAACGGCGGCACGACGCGCAGCGCCTCAAAAACGAGCGACGCGGCCCGCTCGGCGCGCGGCAGCGCATGAAACAGAAAAGCGCAAGCCAGCGCAAGCGTGGACGAAATCAAAAATCCCGCGAAGACGCGCGCCAAGGACGTCGCCGCATGCTCGAAGAGTTCGCCCGAAGCGAGAAGCTGCCAGGCACGCGAAAAGACCGCCTGCGGACTCGGGAGCAGAATCGGGGGAAAAAGGCCGAGTTCGCTCACAATCCACCAGAGCGCGAGCAACGCCGCCGGCGCGAACCACGGCAGCGCCCAAGCGAACGCACCCTCGCGCCTGCCGCTCGCAGACGGTTCGAGCGGCTCGGCGTTCGGTGCCGGCGCGGCGCGCTTTGAAGACTTCGGTGAGCTCGGGGACATGGCAGGCAAGTCGCGTGAAGAAAAAAGAACGGTCTTCGTGCCGAACGCGCTCTACTTCAAGCACAGCGCGGCGCGAAAACCGTTCGGCGTCAGCCTGCGGCCGCAGCCGCAGGCTTCTCGTTGAGGCTGATCTCTGCCCGACCGCTTTAGGTCAAGAAGATCATGTCCATCAGGAAGAACGTCGGGAAGAGGATGCCGACCGACCAGAGCATATAGCCGAAGAAGGTCGGCATCTTGATGCCGCGTTCGTGGCAGATCGACACCGTCATGAAGTTGGGCGCATTGCCGATATAGGTAACGGCGCCCATGAAGACGGCACCCATCGAGATCGCCATGAGGGTCTGCGCGTCTTCGGTCATGAGGACGGTCGGATCGCCGCCGGCCAAATTGAAGAACGCGAGATAGGTCGGCGCATTGTCGAGGAACGCCGAGAGCGAGCCCGTAAGCCAGAAGAAGAACGTGTTGTTGAACGTCCCGTCGGCATTCGTCACGAGAGCGACGAGCGGCGCGAAGTGACCGTCGAGGCCGGCGCGCAGCATTTCGAGCACCGGCACGATGCAAACGAAAATGCCGAAGAAGAGCTTGCCGACTTCAAGAATCGGATCCCACGTGAAGTGGTTGGCTTCGCGCGTGGCCTTCGCCGTAAAGGAAAGCGAGAGGATCGCCGTTACGATGAAGATCGCGTCGCGCGCGAGCGACTCGAGCGTGAAGTGCACGCCGAGGGCGGTGATTTCGATGCCCGACTTCCAGAAGCCCGACATCAGCACAGCGCCGATGATGAAGGCGAGGAAGAGGATGTTGATGCCGCCGTCGATACCGAACTTTTCCTTCGTCTTGGGCGGCTCAAAGCCGTCGCGAACGTCGCGCTTGTAGCAGACGGAGTCGATCGCGAAAAAGACCGCGAGCAGAATCGCCACCGTAACGAGCCACGGCAGCAGAAGATGCTCGGTCGTCCAGAAGAAGCCCACGCCCTTCAGGAACCCGAGGAAAAGAGGCGGGTCGCCCAAAGGCGTAAGCGCGCCGCCCACGTTGGCCACAAGGAAGATGAAGAAGATGAAGGTCTGCATCTTTCGCTTGCGGTTTTCGTTGGCGTGAATAAGCGGACGAATGAGAAGCATCGCCGCGCCCGTCGTGCCCATAAAATTCGCAAGCACCGCACCAACGGCAAGGAACGCCGTGTTGACGATCGGGTGCCCGACGAAGGTGCCGCGCACGTGAATGCCGCCCGCAACAATGAAGAGCGCCCCGACGAAGATGATGAAGGGCACGTAGTCGGCAAGCAGCACGTGAATGATGGCATCAAGGCCGACATCAAAGCCGATCAGCGCGCAAAGCGGCACGCCGCAGCAGAGCGCCCAGAAAACGGACACCTTGCCGAAATGGTTGTGCCAGAAGTGCGGCACAAAAAGCGGGCAGAGCGCAATCGAAAGCAGAATCCCGGCAAACGGAATAGCCCAGCCGAGCGAAAGACTCGCGCCGTCGAGGCCCGCCGCATTGGCAGCTGCCGGAAAGAGCGCGCCGAGCACCGCAAGGGGCGCCAGGCGCTGGATGACGGAAAAAGACACTGTCGGTCTCCTAGTTTTTATGTGCGACCGCCCCTCGCCGAGCGCGCGAGAAACGCGCTGGCGACCGGGCGGGCGCTTTTTGCTTGAGGGTGTGCGTCGGAAAGGGGATGCGGCTCCGAAGGAGCTGCGTTCTTCCGAAGTCGCCGCCACCGAGTCGAAACCCCGATCGCTGCCGACCTCGCGGCCTTTCCGATGCGCGCCGGCGAGTAAAGACGATGCCAAACTTTAATTTTCCTCCGATGTCGAGCGAAAAGATATGCGTAAATCGCCCGAATCGACTTCGAGTCGATCAAGTTCGCCCAAACACAGGGCAAAGCGGCATCGAAAACAGAAAATACACTGAAAAACCGCAAAGCGGGCGGGAAATCCCCAATTTTTGCGCTTATCTGCTCTAAAACGGCACGGCAGCACCGCGCGATTCCGCCTGGAGAAATCTGCGCGGCCGCCCGATTCATCGATACGCCGAGGCGCAGACAAAGCGGCGCCTCGCTCAAGCGTTCGACGGAGAGCGCCGCACGCGGCTGCGCATTGAGCCGCAATGCGGGCATCGAAACGGCATCAGGATTCGCGAATGCCGAACACCTGACGCAGGTAATGGAGATAGCCTTCGTCCTCGCACATGCCCTTTTCGGGCGTGTCGGAAATCTTCGCCACAGGTTGCCCGCCGCACTTGACCATCTTGATCACGACGTTCAGGGGGCGCGGACCGCGGTCGTTCATGAGATTCGTGCCAATGCCGAACCCCAGACCCACGCGGCCGCGGAAGCGCCGGTAGAGCTCGATCACACGCGGAATCGTAAGCGCGTCCGAGAAGATGAGCGACTTGCTGTGCGGATCGCACTTGTTGAGCCGCCAGTGCTCGATCATGCGCTCGCCCCAAAGGAAGGGGTCGCCCGAGTCGTGGCGCGCCCCGTCAAAGAGCTTGCAGAAGTACATATCGAAGTCCTTCAGGAAGGGCTCCATCCCGTAAACATCCGAAAGCGCAATGCCGAGGTCGCCGCGGTACTCTTTGGCCCACTGCTCGAAGCCGAACACTTGGCTGTCGCGAAGGCGCGGCCCCAAGGCCTGGCAGGCCTGCAGGTATTCGTGCGCCATGGTCCCCAAGGGGATGAGACCGAACTCCTTCGCAAAGAGTACGTTCGAGGTGCCCGAGAGCATCGGCCCCAAGCGGTCCTTGAGGATCGAAATCACCTTTCGCTGCCACTCTCGCGAGAAGCGCCGGCGCGTGCCGTAGTCGGAGATGCGAAGCTCGTCGTTATCGGGTTCGCTCAAGAGCAGCCCGATCTTTTCGTCAAGCCGGCGCAGCCCTTCGTCCTCTGAGAGATCGGGGTAATTTCTGCGGAAATACACCTCGTTGATGATGGCGAGCACGGGAATCTCAAAGAGAATCGTGTGCAGCCACGGCCCCTTGATATGCACGTCGATGCCGCAGGGATAGTCATCCGAGAGACGCACCTCGACATACTTGCGCTTGAGGTGAAAGAGGCTCAGAAACTCAACGTAGTCGGACTTGATGAAGCGCAGCTTCCCCAAGTAGTCAAGCTCTTCCTCGGTGAAGTAGAGCTCGCAGAGCGCATCGAGCGCCTCATTGATTTCGCCGATGCACGGACGCAGATCCACGTCGGGCGTGCGGCACTTGAAGCGATACTCGACCTCTGCAGCCGGGAACTGATGCAGCACGCACTGCTGCATCGTGAACTTGTAGAGGTCCGTGTCGAGAAGCGATTGAATGATCATGTTTCTTCTAATATCGATCGACGCGCCTGAAAATAAAGCGCGCCCGCATCTCGAAGTCTATCGATTCTGCGGGCGCGTGGTTTGCGCCTCAACGCTTGCGGCCGATTTTTGCGCTTGAGCGCTTAACCGCTCGACTAATCGATCGCCTCAAACGCCGACTCAAAACCCGCTTCGCAAAGCGTGCGGCGAGCCGCGCGATAGGCTTCGCTTCGACGCAGCGCCTCAAGGGACGGTGCTGCGTCGCCCGCGGGGATGAGCCGCGCGAGCCGCGCGTTGAATTCGCTCGAGCGCACCCAGGCGAGGCCGCCGAGCACCTCGTCGAGTTCATCGGGGTGGTTGCAGTATAGAAGTGCGTCGCAGCCCGCCGCGAGCGCACGTTCGGCGCGCTCGACGGGCGCAAGCCTGCCCGCGCCCTTCATCGACAGATCGTCCGAGAAGACGAGGCCCGAGAAGCCGAAGCGCTCGCGCAGCACCCCCTTGAGAAGCCGCGGCTCGTAGGTTGCTACGTTTCCGTCGAAAGCCGCATAGGCGACATGCGCCGTCATGACGCTGTCGAGTTCGAGCGAAAGCGCCCGATAGACCTCGGCGTCGGCTTCGAGCGCCTCGAGCTCTCGCTCGTCCTCAGGGAGCGCCACGTGGCTGTCGACAACGGGCCACCCGTGACCGGGGAAGTGCTTGCCGCAGCAGGCCATGCCGGCCAAGCGCAGCCCGCCGATCAAGGCGCGCGCGTTGGCGGCGACCGCCTCCGGTGTTGTACCGAGCGAGCGGCTGCCGATCACGCTGCTGCGGCCGTAGTCGACGTCGAGCACCGGCGCATAGGTAAAGTCAACACCGACGGCACGCAGTTCCGACGCGAGTACGTAGCCCGCAGCGGCCATGAGGCGCGGCGCGTCGGCGTGAAGCGCAAGCGCGCGCATTGCGGGCACCTGCGCGAAGCCCTCGCGAAAGCGCTGCACGCGCCCGCCCTCGTGGTCGACCGTAATGACGATACCGGGACGAATGCGGTGTATCTCGTCGGTGAGCGCGGCGAGCGCTTCGATCGACTCGAAATTGCGCGTGAAGAGAATGACGGCACCTGCGAGCGGATGCGCGATGCGTGCACGGTCCTTCTCGCAGAGCGTCGTGCCTTCGATATCGACGACGACCGGCCCGAGCGTGGCAGCCGTCTGCAATCGAGTTGTCGGCATGAGTGAGTCCCCAAAAAGAAATCGGCCTGCGCCGCTTCTTAAGAGGACGCAGGATCAGAGGCGGTTAAGCTCGCCGAGCACGCGACGCGTGCGCAGCGTCTTTTCGCCCAAGTGGTACTGAATGACTTCACGGAGAATATCACGCGCGGCGCGAAGCTCGGCGGGGGTCTCGAGCCGGCCGGCGAGAAGTGCTTCGACGGCTTCTGCGGGATAGATGCGCGGCGCGGGTGCGCGTCCTCCGTCTGCCGCGGTCGGCATTTCGTTCACCCGCAGCGGGAAGAGGAGGCCATCTCGAACAAAGTAAGCGCTTACCTCCTTTTTATCAACCGCTTCATCCGTACCGAACGACGTCGCAGCCAAAGGCCAGCCCGAAAGTTCAAGGAGCGCAGCTTCAAATGCGCGAAGCGCGCGCTGCCGCAGGGCAGCGCGATCGTCCGCGAGCGCGCAGAGCACCTCGACATACGCCGAAAAGAGCTGCGGCGCCGGATCTTCGCGCTCGGTCATGCGAAGAACGAGTTCGTTGACGTAAAACCCCGACATCAGGGCTTCGCCTTCGAGCGGCAGGAGACTGCCCTGCCACTCGGCTCGAACGAGAATCTTCGCTTCGTTTTTACCCGTCCACGTGAAGCGAAGCGGCGAAAACGGCACGAGAAGGCCTCTGAGCTGCGAGGCCGGGCGCTTGGCGCCTTTGGCGACGAGAAAAACGCGACCGAAACGAAGCGTGAGCACGTCTAGGAGCAAACTCGACTCGCTCCAGGGACGCACGTGAAGAATGAAGCCCGGTTCGGCTGCAACGCGCCTAGGCATGGCGCGAGGGCGCGCTTCGGGCTTTTCGTCCAAAAGCGCCTCAGCCTCTTCCAGAATGCGCGCAGCAGCATCGGTGCGCTTGATCGTGAGGTCGAAGGCCGCCGCTGCGGCAAAGCGGGGATGCGTGCGGTCGATCGAAGCAAGGCCGGGGCGACGTTGAAGCAACTCGGCGGCTGAACGAGCGCCTTTGGCACGCCTTGTCTGCGCCGGGCGATCGAGCGCTGCCGCCACCGGCCCTTCGACGGGCCGCCCCTCGGGCTTATCGAGTTTCTCGGACGCCTTTCCAAAGAGCCGCTCCAGCGCAGGGGACGCTGCTGCCGAAGGCATAGGCGCGTTAGAGCCCTCCTCGCCGCCCGCTTTGCTGGTGTCGAGAGAAGCTCGAGCTTGATCCGCTCGGGCGACTGTGTCGCCCGAGGGTTTCTCGGAAAAAGACACGCTTTGACGCTCGACTTAAAGAATGAATCAGTCGTAACCCAGGGTCTTCAGCGCCTTCACGTCATCGGACCAGCCGCGGCGCACGCGCACCCAGACTTCTAGGTAGACACGCTTGCCGAGCATCTCGGCGATGTCGGCGCGGGCAAGGCGCGAGATTTCGCGCAGCTTTGCGCCGCCCTCGCCGATCACGATGGGCTTGTGGCTTTCGCGTTCGACGATGAGGGTCGCGATGATCGTCGCCTCTTCGTCCGTCTCGGCCCACTTGTCGATCGTCACCGCAATCCCGTAAGGGAGCTCGTCGCCCAAAAGTCGGAAAGCCTTTTCGCGAATCGTTTCGGCGGCGAGGAAGCGTGGGGACTTGTCGGTAAAGAGGTCCGGATCGAAGTACGGAACGCTCTCGGGGAGAAGCTTCTCGATTTCGGCGAGAAGGTCGTCAAGCTGACGGTTCTTTTCGGCCGACACCGGCACGATTGCCGTAAAGGGATAGCGGCTCATCGATTCGGCCATGAGCGGCAGCAGGGCGTCGCGGTTCTTCGAGAGGTCGGTCTTGTTGACCGCGAGAATCACATTCTTCGCGTCCCTCGGCAGGAGCGAAAGCACTTCAAGGTCGCCCGGGCGCCAGCCGAGCGCCTCAATCACGAAGACGACGGCGTCGACCTCTGCCAAGGTCGAGCGAACCGAACGGTTCATGCGGCGCGTGAGCTGCGTCTTCACCTTTGTCTGAAACCCGGGCGTGTCGACAAAGACGAACTGCGCCATGGGCTTCGTGACGACCCCGAGAACGCGGTTGCGCGTCGTCTGGGGCTTTTTGGACGTAATCGAAACCTTTTCGCCAATGATGTGGTTGATGAGGGTCGACTTGCCGACATTCGGACGCCCGACGACCGCAACGTACCCGCAGCGGAACCCTTCGGGCACGGCGGGGCGCAGCGACCCCGAAGCAGCCAGCATCGCTTCGAGCGCTGCGTCGCGCGCTGCCTGGTCTTCTTCGGTTTCTTCTGCCGCTTCGGCTTCGCCGGTTTCTTCCCCGAACGCCTGCGCTGCCTCAATGGCTTGCGCCTCGTGGGTTTCGGCCTGCGCCTGCAGCGCCTCAATCTTCTTTTCTTCAGTCATTTCCGATCGCCCTCTCACTTATGCACAATCTTCGCCTGCACCGCTTCAAGCGCGAGAAGCGCCGCATTCTGTTCGGCCGCGCGGCGGTTCGTAGCGCGCCCGCTCGTCGCAATGCCGAGCGGCTCGATGCGGCACTCGCACTCGAACGAACGTTCGTGCGCGGCGCCCATGGTGTGAAGGATCGTGTATTCAGGGCGCGGCAGGTGCGCGCCCTGCAGGAGTTCCTGCAGACGGGTCTTCGGATCCTTACTGAAGGTTTCGGGCGTGAGATTCGAGAGAATCGGCTCGTAGACGCGCAGAATCACGGCTTGCGCAGCCTCGAAGCCCGCCTCGCGGAAAACGGCGCCGAAAATCGCCTCCATGGCGTCGGCGAGAATCGACGCGCGTTCGGCGCCGCCCGTCTTCAATTCGCCTTCACCCATGTAGAGGAAGGACGAGATGTCGATGCGCTTGGCAACTTCGTGCAGCGTCTTCTCGCAGACGAGGTTTGCGCGCACGCGCGAGAGGTCGCCTTCGGAGAAGTGCGTGTCGCGCAAAAAGAGCGCATAGCCGATCACGCAATTGAGCACAGAGTCGCCCAAAAATTCAAGACGTTCGTTGTGTTCGGCCGCGTAGCTGCGGTGCGTGACGGCGCGCCGCAAGAGCTTCTCATCCTGGAAGCGGTAGCCGATTCGCTCCTGAAGAACGCTCAAAGAAAGCATGTCTGAAATCCTTTGTTGTCGCAGTACTTCTTCCGGAATCAGCGGAAGCTGCCGATGCGGCTCATGTCGCCGAAGTTCGCCCAGATGAGGACGGCCTTGCCGACCAGATTCTCGTCAGGCACGAACCCCCAGTAGCGGCTGTCCTCGCTGTTGTCGCGGTTGTCGCCCATCACGAAGTAGTGGCCCTCGGGCACCGTGCAGGCAAAGCCGCGCTCGTCATACGAGCACTCGGGCGCCTTGCGGATGATGCCCTGCACGGGCACCCAGCTCGGACGACGGTGGTCGACGGCCATGAGGTGCGTGACGTCGCCGAGCGCTTCGTCGCGCTCTTCGAGCGTCACCATCGTGTTTTCGTCGATGAAGTCGCGCGGCGAACTCTGCTTCTGCGCAACGCCGTTGATGTAGAGAATCTTGTCGCGGTAGACAACGCGGTCGCCCGGCACGCCGATCACGCGCTTGATGAAATCGATGCTCGGGTCGACGGGATAGCGGAAGACGACGACGTCGCCGCGCTCGGGCGAGCCCAAGGGAATGATCTTCGTATTCGCCACGGGCAGACGAATGCCGTAGTCGAACTTGTTGACGAGAATGAAGTCCCCGACGTGCAAAGTCGGCAGCATAGAACCCGAGGGAATGCGGAAAGGCTCAAAAAGGAAGCTGCGCAGCAGGAACACGATGAGAATGACCGGGAAGAGCCCGGCCGTGTACTCGAGCCACCAGGGCTGCGCGATCGCGGCCTCGTAGATGCGGTTGCGCTCGTCGATCACGGCCTTTTCGCCGCGGTCGATCGCTTCGCGGTTCTCGCGCTCGAACTGCGCGGCCGCGCGCTCGGCCGCGGCGCGTCGCGCGGGCAGGAACTTCATGCGCTCGGCCACCCAGAAGACTGCCGTCACGAGCGTGAACAGAAAAAGAATCAGAGCGAAATTCATGTCGATTCCTTGACGAGTGAAGGCTTATTTCTCTTCGGTCTGCAAAATGGCGAGGAAGGCTTCCTGCGGAATTTCAACGCTGCCGACCTGCTTCATGCGCTTTTTGCCCGCCTTCTGCTTTTCGAGGAGCTTGCGCTTACGCGTAATGTCGCCGCCGTAGCACTTGGCGAGCACATTCTTGCGAAGCGCCTTGACGTTTTCGCGCGCAATGACGTTCGCGCCGATCGCCGCCTGAATGGCAACTTCGTACATCTGGCGCGGGATAAGGGAGCGCAGGCGCTGCACGAGCTCGCGCCCCTTGGGCACGGCGTTCGAGCGGTGCATGATCGCCGAAAGAGGATCGACCTTTTCGCCGTTGATGAGAATGTCGACACGAACGACGTCGGAGGCACGATATTCCTTGAACTCGTAGTCCATCGAAGCGTAGCCTCGCGTGAGCGACTTCATGCGATCGAAGAAGTCGAGCACGATTTCGGCGAGGGGCAGATCGTAGGTAAGGTGCACCTGACGACCGTGATAAGCGAGGTTCGTCTGTACGCCGCGCTTTTCCTGGCAGAGCTTCATCACCGCCCCCACGTACTCGTTCGGAACGAAGATCGTCACTGTATCGATCGGTTCGCGGATCTCGTCAATCTTGTCCGTCGGCGGCAGCTTCGAGGGATTCTCGACCTGGACCAGTTCGCCGTTGGTCATGAGGACCTCGTAGACGACAGAGGGCGCCGTCGTGATGAGATCCATGTTGTATTCGCGCTCGAGACGCTCCTGGACGATGTCCATGTGGAGGAGCCCGAGGAACCCGGCGCGGAAGCCGAAGCCGAGCGCCTGCGACACTTCGGGCTCAAAGCGAAGCGCCGAGTCGTTGAGCTGCAGCTTCGTGAGCGCGTCGCGAAGCGCATCGTACTGGTTCGATTCGACCGGGTAAAGCCCCGCGAACACCTGGGGCTTGACGGCCTTAAAACCCGGCAGCGCCGCTTCGGCCGGCTTTTGCGTAAGGGTGACCGTGTCGCCCACGCGCGCGTCCTTCAGTTCCTTGATGCCCGCGATTACAAAGCCCACTTCGCCCGCGGAGAGTTCCGTGCGCGTTTTGCTCTTGGGGGTAAAAACGCCCACCTGTTCGACGAGATGGTTGGCGTTCGTCGCCATGAGCGTGATCTTGTCCTTCGGACGAATGCGGCCGTTGACGACGCGAACGAGCATCACGACGCCCACGTAGTTGTCGAACCACGAGTCGATGATGAGCGCCTGCAGCGGCTTTTCGGGGTCGCCCTCAGGCGGAGGAACGTCGCGCACGACACGCTCGAGAATGTCATCGATCCCGAGCCCCGTTTTGGCCGAGCAAGGAATGGCATCGGTCGCATCGATCCCGATTACGTCTTCAATTTCCTCGCTCGCGGCGACGGGGTCGGCGCTGCCCAAGTCCATCTTGTTGAGGACCGGAATCACTTCGACGCCCAAGTCGATCGCCGTGTAGCAGTTGGCAACGGTCTGCGCCTCAACACCCTGCGTCGCGTCGACGACAAGAAGCGCGCCCTCGCACGCCGAGAGCGAACGGCTTACTTCGTAGGAGAAGTCGACGTGCCCCGGGGTGTCGATGAGGTTCAATTCGTAAACCTGGCCGTCCTTGGCCTTGTACTTGAGCGCAGCTGTCTGCGCCTTGATGGTAATGCCGCGCTCGCGCTCGAGATCCATGCTGTCGAGGACCTGCTCGCTCATTTCGCGCTCGGAGAGCCCCCCGCAGCGCTGAATGAGTCGGTCTGCGAGCGTCGACTTGCCATGGTCGATGTGGGCGATGATCGAAAAGTTTCGAATGTTCTGCATCGTCAGGAAAAATCTATGCGGCGCGGCCCTGCCGGACCGAACGCCTCAAAAGCGTGTGCGCTCTGGCGGCGCGGCTCCTCGAGCGGCTTCGCGCGCCGCCCTTTCGGGGGGCCGGGAGAGAACCGCTCGACAAAAACGCTGGATCTGGCGCCGCCGGAGCGTACGGAAAGTACGGTTGGTACGCTGAGTACGCGATAAAAGGGCATGAAAGCACGCCCGAAAAACGAAGATTGCGCCGCACGCGAATACGGCGAAAGCGGCCGCAGGCGAAGTCGCCAGGGCCGTCGGGAGCGGACATTTTAGCAAAGCGGCCGAACGCGCTTGGCTGCGTTCGGTCGACTTTGCGCGGGAGGGAAGCCTGCGCGCCGGGTGCGGATTGTTTCGAAGTGCTTCACGCCGCCCGAGCTTAAAGGGCCTGCACGCGTTCTTGTCGCATCGGGCGGCGCAAAGCTGCTTGGGATAACCGTGTCCGTGAAAGTGCGTCCTCAGCTTTGCGAGGCCGTTTCGCGCTCGCCCGCATTCGAGTCGACCGGCGCCGAGCGCCTTATAAAGGCGTCACGAGACTCACTGCCTGCGAGACTGCGCTCCGGATGCGCGACTGCTCCGCAGCCGCAGTCTTGAAGAGATCCGCGCACAGCTCACGAGCCTCTCGCAGACCCGTTCGGTCGAGCTCATTAAAGAGAAGCGCCGACAGCTAGCGCAGGAGCGGCGACAGATGCTTCTGCACATGCTGGCGCTCGACGACATGATTGCTGCCTCACGATCGCGCAGCCGCAGCCCGAAGAGACGCTCGACTTCTATCGACTCGAGTGTTCCCAAGGGCCGACGCTCGAAAACGCTTCCGCCTACTGCCAGTGGTGTGCGGTTTAGATTTCGCGGCCGCGCGCGCCCTTCGGGGTTCTGCTCTCAAAGGATGCGGCCCGAGAGAACCGCTGCGTGGAAATCGGCTATTTCAGTCGAATGCTTCGAACGACGCCCGAAGAACGGCGCTTCGTTAAGCCCAAGGAGCTTTACCTCTCAACGATCAAGCGCGGCACGATTGCCGACCACGACGTCTATGCGGGCGAGCGCACACAGGCGCGGCATTAAGCTTCTTGACGACATCTTCGTCGTCGACCTGATGGCCTACTCGAGAAGCGGCAGCCGAAGCGGCTTTTTGCTCCAGTACGCCGTGCGTGTTGACGAATCTGCGGGCAGTTGACGCGCCGTAAAGACGACGGCCGCCCGATTCGCATCGGCCGGCCGTCCGTATAGAGCCTCTGATGGGGCTCGTGCCCAGGATGCCCCGCTTCGGGACGCCCGTGTTGGGCTTTAGTCTTCGTAGCGCTTGTAGATCACCGTCGAGTTGGTGCCGCCGAAGCCGAAGGAATTCTTCATGGCCGCGCGGATCTTCATCGGACGCGCTTCATTGGCGCAAACGTCGATGTCGCACTCCGGATCCTGATTGAAGACATTGATCGTCGGGGGCGAGATCTGCTCTTCGATCGCCTTCACCGTGAAGACGGATTCGACGCCGCCCGCGCCGCCCAAAAGGTGGCCCGTCATCGACTTCGTCGAATTGACGACGAGCGAACGGATGTGATCGCCGAAGACTTCCTTGATCGCCTTCACTTCGTTGACGTCGCCCACCGGGGTCGACGTGCCGTGCGCGTTGAGGTAATCGATGTCTTCGGGCTTGAGGCCTGCGTTGCGAAGCGCCATGCGCATGCAGCGGCTCGGGCCGTCCGTCGACGGCGTGGTGATGTGGTAGGCGTCGCCCGAGAGACCGTAGCCTACGACTTCGGCGTAGATCTTCGCGCCGCGCGCCTTGGCGTGTTCAAGCTCTTCAAGGACGAGAACACCGGCACCTTCGCCCATCACGAAGCCGTCGCGATCCTTGTCGAAGGGGCGCGAAGCGGTCTTCGGATCGTCGTTGCGGCGCGAGAGCGCGTGCATGGCGTCAAAGGCGCCCATGGCGAGCGGATGAATCGTCGACTCGGCGCCGCCGGCGACCATGACCGTCGCGTCGCCGCGGCGAATGATGTGCATCGCTTCGCCGATCGCATGCAGACCGGTCGAGCAGGCCGTCACGTGCGCGATGTTCGGCCCCTTCAGATTCTTCATGATGGCGAGCTGCCCGCTCACCATGTTGATGATGCAGCCCGGAATCATGAAGGGCGAGATGCGGCGGGGGCCGCGATCACGCAGCGCGTCGTGATTGGCGCAGATAACGGGAATGCCGCCGATGCCCGCGCCGATCGCCACGCCGATTTCAGGCGAAAGCTCTTCGGTGATTTCGAGCTTGGCGTCTTCAAGCGCCATGAGGCCGGCGGCTACGCCGAAGTGCACGAAGCGGTCGAAGCGGCGGACTTCCTTGACGCCGAGATACTTGGCGGCATCGAAATCCTTGACGGTACCGGCGATCTGGCTGCCGAGAATCGAGGCGTCGAAGCTCGTGACGAGTTCAACGCCGCTTTCGCCGCGCAGCGCGGCCTTCCAGCTCGTTTCGAGGTCGTTGCCCAGGGGAGAAACCATCCCGAGGCCGGTGACTACAACACGACGAGTCATGTTTGAACCTTCCTGATGAAAATTGGTTGCGGCCGCTGCCGGCCGGTGACGCCCCGAGCTTAGCGCCCGAAAAGGCCGACAGAGAACGATCGGCCTACGGATTAGCGAAATGCCGTGATGTTTCGAACATACATACGACAATGGGACCCTTTCGGAGTCCCATTGCATGTCCGGACTCATTCGAGTCCGGCTCTTCACGGCGTGCAGCGCCTGAGGGCGCGGCGCGTCAACTTGCAATTACTTGTTGACGGCAGCCTTGACGAAGTCGATGGCCTGCTGAACCGTACGGAGGTTTTCCTGTTCGGTGTCGGGAATTTCAATGCCGAAAGCATCTTCGAGAGCGAGCGACATTTCGACGGTCGTCAGGCTGTCGGCGCCGAGGTCTTCGATGAAGGAAGATTCGTTCTTGATGTCTTCTTCCTTGATGCCCAGCTGTTCGGCGATGATCTTCTTGACCTTCAGTTCGATTTCGTCCATTTTAAAAAACTCCGCAATGGGTTGAGTTCATATCCAACCCCAGCCGATGGAGCATCTTGGGGTCGTTGGCGGCCGCATTTTGACGTGAAATGCCTCAGCAGCCTGATTTGAGTTAGCTTGGTATTTTAACAGAGCCTTTTTGACGGTGCGTCGGGGGACTACCCCATGAACATTCCGCCATTTACATGAAGCGTGGTACCCGTGACGTAGGCGCCGGCATCCGAAGCGAGGAAAAGGCACGCATTGGCGATGTCTTCGGTCTGGCCGAGACGCGCAAGCGGAATGCCCTTCAGAAGCGCTTCCTTCTGCTCGTCGGAGAGCACGCGCGTCATGTCCGTGTCAATGAAGCCCGGCGCTACGCAGTTGACGGTGATGCCGCGCGAGCCGATTTCACGCGCGAGCGCCTTCGTCATGCCCATGAGGCCCGCCTTGGCAGCGGCGTAGTTCACCTGGCCGGCGTTGCCCATGGCACCCACGACAGAAGCCATCGAGATGATGCGGCCGCTGCGGGCGCGCATCATCGGACGCACACAGGCACGTGCGAGGCGGAAGGCGGCAGAGAGGTCCGTGTCAAGCACGTCGTCCCACTGCTCGTCCTTCATGCGCATCACGAGCGTGTCGCGGGTGATGCCGGCATTGTTGACAAGAATGTCGATGCGGCCTTCGGTCTTGACTATGTCGGCGATGAGTGCGTCGCCTGCAGCGGCGTCGCAAACGTTGAGCATCGCACCGCGCCCCTTGCCGTCGAGCTCGGCAATGCGAGCCGTGATCTTCGCGGCTCCCTCTTCGGACGTGGCCGTGCCGATCACGGTCGCGCCGCAGCGCACGAACGATTCCAGAATCGCGGCGCCGATGCCGCGGCTCGCGCCCGTAATGAGCGCAACCTTGCCTTCAAGCGCGTCGGCGCTGAAAACCATCTTTTCCATTTGAAATCTCTCCGTTATTCGTAATCTGTCGTTCGCATCAGAGCGCTTCGGCTTCTTTGATTTTGCCGAGCGTCGCCTCGAGCTGCGCCGCATCGGCGATCGAGTAGCAGCGAATTTCGGGCGCGATGCGGCGAATGAGGCCGCAGAGGACCTTGCCGGGACCGCACTCGACGATGTCGGTGACGCCTTCAGTCTTCATGCGCTCGATCGTACGCACCCACTGCACGGCGGCAGCGGCCTGACGGGCAAGAGCTTCACGAATGCCGTCGGGCGTCGCATGTTCCTGCACGTCGACGTTGGCAATCACGGGAATCTGCGGCGCGTGAATCGTCGTTTCGGCGAGGCGCTTGGCGAGCTGCTCCTGCGCGGGCTTAAGCATCGAGGAGTGGAAGGGTGCGGAAACCGGAAGCTCAATCGCGCGGCGGCACCCCTTGCCCTTGGCAAGTTCGATGGCCTTGGCGAGCGCAGCCTTTTCGCCGGCAATGACGACCTGCCCGGGCGAGTTGAAGTTCACGGCTTCAACGATCCCGGCTTCGCTCGCTTCGCGGCAAACGGCAACAACGTCTTCGTCCGAGAGACCGATGACGGCAGCCATGCCGCCAACGCCCACGGGAACGGCGGACTGCATCGCCTCGGCACGGAAGCGCACGAGCTTGACGGCATCTTCAAGCGAGAAAACGCCCGCGGCGGTAAGCGCGGAATATTCGCCGAGCGAATGGCCGGCCATCACGACGGGCTTCGGGCCGCCCGCGGCAACCCACGCGTTGTAGAAGGCAACCGAAGTCGCAAGAATTGCAGGCTGCGTATTCACCGTGAGGCCGAGTTCTTCGGCCGGACCTTCGGCGATCAGCTTGGAAATGGAAAAGCCGAGGGACTCGTCCGCGCGGCGGATGCATTCTTCAACAACGGCATTGCCTTCGTAGCCGTTGAGCATGCCGACCGACTGACTTCCCTGACCCGGGAAAACAAAAGCGAGGCGCATAGCGTATCTCTGGGAGGATGAATAAACAGAAGAAAATAGCAGGCGTCGCCGACTTTATCGCTTCTTGACGGCGCCAAAATAGAACGGGAATAAGGGCTTACCAGCGAACGAGAGCCGAGCCCCAGGCCATGCCGGCGCCGACAGCCTGCAGGAGCACCAATTCCCCAGGCTTCACCATGCCCGACGTGACGGCTCGATCGAGCGCGAGCGGCACGCTCGCCGCGGACGTATTGCCATGTTCGCTCACGGTCTTCACCATGCGCTCTTCGGGAATGCCGAGCTTCTTGGCCACCATGCTCATGATGCGAAGGTTCGCCTGATGCGGCACAAAGAGCGCAACGTCTTCGGTACGAACGCAGGCAAGATCGGCGACTTCGTTGGCGGAATTGACGAGTCCCTCCACCGCGAGCTTAAAGACCTGACGGCCGTCCATGTTGATGTAGGGGCAGCCGACGACAGCACCGTTGTCGATACGGGCCGTAAGGCCAAGGACCTTTTCGTCGTAGCGGCCGTCAGCGTACATACGCGCAGCGAGCACGCCCGGGTCCGAGGAGCTCTGAAGCACCACGGCGCCGGCACCGTCACCGAAAAGCACGCAGGTCGAGCGATCCTTGAAGTCGAGAACTCGCGACATGACTTCGGCACCGATCACGATGGCCGAGCGGTAGGGACCGGCGCGCAGCATGGCGTCGGCAGCATTGAGCGCATAGATAAAGCCTGCGCAAACGGCCTGCACATCAAAAGCAGCGCAACCCGTCGCGCCGATCGCGCTTTGCACATGCGCAGCCGTCGACGGAAACACCATGTCCGGCGTCGTGGTCGCCACGATGATGAGATCGATCTCTTCGGCGCGAAGCCCCGAGCGCTCGAGCGCGTTCCTAGCGGCAGCAACGGCGAGCGACGTGGTCGTCTCACCCTTCTGTGCGTCGGCGAAGCGTCGCTCGAGAATCCCAGTGCGGGTGCGGATCCATTCGTCGCTCGTTTCGATGCCGTCAACGCGCAGGCGTGCCGCCAAATCGTCGTTGGTGACGCGCATCTCGGGCAGCGCGGAGCCCGTCGCAATGACTCGGGAGTACATCTCGATCCTTGAAAATATTAAAAGTCGCCATCATCTTACAACGGCTCGAAGTGCTTTCCCGACAGGATTTTTGCGACTTTGAGATGATCGAGCATCGCCACATTTGGGGATATTCGGCAGGTCGAAACGAGCTGAAGCCGGCCCGACGCGTGAGCGCTTAAGTACATCCGCAGACAGCTTCGGCGGAACGTGCCTCTGCAGCCGGATAAAGAAAAAGGGACCCGATTTCGGATCCCTTTTCCCTCCTCTGCTTTTTTCGGCTGCTTCGTCCTGAAAACCTTCACGCGAGCGCTTCTGTCACTCACCGTGGGGTTCGCGCGTGCATCTGCGCGCGAAGACTTCGTCGGATCGCTAGCCGCCTAGAAAAGCGAGGCAATCGTTCAAAAACCGACGATTATTCGTCAGCCTTCGTCGCGATGACCTTCTTGCCGCGGTAGAAACCGGTCGGGCTGATGTGGTGACGACGATGAACTTCACCGGTCGTCGCTTCGATCGCGGTCGGCGGATTGGTCAGAAAGTCATGAGCACGGCGATTGCCGCGACGGGCGACGGATTTCTTGTTCTGCTGAACAGCCATGGCAAACCCCACGTAGTAACGAGTGACGTGAATCAAGTTCTGCGTCGAGCACTCGAAAAAACTCAAGACACAGATTTAACGAGGTGCTCTCAGAGCACGCTCCTCGAGCAATGAACGGCGGATTTTAGCAAATCCGTCGATCTTCATCATCACATCGTCCGATTTTTTTTTCGCCCGATTGTGATGGCCCGAGCGGCAAAGAAAAGGGGAGGATCAAATCCTCCCCTTCGGAATCTGGAGCGGGAAACGAGTCTCGAACTCGCGACCTCAACCTTGGCAAGGTTGCGCTCTACCAACTGAGCTATTCCCGCATTATCGCGACAGCATCGAAAAATCAGATGGAGCGGGAGACGAGTCTCGAACTCGCGACCTCAACCTTGGCAAGGTTGCGCTCTACCAACTGAGCTACTCCCGCATCTGTCTAGCGAAGAATTGAAATTATACGGATTTTAAAAACTCTGTCAAGGGCAGAATTAAAAATTTCCTAATTTCGATTCTGGCATTTGTATCTGCAAACCGATTGGTCCCCGGAACGGGACTCGAACCCGTACGCCAAAGGCTGCGGATTTTAAGTCCGCTACGGCTACCAATTTCGTCATCCGGGGACGTCGGTGTCCTGCAGATGCGAAAAGAGGGAACCTCTCAGCTCCCTCTTCTCAAAATTCTGGAGCGGGAAACGAGTCTCGAACTCGCGACCTCAACCTTGGCAAGGTTGCGCTCTACCAACTGAGCTATTCCCGCATGGAGGCGCGAGGCGGAATCGAACCGCCGTAAACGGATTTGCAATCCGGTGCATAGCCACTTTGCTATCGCGCCTCATACGTCAGTGGAGCGGGAGACGAGTCTCGAACTCGCGACCTCAACCTTGGCAAGGTTGCGCTC
>ERZ1090868.255-NODE-255-length-29987-cov-7.540225_pt1 | contig 29987 bp, 26 predicted proteins | sample MGYA00478475_ERZ1090868 | MGnify/ENA primary metagenome ERZ1090868 (study PRJEB33644, sample SAMEA5815747) | chicken gut metagenome | biome: Chicken; feature: Gastrointestinal Tract; material: Caecum | place: Ireland | collected 2019-01-01 | study: A study of the...
GTCGGGAAGGGGAAGTTTATGAAAATCATGAACAAAGAGGAATTTGATCAGGCATACGTATTCGGACTTTTTATGGAAAATACGTGGTTCGCTCAGTATTTTATCGGCCAGTCCTATCTGAATCCGCTGACGGACAGAGAAAAATGTGTGGTGTCGCTGGCAAATGTGACTTTTGAACCGGGGTGCCGTAACAACTGGCATATCCACCATGCAAAGAGCGGAGGCGGACAGATTCTGGTCTGCACAGCAGGGGAAGGCTGGTATCAGGAAGAGGGAAAAGAGCCGGTCAGCCTTACGCCGGGAACCGTGATCACAATTCCGGCGGAGGTGAAGCACTGGCACGGAGCGAAGGCAGACAGCTGGTTCAGCCATATCGCCGTGGAAGTTCCGGGCGAGGAGACCAGCAATGAATGGTGCGAGCCTGTGACGGATGAGGAGTACGGGAAATTATAAAAATCTGTGGAATCCGGGAACAACAAATATCATAAAAGGCAGCAGTTCGGCTGGCTGAACTGCTGCCGTGAAAGTGCAGGTGTCAGAATACAGTGAATTCTGGCGGCTGCACTATTTTATTGCATTTTATCAGGAAATATCCTAAAATAAATATAAATTCAGAACTTTCAGGGCTGCAGGAATCACAGATTGAAGGGGAGAGGCAGAGCATGATTACAATAAAAGAGCTGGCAAAGGAGCTGGGAGTCAGTCCGACTACAGTATCCAATGTCATCAATGGAAGAACCAGAAAAATGTCTCCTGAGACGAGAAAGAGAATAGAGATTGCCCTTGTGGAACACCATTATATGATGGAAAACCGGAGGGAACACCAGAAAGAAATCCGGCTGATTGCCCTGGATTTCTGTCTGGGAGAGAAGAAAAATGTACTGACAGACCCGTTCTGCGGCGTTCTGATGGAGGCGGTGATTGAGAATCTCCGGGAATGCGGAAGGTATGTGGTCAGCGATTCTCCGTCCGGTGAGGATGCGATTCTTGGAAAACTGGAGGCCCGGAATATTGAGGGAGCCATCGTTCTCGGGTATGACCCGGAAAAGTGCGAGGAGCTGACCAGGCGAGCGGCAAAGCCCATTGTATTTATTGATTCCGGGGACGGAAATTACGATAATATCGGTCTCCAGGATCGGGAGGGCGCCGCGCAGATGACGGAATATCTGATCCGGCAGGGGCATCAGAGAATTGCCTTTTTTACCGATTACAAGGAAAATTCCATCTGTAACCGGATGCGAATGGAGGGATGGCTGGAAGCCCTGCGCCTTCGGAAACTGCCTTTTTTTCAGGAGGATGTCTATGCGCTTCCGCTGGACCGTCATCTGAGAAGTGAAATTATCCGGCAATTTGCCAGAGAAAAGGCCGGAAAAGTCTGTACGGCAGCCTTTTTCGTCAACGATCTTTTCGCGAACGAGGCGGTTGGGATTCTGTCGTCTCAGGGAGTCCGGGTGCCGGAGGATCTCTCGGTGGCGGGATTTGACGACAACATTTATGCACGGCTGTCGAATCCGATGCTGACGACGGTACGCCAGCACCCGGAAGAGAAAGCCTACGAAGCGGTGAAACTGCTGATGAAACGGCTGCGGGGAGAACCGGTTCCCGTAAGATCGATTCACCTTCCAACGGAACTGATCGTCCGGGAAAGCGTAAAAAATATGGGCTGAACTGTAACGATGAAAACGTTGCGGTTCAGCCAGGTCTGTACATTTGCTGCACAGACCGTAGGAAAACGCAGGTTTTGTATAAAACCAGTTGTATAACCTGACAAAACCAGATAGGATGAGTGCAGAAGATACATGCGGCGTACAGATTGCGGAAGATTTTTCATCATGTGGGAATGCCGGAAAAAGTATTCAAAGAAAACGGAGGTTGTTTATGGAACTGAAGCAAAGCTATTTTGAACTGTATGGGGACAATGAAATCACGCAGTATCGCTGGGATCAGCTGCAGGAGATTATCGCGGGAGCGAAGGCTGCGAGAAGTCCGGAGCTGAAAAAGCAGGACAAAGGCGGAAATCAGTGGTACATGTCCGAGAAAATGGCGGGAATGATGTTGTATGTGGACCGGTTCAGCGAGGATCTGAAGGGGTTTGAGGAAAAAATTGATTATCTCGCCGAGCTGGGAATTACCTATGTGCATTTTATGCCGCTGCTGAAATCCAGAGAGGGAAACAATGACGGAGGATATGCGGTTGCGGATTATCTGTCGGTGGATAAGAAGTTCGGGACGATGCGCCAGCTGGAGCGGGTTGTCAAACTTCTGAAAAAACGGGGAATCCGTACCTGTATCGACTTTGTGCTGAACCATACGGCAAAGGAACATGTGTGGGTACAGGAGTACAGAAAAGGCAATCATGACTACGACAATATGTATCATATGTTCGACGACGACACGATCCCCAATGAATATGAAAAGACGATGACAGAGATTTTTCCGGGAGTCGCGCCGGGAAACTTTACCTGGTATCCGGATCTGAACAAGTATGTGATGACACGCTTTTATGAATTTCAGTGGGATCTGAATTATTCCAATCCCCAGGTCTTCAACAAAATCGTCGAGGTTCTCCTGACGCTGGCGAACAAGGGCATCGACATTTTCCGACTGGATGCGATTCCGTATATGTGGAAAGAGCTGGGAACTTCCTGTATGAACCATCCGAAGGTGCATACGCTGCTCCGGATGATGTATCAGATTGTGCAGGAGGTCTGCCCGTCGGTAATCTTTCTGGGGGAAGCGATCGTGGAGCCTCATGAGATCGTCAAATACTTCGGCACAAAAGAGGAGAAGGAGTGCAATGTCATGTACAATGCATCTCTGATGGTGCTGCTGTGGAGTTCGCTGGCCACGAGGGATGTCCGGCTGATGGAGCGTTCCCTGGCGAAAGATTACGGGGTACCGTCGGACGGCGTATGGATCAATTACGGCAGATGCCATGACGATATCGGTTGGGGCTTTGAGACGGATATTCTCCGGGATCTTGGATGGGATCCGGAGGCCCATAAGCAGTTCATGATCCGCTTTATGGAGGGCAGGTATCCGGGCAGCTTTTCCATCGGAGAACTTTACGAATTCAATCCGGTGACCCTGGATGCGCGAAACAGCGGAACATTTGCGTCCATGTGCGGTCTGGAACAGGCGCTGAAGGAAAAACACAGCTACAAGATCGAGCTGGCGATCAAGAGAATTCTGCTGCTGAACTCTATTATCATCTCCTATACGGGAATTCCGCTGTTTTACAGTGGGGATGAGATCGGTCAGCTGAACGACTGGAGCTACAAGGAGATCCCGGAGGAGGCAGGGGATTCCAGATGGCTTCACCGTCCGAAGATGGACTGGGAGGCAGCGGAGAAACGGAACGATCTGGCGACTGTTCAGGGAAAGATTTTCCAGGGAATCCGCCGGATGCTGGAGATCCGCAAAGGATCCGAGTATTTCCGGTCCGATCTGAAATCCACACCGGTAGATCTTGATAATAAGGCGGTTTTCGGATTCCATAAAGAAAACAAGATGATGGTGCTGGCAAACTTCTCGGAGCAGGAACAGTGGGTGGACGCGGACCGCTTCAGCTGGTTCGGCCTTCCGGGAGAAATGACGGATCTGCTGACGGGACGCCCGGTTCGTTCTTACAACAATCAGATTCTGCTTGGGCCCTATGAGTATCTGTGGCTGGTTTAAAATGCCATAACCGTTCAGTCAGCGGAACGGTTACAAAAGGCATCAGTTCTGCAGCACAGTGCATTAAATTATGAAAAAAGACAGAAGATGACGCATCGTAACGGTTCCGCTGGCTGAACGGTTACGGCGTATCAGGCGCATCGGGAGGAGGAAACAATGGCAATTATTTACCAGAAGGAGAGCGGATTATTTACGCTTCAGACAAGAACAGGCACCTATCAGATGAAAGCGGACAGCCACGGAGTGCTTCTGCACACTTATTACGGGGCAAAAACCGATGAAAGCGATTATTCTTATCTGATTATGCCGGCAGACAGAGGGTATTCCGGACAGCCGGGAGATCTGGGAAATGAGAGAACGTATTCCCTGGATTTTTATCCCCAGGAGTATTCCGTTCACGGCAGCGGGGATTACAGAATCACCGGAATCAAGGCCGGATTTCAGGGACAGGTTCCGGTACTGGATCTGAGATATTATGACAGCAGGATCACGAAAGGAAAGTATCGCCTGGAGGGACTTCCGTCCATGTTCGCCGACGGCAGTGAGGACGGGGTTTCCACGCTTGAGGTGATCCTGAAGGATCGATATGAAGAATTTTATGTGCACCTTTTTTACGGTGTCTATGAGGAAGAGGATGTGATCACCCGTGCGGTGACGGTGGAAAACCGCACCGGAAGAACCGTGGAACTGAAGCGTGTGATGAGCGCATGCGTGGATTTCATGGAAGGCGATCTTGAACTGATTCACTTTTTCGGAAAGCATACGCTGGAACGTCAGATGGAGCGGCGCCCGCTGACGCACGGAATCACGGAGATCAGCAGCCGAAGAGGAACCTCGAGCCATCATCATAATCCGTTTGTGATCCTTGGAAAACCGGATACCACGGAAGACCGGGGCGAATGCTGGGGAGCGGCTCTTCTGTACAGCGGTAATTTCCAGGCGCAGACAGAGGTGGATCAGATTCATCAGACCCGTCTGACCATGGGAATCAGCGATGAAGAATTTTGCTGGAAGCTGGCGGACGGCGAGTGTTTTACCACGCCTGAGGTCTGCATGATTTACACGGACGAAGGGTTCACAGGCCTGTCTCACCGTTTTCATAAAGCGTTTTTCCACCGGCTGATTCGCAGTCCGTGGAAAAACCGGATGCGTCCGATCCTGGTCAACAACTGGGAAGCGACCTATTTTGATTTCAACAGGGAAAAACTGATGGGGCTTGCCCGCCAGGCAGAGGAGCTTGGGCTGGATATGATGGTGCTGGACGACGGGTGGTTCGGAAAGAGAGACAGCGACAATTCCGGTCTCGGCGACTGGTGGGTGAACGAAAAGAAGCTCGGATGCTCAATGAAAGAGCTGGCGGAGCAGGTGAACGAGATGGGACTGTCCTTCGGCCTGTGGTTTGAACCGGAGATGGTTTCCGAGGACAGCGATCTGTACCGGGAGCATCCGGATTTTGCGCTGCGGATTCCCGGGAGAGAGCCGGTGCGGAGCAGAAACCAGCTGGTACTGGATTTTTCAAGAAAAGAAGTGCGCGAGTATGTGGAGCGGCAGATGTTCCAGGTACTGGACGAGGCCAATATCATTTATGTAAAATGGGATATGAACCGGAGCATTGAGAATGTCTGCAGCGCAGCGTATCCGGATGGAAGCCAGGGAGAGATCCTTCACAGATATGTGCTTGGCCTGTATGAGATGACGGAGCACCTGCTGGAGCGGTATCCGGATCTTCTGCTGGAGGGATGCAGCGGAGGCGGCGGACGGTTTGACGCCGGAATGCTGTACTAAGCCCCGCAGATCTGGTGCAGCGACAATACGGATGCGGTGGAGCGTCTGAAGATTCAGTACGGAACCTCCTTTGCCTATCCGATGTCCAGCGTATCCGCTCACGTGTCTGTGTGCCCGAATCATCAGAACAGCCGGGTGACGCCGTTTAAGACGAGAGGGATCTGCGCGATGCAGGGAGCTTTCGGATATGAGCTGGACCTGAGCCGTCTGAACGTGGAAGACAAGGAAGAGATCCGGAAACAGGTGAAGATCTACAAAGAAAATTTCCAGGTGATTCAGACCGGGGATTACTATCGGCTGACATCTCCGTGGGAGAACCGTGACGTAACCGTCTGGAGTTATGTGGCGGAAGACAGGAGCAGGGCGATTCTCTCTGCGGTATACACCGATCTTCACGCGAATCCTGCGCCGGTCCGTGTGCACTGGAAAGGCCTGGAGGCGGATGCGGTTTATGAAGTCGAAGGCCGAGAATATACCGGTGCAGCACTGATGTACGGCGGATATCTGCTGCCGGTGCCAGGCTGCAATTATGATTCCTGTATGCTGGTTGCGGTGAAGAAAAACTGAAGATAAGATCCGGCGGGAGGGCGTCTGAGTCCTGTGAATATTTTCTTTCATGGGAGGGCGTCCTCCCTTTTCAGTTTCCTGAATGGATACGAAACAATCCGGTTTGTGGAAAGTGCTGTGATTTCCTCTGAATTTTTTTGTAAATAAAATTTCAAATACCATTGAAATTAAGAAATGTTTTTGTTATACTGGTTAAAACAGATAAAAAAAGGAGGTTCAGGAGAGAAAAAAACAGCAAAACTGACAAAAGATTAACAAGTAAATGAATCTATTCCTGGCATGTCAGATGTCTGCCTTTGCCTGGAAATCAGTATTGCGGCTCAAATTTTATTCTAAGGAGGAAATTGATTTATGGCAAACAACACAAAAGCGACGAACATTAAACCGTTGAAATGGTATAATGTTCTGGGTTATGGCTGCGGAGATGCCGGCGGAGTTATTACGCTGTACGTTGTCTCTATGAACATGACCCGTTATCTGCAGGTTCATCTGGCAGTAAACGCCGGAATTCTGGCGGTAATGCTTCTGATCTGGAATGTCTGGGATACTGTGAATGACCCTCTGATGGGAACAATCATGGACATTGTATTCCAGAAAGCAAAACCGGGAAGAGACAAGTTCCGTCCGTGGATTCTTGCTTCTATCCCTGTCATGCTGTTCGGTGGAATCTGCTTCTATATGATTCCGCCTCGTCTTGGCGGCGGTTGGGCAATGATTATCGCTCTGTTCATCCTGAAGATTATCTATGAAGGCGGTTATACCATGATGAACATCGGTATGGGTTCCCTGCTGGGCGCAATGTCCACCAACGATACAGAGCGTGCGACCCTGTCGTCTGCCCGTGGTATGGGTTCCACTGTCGGAGGAATGATTGCAGGTGTTCTGGTTCCTCAGCTGATTTCCTATTTTGGCGATAATGCTATAGGATACGGATATATGGCTCTGATCGCCATGCCGCTTGCGCTGGTTGTTGTATTCCTGCACTATGCGCTGACTGCTGAGCGAAACAAAGAAGCGCAGCAGAAAATTGCTTCTGAAGAGGATAAGGCGCAGTCCAAACTGAAACTGTCCGATATCTGGGGCATTTTTGCAAGAAACCGTGCATTCCTGGCGCTGGTTCTTCACTCCATCAGTATCACCGCGATCCAGGCGCTGGGCACCGGAATGGCTACATATATGTACGCGGATGTTCTGGGCGACATCGGTCTGCAGTCTTATGCATCCCTGCTCAGTTCCATCATTCAGATCGTTATTCTGCTGTCAGCTCCGCTGCTGACCCGCAAGTGGGATCTGGTTTCCATTATCCGTTTCTGTCTGGCCTCCGGTATTGTGGTTTATGCCGGTCTGATGGCATATCTGCTCATGGTACCGGTTGTCAGCCCGTGGGTTTATATTATTGTTTATTCGATCGCGTCCGGTCTGATCATCATGTCCGTACAGATGCAGTGGGGTCTTGTTGCAGAGGCAATCGACTACAACGAGTATAAGACAGGAAAACGTTCCGAAGGAACGATTTATGGATTCTTCAGTCTGTCCCGTCGTATCGGCGGTACGGTTACCGGCTCTATCACTGTTCTGCTGATCGCAGCGATCGGTTACGATGCAAGTCTGACGGCTCAGGGACTTCCGCAGTCTGATTTCACAATCAGCGGTATCGAAATCTGCAACGTAGGATTCCCGATGCTGGCTGCAATCCTGTCCTTCTGCTGCTTCACCTTCCTGTGGAATCTGAAAGGTGATCTGCGCAAGAAACTGCAGGATTGGAAAGAGGGAAATGGTCCTGCTGAATATGAACTGAATAAGTAAGAGTATTCTTTTAGCCGCAAGCAATTTTATCTATGAACGAAAATTGCCGCTGTACCCATCCGGGTACAGCGGTTTTTTCGTATGCGGATACAGGAGGCTTCCCATGAAAACTGAAAAATCGGGACGGCGCTGCTGGCAGAACTGTTGCAGAACGGATGATCTGGAAAAAAATGGATGATAGATATCAGAAAAACAGGAAATGATAATATCAACCAGGCTGCAAAACGGCAAAAAGATAAGATTACAAAGGTAAGATTATGGGAAAGAATTCAGGAAGCAGGAGGCGGGCATATGATCAGTGAATTTCTGCATTCCGTGGAGGCGGCGGAACAGGAAGCGGATCACATTCTGGAGGAAGCGGATCGGCAGTGCCGCCGGATCCGTGAGGAAGCGCTGGCGGAGGCGGAGAGATACCGCCGGCAGATACAGGAAGAATTTTCCTTCAGGGCGCAGGGACAGAGAGAGCAGGTCCGGCAGCAGGAGGACGTAAAAAAGCTGGCAGCCAGAGAGAGCCTTGCGCTGGAGATCAGAAACATCAGGAATGAAGCTGCGAAGAAAGAAGATCAGGTGATCTGTTTTCTTCTTGCAGAAGTTCTGTAACCGTTCAGGCAGCATAACGGTTGCCGGAAAGGAGCTGGAAGTCATGGCGTCGGAACCAATGATGAAAATCGGGATCTGCGCGCTGCAGAGCTGCCGGAAAGGGGTTCTGGAGCGACTGCAGGAGTTGGGGTGCGTGGAGATCTGCCCGAAACCGGAGGGAACAGAGAAGTTTGAAAGGGCGGATGTGGACGGAGCAAGGAACGCATTTCAGAAGAAGATGAACCGTGCGGAACAGGCGCTGGAGATCCTGGAGCGGTATGCGCCGGAACCGAAGGGGCTTTTCCACGCCCTGGAAGGCAAACCGGTTCCCGGGGAGAGCCTTTATGCAGATACGGCTGCGAGACGATCCGAATATTCCGGGACAGCGGAGAAACTGATCCAGCTGGAAGAGGAACTCCGGGAACAGCAGGCGCTGATCCGGAATGCTCTCAGGGAGCTGGATGAGCTTCAGCCCTGGAAAGGTCTGGATGTTGCGATGACTCATCCTGGAACGAGGAGCTGTTCTTTCTTTACAGGCGCCTTTCCTTTTCTGTATACGGAACAGGAGATTGAGGAGTTTGTATCCGAAGAAGATCCTGGGCTGAATTTATATGCAGTACAGGTTGTCTCCGCGTCAAAGGACGGCACCCGGACGGCGGTTGTCTGCAGCAGAGAGGACTGTGAAAAACTGAAAGCTGTGTTCCGGAAACGGGGATTTTCCGAACCGTCCTGTCTTACAAAGGATCCGCCGGAGGACAGAGAACGGCAGCTGGGTCAGCAGATCGGAAACGCGGAAGAACAGATTCTGCAGCTGAAAAACCGGATCCGGGAATTTCAGTGTGAGAGGGAACATCTGCGGCTGCTGTCGGATTACTACCGTGTGCGGGCAGAGAAATACGAGACGCTTGGCGCACTCCCGCAGACCCGGAAGGTGTTTGCACTGGAAGGCTTTGTCCCCGAAAAAAATGCCAAAGGCCTGAAAAGAGAACTGACCTGTGTTTTCGGCGCTGCGGTGAGACTGGAGAAGATTTCCGAGGGAGAACCGGCGCCGGTGCTTCTGAAAAACAACAGATTTGCCCGTACCGGGGAAGGGGTGCTTTCTTCTTTTGGGCTTCCTGGGCCGGGTGAGACGGATCCCACCGGAATGATGACGGGATTTTACGTCTTCCTGTTCGGGCTGATGCTGGCCGATGCGGCCTACGGCGCTATCATTGCCGTTGCCTGCGGCGCCGCGCTTCTGAAGTTTCCGCGGATGGAGAAGAATCTGAGAGCGTCCCTGGGTCTGTTCTTCTGGTGCGGACTTTCCACATTGTTCTGGGGAGTTCTGTTCGGAGGATATTTCGGCGACGCGCCGGACAGGATTGCCGAAACATTTTTCGGTGTTGTACTTCCGGAGGGGAAGAGTGTGATCCCGGCGCTGTGGTTTGTCCCTCTGCATGATCCCATGCGTCTGCTGATGTATTCGCTTCTGTTCGGATGCATCCACCTGTTTACCGGCCTGGGAATCAAAGGATATCTGTGTATCAGAAACAGAGACGGCACGGCGTTTGTATGTGACGTTGTTTTCTGGTTTCTGCTGCTTTTTGGCCTTCTGCTGCTTCTGCTTCCAAGCAGTATGTTTGCGTCGATGTTTGGAATCGCCATCCGGTTTCCGGCGGCGGTTACCTGGATTTCCAGGGGAATGGCGCTGGGAGGGGCGCTGGGGATTCTTCTGTCGGCAGGAAGGAGGAAGGGCGGCAGATGGGGCATCCGTCTGGCGCTGGGAGCCTATGATCTCTACAATGTGACCGGCTGGCTGTCCGACCTGCTGTCCTATTCCCGGCTCCTGGCGCTGGGGCTGGCCACAGGAGTGATTGCCTCTGTTGTTAATCAGATGGGAAGCATGTTCGGGAACAGCGTTTTTGGCGTCCTGCTTTTCCTGGCTGTGTTTGTCGTCGGACATACGTTTAATCTGGCGATCAATCTGCTGGGGGCGTATGTACACACCTGCCGTCTGCAGTATGTGGAATTCTTCGGGAAATTTTATGAGGGCGGTGGAAAAGCCTTTGCCCCGTTTGCACTCAACACGAAATATGTGGATCTGAAAGGAGAACATCAGGAATGAATGGTTTGGTTTGGGCATTGACAGGTGCGGTTGTGGCTGCGGCGCTGGCAGGGTGCGGCTCTGCCTATGGCGTCGGCATGGCGGGACAGGCAGCGGCCGGCGTGGTCACGGAGGATCCGTCCCGGTTTGCGAAGGTACTGCTTCTTCAGCTTCTGCCGGGAACGCAGGGAATCTATGGCCTGTTGGTGGCGTTTGTCACACTGTCACGGATCGGCATTCTCGGAGGAGGCGTCGGCGAGATTGGGCTGACGATGGGACTTCTGATTTTCGCGGCGTGTCTGCCCACGGGGATTGTGGGATTGATTTCCGGAATTTATCAGGGAAAAACCGCTGCGGCTTCCATCGGAATTGTGGCGAGAAAGCCGGAGCAGTTTGCGAAGGCCATGCTGTTTCCGGCGATGGTGGAGACTTATGCCATTCTGGCGCTTCTAGTGACGGTGCTCTGCCTGTTTTCCATTCCTGTGTAGAGAGGATAGCAGTTCGTAAGGCGTTATGAGGATGACAGGAGGAAAACAGTTATGGCAGAACGGAGTCTGGAAAACAGTCTGTCTGCCGGGATCGGGCGGATCACAGAGAGCATTCTGGAGGAAGCCCGTCAGACGGCGGAGGAGATGGAGCGGAAGGCGCGGGAGGAAGCAGAGGAACTTCTGACTCGGGTCAGCCGGGAGATGGAACAGTGGGAGGCGCAGGCGGAGCGCACCCTGGAGCTGGAACTGGAGGAACTGAGAGACAGAGAGAGTTCCAGGCGTGAGACAGAGAGAAAACGCATGGTGCTGGAAACCCGGCAGTCCATTCTGGAGGAAATGTTTCGGAAAACAAAAAGAAAACTGGAGGAATCGGATCCGGATGCCTGTTTTTCTGCGATGAAACGACTCTTCGCGTGCTATGCCCATAAAGGGGACGGGATCATGTGTCTCAGCACGCGGGATGTCCGGAGAATGCCCGAAGGGTTTGCGGAGGAAATCCGGACGATTGCCGGTGAAAAGGGAGGCAGCATCGTCCTGAGAGAGGATCCGGCGGTGGAGGATGGTTTTCTGCTGATTTACGGAGAAACCGAGGAGAACTGTACGCTGCAGGCAATGTTTGAGGCGCAGCGGGATGAGCTTCTGGATAAGGCCGGAAGAATTTTGTGGGAGCGGGAGAATGCAAATGCAGGCGGATGACGCGGAAGGTGTGCCGGAAGGAGGAAAACATGGCAGAGAGATATGTATACGCTGTGGCGCGGATCCGTTCGCTGGAAAACAGTCTTCTGACGGATGCGGAGATCGGGCAGCTTCTGGCCTGCAGAACCATTGACAGTGCGAAAGAGCTGCTGTCCGGGAAAGGATGGAGCTGTGAGGAGACTCCGCATCTGCAGACGGGGCGGCAGGAGGTTTCATGGCAGGAGCAGCCGGACCAGAACAAAGAGACGGAACAGAGACGGCAGGCAGGGCAGAACGAATCCCCGGAGGAGCGGATGCTCAGACGGGAGACGGAGAAACTCTGGGAGACTGTCACAGATCTTCAGATGGACCCTTCGGTTTTGGAAGCGCTGACCCTGCGCCCCTGTTATCAGAATCTGAAAACGGCTGTCCGCACACTGTACGCCGGATCCCCGGATACGGTACGGGCAGGCATGGGGCAGGGAGCGCCCGGCGGGCTCACGGCAGAAAGACTGTACGGAATTCTCCGGGAAAAGAGGTATTCCGCCCTGCCGGAGCATATGCGCGGCGCTGCGAAGGAGGCGCCGGAGGCATTGTTCCGGACCGGAGACGGGCAGCTTTCCGACACGATTGTGGACCGGGCGCTGCTGGACGCGGCGGAGGATATGGGCAGCCGTTCCCGGGAGGAGGCTCTCCGGCTCTGGTCAAAGGAATTCGTCGCCGGCGCGAATATCAGAATCGCGTTCCGGGCGGCGAGAGCGGGAAAAGACCGGAGATTCCTGAACCGGGCGCTGGCGCCCTGCCGCGGGATAAATGTCGCCGGCCTGTGCGCGGCGGCTCTGTCCGGCGCGGATGGAGTCTGCGGCTTTCTCGGGCAGGAGGGCTACGGGGAGGCGGCGGAAGCTCTGCAGGAGTCCGACGCCGCCTTTGAGCGTTGGTGTGACAACCGGGTGATGCAGGCGATACGTCCGCAGAGATACCGGGCGTTTTCCGCCGGCCCTCTGGTTGCTTATTTTCTGGCGAGGGAACATGAGATCAGAACAGTGCGGATGATTCTGACCGGCAGGCGCAATGGCCTTCCGGACAGTGTCCTCCGGGAAAGGATAAGGGAAATGTATGTATAGAACGGCAGTGCTGGGTGATTATGACAGTATTTACGGATTCGCCTCCGTCGGACTGGAGATTTTTCCGGTGGACGGGGCCCGGGAGGGGAGGGAGCGGCTGAAGAAACTTGCAGACAGCGACTATGCGGTGATCTACATCACGGAGGCTCTGGCGGCGCAGCTTCCGGAGGAAATCGAATGGTGCCGGGAACGCTTTCTGCCGGCGGTGATCCGGATCCCCGGGCTCAGTGAAAATACAGGCGAAGGGGTAGAAGGCGTCAGAAAGTCGGTGGAGCAGGCGGTGGGAGCCGATCTGCTGTTTGGCGAAATATAGGGAAAGAAAGCAGGTGTTGGTGACAGAATGAGTACCGGAACAATCACGAAAGTTGCAGGTCCGCTGGTACTGGCGTCCGGCATGCGGGATGCGGATCTGTTCGATGTGGTCCGGGTCAGCAGACAGCGGCTGATCGGAGAGATTATTGAGATGCACGGGGATGAGGCGTCCATCCAGGTTTACGAGGAAACTTCAGGCCTTGGTCCGGGAGAGCCGGTGGAATCCACAGGCATGCCGTTGTCCGTGGAGCTGGGCCCCGGACTGATTTCCAGCATTTATGACGGGATCCAGCGTCCGCTGGACGATATCATGAAGATTTCGGGAAGCAGCCTGAAGCGGGGCGTTGAGGTTCCTTCCCTGAAACGGGACCGGAAATGGGAGTTTGAGGCGTCTGCAAAGGCCGGAGATTTTGTGGAGCCGGGAGATATCCTGGGAATCGTGCAGGAAACACCGGCGGTGGTACAGAAGATCATGGTGCCTTGCGGAATCAGCGGACAGATCAGGACGATCCGGTCCGGGCATTTTACCGTGGAGGAGACGGTGGCGGTGATCGGAACAGAGGAAGGAGAAAAGGAGGTCTCGCTGATGCAGCGCTGGCCGGTGCGGAAGGGGCGGCCTTACCGGAAAAAGCTTCCGCCGTCCAGACCGCTGATTACCGGACAGAGGGTTGTGGACACCTTCTTCCCCATTGCCCGCGGAGGTGTCGCCGCGGTGCCGGGGCCTTTCGGAAGCGGGAAAACGGTAATCCAGCACCAGCTTGCCAAATGGGCCGATGCGGATATCGTGGTGTATATCGGCTGCGGGGAGCGGGGAAATGAGATGACCGACGTTCTCAATGAATTTCCCAGACTGAAGGATCCGCGGACCGGACAGTCGCTGATGCAGCGGACGGTGCTGATCGCCAACACTTCGGATATGCCGGTAGCGGCCCGGGAGGCGTCGATTTATACGGGAATCACGATTGCGGAATATTTCCGTGATATGGGCTATTCCGTGGCCCTGATGGCGGATTCCACTTCCCGCTGGGCGGAGGCTCTGCGGGAGATGTCCGGACGGCTGGAGGAAATGCCGGGCGAGGAAGGGTATCCGGCCTACCTTGGCAGCCGTCTGGCACAGTTTTATGAGCGGGCCGGAACGGTAATTTCCCTGGGCAGGGAGGGCCGTGAAGGAGCATTGTCCGTCATTGGGGCGGTCTCACCTCCCGGCGGAGATATCTCCGAACCGGTGGCCCAGGCGACGCTTCGGATTGTCAAGGTCTTCTGGGGACTGGATTCTGCGCTGGCCTATCAGCGGCATTTTCCGGCAATCAACTGGCTGAAAAGCTATTCCCTGTATCTGGACGACACGGAGCAGTGGTTCCGGGAGCATGTGGCGGACGACTGGATGGAACTGCGCCAGAAGATGATGGCGCTCCTTCAGGAGGAGGCGGAGCTGGAGGAGGTTGTGAAAATGGTCGGGATGGACGCGCTGTCTGCGGGAGACCGTCTGAAACTTGAGGCGGCCCGTTCCATCCGGGAGGATTTCCTGCATCAGAACTCTTTCCATGAAACTGACACCTACACTTCTCTGAGAAAACAGTACCGGATGATGGAGCTGGTACTCGGCTTCTATGAACAGTGCATGGAGGCGCTGGAGCAGGGCGCTCTGGTTTCCGGCCTCCTGGCGATGGAGGTGCGGGAGCAGATCGGACGGTTCAAGTATACGCCGGAAGAGGAGCTGGATGTACAGTATGAGGCGGTGAAACGGAAGCTGGCGGCGGAGCTTGCCGCACAGACCGGAAAGGAGGGCCGGTAGAAATGCCGAGAGAATACAGAAGCATACAGGAAGTGGCCGGACCTCTGATGCTGGTCCGGGGCGTGGAGAACGTGTCTTACGACGAACTCGGAGAGATTGAACTGGCAAACGGGGAGAAACGCCGCTGCCGGGTGCTGGAAGTGGACAGGGATACGGCGCTTCTGCAGCTGTTTGAGAACGCGGCGGGGATCAATCTTGCCAACAGCAAGGTGCGTTTTCTGGGAAAAAGTATGGAGCTTGGCGTGTCGGAGGATCTGCTGGGGCGTGTGTTCGACGGGCTGGGCCGCCCCATCGACGGCGGTCCGGAGATCCTTCCCAGGGAGCGGAGAGATATCAACGGGCTCCCGATGAATCCTGCGGCCAGAAGCTATCCCCAGGAATTTATCCAGACGGGGATTTCCGCCATCGACGGGCTGAACACCCTGGTGCGGGGCCAGAAACTCCCGATTTTTTCTGCCTCCGGCCTGCCCCACGCCCGCCTGGCGGCACAGATCGCCCGGCAGGCAAAGGTCCGGGGAACGGAAGAAAAGTTTGCGGTGGTGTTTGCGGCCATGGGGATTACGTTTGAGGAATCCGACTTTTTTATCGAGAGTTTCAGAGAAACGGGGGCCATCGACCGGACGGTTCTGTTTGTCAATCTGGCCAACGATCCTGCGGTGGAACGGATTGCCACGCCGCGGATGGCGCTGACCGCCGCGGAATATCTGGCCTTTGACGAGGGGATGCATGTGCTGGTGATCCTGACGGATATTACCAACTATGCGGATGCGCTGCGGGAGATTTCCGCCGCCCGGAAAGAAGTACCTGGACGCCGGGGCTATCCGGGATATATGTATACGGATCTGGCCTCTCTCTACGAACGGGCGGGACGGCAGAAAGGGAAAGAGGGTTCGATCACGATGATTCCGATCCTCACCATGCCGGAGGATGACAAGACCCATCCAATCCCCGATCTGACCGGATATATTACCGAGGGACAGATCATTCTCGGAAGGGATCTGTACAACCGCGGAATTCAGCCGCCCATCGACGTGCTTCCGTCCCTGTCCCGGCTGAAAGACAAGGGAATCGGAGAGGGAAAGACGAGAGCCGACCATTCCAACACGATGAACCAGCTGTTTGCCGCCTATGCACGGGGAAAGGATGCCAGGGAGCTGATGAAGATTCTGGGCGAGGCGGCGCTGTCTCCCACAGATCTTCTGTATGCGCGGTTCGCCGATGCTTTTGAGAAAGAGTACGTCAATCAGGGATTTGACACGGACCGCAGCATTGAGGAAACCCTTGCAATCAGCTGGCGGCTGCTGGGAATTCTTCCGAGAAGCGAGCTGAAACGGATTGACGACCGGTATCTGGATCAGTACTATGAGGCCGCGAAAGACGGAAGGTGACGATGATCCGACGGAAAGGAGAGCAGGAATATGGCTGCGATACAGATTATCCCCACAAGGATGGAACTGGCGAGACTGAAAAAGAAACTGCTCACCGCAGTCCGCAGCCATAAGCTGCTGAAGGACAAACGGGATGAGCTGATGCGCCGGTTTCTGGAACTGGCGAAAGAAAACATGCGGCTGAGACTGGAAGTGGAGGAGGGAATCCGGAAGGCACACGAGGGTTTTGCTATGGCGAAGGCGTCTATGGAGACGGATGCTCTGCACACAGCGCTGATGACGCCAAAACAGGATCTGCTGCTGGAGATCCGGACGGAATCCATCATGAGCGTGGAATTTCCGGTGTTTTCCTGCCGATCGGGGACCGGGAACGAATCCGACGGAAAGGCAATGGACGGGGCCTCCCATATGGATTCCCATGAAGGCAGTGAAAGGGATATTTATCCATATGGGTTTGCCTTTACCTCCGGGGATCTGGATCGCGGGGTCAGAGCTCTGCACGGGATCCGGCTCCGGATGGTGGAACTTGCGGGAACAGAGAAAGCCTGCCAGCGGCTTGCCGCGGAGATCGAGAGAACCCGCCGCAGGGTCAACGCGCTGGAATACGTGGTGATTCCGCAGACAAAGGAAGGAATCCGCTACATTACAATGAAGCTGGATGAGAACGAGAGAAGTTCCCAGATCCGCCTGCTGAAAGTGAAGGACAAAATGGTGGAGAGTGTCAGAGGATTTTGACCCGCAGACAGAAATAATAAATATCCGAATTGGTCTCCATGGTGTCCCTGTCAAAGAACACATCGTTGATTTCAAGATAAAATTCCTGTCCGATGGAAATACCCCGTTTAAGCGCCCAGGCTTTCATGGCTGCGACCTGTTCCTGCGTTTCGGCAGTGTGGCCGGAATAGAATCGGCACAGATACTCCCCTCCCGGGATTTTGTGCCCGGAAAACTCACAGAGTTTGTACAGAAAAGAGTCCTTCCCGGAGATACAATGCCCGAGAAAAGGCCCGTCCGTCAGATAACTGGCAATGACGGGCTTCTTTTTATGGGGATCAGAGCGGTAAATAATTTCATAATACTGCGTCGGACGGTGCAGGATCCGGTAGTCCCCGTTCAGGTTGTCCATGAATTCCTGATTTCTTCTGATGATTTCCCGGAGAAACCTGCGGGTATTCTGAAGCGCGTTTATTTTTTCCTCAATCTGCTCCTGCTGGTGCAGAAGCATGGCGTTCAGCTCTTCCACCTGTTCGCATTCCAGATAGCTCTGTATTTCTTTCAGTTCCATTCCAAGATTTTTCAGTGAGGTGATCAGTGCGAATTTGTCCAGCTGAAAGACAGAGTAATAGCGATAACCATTGCTGTCTGTGACGGCAGGACAGAACAGTCCGATTTCATCATAGTAAAACAGCGTCTTTTTGTTTACCTTGCACAGGGCGGCAAACTGGCCGGTAGTCAGATATTCCTGGTTGTGGTTCAGACTCATAACAGACTCCTTTCTCATAGCGCGGCAGTTACAATGTCCGGTGTTAAAAAATAATAGCATTTCCAGAACCAAAATGCAAATGCCGTAACAGTTCAGCGGGCTGAACTGTTACGGCATTTGCAAACACAGAACCAGCGGCACCCGGTTCATTGTGAAAAGTTTACATAGATTTTAAGAATATTTTTCAGAAGGACGGTGGAGAGGAAACGGGGATCACGATAGGATTATTATGAGATAGTGCACGCAACAGAAAAATGTTTTTTCGTTACAGTTCAGCCAGGTCTGTGCATTTACTGCACAGACCGTATGAAAACGCAGAGCCTGCGGGCATCCGGCCCATCGCGAAGCGATTTTCAATGGCCGGATGCCGTAACAGTTCAGTCGCAAGACTGAACTGTTATGTTTTTTCGGCCCCGAAAAAGCAGAGGTGTTGACGTATTCCTATATAGGGGGATGTTTTATGGAGACAGATCACCAGATTATCGGGCAGGTATATGCTGCAAAGGAAAATATTGAGGAAGCGGACGCTCTGATCCGGCAGTATATGGGTTTTATCAAGGCGGAGACCGCAAAGTTTCTTCACCGGATTCCGGTGGAGGGGCAGGACGATGAACTGAGCATTGCGATGATTGCTTTTCATGAGTCTGTGCTGGCTTATGAGAAAAGCCGTGGGAATTTTCTGAAATTTGCCGCAAGAAACATTCGAAACAGGCTGATTGACGAATATCGGAAGGAACGCAGGCACAGAGGCCTGATTTCTCTGAATCAGCCGGTTTCGGAAGAAGATGATACGGAGTTTCAGGAGCACCACTCCGATGGACGGGATGAGATCTATGAGAGGATATCCGGGAGTGCAGCCCGGGAAGAAATCGAAGAGTTTGGCCGGAAACTGCGGGAGTTTTCCCTGTCGTTTGCGGAAATTGCAGAAAACTGTCCGAAACAGAACCGGACGCTCAAAGCCTGTCACAGGGTACTGAACTGTGCAGTGCAGAACCCGGAACTTCTGGATGAAATGCTCCGCACCGGCAAGCTTCCAATGAACAGGCTGGAGAAAGTATCCGGCGTCAGCAGAAAGACGCTGGAACGTCACAGGAAATATCTGCTGGCGATCCTGCTGGCATTTACTAATGGATATGAAATAATCCGAGGACATCTGAGACAGATTGCTCCGGCAAAAGGCGGTGATAGAGTATGAAATATCTGGTATTGGAAGTACATCCGGGATATGCTGTGCTCCTGGATACAGAGGGACGTTTTGTCCGGGCGGCGAATCTTGGATATACCGTTGGAGAGACGGTAACGGATATTGTGATTATGAGAGAAAATGCCGGAAGCAGGTTTGGACGAACTGTGAAGCTGGTATCCGGCATCGCGGCGGCTGCCTGCGTATGTCTGGTGGGCGCGGGTTTGTATCTGGGATATTATGTTCCCAATTATGCGGAATATGGGACCGTCGCGATGGAAATCAATCCAGGAATCCGGATGACGCTGAGCAGAACCGGACGGGTGCTTGACCTGGAAGGAATCAATGCGGACGGAGAGGCTCTGGCCAGCGGATATGAGTTCAGGGGAAAACCGGAGAAAACTGTGGCGGATGAACTGGCGGACCGGGCGGTTGCAATGGGATATCTCTCGGACGGCGGAGAGATCATACTGGATGTTTCGGCAGAGGATACCGAATGGAGAGACGACACGGAGAGGGAAGCGGTTCGTACGCTGCAGGAACATATGGAGGAACTGTCTCTGAAGGTTCAGGTGCTTACAGAGCAGCAAAAGGCAGAGGCGCAGGAAGACATACAGATTGTGATTACGATTCCTCCGATGGCCACTCCGACGCCTGCGCCGACCCCGGAACCCACAGCGGCTGTTACCCCGCCGCCTGCTGCGGCAGTACCTGAAACGGACGACGGCGCGTCTGATTATGGCAGTACAGACGACGGTGCATCCGATTATGGCAGTGCAGATGACGGCGTATCCGACTACGGCGGCACAGATGACGGCAGTTCCGACGATGGCGTTTCAGACTATGACGATACCGGCGACGGCGTATCCGATTACGGTGAAACAGATGATGAGGATGACGACTGAAAAAAACTGTGAAAAAAAATTCACTTTGACCCCTTTTTTGAAAGAGTCTCTTCCGTAATCTGTTAACAGGAACAGGAAAACAGACAGCAGTGTTCCGCAATCTGAATCAAAAAGTAAAAGCAAAGGAGAAGAAAAGTATGAGGAAAAGAAATCTTATGGGAACAATGGGAACAGCCCTCTGTATGGCGGCTTGTGTGGGAATCCTGATGGCCTGCGGATCAGGGCCGGCAGAAAATCAGACGTCGGCTCCGTCGGCTTCGGCTGCAGTAGAAAGTCAGATTGAAGCGCAGATGGGTATCATTTACTTAAAGGTAAATCCCGAGATCGCGGTGCATTACGATGAAAACGGAGCGGTAACGAAAATCGAGGGCGTGAACGACGACGGAAAAGCGCTGATAGAAAATGTGCAGGATTATAGCGGCAAGGAATGCGGCGACGTGATAAGAAATCTTGTGGTTCACATGAACGAAGCCGGTTATTTCACGGAGGAGCTGGAGGGAGACGGCCGTCGGATCATCCTGGAAATTGAAAAAGGCTCCGTGATGCCGGACGATGATTTTATCGGAAATATCGTTACTGAGATCAACAGCTACCTTGCTTCAGTATCGCTGGAAGGAAGCGTTTCTCTGGAAGGCGCCAGTGATTACGCGGATCAGTCGGTCAATGACGACGGCAATACCGACTACGGCCCGGGCAACGACGGAATCACCGATTACGCAGACACCGACTATGGCCCGGACAACGACGGCAATACCGATTATCTGTCCACGACTCCGATCACAACCCAGACGCCGGCAACGGCAGCTCCGGCTTCCGGAAGCGGCACGACCGATTATGACGACACGGATTACGGCCCGAACAATGACGGCGTGACGGATTACAATGATACGGATTACGGACCGAACAACGACGGCGTGACGGATTACGACGATACAGACTACGGTCCGAACAATGACGGCGTGACGGATTACGACGACACGGATTACGGTCCGAACAACGATGGTGTGACCGATTATACACCTTCGACTCCTGCACCGACTCAGCCGCCTGCGGCAACCCAGCCTCCGGCGTCCGGAAACAGCGACTACGATGACGGAAACAGCGACTATGACGACGGAAACAGTAATTACGACGATGGTGGAAGCGACTACGATGATGACTGATGGCAGGATACATATGAAATTACGGCATGAACAGAAGCACCAGATCAGCCGGACGGAGGATCTGGTGCTGGCCGGAAGGCTGTCAAAACTTTTCCGCCGGGACAGCCATGCTGGTCCCGACGGAAGTTATCGGGTGACCAGCCTGTATTTTGATACGCCGGACGATCGGGCGCTGCGGGAAAAGACGGAGGGGTTCAGCCGGAGAGAAAAATTCCGTCTCCGCTATTATGGGACGGATTTCAGCTTCATCCGTCTGGAAAAAAAAATTAAGATCGGCGGTCTGTGCGGAAAGCGAAGCCGGCGTCTCTCCAGGGAGCAGGCGCAGGCGATCCTGGACGGACAGATGAAGCTTCCGCCGGCAGAAGAACCGCTGCTGGCGGAATTTTACAGTAAGGTGCGGGGGCAGCTGCTCCAGCCGAAAACCATTGTATGCTACGACAGGGAAGCGTTTCTCTTTGAACCGGGAAATGTGAGAGTTACATTGGACAGGAAAATACGGGCAGGTCGGAATCCCGGAGATTTTTTTCGCGGGGATTTCGGTTCTGTGGAGGTGCTGGAACCCTTTACCATACTGGAGGTCAAGTACGATGAAATACTTCCGGAAATTGTGGAGATGGCGGTACAGGTACCCGGCCGGCGGGCGCTGTCCTGTTCCAAATATGCCCTGTGCCGGAGATTTGACTAGAGCCACGATAAATACCTTATTGTAGCTTATACCAGCACAGCGTTCGACAAATCAGGACCAATCGTGTAGAAAGTTTCCGGAAGAATTGATATGATGCGGAGAATGTGTCAGGAAAGAGGGAAGGATGACATTTCAGGATATTTTTAAATCGGGATTTCTGGAGAATATGAGCAGCATTTCTCTGTTGGATTCCGTGATTGCCATGGGAATGGCGTTTCTTTTGGGGATGTATATTTTTTTCATATATAAGCAGACATACAGCGGGGTGATGTATTCGTCAGGATTTGGAGTATCTCTGATTGCGATGACGCTGATCACGACACTGCTCATCATGGCCGTAGTCAGCAACGTGGTGCTGTCCCTCGGTATGGTGGGAGCTTTATCCATCGTGCGTTTCCGGACGGCGATCAAGGAGCCGACAGATCTGATGTTTCTGTTCTGGAGCATTGCCACAGGCATCGTCCTCGCGGCGGGCCTGATTCCGCTGGCGGTATTCGGGAATATTTTCATCGGGATTCTTCTGATCCTTTTTTCGAGAGGCGGTAAGATGGACACTCCTTATATTCTGGTGGTACATTGTACAGGAGAACAGGAAAAGCAGGTACGGGACTGCATTGCGTCAGGGGTCCGCCGAATGAGTCTTAAGAGCAAGAGCGTGACAGGCGACAGAACAGAGCTGAATTATGAGGTCCGTCTGAAGGAAGAAGAGACGGAATTTCTCAATACATTGAATAAGATTTCCGGCGTCAGTCATGTGGTTCTTGTATCCTACAACGGCGATTATATGGGGTAATTATGCTGAAACACAGATATATTGACGGAATCTGCATCGCCGCGGCGCTGGCGGCGATGATTCTGACCGTTCTGTTTATGCATGGGGAAAAAATCGGGATCACCAGAGCGACTGCAGATCCGGAATATGTGAGCAGGCTGTTTGATTCCCGGCAGGTTCATACCGTAGACATCCAGACGGAAGACTGGGAAACATTTCTGAAGCAGGCGGAGGAAGAAGCGTACATATCCTGCACAGTAGTGATTGATCAGGAAACTTTCCGCCAGGTAGGCGTCCGGGCGAAGGGAAACAATTCGCTGCGCCTGACCAGCGAGTACGGCCTTTCCAGATACAGCCTGAAGCTGGAATTCGATCACTATGTGGACGGAGGAAACTATTACGGACTGGACAAGTTTTCTCTGGATGCATCCTTTCAGGACAACAGTTATATGAAGACCAGTCTGGTTTACGACATGATGCGGTTTATGGAGGTCCCGGCGCCGCTTTGCAGTTATGTATGGGTCACGGTAAACGGGGAGAACTGGGGGCTTTTTCTGGCAGTGGAGGAGCCGGAGGAAGGCTTCGCCCGACGGAATTTCGGAAACAGACATGGGCAGCTGTATAAGCCGGATTACCGTTTCCTCCAGGAAGAAAATGCAGATGTTGCTCTGAAATATATTGATGATGATCCGGACAGCTACGACAATATTTTCCGCAATGCGAAATTCGACGTTTCTTACCGGGATCAGGAACGTCTGATCGAGGCGCTCCGCGTTCTGAATCAGGAGGAGGAACTGGAGCGGGCAGTGAATGTGGATGAGGTCCTGAGATATTTTACCGTTCAGGTTTTTGTTATGAACTGGGACAGCTATATCGGATACACGGGGCACAATTATTTTCTCTATGAAGAGGGCGGGCAGATCAGCATTTTGCCCTGGGATTATAATCTGGCATTCGGCACTTATGCGCTGGGAATGACGAATCCGCTGAAGGATGCGGAAATCCTGATCAACTACCCCGTCTTCACGCCGGCGGAGGGCAGCGTCATGAAGAACCGTCCGCTGTATCATAATCTGATGCAGCAGGAGGAATATTTTACTCTTTATCAGAAATACTTCGATCAACTGATATCAGAGTATTTTGAGAGCGGCTGTTTTGAAGCCTGGACAGAGAAAACATTTCAGATGATTTCTCCTTATGTGGAGAAGGATCCCACAGCATTCTGCAGTTATGATGATTTCTGTCTGGCGGCGGAAACGCTGGAGCAGGTCTGCAGGCTCCGTGCCCGGAGTGTACGGCAGCAGCTGGACGGTGAGATCCCCGCCACTCTCAGCGGACAGGCGGAGCATCCTGAAAAAAAGGTGGATGTGTCGTCGGTGCGGCTGGAGGATCTGGGAGATTTCGGAGATCTGTAATTTCCCTCTTGACTATCCTGTTACCGGATACTTTACAGTGGTTATAAGCAAGGTACAGGATGCTGCATGAAGGAAGAATGCGGCGCGCACAATTTTTCGGGCGGAACGGGATTTGCTTGATAAATTTCTGCTTTTGGAGTATCTTATACTTGAGAAAATTTTTTGCTTACAGATTCATACATAAGTTTCTCTGTACAGCATTCATAACAGCAGGATACAGGAAGCCCGTCTCTTTGTGAGCATGGGTTTCCCAAGCAACGAAAGGAGTAACATAACATGGACATCAAAGAAAAAGCACTGAAACAGCATGAAGAATGGCAGGGAAAAATCGAGGTGACAAGCCGTGCCAGACTGGAGACGCCGGAGGATCTTTCCATCGCCTACACGCCGGGCGTTGCGGAGCCTTGTCTGAAAATTGCAGAAGATAAGGACCTCTCCTACAAATATACGCGCCGCGGAAATATGGTAGCGGTTGTGACCGACGGAACGGCGGTTCTGGGACTTGGAGATATCGGACCGGAGGCAGGCATGCCGGTGATGGAAGGAAAATGCGTGCTTTTCAAAGAGTTCGGCGGTGTGGACGCTTTCCCTCTCTGCGTGAGAAGCAAAGATGTGGATGACATTGTAAATACCGTTGCGCTTCTGGCAGGAAGTTTCGGAGGAGTAAACCTGGAGGATATCTCTGCGCCCCGATGCTTTGAGATCGAGAAAAAGCTGAAAGAGCGCTGCGATATTCCGATCTTCCATGATGACCAGCACGGAACCGCTGTCGTAACGGCGGCGGCAATGCTGAATGCGCTGAAAGTGACAGGCAGAAAGCTGGAGGATATCCGTGTGGTGACTTCCGGAGCGGGAGCAGCGGGAATCGCAATTATCAAACTGCTGGTAAGCCTGGGTCTGAAAGATGTGATCATGTGCGACCGCAAAGGCGCAATCTACGAGGGACGGGAAGGCCTGAACGCGGAAAAAGAAGAGATGGCGAAAATTTCCAACCGTGAGATGAGAAAGGGAAGCCTTGCGGAGGTGATAAAAGGCGCAGATGTATTTATCGGAGTATCTGCACCGGGAACCGTTACGCCGGAAATGGTGAAGACGATGGCGCCGGACCCGATTCTCTTCCCGATGGCAAATCCGATTCCGGAGATCATGCCGGATCTGGCAAAGGAAGCGGGAGCAGCGGTTATAGGAACCGGACGCAGCGATTTTCCGAATCAGATCAATAACGTACTGGCATTCCCGGGTATTTTCCGCGGAGCGCTGGATGTGCGTGCAAAGGATATCAACGATGAGATGAAAGTGGCGGCTGCGTATGCGATCGCAAATCTGATCGATGAGAAGGATCTGAACGCAGACTACATCATTCCGAACCCGTTTGACAAACGTGTGGCTCCGGCGGTTGCAAAGGCCGTTGCGGAAGCTGCAAAGAAAACAGGCGTGGCGAGAGTGTGACAGCGTAACCCTGACAGCCTCAGACGGCCGGAAGCCTTATGGCAGATGGCTGCCTGGGGCTGTTTTTTCCATTTCATAATTCGTCAGCAATACGCCCTGCCGTTCCACCTGCTGTTCTCTGAGAACCCGGTAGCCCCGTTTCTCGAAAAAGGGTCTGGCGGTGATGGAAGCATGGACTGTGATCTTTGGCGCGTGCATAGTGTACGCATACCGCTCCAGCTCCTGGCAGATGGATGAGGCGATTCCCTGTCCCTGAAATTCACTGTGAACATACAGATGGTCCAGATATCCGGTGTCGTCAATGTTCCCATACCCGACAATTTTTCCATCTTCTGCAGCGACAATCGTATAGAGAGACAGAAAAAAATCAGGATTTCCGGCAAGGCGGTCACGGGCGGCGGCCCATACGCGGACCTGTTCCGGCGAGTAATCCCGGCAGTTGACACGCCGTATCGTGTCGACAAATAAATCTGCAAGTTCCGGAAGATCTTCCGGACGAAAACGTCGAAGAAGCATAAGATGGTTACCTCCTGGATCATTATTCCCGCGGGCAACGAGCCAAGCGGACATGCTTGCATGTCCATTTGGCGACTGCCGCGAGGGTCAAATACCTCGCAGCTCTGCTGCGTTGCAAGTTTGATGCCCTGTAGCTTGTTGCGGGGTTTTTGACTTCCGCGGGCAGCTGCCGTGCGGTTTTTGACTCTTCGGTGTACAGAATAACATGTCCGGGCTGAAAAGTCACGCACTTGACGAAACTGTTACAATCCGTCCCATCGCGAAGCGATTCTCAATGGACGGATGCCGTCACAGTTCAGCCAGCTGAACTGTGACTCCGGATTTACAAAAGCTTTATTTGAATTTATAATAGGAGACAGCGCAGGGCATGCCTGTAAATCTGAAAACCGCCAGGAATGGCATTTTCCGGCATGAGCTGGGCAGAGAAGCATCAAAGGAGCGCAATATGAAAAGTAAAGTGGTATTGATTCCATGCGGCAGCTATGAAGAGGAAGAACTGTATCCCTGTCTGAAGCAGGGGCTGGAACTTCTGGGCGGCCTGGAATCATTGATCAGAAAGAATGAAAAAGTTCTGTTTAAGCCGAACCTGGTACGTTCTGCAAAACGGGAGCGGGCCGTTGTGACGGATCCGGCAGTGATGGAAAATATTTTCCGGATCTTCCGCGAACAGGGATATGAGCATCTGGCCTGCGGGGATTCCTGCGGGATCGGCAGTGCGGGCAAGGCAATGAAAGAATGCCATATGGATGCCGCGCTGGAAAAATACGGAGTCGAAGCAAAAGAGTTTCAGGAAGAACAGAAGGTGGAGACACAGAGAGGAAGAACCCTGGTCCTGGCGAAGGATGTTCTGGAGGCGGACGCGCTGGTCAGCGTCAGCAAGATGAAAACGCATGCGCTGGAGCGGGTGACCGGAGCCGTGAAAAATCAGTACGGATGCATCTGCGGAATGCACAAGGCAGTGGGGCATACCCAGTATCCCAATGCGGATATTTTCGCGAGAATGCTGGCGGATCTGAATCTTACCCTCAGACCCAGGCTGTATCTTATGGATGGAATCACTGCGATGGAAGGAAACGGCCCTGCCTCCGGCGATCCGGTTCCGATGAATGTCCTTTTGTTTTCCGAGGATCCGGTGGCGCTGGATGCGGTCTTCTGCCACCTGGTTGCCCTGGATCCGGAGCTGGTGCCGACGAATGTTCATGGGGAAAAGATGGGACTGGGAACCTGGAAGAGCAGTCAGATTGAGGTGATTACCCCGGAAGGAACGTTTACTCCGGAGCAGATCGGCGAAAAGTACGGCAGCCGGGAATTTCATGTGGACAGGAAGAAGGTCAAAGGGAAAAATATTATGGATACTTTCCGTGTGTTCGGCGTCTTCCGGAAAAAACCGTACATTGTCAAAGATCAGTGCCGAAAGTGCGGCGTCTGTGTCAGCGCCTGTCCGGTGGAAGGAAAAGCGATTCAGTTTAAGAACGGAAGGACGAATCCTCCGGTATATGACTATAAGAAATGTATCCGCTGTTTCTGCTGTCAGGAAATGTGTCCTCACAGGGCAATCAAAGTGAAGTGAGGGCAAGCGTTCCGCCGGGCCTGCGTATTTCCCGCACAGACCGTAGGAAAGCACAGCGCCTGAACGTTGCAGCGAAGGAGGTGAATGGCCGCTGAGCCGGTGAATATGGAGAAAAAAGAGAAGAACTTCTGTATCTCAATGGAGAATTCAGAAGACGGTTTATCAAAGGATGAGATGGAAAGCTGCGTCTGCCGTCTGCTGGAAACCCTTGGAATCTCCTGGCAGATGATGCATCATGCTCCGGTGCGGACGTCAGCCGACTGTACGGAGATCGAAAGGGAACTTCATACCAGCGGCTGCAAAAATCTGTTTCTGCGCGGCTCCTCCGGAAATGCATGGTATCTGGTGCTGCTGCCGCCGGAAGAAAAGGCGGATCTCAGAGCACTGGCCATTCAGCTGGGAGAAAAAAGGCTCAGCTTTGCCGGGGAAGAGGATGTGAAGAATATTCTGCACACAGAACCGGGCGCCGTCAGCATACTGTGCCTCTGTTTTGAAACCGCGGAACAAGTGAGGGTTCTGATCCACAGAAAAATACTGGAGAAGGAGACTATCGGCTGTCATCCATGTATCAATACGGCCAGCCTGAAACTTTCCGTCCGCGATCTCACAGAGAAATTTCTGGAACCGGCGCCTGTCCAAATCTCCGACGCTATGTTTATTGAATACCGCAGAAGACCTGATGCGGTTGAGCCAGGTCTGTACATTTCCTGTACAGATCCTATGAAAGGTATGAATACGCAGTGATAATGTCTGCGGACATCCGGCCCATCGCGAAGCGATTTTCAATGGACGGATGCCGTAACCGTTCAGCGGGGTGAACTGTTACGGTTCCGCTGGCTGAGCGGTTGCGAAGGCTTTTCTTTTCCGGGCAAAAGTGGTATACTGTCCGTAAAAAAGTGTCAGGAGGTAAATAAATGGAACTGGAAGCATTAAGAAAAGACATGGTTGCGGCAATGAAAGCGAAGGATAAACCGAGGAAAGAAGCGATCTCATCCCTCGTATCCGCTGTGAAAAAGGCAGCGATTGATGCAGGCTGCCGTGACGACATTCCGGCTTCTATGGTGGATCAGGTGATTCTGAAAGAACTGAAAACCGTAAAAGAGCAGATCGATACCTGCCCGGAGAGCCGTCAGGATCTGAAAGAAGAGTATCAGTTCCGCTATGATGTGATCAACGAGTACGCTCCGAAACAGATGAATGCGGAAGAGGTCAGGGCATATATTACTGAAAAATTCCAGGAACAGCTTGCGACGAAAAACAAGGGCATGATTATGAAAGCTGTCATGGCGGATATGAAGGGAAAAGCAGACGGAAAACTGATCAATCAGGTGGTTGCAGAACTCTGTAAATAAATTTGTGGAAAAGCACATGAGGGTATCTGAAAGTTTCTGACGATGCCCTCATGTTTTTTATAGAACAGGAAACTGCGTTTCCTGTTCTATAAAAACGCTCCGCGGGATGCGCACTTGCGCGGAGTAGAAATATGTCGCCAGGGCGACCGCGCTCGGCGCGAGAGTTCCGCAAGCGGAACTCTTTGGTTTTATCACAGGGAACTTGTTTATGAGGAGGGAGGAGAGCAGCGGGATGATTCAAAGCTGTATTTTTGATCTGTATGGCACGCTGGTGGATATTCATACAGATGAGGGGAATCCGGAAGTGTGGAAAAAACTTGCGTTGTTTTTCAGCTATTACGGAGCAGATTATGAGCCGGAAGAATTAAAGGAGGCCTATTCGCTTCAGGTCAGGAAGCTGACGGAAACGTTCAGAAAAGAGCAGAAGAAAGCGGAAAAAGAGAACGACGGGCAGCCGGACAAAAAGAACCGGAATTCTGGGGAGGAAACGGAATCCCCGGAATATGAAAGCAGTCCGGAGATTCAGATGGAGGAAGTGTTTCTGCAGCTCTACAGGGAACGGGGCGTGGAGGCGGACCGGACCCTGGCGGTGCACACCGGACAGTTTTTCCGAAGTCTTTCCACAGAGTATCTCAGGCTGTACGACGGAGTGGAAGCCATGCTTTCCAGCCTGAAAAAGGCGGGGAAAAAGATTTATCTGCTGTCCAATGCCCAGAGCATATTTACGGCGCATGAAATCAAAGCGCTTCACCTGGACCGGTGGTTTGACCGCATGTTTCTGTCGTCGGATTACGGGTGCAAAAAGCCGGATCCGCGTTTTTTTGAAACGCTTCTTAACACCTGTGAAATCGACAGAGACACTGCCGTGATGATCGGAAATGACGGAACCTGCGATATCCGCGGGGCAAAGAGGGCAGGGCTTTCTGCCGTTTATCTTCACACCAATCTGTCTCCTGCGGAAACTGTGACGGAGGCGGACGCGGTGATTGAAGGCGCGGATATGGCCCAGCTGGAAAAGCTGCTTCTGGGGGATTCTTTCTGAAAAGAGGCTGCCTTTTGAAAAAAAGAAGCGCCCCGAAAGGCGAAAAACAGAGAGATATAAAAGGAAACGGCAGCAGTCCGGCGTCCGCCGGGGATTGGACCGTCTGCTGCCGGAACGATAAAGGAGTTTCCGGAATGAATATACTGAACATTGAACATGTGAGCAAAATTTA
>ERZ1090868.257-NODE-257-length-29960-cov-81.000468_pt1 | contig 29960 bp, 30 predicted proteins | sample MGYA00478475_ERZ1090868 | MGnify/ENA primary metagenome ERZ1090868 (study PRJEB33644, sample SAMEA5815747) | chicken gut metagenome | biome: Chicken; feature: Gastrointestinal Tract; material: Caecum | place: Ireland | collected 2019-01-01 | study: A study of the...
ATTAGGAAATCATCGTTCTTTTTTCCTGTCTGAGAATTAGTTTTTTCCCAGACACTCCTTATATACTACTTAGACTTAATTAAAAGTTTGAAGCCTTTACGTAAGTCTTGTCAGTGTTGTTACCGATCTTGTAGTATTGCTTGCCGTTCTTGAATGTGTAAGTACCACCGTAAGTAGTTACTTCTTCACCCTTCTTAAGAACAACCTTGTTAGCACGCTTCTTTGAAGTCTTGTAAACGTAAGCGTTGTGCTTCAAAGTACGTTCAGTACCGTCAATGTTGTCTGCGTTGATGTACTTGCCTGAAAGCTTGCCGTTTTCAACTACTTCGTAGTAAGCCTTGCCGTTGATGGTAGTAGTCTTAGGTGAAACAGTTACTGAGTTGTAACGAGTCAACTTGTCAGTACCAACACGCTTAGCGTCCTTGTCGTAGTAGTATGCGTTGTGCATAATAGTCTTTGATACACTTGGAGCAACTTCTTCTGCAACGTTAGCAGTAGTGAAAGTTACAGTCATTTCTGCAGACTTACCATTTGAAGTAGCCTTACCTTCTGAAGTAGCCTTAACCTTAAGAGTAAATGAGTGCTTAGCGTTGAAGTTACCGTTAGCATCAACAGTGATACCTTCTGCCTTTAATTGGTCAGCAATATCTGATGAAGCTTGGATAGCGTAAGTTTCAACAACTGGGTTGTCGTCACGACCACCGTTAGTGTTGTTGTTAGCACCTAAAACCTTTTGTACAGCTACGTAACTACTTTGAACAGCTGGAAGTAATGCTGAAACATTAAGTTGACCATTTGCGTTAGCAACTACGTCTACATTACCTGAAGTTGCAGGTTGACCAGTAGCAACATTGTAGAATACTACGTTGTTAGTGTTAGTTGCGTCTAAAGCAGTTAACTTACCACTAATAGTCAAGCCGTTAACAGTACCGTTGTTGTCCAACTTACCCTTGATAGCAGTTACATTACCATTAGTTGTAGTTGCTGCAGTCCAGCCTGTTGGTAAAGTACCAGTGAATGAGAATGGACTGTTCTTTGGCATAGCAAGAGTAACTTCTTTACCAGCGTTGTTAGCACCAAAGTTGAAACCAACACTGTTAACTACAACGTTGTATGATTGACCAGCAACTAACCTGTTAAGGTTGTTAACAACAGTTGATGCAGTACCATCATAGATTACTGAGTTATCAGTAGCTGAAGTAATCTTAACGTTTGCGTGACCATTTTGGCCGTTAAACAAGTTAGCAGTTGCTGAAGTGCCGTTGAAGGTAGCTGAGATTGAACCAGTCAAGTTACCTGCAACATTACCAGCAGCACCAGTTAATGAAAAACTTGGGTTAACGTTAGTAACATTGTTGGTTGAAGTAACGTTACCGTTCAAGTTAATGTGTGAGTAATCTTGGTTGCTGTTAGTTGCGTTAGCAGTAGTGGTTGCAGTAGAGTCAGCAGCGTTAACAGAAACAGCAGAAGCAGCGACAGGAGCAACAGCTAATAAAGCAGCAGCAGCAGCGCTAACAATTCTTAAATTTTTCTTCATGTGGTCTTTTCCTCCTTGAAATATAAAAAAATGTAATAGGCCATAGGTTCAGCATGTAGGGAGCCTATAATGTACAAAATTCTTCAAAGCAAGATCCATGAGTTTATAACTCTCATGAGGTAGTAGTCATTGCTGAAGGATCAGCATGCGTACAGGCGACACGCCTGAAGCACGTCCTATTACTTACCACGATTCATATTGTACTAACCTCTTGAAAAAATAGCAAGTTAAATTGACTACAATCTTGTTTTTGTAATAATTCACCTATTCCCTATCCCAATACCATTCACACAAATCTAAAATAACAAAATGCCGTAATCCTAGGCACAACATGAAAAAGACAGGCTTACGCCCGTCTTTTATCTTTCTTTACTTTTTCTTAAATTTTACAAGGATGTAACAAAATCAATTGAAAAAGTAATATTACTATACGATTTCTGTTAAAGGTCTAAGTGTGAACTCTACATCTTGCGATATTTTCTCCTGAGCCTTTTGACCAAGCTAATTAGTTGGTCAAGCAAGTCCAGATTAGTCTTGCTTAGCTGCAGGCTCAACTGCAGATTCTGCTGAATCATTAAAGATATCAGTAACAGTGCGTTCAATGTATGCAGCTGATTGAGGAGTGTGATAATATGCAACACCGTCTTTCTCGAATGCATCGACTTCCGCAATCGTGTTCATCGCACCGCGTACTTGATCCGCAGTTAGATTATCGACTGCATCCCCCAACGTAATACTAATTTTCTTCTTTTCTCCGTTCAAGAAAGTTAACTTCATAGTCTTAGTAGTTTTAGCCATCATTTTTTCTCCTTATTTCCTAAATATGTCTTCGTAATTTTTATTCAGCTGCTGACACTAAACGTGACTTCTGCACTAAGTATGCTTCATCAAGTGAGTCATCTTGCAAGCTAGCGATCGCTTGACCCACCTTTTGCAAGTCGTCTGCCTTAGCGCCAGTCTTTACGTTCTTCAAGTTACGGGTCTTTTGCCCATTCTTATACTTCTTATTGCCAAATACATATTGGATTGATTGTTCAGTTAATTCGTAATTCATGTTCTTCCTACCTCTTAATAATTAGTTAAAATTGAGTATTTTGTAATCAACCTGCCGGCCAGATGTCTTACACTATAACTAACGATTCAAAGTCACCAATTGGCTCAAATTCGTTAATATTTTTTCTAAGATAAGGGAGAGTTGTCTTAATATGAAGAAATTAGTCTTTTGGGGTGTTATTGCTGCGATGTTCATCTTAGGTGGAGGTGGCGCCGGTGCTTACATTAGCCATGCCAACACTCAAACGCACAATAATACTTCCTATAATAATTCCAATAAAAAGAACGCTGATCCTGACCAGCAAAAATCTAATAATTCTGATGCAGATTCTAACAAAGATAATTCTAGTCAGGATGATTCTGCAAAATCCTCATCTGATAAGGATAAAGAGCAGTCCAAGAAGTCCAGCTCATCAAACAGGAAGTCAGATGATCAATCAAGTTCTTCATCTTCTTCAAGCGATCACCAGCAGGAACAATCATCCAGCAGCCAATCCAGCGCGGCTTCCTCAAGCAACGATCAATCATCTGCCGTAAGTTCCAGCTCTGCTGCTGATGATAACAAGTAAGCAAACGAAAAAGGAGCCAATTTGTGGCTCCTTTTGTTTGTGCTCACTGTATTCACAGTATATACTTAAATAATAAAATATTTTTAGCATAAGGAAGGCTTATTATGATAGTCAAGGCTAGAAAACAAGGAAATTCAATAGTGCTTACCATTCCAAGTACTATCAAAGTTCCACTTAATACAGAATTCTCTGTTGATGTAAATAAAAACGGTGATATTGTATACAAAAGAATTGCTAAAAACAATTATGATTTATGGTCAGACCCCGCTTATGACGATTATGATTATGATACTGAAATAAAGCGAGAATACCAAGAATTAGGATACAATCCTAGAGAAGTCAAACCTGTCGGAAAGGAACTAGCAAATGAGAAGGATTGATGTCCATCAAGGTGACATAATAATGATCGATGCTGAACCACATGCTGGTCACGAAATGGGTGGACATGATCCTGAAAAAGGAAATATTCGTAGACGCTATTTAGTAGTGAGCAGACATGCTTACACTAAAAAGTCTGGATTAGTAATAGGACTAGCAATTACTCATAACCATATTACAGATGATCCATTTAGATTCTATGTGCTAGATTATGCTAGTCACACAAATGGAGATGCATTATTATTTCAAATGCTATCGTATGATTTCATTGCCCGTCATGGAAAAATAATCGGCCACATAAAAGAATCAACAGAATTCGATAATTTACTCCAACAAGTAAGAAATATTTTTTCAAAAGAATAATTACTTAAATTATCATCCATCAACCAATCCAGCGCGGCTTCCTCAAGCAACGATCAATCATCTGCCGCAAGTTCTAGCTCCGCTGATGACGAGAAGTAAAAAATAGCCGTTACTCACATTGAGTAGCGGCTATTTTCATTAGACCTAGGCTTCTTTCATCATTTGTTCAATTTGATCCCGGGAAACAGAATCATGGTAGTCTTCTGTCAGATCCTCCAAAGTTTTGGAATCTGATACACCATAGCTTCGGTTACGACGAATGATCTTCTTAATTGCATTCACTGTTGCACTTAAAATTCCTTTTTCTTCACCGTATTCACGCTCTTCAGCTAGCTTAGTCTCATAGTCCATAATAGTATCCCTCCAAATTGGATCTGCGTTCATTTCTGTGATTTTCTGCCGAATTTTTTCAATAAATTCTAGCCCCAGTTAAGCTCATCATACTTTGCTTGAATGAAATCTCTAAACAAAGGTAAGGCAAAGCCGACCTTTCCCCTAATTATTGGCTTAATTAGATCATATTTAATTAATTTTGCACGATAGCTATTAACATACTGCTTACTTTTTTGCATAGTCCTAATAATTGAACTAATACTATTATCTTGCGCCATAGCGTACAAAAATTGAAAATCCACATCCGTTAATTCATGAGCAATTACATCATACGCTTGGTTGAAAAGTACATCACGGAATCTAAGTTTAGTATATTCCAAAGCTTTTTCAAACGTCATCTTTTGACTCAAATTTTCATACATCAAATCTCCGATCAATTGAAATGCATAAGCATAGCCTTTTGACATATCTGCCAAAATTTCTGCTTGCTTAGCTGTTATGTCTAATACATCCATGTAAGTTCTGGCAATTGACGACGCAAATAGTTTAGAGACGTGAAACCTATCCGCCCGAACCAAGAAGGTTAAATTATGTGTGCCTGATAGTTCCGCCACTTCACTTAATAGTCCGGTCATAATCACTGAAACTTGATAGTTATTTAGGCTCCAGTCGTTGAATTCCTCAGCCAATTTTTGAATTGTGGGTGTATTTGACACTTCATCAATACAAAATGCAACACGAATCCCCACTTTGTTCAAAGCTTTAAGAATCTTGTTAATTTCTACTTTATAATATATTTCATCATGCTTTTCATTTGCTTCAGTGAAATCTACTGATACAAAAGGAACTTTAATAGAAATTGATGGCGTCCATTTTTTGATTTTATCTAGCATAGGCACTAGCTTGATATACATCATTCGAAAAAGATCATCAGAATTGTGCAAAGTGACTACCATAGTATCTTTATATTTTTTTAGTTCTTTACCCACTTTGTTCATAAAAACTGTTTTTCCTGAACCTCGTACCCCTGTAATAAAGAGAGAATAAGTTGGATGTTTCTTGAGACGATGGGCTCTTTGAGCAAATTTAACTGCATCATCATTAAAATCAAGATATAGCTCTGGGATCCCGCCAAATTCAGCATCAAAAGGATTTTCATTATACATATTTTTCCTCATTTTACTTCATTTTACTTTTTACATTTATATTTTACTTCATTTTACTCCATTTTACTAATCAAAACTGACTTCTATACTTTTGCATCTCTCAACCACTTCTATTTGCTTTTATTTGTAGAAGTCTGTAAAATTATTATTGACTTTGTATCTATTTATTTATAAATAAAGGGGTAACAACTTTGACTGAAGAAGAAAAGAACGCTCAAGCTCAAGCTGATAAAGAAAATGAAGAAAACGACGACCTTAAAGTCGTAATGCCAGAAGCTAACAGGACTACTATGCCACAGGAAGAATTCAAAGAACAACCTGATTACTTAAAGGTCTTCGCTAACTTCTACATCGCTGAATTCGATGAAGACGATCTTGAAGTTATCAACCTTTACGATGAAAATCACAACATGGTTGATATCAATCGCTATGTTTTAAACAACATCCACTTCCCACGCAAGAAGTTGGTTGATCATGTGTTACAATACCACGACTACAACTTTAAGGACTTGCTTAAGACCATGGAAGAAAAGACTGGTGTTAAGCCAGAAGAAATGCTTACTTATGAAGCATGGGAAAAATGGGACGAAGACCAACGTACTAAGATTCCTTCATCACTTTCATAATTTATATCAAAAAGGCTCCCTGTATGGGAGCTTTTTTACTGCATATTTTTTATTATAATGCACTAACTTTATCATCACCAAATTCTAGATTCAATTTCTGACAAATCTCACTTGCATTGTCCAGCGAAATAGACGAAAATAGGTACAACAAGGGAAAATGTCATCGTGGCATTTTCTTTTTTTATTAAAACTACAATTTTGTTGTGGGGGATAACGAGATGATGAATAATAAAGCTAAACGCATGAGCGCGGCTGGCTTACTGATCGCCATCGGTATTGTTTACGGCGATATCGGTACTAGTCCGCTTTATGTTATGAAATCAATTGTCGAAGGCAATGGCGGCATTGGTAATGTAAATCGTGACTTTATCATTGGATCAATTTCATTGGTTCTTTGGACTGTAACGTTATTAACTACCTTACAAACCGTAATCATTGCCCTCAAGGCAACTAACCACGGAGAAGGTGGGATTTTTGCCTTATACACATTGGTTAGAAAACGAGCTAAATGGTTAGTTCTACCAGCGCTAATTGGTGGAGCCGCTATTTTGGCCGATGGTACTTTAACTCCAGCAGTTACAGTTACAACTGCGATTGAAGGACTGAAAGGACTGAACTTTGGCGGCAATGTACCCGTTTCTACTCAAAACATGGTTATTGCCATCACCGTAGTCATTCTGCTAGTTCTGTTTTCTATCCAAAAAATGGGAACTAGTATCATTGGTAAAGCCTTCGGCCCAATCATGTTCCTTTGGTTCACTTTTTTGGGTGTAATGGGTGTAATGAACATGGCTGGTGACTGGTCAATCTTGCAAGCAATCAATCCCATCTACGCTATTAGGTTATTAGTTAGTCCATATAACAAGGCAGGTCTCTTTATTTTAGGATCAATCTTCCTGGCTACTACTGGTGCTGAGGCCCTATATTCAGATGTTGGTCACGTTGGTAAAAGCAATATTATTGGTTCTTGGCCATTTGTTTTTGTTTGCTTGTCACTCAACTACTTTGGTCAAGGCGTTTGGATTTTGAACAACCCAACTTACCGTCCTGCAGACGGCGGTGTGCTCAATCCATTCTTTGAAATGATCCCAGCTAACATCAGATTGTTTGCCATCATTTTGGCTACTATTGCTGCTGTTATTGCTTCTCAGGCCCTAATTACTGGTTCATTCACTTTAGTTGCAGAAGCTTCAGGCTTGAAGTTCTTGCCAAGAATGAACATCAACTACCCATCTAACGAAAAAGGACAAATTTATATTCCTTCCATTAACAAGGGTATCTGTGTTGCTACTATCGCAATCGTCTTATACTTCCAAACTTCAGCTCACATGGAAGCAGCTTATGGTCTGTCCATTACAATTTCAATGTTAATGACTACCATCCTGCTTTATGAATGGTTAGTAATGAAGAAAGTCAACACTGTTTGGAACTGGATCTTCTTGATCTTCTTCGGTGTCCTTGACATCATGTTTATGATTTCAAGTTTGACTAAATTTACTCATGGTGGTTACGTTTCACTCTTCATCGCTGGTGCTATCGGCTTCGTAATGTATGTTTGGTATTACGGCAACAAGGTTCGTGACAAGCGTGAAGCTCGCAATGCTTACGTTCGCTTAGATGAATATACCGACATGTTAACGAACTTAAGTCACGATGAAAATTACCCAACTTATGCTACCAACTTGGTTTACATGGCCAACGTTAAGTACAACAAGTTTATCAAACGTGAAATCCTGTACTCAATTTTGGATAAAAGACCTAAACGAGCAAAGGCTTACTGGTTTGTCACTGTCAATGTTACTAACGAGCCATTTACCGCTGAATATGCTGTTAACACTTACGGTACTAAGAACGTGATTAACATTCAGCTTTATCTTGGATTCAAGAAGCAGACCAGTGTGAACGTCTACATTCGTCAGATTGTTCACGACTTGATTGCTGACGGAACGATCGAGGCACAACCACAGGAATACACCACTACCCCAGGACGGGACGTTGGTGACTTTGCCTTCGTAATTGTTCAAGACGTAATTAGTCCGCAAACGCAATTAGTAGGATATGAAAAATGGTTAGTCGAAGCTCGTGTTCGTTTGCAGAACCTTTCTTCCAATCCTGCTTCCTGGTTCGGATTGGAATACGCTGACACAATCATCGAGCGGATTCCATTAATCCTTGGTCGACCAAATCCATCCTATATTAAACGGATTAAACCAAAAGATTATTCCAACGCTAAAACAAAATAACCATCAAAAAAAGACTCCGAACAGGAGCCTTTTTTAGTGCAAAAAATTTATTAATGGGTAATAAGTTATAAAGGGCTGCAGTGTAGTAGCAGCACTGTAGTCATTCTTATTATAGGAGCTTATATGTAATTTAGCTAATTTTTCATACTCGATATTAAGAAAAGTTACTTACCAAATTACTACTCTCTTTTCAGGAGCAAGCCACATACCATCATTTTCAGTCACATCAAAAGCCTTATAGAATTCTTCTTGGCATTGTGATTGAACGTTGGCACGCTCTGGACCGGGTGCATGAACATCAATAGATACTTGTGTCTTGATTGACTCTGGCAATTGTTTAGTTGCCCAAACGCGAGCAAAGTTTTCAAACAACTCTTGCATTGCCTTCTTATCAGCACCTTCACCCTTATTAGCTTCAACAGCAGCAGTTAAACCACCTTGGTCGGCAATATTTTCAGACACGATTTGCTTACCGTTCAAGGTTACAGGGCCATATTCAATACCATCAAACAAGTCGATTTCAGCTTGCGTTCTCTTCTTGAATTCAGCAAAATCTTCATCAGTCCACCAATTCTTCATGTTACCAAACTCATCGAATTGAGCACCGTTATTGTCAAAGGCATGTGATACTTCGTGTGCAATAACAACGCCGATTCCACCATAATTAGTAGCACGACTTTGTTTCAAGTCATAGAATGGTTTTTGCAAAATTGCAGCTGGGAAAGTTAAATCATTTCTTTGTGGGTCGTAACATGCATTAACCATATCACCTGGCATCAACCATACCGTACGGTCAACATCTTGGTACAATTTCTCAAGATTGTACTTAATTTGTTCCCGACCAAATTGCACTTCATTTTCATAAAGGCTAGCAGTTGGATCAACTTGTAAACGGTCATAGATTTCTTCAATCTTGTCTGGATAACCGATCTTCAAGATCAAAGCGCGCAACTTAACGATTGCCTTATCCTTAGTTGCTTGAGAAAGCCATGAATTTTCACGAATTCTCTTTTCATAAACATCAAGCATCTTGTGAATCATATCAGTCACGTCTGCTTTAGCTTCTGCGCCAAAGTAAGTTTGACCATAGTAGACACCTACTACTTCGCCGAAGTCACCATTAGTAATATGATATGCCTGCTTAACGCCACTTGAAAGCTCAGGTTGGCCTGACAAAGCTTGACTAAATGGAAAGGCAGCTTCACGGAAATCTTGTGACAAGCTGTAAGCTACGCCATTAATAAACTTAACCAGCATCCAAGCCTTAATTTCAGCAAAGTTTTCTTCATTCAACAATTCTTCCGCGTGATCTAAGTAACGTGGTTCAGTTGAAATTACCCGTTCTGGCTTCTTGGTAAATAATCCGCCCAAGAAGTAATCCATCTTGAAGGAATCGAATTTTGCTTCAAAGTCAGTCAATGAAACTGGATTATAAGTTGCTGGATAATCAGCCCATTCTTCAGTTGACTTAACTACCTTAGCAATCTTAGCGTCATACTTAATTGCCAAGCCAGCGTAATCTTCTGCGTCCTTTTCATCAAGTCCGGCCATTGTTAACAACTTAATAGATTGCTTTTTCAAAACATCCAATAACTTCTCAGCAGCTGGAGTCTTGTAAGTAGTCGTATCTGGCAAGAAAGTACTTGGACCACCAAAATTCAATGAGTGAATCTTAGTATTCTTCATATCTGCTTCAACACTGAAAGCAAATGGAACGGCAAAACCATTCTTGTAAAAATCTGCTGCCTTCAAGTTAAAGTCAGCGAAGTTGCGCAAGTCTAAAATTTCGTGCAAATCTGCCTGAATAGGTGCGGCACCATCCGCATTTCGCTTGTCAAAGTTTTTAGCAACCTTGTAAAGCTCAACTGCCTTCTTGAAGTTAGGCACAGTAGGCAGTTCCTTCTTACCAGCAGCAAAATCTGCAAAATCTTGCATCAAGTTCTTTTCAATATTAAGATCGATCCCATCAAATGAACTGGTTCTTGAACGATCAGATGGAATTTTAGCCTTTTCCAACCATTCTGAGTTAACAGCCAAATATAAATTATCTTGTAGACGCGCTGAAGTATTAGCCTTAGTAATGTCACCAGCACCGCCGCGTACGTTAAAATACATTAAATTACCTCCCTAGTGGAAAAATTTTTCATATAAAGACATGATAGCATTATAAAAAAATTAACGCTATCATGTTGTTTTTATTTTACAAATAATTTTAGTTTTTTCTGTAGTTTCGCATGCATTGGAATAAGCATGACTAAAAGCAAAAAGATACCAATTGCAGCAACAGCAAAGAATTGAATATAGCCGAAATCTTCAATGATTAAACCACCAAATAACGGCCCTAGAGCTCGACCAATTGACGATGCAGACAAGGTTAAGCCTTGATACTTGCCCTTGCTAGAATCGGGCGACAGATCATTTACATAAGTTGGTATCGACGGCATTGCGGTTGCTTCACCTAAAGTTAAGATAACCATGGATAAGGCGAAATGTGCAAAATCTTTGGCAAAAATCAAAGTAACAAAAGAAATTGCAAACATCAAAGTGCCAAATAAAATTTGTCTAAATAAGCTCTTAAAGATAGTAAAACGACTTAAGATAGCTTGCACGATGACAATAATTCCGGCATTGATGGTCCATAACAAACTATACAGATGAAAAGGAATGCCCAAAGAAACCATGTATACAGACAAGTTTGATTCCCAGTTCATGTACATCAACCAAATTACAGCGATCGTAACAAAAAAGCCAATTGACATAATCAGATTGTATTTAGGCATCGGCTCAAAGGCCTGCTTCTTTGATTCGCCCTTGTTAGCCAAACGCTCCTTGTGGAACTGAATCATTGGCCGATAATTAATAATTGCGTTAACGCAAACGCCAACGAATAAAAGACCAGCAATGACAAATAATAAAGTCACTGAATAATCATAAAGATAACCTACTGCTAATGTCCCACAAACGACCCCAACATTTTGAGCAAAATAGATCATATTGAAGACATAACGACCTGGCTTAGATTTAATACTAGTAGCAATCGAGTTAATCAATGCTCCATTCCAGCCACCCAAAAAGCCAGTTAAAGTCATCCAGAGCCAATATAACGGCCAACTATGATTCAAAGCCATGCCAAATAAGACAGCCGCATCTAAAGCAGCCCCCACAATCAGCAAGACATATGGATCCATATGGTCATAGCACCAGCCTGAAATAAATGACCCAATCATATTTGCAACACAGTTGAACAGCAAAACGACACCCACTAAAGCTAGTGAAACGCCAAGATGGTCGTGCAGGTAAACTGAAGTCAATGGCCAAATAAAGCTGGAACCCAACCACGTTAGTAATTGACCTAGAAGAAGCCAATGCAATTTGATTTCATCAGCTGGTTGTTTTCCATGTGCTGTGCGCATTTTCTCTCTTCCCTTCTTTTTAATCATTCTCTCAATCTAGTCTAGCAAGAATTGTGATTTTTTGCACGAGGGCAAAAGAAAAAGCTGCATCCCTTACTAGAACACAGCCCAACAAGTTAAATTTTTTTCTTTTCTTCAGTCCAGCTTCTAATTTCCGTCACATCTTGTGCTACCTCAAGACAACCCAGATACTTTCCATTTTTATCACGTACTGCATAATAGCGTAGGTATAAGCAGCGCTTCATCTTGTGTGGAGTAAAGTGAAACTCATACTTGTCAACTTCACCTGAATGAAATTGCGCAAAAATCTTTTTAATTAACGGTCTACTTTTAGCAGTGTGACACGAGAATACATCATTGCCAATAGCATTGCGCGAGTGCGGATAAATCTCAGCACCGCCGCCAAAATAAGCTACCTTATCGTGTTCATCAATAAAGGTCAATGCAAATGGCAACATATCCAAAATTGCATTTAACTGCTCTAAATTTAACCTTCCTTCTTCAAAATTAATGAGGAAGGATGAAAGATTGCTAACAGAAATAGGCCCTGCTTCTTTTTTAGCTTCCTTTGGCTTCCAATTCATTGGCTTGCGAATCAGGGTATAGCCAATCTGACTCTCTTCGCGTTTAACGTTGTACCAATCATCTTGATCAGCTACCTCGTCAATCATCGGAATCATAATGCTCTCCTCTTTAAAGATCATCTCAAGCACTTCATGACTCGCCTTTTTAATTGCCTCAGCCAACTGATCTTTATCTGGATGCTCCTCACCAGCAATCTTGCTTGCATCCCCAATTAAATCGCGAATATCATCATCAACGCCCCACATCACTTCGGGCGGAGCTGTAATGCCATATTTATTCATTAATGGAAAAAGCGAGGTCTCCTTACGTCGGTAATGCTTATCGATTGTTGCCAAATCACTCAATTCTTTTCTGATTTTATCCAGTGTATCTTGACCTGCTTGATACTTTTTCAAATCTGGCAAGAGTGCGTCATTAACCAATGATTTCAGTACCATATTTTCCAGCTTAATCGTATGCACCGGGTGCCCCGGAGTAGCAAAATCAGGATTTACCGCATTCTCCTTGATATTACCCTTAAAGACATCGGCATGCACATTACACAGGTATTGAATCTCTGCTGGGTTTAACCCCTGCTTGATTAATTCGCGCTCTGCCGCTGTAATTTCGGCCACATCAACCTGATCGAATTCTTCTTGAAACATCTTCTTTGCGGTCGCAAAATCGCCGCCGTTTTGAACATAATGCAAAATTTTCAGGATTGCGTCCTGTCTTTTTTTATCAGTCATTGATTACCTTGTATCCTTTATCTTCAAATGCTTTTTTCACTTTAGCCAAATCAAGTTTCATTGCCTGAGCTCCCAATGGAATGGTCATCACACGCCCCACCGTTTTAAGCAATCCAGGAATTTTAATTCTAGTAAAACCACAATCGTACATAATTTGAACAAAGTCAGGGTATTCATCTGCCATTTTCTTGATCGGTACTGAAAAGTCGATAATCTTCTCTTTGGTGGCTTTCTCCTGCTTAATTTGATCATCATGGTTAGTTACACCTAATTGCTTTTTAGCTGCACTAGAAAGACGCTCTGTCGTCCAGACGGGATACCAGACCAACTTAATGTCACAAGACTTAATTCCAGCAACTGAAAGAACAGCTTTTTGAATATGTTGTTCCAAATAATCAGATAAAGGGCAACCCATAATTGTCAAAGTCATCTTAATGGTTGCCTTATCTCCTTCGATATCGATACCATAAATCAGACCAAGATTTACTACATCAACTTGTAATTCTGGATCAATCACTTGGGTCAAGGCCGTCATGATTTGATCAATTTGTTTAATATTTTTTTCTTCCATTTTTTCACCTAGCAAAAAAGTCCAGAAAATCATTCCGGACTTTAGTTTATCTTATTTTTGCAATTTATCCCAGATGACAACCTTGCCTGCCTTCATCGACTTTGGCACATCAATAATTCGTTGGTTACTAGAACCTCTGAATTGCAGGGTTAAATCCTTTAAATCATTCATAAAGCGGCCATCAACTAGAATATCTATCTTAGACAACATTTCCTTTTTATCAGGTGTTTCTTTTTGCAATTCATCCCAAGTATATCCAGACCAGGACCAGATGTCCTTACTGTGGCCAAATTCTTTTCGAATTCGGTTAATAATTCTTAAACAAACCCAAGTATTCAAGAATGGCTCTCCGCCTAGTAAGGTTAATCCCTGCACGTATGGCTGGCCCAAGTCTTTAATAATGCGGTCTTCCAATTCTTGCGTATATGGAAAACCATAATTAAAGTTTTGGGCTGCTAAATTATAGCAACCAGGGCAATCGAACAAACAGCCTGAAACATAAAGACTACATCTAACGCCTTCACCATCAACAAAGTTAAATGGCTTATAATCCGCAATTTTATGTTTAGAATAATCCTCAGTCTTCCACTCTTGTGGTTTTGGATTTTTCGGCTTGCGGTGCATTCTTTTTAACTCACGTTGGTGATCTAACTGTGGCTTATATTGGTCAGGATCCACAAACATGGTATCCCCACCCATATTAACCTTGATCAAATTACTCCGGATATCTGGTCCTTCTTGAGTGTTTTTATCTTTTTCAGGCATTAGTACTCACCGTTTTTTACTTCTTCTTCGGTAGCTAAACTATCTTCCATGCCAAAGTCCATATGCTTAACCCGGTGCACGATTTCTTCATGACGACCGTGAACCATTGGCCGCTTCAATGGGTTGCCCAAGTAGCCACAAGTTCGCTTGACACAATCACAAGTAGCAGGATCATGATTACCACACTTAGGACATTCAAAACCCTTGGCAGTAGACTTGAATTCACCAGCAAAACCGCACTTATAACATTTATCAATTGGCGTATTAGTTCCTAGATAGCCTACCTTGTCATAAGCCCAATCCCAAACTGCTTCAAGGGCTGCTGGATTTTGCTTCAAGTTAGGGTACTCACAATAATGGATAAAACCACCTGCAGCATAATATGGATATGGTGCTTCAAAAGTCAACTTTTCAAATGGGGTTGGGTGCTTACGAACATCATAGTGGAACGAATTAGTGTAGTATTCCTTATCAGTGATGTCCTTCACCTTGCCAAACTTTGCCGTATCGAGCCGGCAGAAGCGATCAGTTAGACTTTCACTAGGAGTTGAGTACAAACTGTAATGCCAATGATATGGGTCCTCTTTTTCCCACTTAGCACACAAATCATGCATTTTCTTCACGATCTCAATTGTAAAATCATGTGCTTCTTCATTGTGTTCCCAATCAGGACCATAAAAGACTGTCCCTACTTCGTACAAACCGATGTAGCCTAACGAAATCGTAGCTCGACCATTTTTGAAAAGCTCGTTAACATCATCACCTGGCTTAAGTCGTTTACCAAAGACGCCATATTGATACATAATTGGCGCATTTTCGGGCTTAGCTTGAATTGCACGTCTACCCTTAAAGGCTAAAGCTTGGTGGCAAGTCCGCATTCTAGTATTGAAGATTTCCCAGAATAACTTCTTATCGCCATGACTCTCCATGGCAATTCTTGGCAAGTTAACAGTTACAACACCCAAGTTCATTCTGCCCGAGTTAACTTCCTTACCATTTTCATCCTTCCAGCCTTGTAAGAATGAACGACAGCCCATTGGAGCCTTGAAAGAACCTGTAATTTTCTTGATCGTATCGTACATTAAAACGTCTGGATACATCCGCTTAGTTGAACATTGAATAGCCAGTTGTTTAACATCGTAGTTAGGGTCCCCTGGATGTAAGTTCAAGCCCTTCTTAATGGTGAAAACTAATTTAGGGAAAATTGCGGTTCTGCGTTCTCTACCCAATCCTTTAATTCTGATACGCAAGATATCTTTTTGAATTTCTTTTTCAATCCAAGAAGTACCTAAACCAAAACCTAAAGTAGTAAATGGCGTTTGCCCTTGGCTAGAGAACATGGTATTAATCTCATATTCCAAGCCTTGCATGGCATCGTAAATGTCCTTCTTAGTTTGACTCTTAGCATATTCTTCCAGCTTTTCAGGATCATCAATGAACTTGCCAGCATCCTTTAAATGCTTTTGGTAGTTTTTCTCTGCAAAAGGAGCCAACACTTCATCAGCTCGATCAAAAGAACAGCCACCATATTGACTAGAAGCTACATTAGTAATAATTTGCGTAACTTGATGTGTAGCCACATTGATTGAGTTAGGACTAGTCATATAGGCATTTCCAATCTTGAAGCCATTAGTTAGCATATCCTTAAAGTCAATCAAACAGCAGTTAGTCATTGGTGAAAGTGGTGTGTAATCCAAGTCATGCCAGTGAATATCACCGCGCAAGTGGGCTTTAGCAATGTGCTCAGGCATCATGGTCAAACCAACTGTTTTACCAACGGTCCCAGCAGTTAAATCACGTTGAGTACTGAAGACCTCACTATCTTTGTTGGCATTCTCGTTAACAATCGTTGGGTCACCATTAACCATTCGCTTTAACCGTGCACGAGTATCGGTTTGTTTAATCCATTCCTCTTCATCGTGCTTGCGGTATTGCACATAAGCTTTAGCTTCATCCAAATAACCCAACTCATTTAGGCTATCTCTAAAAGCAACTGCTACATCTTGTGCATTTACTTCATCAGCAGCATCTAGTTTAGCCACAATTTTTTCAATTACAGCAGGTGCTACATTATCTAAATCTAGGTTATGCAAAACCATGTTGAGTTTAAAAATTGCGAACGGATACTTTGACCCATCACGTTTAACAAAAGTTTTAGGCGTATTAAATTTTGTTACATTTTGTTGGTTAAATTCTTCTTTTAGCATTTCAATCACTCCAAATATCGTGTCTTTATCATAGCACAAAGCACAACATCTTGTATTATGTTCAAATATAGATGAATATATCTTGTATTAACCAAAAGACCATTAAATTGGGAAATGATTCAGCTAAAATTTTTTAGAAAAAAAGAGAGGCATTTTTTACCTCTCAATTTAAACTATTTGTTTAATTTTTTATTTTCTTCGTCAAAGATCTTACCCTTATTAACTTCATAGTAAGTCTTGTAACGTTTGAAGTAGTTATGGAACATGTACTTCATCAATAACCAGCGCTTGAAGTTTCTATCCTTGTCATAAAAGACAGTAGTACCATAGCGGCCCTCACGAATAAGTTCGTCAGCAGTCGTCTTATAGTCGTTGTCATAAGCATAATTATTGAAGATCTTCTTAGGCACGCCTAACCAAAGCTTGTATTTAGATTCAAGCTTATTACCATAAACTGTTTCCTTATCTTTCAAGGCATCTTCAACATAGTCATCAATGTACCATTTAGCCAAGTTGTAACCGTTCAAAGTTACGTAGAAGCTAGAACGTCCCTGACGTAAGTTGATTTCGAAGAACTTGAATTCACCATCACGTGGATCATATTTGATATCAAAGTTGGCCATACCAGTGTAGTTCAACTTTTCAAGGAATTGTTGTACTTCTTCGTACAATTTTTCATTGTACTCAGGCAAAATCGCCATGTAATTACCAATTGATTGTGGAGTTGGGTCTTCCAATAATGGGTGCCCTAAACACATCATTTTTACTTGGTGGTTCTTATCAACATAAGCATTCAAGGTCCGCATGTTAGAATCATCACCAGGAATAAAGTCTTGCAAAATAAGGTCAGCGTTGTAGCCATGAGTATAAATCTTAGTTACGATATCCTTAAATTCAGCCTTATCTTGAATGGCAAAAGTCTTCTTCCGACCTTCAAATTGACACTTCAACCATGAAACTGGATCTTCCGGCTTTAATTCCACTGGGAAATCAAATGGGACATCCTCGTACTTACCTGACTTGTAGTCATCCATCGTAATGATCTTAGTCTTAGGGTAAGGCAAGCCATATTCTTCCGCAATTTCATAAAAGCCTTCCTTAGAGATTAATTTTTCAAGTAAGTCATATTTTATGTAAGGAACGATAAAGACCTTTTTCAATTCATCTTGGTGCTTAGAAAGCAACTCAGCATAGCCATCACCACAAGCAATCAAGATAACTGGCTCCTCGTGATTCTTGTATTCTTCCATCTTTTTGTGCATCACGTCCATAAAAGTAGGATCACTACTAAAGCCATGATGCAATTCAACGTCCACAATGCTTGAATAACGAGTAGCAGCAAGTTGAACGTCAGCTAAGGCCTTCACTTTAATGCCATATGCTTCATTAAATGAACGTGCCATACCATACACGTTGATATCACTACCGAGTAAGATCGGCGTAAATTTTTTACTCATCCTCAAAAAATCTCCCTAGAATTATAGTAATTTACCCTGTGAAATTAGCTTAGCAACTTCAGGTTGCACGTGTTGATATTTCTTAACTGTGTTTTCGTAATCAACAAAGAACAACTTGTACCAAACAAGGAAGGTGTAGATAGTCCAGATTTGACGTCTATGTGAGCCATCACCTTCATAGTTGTCGTCAAGTAACTTGATAATCTTCTTTTGGTCAAAAATATCGTTGACAAATTCTTCTTCAAAAAGAGCATGAACTTGTTTGTAAAAACGTGGTTCCTTCAACCATTGCTTAATTGGAGTTGGGAAGCCAAGCTTAGGTCTCTTAGCCCACTCATCTGGTAAAACTTTTTCTGAAGCCTTACGCAAAGCATACTTGGTATCATGACGGTTAACCAAGTACTTAGTTGGGATTGAGTTAGCTAATTCTGCAATCTTTTTATCAAGGTATGGTACACGAACTTCCAATGAGTGAGCCATTGAAATCTTGTCAGCCTTTTGTTCAATGTCATTAAGCATGAAGTGGTGCAAGTCAATATATTGCATCTGCTTAACATTGTCAATACCCTTAACCTTCTTGAAGTCCTTTTGATAGATACCGTTCACGGTTAACTTATTGCGGTAAGTAGGCTGCAAAATGCTGTTAGCATCCTTAGAAGTGAAGATAGTTGGATAATCCATATCATAGATCACTGATTGACCAACATAAAATTCACTTGGCTCAGCCAAGTTGGTGTACATATGTACCTTACCTGGGAAATTAGGCATTCTCTTAATCTTGTGTGCCAATTTAACCCGCTTCTTCTCAGGCAACTTTTTCAATTCTGAAGTAAAGACCTTAATAATGTCGTTATGCGTATGCATCCCGTAGTTCACATAACCAGCAAACAATTCATCAGCGCCTTCACCTGAAAGAGCAACAGTAACATGCTTACGAGCTAGTTTACACAAGTACCAGAGTGGAATGATTGACGGATTAGCATCTGGTTCATCCATGTGGTATTGCATTTCTGGGAAGTCACGCATTGCTTCATCAGCATCAACCTTATCGCTGAAGAACTTCCAGTGATTAATATCTGCCAATGCCTTAGCCTTAGAAGCTTCATCGTAAGTTGAGTCATCAAAACTTACTGAGAAAACATCGTCTGGGTTAAGCAAAGTAGTCAAGTATGAAGAGTCAATACCTTCTGACAAGAATGCACCAACCTTAACGTCAGCAATTCTGTACAAATCAACGGTTTCCTTCAAGTCATCGTTGATCTTTTGCAAAGTTTCTTCAAAGGAAAGGCTATTTTCTTTATATTCAGCATCCCAATATTGATGGGTCTTCATTTCACCATCTTTGTATTCAAACCAGTGGCCCGCTGGGAAGCGGTAAACGCCCTTAAAGAAGGTTTCTTCTAGGTCATTGTATTGATTCATCAAGTATGGCTTAACTGCTTCAACGTTTAATTCGCGCTTAAACTTTGGAAATTCCAAGAAACTCTTAAGTTCTGAACCAACAAGCAAGTGCCCATTTTGGTTACTGTAGTACATTGGCTTAATCCCAAAGAAGTCACGGGCACCATAAAGGGTCTTATTGTTGTCATCCCAAATAAGGAAGGCAAACATCCCGCGAACACGTTTAAGTAAGCCATCCATGCCCCATTCTTCATAGCCGTGCAATAATACTTCAGTATCGGCCTTAGTAGAAAAGACGTGACCTGCCTTAATTAATTCTTCTCTTAATGGTTTAAAGTTATAAATTTCCCCATTAAAAATAATTGCTCGAGTTTTATCTTCGTTATAAATAGGTTGACTGCCCCCACGAAGGTCAATAATTGACAATCTTCTAAAGCCAAGGGCAACTTCATCGTTAGTATAATAACCGTCAGAATTAGGTCCACGGTGTTTAATTGCAGCCATCATTTTACCAATAACAGCTTGTTTTTCATTTATCTTTGGATCATAAAACGCGACAATTCCGCACATAATTTAAATTCCCCTAAGTCAAATCTCTAAATCTTAATATTTGCTATAATATTCACTATTTTTTACTTTAACTTTTTTATTATAAGCTAAACACTTGTAATAGCCAAATACCTTTACTATTCCTTAACTAAATGAAATACACCCGGCGTCTAGAAGCTGCACCATAGCCAAAGGATTGAATGCGGTGTCTTTTTAAATCGACGTTCACAATATAACCCGCAAATTCATTATTTTGATCAATTCTTCGGTCTAAGTTTTTGTTGTATTTAGTTGTTAGCGAATGATTTGGCCCCATCAAGGCAGAACAGTTAAACAAAATATATTGAATCCCGTTGATCCGATACTGGTCTTCACGATGCCGATGTCCGCAGAAGTAGGCAATAATTCTCGCATTCTTGATATTGGTAAAATCAAAATCATTTGATAAACGAAATTCTGTTGGAACACCATTGCTAGCGTGCATTCGACCTTTTTCACGTTGATTAAAGGCAACTAGCAGTTCGTGCAAAGAGCGGCCATTATACTTAAGTGCATTAGACCCCTTTCGATTAATCGGGTTGGCATGGGACATGAAGATGATCTTTTTGTTGGAAGAATTAGCCAAAATTTCGATAATTTCCTCAATTTGATCTTCACGCACAGCCAATACAATCTTATTGTCATAGCGCTTTTGCCCGCGGTTATTTAATTCATATGGAACATCTGACGTATTAACTGAAATCACCCGCACGTCATCTAAATCAAAGTATGCCACCCCGTGCTGGCGCGAAACATAATGAATTCCTCGTTGCCGGTACATATCGGGCCACATAATATTTTCGAATTCATTTTCTGGAAATGAGGCTTTTAAATCATGATGTTCATCAAACTTATCATTTTCATCATGATTACCCTTGATACTCAAATATGGCACCTGATCCGACTTAAAAGACTTGTTCAGCTTGACCAATTCACTTTCACTGACCAGGCCAGCATCGGAGCCATCGATCCAGTCACCTAAGTGGACTTTTAAATCTACCAAGCCAGATTGATCTAAATAAGAAAATTCTTGCACATGTTGCAGCCCATTAAAGCCATAAAAATCGCTGCTATCTTTATCTTTAAAGTGAGTATCTGTAATTACACCGATATTGACCGAATTAGTGCCTGGGCGAATATGCTTTTTCACTTCCGTAGTGAAATTATCCAAGTAATTTTCCACCCAATAACGGCGCCCTGTCTTCTTATTATGAAAGGCACGAAAATGACCTAGTTTCGCATTATACTTGCGTAAATATTCCGGTGCTAATTTCGTTGTACTCTCTGGACTAAGTGCTTGTCGCAACACGCCGTCTTCGTCTTGATAAACGGTTAAAACATAGTCCTTACCATGCGGCGTACCATCAACGGCACCAACATGATATTCTCCAACAGTAGTATATTTTTGCATCGGATCAAGCAATTCACTATCTTTATCCATTGCAGAGCGTTTTTTGGCGCCAACGATTCGATCAACTATTCCCTTTGTGTGTTTAAACAAATTCATCTTTTCGCCTCAAAAAAGCAAAAAAAGCCGGCCGCTTACCAGCCGACTCAAATAATTTATGCGTTGTGTGCTAAAGCATATGCGGCAAGTCCAATTGATAATACAGCATCTTTAGACAATACTTCTTGCAAGTCCTTAGCTGCAATTGCTTGAACCGCACCAATAACTTTCAAGCTGTAAACAATTTCACGATAATCAGTAGTTGGATCGTATAAATCATCTTCATATGGATTCTCATGATTGTAGGTTAAGTTGATCTCGTCCTTATCAACAAAACCATCAACATGGTTAGTTAAAATGCGATCATGCAAATCAGTCAACTTACTGTCCATCTTGATCAAAGTTAGTTTGTGATCGCTTTCAGCTTCATAATATTGTTCTTCAGTCATGTCGAAGTAATCCTTGATTGGGTTATTTAAAACGCCCAAGTTATCGATTACTTTGTAAACAGCTTCAGCGCCAAAGTCTTGTTCGCCATTTAAAATTTTATCTTGTGATAAGGCTAAATCATCAGCCAACATCATGGTATCTAATTTTTCCATAGGATCCTCCTCGAAATTCACACCTAATTATAGCAAAAAAAGCTGTTAAAACCCTTATTTCGCACATAAAAATATAATTTCTCAAAAAATAATCGCATTTTTTTGCGTAATAAATAATAGAGGGGTAAAACATTACTTACATAGAAAGAGAGAAAAATATGAATCAAGAAATTATTCGCTGTCCATGGGGCGATACAAAAGACGAAGCAGTACAGGAGTATCACGATCATGAATGGTGCAAATTTAATCTAGATGAGTCACATTTGTATGAAATGCTTGTGCTCGAACTTTTCCAATCAGGTTTAAGCTGGTCCACAGTTTTGCATAAACGCGACAATTTTAAAGCTGCATTCAAAAATTGGCAGATCTCTGAAGTCGCAAAGATGACCGATAAAGATATCGAGTCATTAATGCAAAACAAGGGCATTATCCGTAATCGAATGAAAATTAATGCTGCTGTTAAAAATGCTCAGGCATTTTTGGCAATTGAACAAAAATATTGTTCAGTCGCCAAATATTTACAAAATTTTGTACCTACTCCAATTGTGCATGATATTGCCAGCTTTGATGACGTTCCCGCTTCTAATGACCTATCGCAGAAGATATCCAAACAAATGAAAAAAGATGGTTTTTCCTTTGTGGGACCTGTAGTCATTTATTCCTACTTGCAGGGAATCGGATTAATTAATGATCATCTTAATCAATGCCAATTTAAATTTCACGGCTAACAAAAAAGCGGGGACTTTTCGTCTTCGCTTTCTTTAATATTCAAATTTTGGGAATTAGACTAACTTCTTTCTGATCCAACCAGAAATCCAGTCGATGATCACCACCATAATGATGATCCCTAGCAAAATGATACCAACACGGTCCCATTGACGATATTGCAAGGCAATAATCAATGGATAACCGATACCACCGGCACCTACCAAACCAAGGATAGATGCGGAACGAATGGAAACATCAAAACGATAAAGCGTATTTGAAATAAGTGCTGGCATCAAGTTAGGCAAAGTTGAGAACATGACCACATGAAACTTAGAACCACCGGCTGCAACAACAGCTTCATTTGGTCCGTCATCCAAGTTTTCAATTGCCTCTGAAAACAGCTTGGCAAGCATCCCCACCGAGTGGAAACCCAATGCCAAAACACCGGCTGCAGAGCCTGGACCCACAGCTTTAATGAACATCAAGGCTAAAACAATTTCTGGGAAAGAACGGATAATTGCCAAAACAATTTTACCAATTCTTGAAGTGTACCAGTGCTTATGCTTAGTGTGTGCTGCCCAAAAGGCAAATGGCAATGAAATAATTGCAGAAATAAATGTACCTAAGAATGCGATACAAATAGTTTGCCATAATTGCGAGATCAGATCTTCACCTGAGCCATTGTAAACATAGCTCCAGTCAGGATGGAAAATCCCTGAGAAAATCGCTCCTGCAATCTGGCCAGCAGTTGCCTTGATCCCACCAAAGTTAATGCCAGTGAATGACCAAACAATAATGATGATTGTCACAATCGCAATCAGCCAATGCACTACTTGCTTCTTACGGTCAACGGGTTTAGCAGGTAATTTTTTCATAGTAGTATCCATTATCTCATTAACGCCTCCCGTGACTTAGATGAAACATAGTCGATTAAGACAACAACTACGATAATAACGATGATGATCGTACCAGTTTGAGCATAGTTGAAGACCTGCAAAGTCTGTTGCAAGTTCAAACCAATACCACCGGCACCGATATAACCAAGGACTGTTGATGCTCTGACATTGATTTCGAATGCATATAAAACATATGAAATGAAGTAAGTCATGATTTGTGGCAAAACTGCTTGGTGAATAATTTGTAATTTATTAGCACCTACTGCAGTTAAAGCTTCAATTGGACCTGGATCAATAGTTTCAATTGCTTCGTAGAACAGCTTAACAACCACACCAAAGGTGAAAACTGCCAAAGCCATGACACCGGCAACAGGACCGATACCAACAATAGCTACGAAAATCGCACCCAAAAGCAAGTCAGGAATAGTTCTGATGATGTTCATGATAAAACGAAGCACACCAGTCACTGCCTTGTTTTTAACAATATTACGTGCAATTAATAATGAATAAATAAATGCGATTACTGACCCAATGACGGTTCCCAAAACAGCCATTTTAATCGTTTCAATCAACTTAGGCCAAATAACACTCATATAGCCCCAATCTGGGTGAGACATTTGCACAAAAATATCCGCAAATTGATCCCAGTTTTGGAATAAAACAGAAATGTGCGTATTGGTTACATCAATTGAAATGAACAAGCCAGCGACCATGATGATGGTCCAAACCAAATTCATAATCTTGAATTTACGCTTAGGCAAATTCATTGCCTCTTTTGTTTTAGGCATTATTCTGCCTCCTCGCTGCCGTCGCCACCATTATAAATATCAGTGAAGACAGACTTAGGAGTATCCTTCATCTTACCATCATAAACAACTTGACCAGCGCGAATACCAATTACACGTTCACCAAATTGTTGAGCCAATTCGATACTGTGCAAGTTGGCAACAACAGTCATGCCGTATTTTTCGTTCAACATCTTTAAGTCATTCATGACTCTGACTGATGTTTGTGGGTCAAGTGATGCAGTTGGTTCATCGGCCAAAATAATTTTAGGATTTTGCATCAAAACACGAGCAATCGCAACACGTTGTTGTTGACCACCAGATAACTCATCGGCACGAGCATAAACCTTGTCAGCCAAGTCAACTTTTTGCAATGCCTCATAGGCCTTTTGTTTATCTTCTTTGCTAAATAAATTAAACGTGGTCTTCCAAGTTGGGTAATAAGCAACGCGGCCAACTAATACATTACGTAAAACGCTGGAACGCTTAACTAAGTTAAAGCTCTGGAAAATCATTCCGATATCACGGCGCAAGTTACGCAAGTTCTTACCTTTTGCCTGAGTAATTGACTTGCCGTCAATCAAAATATCGCCCGAACTGATATTGTGTAAACGATTGATGGAGCGAAGCAGAGTTGATTTACCTGCACCTGATAGACCAACTACTACAACGAATTCGCCCTTATTAATTGTTAAATTGATGTCCTTTAAACCGACAGTCCCATTGTCATAGATCTTAGAAACATCTTTTAATTGGATCATTGGCTTATCTGCCATTTAATCGCAGCTCCCTTAATTTGAATTATTATTTCTTAGTGGATTCAACCATCTTGTCATACTTACGAACAATGTTGAAGTCACTGTCCTTAGCGTAATCATAGCCTTCGTGGCTGTAGACACTTTCAATAACCTTACGGCCTTCCTTAGACTTACCAACAGCGATAAATGCCTTAGCAAGCTTCTTGCGGAATGACTTAGACATGCTTGGAATTACTGAAATAGTATCGTTTGGAATTGGCTTAGTGAAGTAAATTGGAACAACTTGACTCATAATCTTTGGGTTGTCCTTCAAAACAGTGTTACGTGCATCTTCAAAAACAAATGCTGCATCGGTGTCACCGTTCAATACGTTCAAAACAGCTTGGTCATGACCAGTTACAGTAACTAACTTAGAGTCCTTGGTTACATCCAAGCCCTTTTCCTTAAGTTCAGCAACTGGGAAAACGTAACCTGCAGATGAAGTTGGGTTTTGAACTGAGATTGACTTACCCTTCAAGTCCTTCCATGACTTAATCTTTGAACCCTTCTTAACAAGGATTTCGGCACGATAGTTCTTAACTAAATTCTTAGTTGCCTTACCGCCTGGTTGTTTAACGCCCCAACGTTCAGCTTGCAAAAGCAAATCAGCAGCGCCTTGCTTGTGAGCCAATACATAACCATCTGGTGGAAGGAAACCAACATCAACCTTCTTTGACTTCATAGCTTCTACAACAGTGTTGTAGTCAGTTGACATTGAAACGTGAACAGGAATACCTAATCTCTTTGAAAGCATCTTTTCAAGAGGCTTAGCACGAGCTTGCAACTTAGTTGCAGCTTGACTTGGTACAAATTGAATAGTTAATGACTTAGGAGTGTAGTTTTCCTTTGAACTACTGCTCTTACTTGAACATGCAGTTGCAACAACTGCAACAAGCATTGCCACAACGGCTACCAAGATTTTACGAAATCTTTTCATTGATTCCTCCATAAAACACAAAATAAACAAAAACAAACTTGACGCTAAAAAAGGCTTAATTACGAGTCGCTCAAAGACGACCAATAATTAAGCCTTTTTAAGAACGTTATTATCAAATAAACGAACAGAAAAAACATCTTCACGGGAGGAAGATTTTGCCACAGTAAGAAAAACGTTTTCAATTCTTTTAGCTTGTGCAAGCAATTTATCCCACTCTCCTTCAGTCATTCCACGTTCATTTTATAAAATGATACCAAAAGCATTCGTATTCTATCAAGCTTTTTGACTAATTTTTATAAAAAAAAACGTTAAATGAGTATATTCACATCTAACGTCCATTCTTATAGGAATTAGTTCTTCTTCATCGTTGGTTTTACTGGGTCGTTAGCCATATCTGTCTTAACAATCAAAACATCAGCCAACGCATGTTGGTTAACATATTCAGTAACTGAACCCATAAGCATTCTTTCAACGGCATTCAAACCAGTTGCACCCATTACGATCAAATTGTTATGGTGGTCCTTAATGAAGTCGTAAGAAATAATCCGCTTAGGACTGCCATAACGAATGTGATAATCAACATCGTCAAAACCGAAGTTATCGTGAGCCCATTTCTTCAAACTCTTCAAGTATTCTTCAGAATCTTGAGTCATTTGGTAAATGGTATCTCCTGAAATCAAAGTGTCTTGCATTTCACCAATAAATTGACGCGTATCGATTACGTTCAATACATCAACATGAGCACCATCACGCAAACCAACTTTTACAGCCTTGTCAAAGGCTCTTTCAGCTGATTCTGAGCCATCAACTGGAACTAAAATGCTTTCTTTTCTTTTATCTGTCACGTTAATTCATCTCCTATAAATTGCACTAGTACTTACTCTTTATTTTAGCATAATTTTGAAAGCCGTTACTTTTTAATTGATTGTTTGCTTGAAGATTTGTTGCTAAAATAATATTCATGACATTCATTAACAGAAAGGGGAGAATTTTTTTGACTAAAAAATTAACTAATCAATTAATCGGCGTAACTAGTGGACGCAACTTCCGTGAACTTGGAGGTTATGAAACTTTATCCGGTAAAAAAATCAAGATGCACAAGTTGCTCAGAACCGGTAACTTAGCTGATCTTTCACCATTTGATAAGCAGTTTTTAACTGATTACGGCGCTAAATATGACGTGGACTTCAGAAGTAAAGAAGAAGTTGATAATCAACCCGATCGCGTGCCAGATGGTGTTGAATATATCTATGATCCCGTCTTCAGTGAGGACTTAACCAATTCATCCAAGAGTATCACTGACTTAGATACACAAGCACACGACGACGCTGATTTTGGCTTCAATCACATGCATTATGCTTACGAAGACATGATCGAAAGTGAACCTGCACAAAAGGCATATCGCAAGTTCTTCGATGTCTTGCTTGAAAATACGGTGGATGGCGAAAGTGTTATTTTCCACTGTACTGCAGGCAAGGATAGAACCGGCTTCGGTGCATTACTTGCATTATCTGCTCTTGGCGTACCACTAAATACGATTAAGAAAGACTATCTTTTAACCAACATCACTACCAAGGATTTCGTCGACAGTATGGTTGAACATGCCCGTCAAAATGGTAAAAATGAAAATGTGCTGCAATCGATTCGTGACATTCAGAGTGTCCGCAGTGAATACCTTGACCATGCTGTTAAAGTACTAAACGATGAATATGGCGGTATTAATAACTACCTACGCGATGTAATGAAGCTCTCAAGTGCAGACATCATGAAGTTGCGTAATATTTATCTTGAAGATTAGAAAAAGAAGGCTAAAAACTAGTCTTCTTTTTTCTTGCTAAATTTTTGCTCTAAAAAGGCATAAATCGCGCTAGGATCAGTAAAATTAAAAACTTCGCGCAATTCGTTGGCTGGCGTATTAGCCAAAAAATCCATCACTTGAGCTAATAATGCAGCTTGCCCATCTGGGTCATTATCTAAAAGCATGAATAAAAATTTAACTTCAATTGCTTGGCTAGGATTAATCATATTATGAAAAGTGACTGACGTTTTCAGCGCAACCGGAACAATCAGTCTCGTGTTAACAAACTCGCCCTCGGTGTGCGGAATCGCAATATTAGGAATATTTTTACCTAGTGTTGCAGTATCCAATCCCGTTGGAAAATTATGCTCTCTTTCGACAATATGGTTTAAAAAGTTTCCCTTAACATAGCCACTTTCGCGTAAATGCTCGTAAACTTCTTTAAAAACCAAATCTTGCTTAGTTTGATTAGAAATAAATACTGCATCAGGTGCAAAAAGATTTTGATTAGTCATTGGATTTTTCCTTCCTAATGTGGAATTAACATTTTCACCATAAGTTAACAAGACGTTTTTTTCAACCCAAAAGATGGTAAAGTTAAGGTAAATCATTTTTAAAGGGAGAAAAATATGGCAAAGACAAAAACTTTATACTTTGGTGCCGGTTGGTTCAACGAAAAGCAAAATAAGGCTTACAAAGAAGCAATGGAAGCTCTAAAGCAAAATCCTACCGTTGACTTAGAAAACAGCTACGTACCTCTTGATAATCAATATAAGGGTATCCGCGTTGATGAACACCCTGAATACTTGCACGACATTGAATGGGCATCAGCTACCTACCATAACGACTTAGTAGGGATTAAGTCCAGCGACATCATGCTTGGCGTTTACTTGCCTGAAGAAGAAGATGTTGGTCTGGGAATGGAACTTGGCTATGCCCTTTCAAAAGGCAAGTACATCTTGTTGGTAATTCCTGATGAAGATTACGGTAAGCCAATCAACTTAATGAGCTGGGGCGTTTGCGATAACGCAATTAAGATCAGTGAATTAAAAGACTTCGACTTCAACCGCCCTCGTTACAACTTCTACGACGGCGCAGTTTATTAAAAAAATTAAGCAGACATACTAATATAGCTAAGCATAACTAAAACGACATCGCTAATTATCTAGCGGTGCCGTTTCTTTTTTCAGATTACCTAAATTCATCAAAAAAGATTCCAAGAACCTTTTCTAACTTTTAATCCTCAATTCTTTCTCTACCTTTTGGTCTTTGTTCTAATGGATCATATTATCTGTTAACATTAAATTTCTTTCGATACCTGATAAAGGTTGTCCGTTTAATTCCTGTATTACGGGCAACATCGACATCACTCATGCCTGCCTCGTAAAGCTTAAAAGCATGTTGCAAGCGGGGATCGTCTTGGGTGTATTGGGGTTTGCGCCCATGATATTTCCCCTGCCGCTTAGCTAAGGCAATCCCTTGTTGCTGGCGCTCAATGATTCGCTTACGTTCACTTTCGGCCTGATACTTATAGAGTTCAATAATCAAGTTGGTCATCAGTTGACGTAAATTTGGGTCAGCAATCCCTGTCATGGACGGCAAATTTAACACATCTAGGGTGGCACCCTTATTTTGAATGGAGTTCATGATCTTAGTCAAATCATGGTTGTTTCTGCCTAAGCGATCTAATTCAGTGACCATTACAATATCACCCTCACGAATATAGGCCAGCATTTTTTGCAGTTCTGGCCGATTAGTGTTAGCCCCACTTAATTTATCCGTAAATAATTTATCAACGTCTTTTAAAGCCGCTAACTGTCGATCTAAATGTTGCTCCTTGGAACTCACACGCGCATAACCGATTTTAGCCATTTTCAGCTCTCCTTTTTTGGACAGTTCTAATGAACATCTGTATTTCCTAGTATAGCACAAAAATAAAAACGGCCACTAGGGTATACCCTAATGACCTTTTTTGATCTATCAGCTGACGTCAACTTTCATCTGGTA
>ERZ1090868.258-NODE-258-length-29938-cov-7.057926_pt1 | contig 29938 bp, 25 predicted proteins | sample MGYA00478475_ERZ1090868 | MGnify/ENA primary metagenome ERZ1090868 (study PRJEB33644, sample SAMEA5815747) | chicken gut metagenome | biome: Chicken; feature: Gastrointestinal Tract; material: Caecum | place: Ireland | collected 2019-01-01 | study: A study of the...
TATCCTTCGTATCCGTTCGGGTTCTGGCTCTGCCATCTCCAGGAGTCCTCGCACATCTCCTCAAGACCTCTCTCTGCTACCCAGTGAAGCTCGTTCTTTGCCTTTGTCGCGTCACAGTAGCATGTCGCGATATCACCTGGGCGGCGCGGTTTGATCTGATACGGGATCTCTTTTCCGCATGCCTTGCTGAATGCCTTGACCATATCGAGTACGGAATATCCGTTTCCTGTTCCCAGGTTGTAGACAGATACTCCCGCCTTCTCTTTCAGTTTCTCAACTGCGCGGACGTGGCCGATCGCAAGGTCTACTACATGGATGTAGTCGCGGACACCTGTTCCATCCGGTGTGTCATAGTCGTCACCGAATACTCCGAGGCACTCAAGTTTTCCGATCGCAACCTGTGTGATATACGGGATCAGGTTGTTCGGGATTCCCTTCGGATCCTCTCCGATCAGACCGCTCTTATGTGCTCCGATCGGGTTGAAGTAACGGAGCAGGACAACATTCCATTCCGGATCTGCTGTGTGAAGATCTGTCAGGATCTGCTCAAGCATCCACTTTGTCCATCCGTACGGATTGGTGCAGGTTCCCTTCGGGCATTCCTCTGTGATCGGAATGAACGCCGGATCTCCGTAAACCGTAGCTGAAGAGCTGAAAATGATATCCTTCACGCCGTGATTTCTCATCACATCACAGAGTGTGATCGTTCCGCCGATATTGTTCTCATAATACTCCAGCGGCTTTGCAACAGACTCGCCGACCGCCTTCAGTCCTGCGAAATGGATGACACATTCTACATCTTCTTTGTCGAAGACTTCGTTAAGGCCCTCTCTGTCGCGGATGTCTACTTTATAGAATTTTAAATCTTTTCCTGTGATCTGTTTCACTCTCTCAAGTGATATCTCTGAAGCATTATAAAGATTGTCCACTACCACAACCTCATATCCTGCGTTCAGCAGTTCCACACATGTGTGGCTTCCGATGAATCCGGCGCCGCCGGTTACTAAAATTGCCATATCGTTTCCTCCTTCAACTGTGTGATTTTCAATTGTTCCACTGCGCAGCTCACGGGATCTTCTCTCCCGTTCACATTCACAGTATAGCATAATCTCCGGGGGAATGCTTTATACTTTTAGACCATCTTATGGTAAAAATGTTGCATGATCCCCTTTTTACGCACACCGGATGCTACTGATATTTCTTAACGATCTCCTGCATCGTATCCCATTTTGCTTCCATGTCCTCAACCAGCTTGAACTGGGTGCGGCATCTGTCGAGGTTGTGTCCCTCTCTGTGGATCTTGAAATAATGGTCGCCCTCGAGATAGTCTGTCAAAAATCTCATGCCGCACTCAAAGGTCATCACCTTTGCGCCCATGGGAAGAAGCTCTACCTCTCTCTGAGTCAGCCTTCCGCCGCAGCCCTCAAGGAACCCTTTTACATAGATCTCAAACAGGTCCATGCTGCAGGACACCTTACTCAGGTCCGGCTCATCCTCTGCCGCCGTGCTTGCGCCAAAGCGGATGGAATCTCCGAAATCATTCATAGCCAGTCCCGGCATAACCGTGTCAAGGTCGATCACACAGATTCCCTTTCCTGTGATATTGTCGATCATGATATTATTCAGCTTCGTATCATTGTGAGTAACACGCAGCGGGATCTCCCCTTTTGCCTGCAGGTCACCAAATACATTTGCAACGTCTTCGTGAGCGAGCACGAAATCGATCTCTTTCTGTACGTCCGCCGCGCGTCCGCATACGTCCTTCTCCACAGCCTCCTTGAACACCTGGAATCTCGCCTTAGTGTCATGGAATCCCTTGATCGTCTCGTGAAGCGTCTCTGCCGGATAGTCTGCCAGAAGTCTCTGGAAATGTCCGAATGCGACTGCACTCTCATAGAAGTCTTCCGGTTTCTCCACCTGATCATAACTTGTCGCATCTGTTATAAATATGTAGGATCTCCAGTACTCTCCCTGAGAATCCACAAAATACTGCTTTCCATCCTTCGCCGGTATCAGGTTCAGTGTCTCTCTGTCCGGATCCCCGCCGTTCTCAATGATCTTCTCGCGCAGATAGGATGTCACTCCCACCACGTTCTCCATCAGTTCTTCCGGATTTGTGAAGATCTCTTTGTTCATTCTCTGAAGGATGACTTTCAGCCTTCCCATCTTTCCGATCTCGAATACGAGCAGATACGTATCATTGATATGTCCGCTTCCGTAAGGCTGCCAGCTGAGCAGCTTTCCCTCGTACTCAAAGTTATTGATCGCTTCATTTATCTGTGCCTCTGTTACACGTCCCATTCTTATTCCTCCCAAAGTTTCTGCGGATACACGCCTGCATCTTTCAGTTCCTGCATGGCAGCAACGACTACCGGCTTGTCCTCCTTGTATGTCACGCCGTACCACTTATCCTCTGATTCAAGGACTGCCACTGTCGCGCGGTCTTCCTCGAGAAGTCTGCTGACAACAGACGGAAGGAAGTACTCACATTTCAGCGGATTCTCCTTCAGTCCTTTTTCCAGGAATGCCGGGAACTCAGCCTGGATCTCATCAAGGATACTTCTTGTAAATCCCCACATGTTCATGGATACCAGTGTGTCTCCGTCCACATCCACCCATGTCTCTCCATCGTCCTCGGAATAAGCGATGCCGCCGTCCCGTTTCTCGATCCTTGTACGCTCTGTCACTTTGACAAGTTCCTTGTTCTCGTTCAGCTCGCAGATTCCTCTTGCCACATGTCCGTTGTCTGTGACTGTGTTCTTCAGGCGGTAGCCAACCATTGTATAGCGGTACTTGTCATCATCCTCATGAGTCGTAAGATAATTGTAGATCACTTCGAAAGCATGCTTTCCATAATAATCATCTGCGTTGATAACAGCAAACGGTCCGTCGATCAGATCGATCGCGCTGAGGACTGCATGTGCTGTACCCCAGGGTTTCATACGTCCTTCCGGCACTTCGAATCCCTCCGGGATGTTGTGCAGATCCTGGAACGCGTATTCCACATCCATGATCTTCGCCATTCTGTCTCCGACAGCCTCTTTAAAATCTGCCTCATTCTCTTTCTTGATGATAAAGATGACCTTTTCAAATCCTGCCCTCTTTGCATCAAAAATAGAGAAATCCATAATGATATGTCCTTCTTTGTCCACAGGGTCGATCTGCTTCAGTCCGCCGTACCTGCTTCCCATACCTGCCGCCATAATCACCAAAACCGGTTTCTTCATCTTTCTTCTCCCTCCTGTTTTCTTCATAAAATCTGACTGTTGGGAACTTTTTGTTCGCTGATTTTATTGTATGACAAATGTGTACAAAAATCTTTATCCGATATTTCTTTTCATTTGCACAATCTGCCTTTTCATTTTGCATTTTTGTTTTATTTGTTGTATGATTATGACAAATGGAAAAAGGAGGTTTATGACATCATGCAGTACCAGGGACTTACATTCACAGATGACCTTCATATTGAGGAGCTGTTCTCGCTTCATTACTTTGAATATATGAGCACCTTCTCCTTTCCGGGTGAATCTCATGACTTCTGGGAATTCATCTGCGTTGACAAGGGAGAAGTGACGATCGGGGCAGATGAGGCTGTACATACTCTGAAAAGGGGACAGATCGCCTTCCATAAGCCGAATGAATTTCACTGGGTCAGAGCCAACGGAAATGTTGCCCCGAATCTGATCGTGATTTCCTTTTCCTGTCGAAGCCCGATGATGGATTTTTTCCGCGATAAAATACTGAACGTCGAGGAGGCGGAACGCCGCATTCTCGCCAGGACGATCACGGAGGCCGGGAATTATCTGGAAGGGCGCCTGGACGATCCGTATCAGACAACGCTGAAAGCCAGAAAGGACGCCTCCCCGGCTTCCGGACAGCTCATCCGCATCTATCTGGAGCAGCTTCTGATCAGCCTCTACCGGCGCTGCAGCGGCATCTCAGGCAGTCTGCAGAAGGGATCTGACCAGCTTCCGGACAAGACGATCAAAGAAAACAATGACACTGAACTGTTCAATCAGATCACTGCCTATCTGAGCCAGAATCTCTCGGAGCACATAACCATCGAGAAGATCTGCCGGGATAATCTGATCGGGCGCTCCCAGCTGCAGAAGCTCTTTCAGAAGAAGAGCGGAGAAGGCATCATAGAGTATTTTTCAAACATGAAGATAGACATGGCGAAGCAGCTGATCCGCACAGAGCAGATGAATTTTACTCAGATCTCGGAGAAGCTGGGTTACTCTTCCATCCATTACTTCTCCAGGCAGTTCAAGAAGCTGACCGGAATGACGCCTTCCGAGTATGCCTCATCTATCAAGGCAATGGCTGACCGTGATATGAGACAGGAAAGGAAAGGCTCGCGAAAAAAAGACTCCCGGAAAGGGCATTGATATAGAAAAACATCCGCAGAAAAAAGGTGCATATACAGGATGAAAGTCCTGCATATGCACCTTTTTATCTGCCGTCTCAGTCTATCCGCCCGCCTCTTCCATCCGAAGCCTGACGCCGTATCCTATGCCAGTCCGAATTTTACCGCGTTGTAGATATTGATTCCGACGATCACGATCATAAGCGCGATAAAGAGCTTATTCACGCCTTCCTCGTCAATCTTCTTATTCACTTTGCTTCCAAGCGTTCCGCCCAGGATCCCGCCGATGACCATGGCAAGGAAATAGGTGATCTTAATATCCGGGATCGTACCGGTCACACAGGTCTGCACGAGGCTCGTGATCTGTGAAAACATGATGATGTACAGAGAGCTCAAGGCCGCCTCCTTGGTACTCATGGAGAAGCAATATGCCAGCACCACAAGGTTGATGGGGCCTCCGCCGATCCCAAGAAAACTGGACATGATCCCCAGCAGGATTCCGATCACAAGACAGAGCCAGATCTGCGTATACTGCTTTGTATGTATCTTCTTCTTATAGATCGTATAGATCAGTGTTCCCAGCGTGATGATGATCAGAACGACCGCCTGTGTCATTCCCACCAGATTCTCATTGCCCACGGCAGATTTCAACATCTGGAACATACTCTTTCCGGCAACACCTCCCGCTGCCGCACCGATCGCCAGCCCTGTTGCGGTACGCACATTGAGCTTTGCCGATTTTGCCCGGATATTCTTATATACCGAGACGACCGACATGGCAAGCACTGTACACCCGGACAGAAAACTGATACTGCTGACACTCATGACTCCTACTGCGTCGAGCACGGGCTTGATGATCACGCCCCCTCCGATTCCGCAGATCGAACCTGCGATCGAAGACAGAATACTCACTGCAAAAAACACACATACCATTACCATAAAACCGCTCCCTTCTCTTCTGCACACTTCTGCTGTCATTCCGCTTACCTTTTACTATATTCTTTTTTTCTGTCTCCTTCTAGCTTTTCATTGTCTTTTTTTATATATATCCTGTCTTTTCCTTACTGTGCGGAACCGGAGAGCGTCAGCGCGGCGGGCGCACATACGGACCGCGGCCAGATGGGAACGGCAGTAATTTTCCTGCAACTTTCCTTGCTTTTCCTCCGGACTTGTATTATGGTGGATGTATACAGACAAAAAAGACAAGGAGTGGGAACACTATGAAACAGCCTAATATCATACTGATCATGACCGATCAGCTTCGCTGGGACTGTCTTGGCTATGCCGGACACCCGGATGTCAAAACGCCTTATCTGGATACACTCGCCGCTAAGGGAGTCGTATTTGACCATGCATACAGCGCATGTCCCAGCTGTATCGCCGCCAGAGCCGCCCTGCACACCGGAATGGAGCAGAGCCACCACGGTCGTGTGGGATACGAGGACAACATTCCGTGGAATTATGAACATACGATGGCAGGCGAACTGACAAAAGCGGGATATTACACTCAGTGCGTCGGAAAGATGCATGTGCATCCGCTGAGAAATTATCTCGGTTTTGATAACGTGGACCTCCATGACGGTTATCTCCACGCAGCAAGATACGGAAGCGTGCCTTATAAGGAATCTCAGTTCGTGGCAGACGACTATTTCTACTGGCTCAAGCAGGAGCTCGGGGTCACTGCCGATGTGACGGACACGGGCATTGACTGCAACAGCTACCTCGCACGACCGTGGATGCATGAAGAGAAATATCACCCGACCAACTGGGTAACCGAGCGAAGCCTGGACTTTCTGAGAAGAAGAGATCCGAGGAAACCTTTCTTCCTCATGGCCTCCTATCTGCGTCCGCATCCGCCGTTTGACGCCCCGCAGTACTATTTTGACCTGTATAAGGACAAGGACCTGCGCGCTCCTTTCGTAGGAGACTGGGAGACCGACGAATATCTGAAGCGGGACGGAAGGATCTTCGACTCCAAGACAGGACCCATCGATCCGGAGCTTGCACGCCAGGCTCAGATCGGATACTATGCCTGCATCACGCATCTGGATCACCAGATCGGACGGCTGATCATGGCGCTGATCGAACAGGAGATCTACGATGATTCTGTCATCATTTTTACTGCAGACCACGGAGAAGAGCTCTGCGACCACCATATGTTCCGCAAGTCCCGTCCTTATGAGGGAAGCTGCCACATCCCACTGATCATCTCCGCCGGGAAGAACGTGCTTCCGAACATAAAACCTGCATCTGTCTGCCACGGAGTCGCCGAACTGAGGGATGTTATGCCCACACTTCTCGCTATCGCGGGAACCGGAATCCCCTCTTCCGTAGACGGCAGCAGCCTTCTGCCTATGGCGGAAGATCCGAAGTCCGAAGTCCGAAGCTGGCTTCACGGAGAACATTCTTACGGGGAATTCTCCAATCACTGGATCGTGACGGAAACTGATAAGTATATCTGGTATTCCGAGACGGGAGAAGAACAGTACTTTAACCTGCAGGAGGATCCCCATGAACTGAAGAACCTGATCAGCGATGAGAACTGTCAGGGCAGGATCAAAGAGCTTCGTGCGCACCTGATCGATTCACTGAAAGGACGCCCGGAAGGATTCACTGACGGATCCGTTCTGATCCCGGGACGCCCCTATCCGCCTACACTGCCCTCAGCGACAGCCCGTTAAAAGTTTTATATCACAGACATTTTAATACCTGCCATTCCTGCCGCCGTATCACTGACTGATACGGCGGCAGGAATGTCTCTGTCAACTCTTCAGATCTGCTTATCTATATGGCTTTTTCTATTTTTTCATACCATTTTTTATAATTATTGCTTTTTTCATCCAAAATGTACTATAATATGTCCAATGAAACATTTCAACATCAGGCTTGCTTTTAACCGGGAGGTAATTATATGGGGAACAGACATTACTCAGTAAAAAATACAGACATCGAAAAATTAAATGCAAAGCTTCTGTCCATTTCCATGTCGAAAGATGAAAAAGACTGGCAGAGCGTACTGCATACACATCCATTTACCGAACTGTTTTACGTCATAGGAGGAAAAGGGAATTTTCTGTTTCGTAATGAGACCTATTCCATCAATCCGGGAGACCTTATCATCGTTCCTCCCTACCTTGAACATACCGAGCAGTCTATTCCCGGAAGCCCGCTGGAATACTATGTACTCGCCATCGACGGGATCTCTTTCCAGGAGGACGGAAAAGAAGCCTGTACCCAGATCTTCTGCAGCTTCAGCACGGCATCCTTTATCACTGACCTTTTCGAACAGATGCTGTTCGAGGTCCGCAGCAACGATTACGGCTCCAGTTCCATCTGTCAGAAGCTCCTGGAGATCCTGATCATACGGATCACCCGCGCACGGCATCTGCGTCCTGTTCCCGCCACATCAGTCCGCATGACCAAGGAATGCGCGCAGATCAAGGAATACCTGGACACCAACTATGCGGAGCACATCACACTGGATTCACTTACACGCCTGACACATATGAACAAATATTATATGGCGCATTCATTTGCAAAATATACAGGGCTCTCACCGATCCAGTATCTGAATGAACGGAGGCTCGAAACCGCCTGCCGCCTGCTGAAGGAAACCGATTATTCTGTCTCAGATATCTCCTCCCAGACAGGCTTTTCATCTCAGTCTTATTTCACGCAGATCTTCCGGAAGAAATACGGTATCACGCCGATCAAATTCCGGCAGTCAAAGAATGCAGAGGCATAAAAAACGGCTGTACAGGATTTTCTGTACAGCCATTTTTCAGTTATGATCAGATTTCATACCAAATGATCTCATTCGCATCAAGATCCAGATCAAAGCTTGTTCCGTCGCCTTTATATACCGTCGTGCTCTGCGGCTCGTATGTATTGTTTACAACACAGTACTTGCCGTTCTTCACATAGGCATGAACCTCAACATTGAAGTTCGTGCTGAACCATTTATGCAGGTTCTCCTCATCATGTGAAGCCCAGATGATGGAGCGGTACAGGACACGGCTGTTCTCAAAGCTGTACGGAAGTCCGCTGATATATACGGTACGGCCCTTTCCGAACTCATTTACAGCCATCTGAACCTCTTTGTTGCGCTGAACAAGGATCTCCGTTCCTTCATATGCGAAGATATTCTTCTCGCCTTCTCCGAAATCGATATCTTTCGTGCAGTCTTCCTTGATGAAGTGATCGTGCTCTTCCCAGTTATATTTATCATAGTTGAGTGTAAAGCCAAGCTCTTTCTCTACGCCCATCACTGTTGCAAGCTGGAAGAAATGTCCCTCATGCTGATGAGCAGCCGGCTCTCCGACTCCGATAAATCCGCCGCCGTTGTAGATGAATCTCTTCACAGCCGTCACGATCGTCTCGTCTGTCCAGTTGTCTCCTCCGGTGTAAGCTGTATCAGCATCACCCACATTGAGGAGGACATCAATATCGTCCAGGATCGCCGGATTGTTCCTGATATCGTCAAAGCTGATAAACTTCACGTCAAACGGAGCGCCGCTCAGAGCCTCGATGATTCCTGCATAGGAGTATGTCTCCCTGTGGTAGATCGCATGATGTACCATATGATTGCCCCATGCACGCATCTTACCCCAGCAGTTCAGGACTGCTACTTTCTTAATGCAGTACGGCGTCGTTCCCTTGATATTGTCGTAGAGCTCACGGAACTCGTTGCACACGCTCTCCACGTAATCCACAAATTCCGGGAACTGAAGCGCGAGCTTTAAGTATCCGCCGTATCCGATCCTGTCGATCGGTTTTCTTAAGATGGCACGTCTTGCTGTCACCCAGTTGACCTTCGCCTCTTTCACCGGATCTCCGCCTTCGTGGAATACATCCGGGAAGAAGTACGGAAGGAGACGTCCCTCTGTATACTTCACTCCTTCGATATCGCTGATCAGACGAAGTGTTGAACCGTTTCCGACACTTCCGACCACTGCGTCCAGACCAATCGTCTTGAACTCATCCATGAACGGCTCCATGCCGATCCAGTGATCTCCGAGGAACATCATGGCTTCCTTGCCGCCCTCATGAGTGATGTCTACCATTTCCTTCGCCAGCTTCGCAACCTCTCTTCTCTGGAAAGCCTGGAAATCAGTGAACTCTTTGGACGGAATACGGTACGGGTTGTTCATGTATCCCTGATCGATGATGAATTCCGGACGGAATTTGTATCCGACTTCCTTCTCGAACTGCTCCAGGATATACGGGCTGACGGATGCGGAATATCCATACCAGTCAACATATTTTTCTCTTGCCAGTTCGTCAAAGATCAGTGTGAACTGATGGAAGAAGGTTGTATAGCGGATCACGTCTACATGTGGATTGTCCTTTATGAATTTTCTCAGGCGCTCCATGGAATACTTGTGCGTCTTCGGCTGGCGCACGTCAAATGTGATCTGCTTCTCAAAGTTCGTCCATCCGTTTGTCACTGCATTGTACATATGCACCGGATCCCACATGATATATGCCAGGAAGCTCACAGTATAATCGTGGAATGCCTTTGCATTATGGATCGTCACATCCCCTGTCTCGCTGTCATAGCTCCACTCGGAAACCGGAACCACTTCTCCGGTAGTACGGTCGATGACTTCCCACCATCTGGTAATATCATCATGATCGTTGACTTTGAGCATATCCGGATACAGATGGTTCATAAGGTGGATCGAAACCTCATCTGACACCGCTGTATAGAACGGGGTCATGATATACATCTGCTGGATCTCGTCCGGATTGGCTTTTGCCCATGCGTTGTCTTTTCTCGTTGTATAATATGTAGAATATACCTTCGCGTCTACATTTTTCAGCTCCTCCGGGTAGTCCGTTCCGTCGCAGTCACGGATCGCATCTGCTCCCCAGCGTTTTAAAAGTTCCAGAGTCTCCGGTACTACATCTACATCTGTAGGTATTGTTACTCTTCCGCATGAATTCTCTTTCACAGTCATTCTCCTCTCTCATACTTTCGGGCTGGTACAGACTCACTGTGCCAGCCCGAGATTTTAATACAATATAATCAGCCTTTGACACCGCCGCCGGTAACACCTGCGATGATCTTCTCTGACAGGAAGATGTAAAGCAGGAAGGTCGGCAGGAATACGATAACGACTGCCGCAAACAGTCCGCCGTAATCTCCGGTGTACTTCATACCGTTTACGATCTGAAGAAGTCCAACGCCGACAGGTGTCATATCCGTCGATGTTGCAAAGATGAGTGCCATGAAGAACTCGTTCCATACACTCAGGAAGTTGAAGATCGTAACAGTCACAATGGCAGGCTGCACAAGCGGCAGCATGATCTGCCAGAAGGTCTTTCCCGGTGAACATCCGTCGATTGCCGCTGCCTCCTCATAGCTCTTCGACAGACTGGCGAAGAAGTTCAGCAGGTATGTCGTAGTAAACGGCACACGAATGCAGATATAAAGCACGATCAGTACGATACGTCCTCTGATGTGATACTGCGCTGTCAGCGCGTAGATCGGCATGATGATCATAACTTCCGGGATACTCATGGCCAGGACAAGACTTGTCTTGATCGGCTTATTTCCCAGGAAAGTAAATCTGGACAGCACATATGCAGCCGGCGCTGCGATCAGGATCACTACAGCACAGGTTACCAGTGAATACAGCAGGGAGTTTCCGAAGAATACGGAAACGTTGCTTGACGTCCATGCATTCACGTAGTTTTCCCAGTGAAATCCTGTTGCAAATTTAAACACAGATCCGGAGAAGATCTCGTTCGAAGTAGATAAACTTGCCGCCAGGATCCAGATAAGGAAAACCGCTGTAAATATGATCCAGATGAGTACGATCAGGTAGCCGGGGAGAAGCGCTGCTTCTCTCTTCCAATTGATTTTTTCCTTATATACGACTTTATCTTTTTTACTCATGTTTTCACTCCATTTCCGCACATTAGAATTCCAGGTCATCATCCTTGAGCAGCTTGTTCATAACAAAGTAAACGACTGCCACGAAGATTGCCAGCGTCACGCCGACAGCCGCGCCGGCTCCTGCATCCCTCTGAACGTTTCCTGTCGTACCGAATACTGTATCGTACAGATATACAACCGGTACGATCGTGGATGCCTCCGTGCTGACCGGAGCAAACATCTTTGACCAGAGGTAGAACGTGATACAGTTGACACTCCAGAATGTGATGTTAGTCTTAAAGATGCTGCGGAGAAGCGGAAGTGTGATACTTCCAAACTGCTGTACTTTATTGGCTCCGTCGATCGTAGCCGCCTCATACAGATCCTCCGGGATACGCTCGATACCGCTGATAAAAATCAGCATGTAATATCCGACCGCACCGAAGATAAATGCTGCAAGCATTGCCCAGAATTTCATGTCTGTTCCCAGCCAGTTCTTACCTTTCAGGCCGACAGCTTCAAGGAGCTGGTTCAGAAGACCATAGTCCTGATTGTAAATATACTGAATCCACATCGTTGCCAGTGCGACCGCGCTGATGATGTTCGGCAGATAGATTGCCGCGCGGAAAAATTTCTTAAAGCGGATGCCGCTTGTCAGGATAACTGCAAAAAGCAGTGCCAATGCAAGAACGATGATTCCTCCGACGAACCAGATCAGGATCATGTTCGTCATTGCACGCTGGAATGTCGGGCTGCTGAAAATCTTGATATAGTTTGCAACGCCGTTAAACGTCCAGTCAGATACATCCGCCGTCACACTCTCAATTCCGAAGAAGCTCATGATCACTGTACGCAGAACCGGGTAGAGATACATGACGAGCAGACTCAGAGCACATGGGGTGATAAACCCGATAATAAATGCCTTATTTTTTTTCATTTTTCTAAGTCACCTCTCTGAAAAAATGAGGTGACGCCAAAACAGCGTCACCTCCAGGTAGTAAGCTCAATCTTAGTATAATGCGTCCAGATCTGCTGCGAAATCTGCTCCTGAAGAGTAGTTTCCTTCAAACAGTTTTACAACGATCTCCTGGATCTGAGACATAAGATCAGAGTTTGCGTTAAGTCCCATGTTCCATGTCAGCGGAGAAGATGTTCCGGAAAGAACCTCAACTGTTCCGTTCTGAGATGCCGGAGCTGTGTTGGACGGATCTGCCGGGATCTGTGAAGCCTCGTCAGCCATCTTCTGATCATATTCACCGGATGTGATGAATGTTGCAAGATCGAATGCAGCCTGCTGGTTCTCACTGTATTTTGTAACTGCGATAGAGTTAGCTCCTGCATAGGATGCTGTCTCATCTACACCCTCTGCTGCTCCCTCAACTGACGGGTAATTGAATACGCCCCAGTTCAGCGGATCTTCGCCTTCAGCTACCATGTTATTAACCTCAGCTGTTACATAGTTTGCACAAACAACCATTGCAGCCTTTGTATCGCCGATTGCCATCTTGTTCTGGCTTGCCGGATACTCATCCGGAGCACCGTCTACAAGGTATCCCTTCTTTACGAAGTCGATCATGTCGTCTGCAGCTTTGATAACGCCCTCATTCTGAGACCAGCCGCCCTCTGTTGCAAGCTGTGTTGTTGTGTCCTCTCCGATATATCTTGCCAGATGATATCCGAAGAAGAACGGAGCGTATGTACTGTCGAGAGCCATCGGTGCATATCCTGCATCTTTGATCTTCTGGCATACATCAAGGAACTCTGCCCATGTTGTCGGAGCTTTAACCCCTGCCTCATCGAAGATGTCCTGGTTGTAGAACACACCGCCTACCTGCGGCTGCTCTGTAACGCACGGAAGGAATCCTGCCCACTCTGTTGCCTGATCGTTTAATACCGCATAGCTATGATCAGCATATCCTGCCGCCTCAGCCATGTCTGTCAGATCTGCAACATAATCTTTGTAGTTGTTTGCGATTCTGTTGTAGTCATCCTCGAACAGGTCGATATTCTCCTCAGCCTCAAGAGCTGATGCAAGAATATTCTTGATGTCACGGTTCTTCCACTCGATCGTTACTGTTGCGCCTGTCTCTTCTTCCCAAGCGCTAACTGCCTCCTGGAGAACTTTGCCCTGCGGCTCTGTGTTGGACCACATGGACCAGAATGTAAGCTCTACGCCTGCATATTCTCCGTCGCCTGACCCTTTAGAGTCGTTTCCTTTGCTTCCGCATCCTGCTACAAGTCCTGTAACCATTGCGGCAGCAAGCAATACACTGATTACTTTCTTTTTCATTTCGTATCCTCCTTTTAACTTCTTAAGTAGATTATATGCCTGTCCCCTATCAACTTTCAATAACTATATTGTTTTCTTTTTTATAATTATTGTCAATTCCATACAATCTCTGACAATATTTTTCCATATTTCTGAACATATCACACAATACGAAACCAAGCAAAACCAGGGCGGATATATATTTATCAGAAAGGAGGTGTCATCTTCCCAGATACTCAGCGATCTCCCTGATCCTTTCTCCGCATCTCTCGAAAAAGAACCGGTATCCCTCGCAGAAATAGCTGCGGCAGAGGCCCGATCCCCCCGCCGGTACCCTGTGCCTTCTGCAGCCTCCCCGGCAGAGAGAATACCACTCACATTCCATGCACGCCGCATCGATCTTTCTCGACTGTTTCACAAAATCTGCCGCCCTGCTGTTCTCAAAAAAATCACTCACCCTGTTCTCGTTGAAACTGCCCCGGCGGTACTTGTCCAGGACATAGAAATCACAGGCATAGACGCTGCCGTCCGCCTCTGTCACGCACTGCACGCTGCAGACGCCTCTCTGCTCGCAGGACTCCGGGGGATAGCCGAGCAGTATGCCGATATAGTTTTCAAACTGACGGATATAGGGAGCTTTTCCTCTCTTCCAGTCCTTGTACCACAGATCGAACAATTCCGTCAGGAACACGCCGTACTTTTCCGGCGTCAGGGAATAATCCCTCTGCCCCGGCTTTTCTCCCAGGGGATCCAGACAGATGATATACTGCTGATAGTTCCAGCCTCTCAGCTTATACTCCCGGTAGATCTCCCGGATATGTTCCGCTGTCTGAGCTGTGACCACAGTCAGGATATTATACTCGACCCCGTATTTTTCCAGAAGGCGGATATTCTCACAGATCCGGTCATAGGTAGGCTCTCCCGCGCGGTCGCGCCGGAAGCTGTCATGGATCTCTTTCGTCCCGTCCACGGAGACTCCGATGAGAAATCCTCCCTCGCGGAACAGCCTGCACCACTCTTCATCGAGCTGCAGCCCGTTCGTCTGCAGGACGTTCCGGACCTGCACGCGGTTTCTGTTGAAGCGCTCCTCGAACTCCAGCGCTTTTCTAAAAAACTCTTTGCCACGCAGCGTCGGTTCCCCGCCCTGGAAGGCAAAACACACCTCCCGCTCTGCCTGGAACATTATCTTCTTTATAATATGTCTCAATGTCGTCTCCGACATCATCCCGTAGGACGGCTGTTCCCGTTTCTGAGCCTCATCGCAGTAAAAGCAGTACCTGCACTGCATGCTGCACAGAGAGGACGCCGGCTTGATCAAAATCGTATTCAGCGGCATAGTGCTGTCATCTCCCGTTTCAGACTGTGGGGATCCGCCCCGGAGGATCCCCGGCGCAGGGTCACGGCTCTTCTCCTGCCGTTCCGGCGGAACAGACAGGCCGCGATCCCTGCGCTTTTTTCGTACTCATCAAAGTATAGACGATTTCCCGGGATTTCACAACCTTTTCAGCATTCTTCCGCGAAGACAGTTTTTCCCAGATGTTCCCTGCCAGTTCCTTCAGGGGCAGAGCTTCTCCATGATCTGCTCCTTGATCTCCAGCACATAGCCTGCCAGCTGGCGGATCCTCTCATTGTCCATTCTGCCGACAGGTGCGGAGATGCTGAACGCATATTTCACCCTGCCTGTATAATCCTTCAGACTGACCGCGATACAGCGCACTCCGCTCTCATTTTCTTCATTGTCCAGAGCGTATCCTCTCTCTCTGATCTCCGAGAGTTCCCTCCTGAACGTCTCGAAATCCGTGATCGTGTAAGGAGTCAGCGGAAGGATCCTGCTGCGGTTCCAGATTTCTTCCACTTCGTGTTCATCCAGCTCCGCTGCCATGGCTTTCCCCACTCCCGAGCAGTAAAGAGGGATCCGGCTCCCGATCCGGGATACCATCTGTATTCCGTTCCGGTACGACTCTATCTTATCTATATAAACTGCATCCACGCCGTCCCGCTCTACAAAATGGACTGTCTCGTCTGTCATCTCCATCAGTTTCCTCAGATACGGCCGCACTGCCTGGACAATATCCACATGCTTCATCACTTTATTCGCCAGATCGACAACCTTCAAGGACGGCTCATACCGCCCGGTTTCTTCATTCTGCCTTGCATATCCCATATATATAAGAGAATTCAGGACGCGGTGGGCCGTACTTTTATTCAGCCCGAGAGCTGTGCTCACTTCCATTACTCCCGCGTCCCCATTCTCCGCCAGCAGTTCCAGCGCTCCAAAGAGCCGGTCCGCCACCTGGATCGGATTCTTATCTTCCATAGTGTTATTCCTCCATCACACAAACAGCTTAGTTTCGTAATATGAAACTATTCTATCACATCTTTCCTTTTTATTCAATCTTATAAAAGCCTTGGAAATTCCAAGAAAATCTGAATTTTATACTTGACTTTTAGAAAGCAGGTAGTATACTTTGAATCAGAACAGTTCATATTATAAAACTTAGTTTCACATTATAAAACTTTAAGGAGAATCGAAAATGAATGAAGTGTTAAAACAGATCGGAGAAATCGGAATCGTCCCTGTTGTTGTCCTGGATGACGCGAAAGACGCGGAGCCTCTCGCCCGGGCGCTGCGTGAAGGCGGGCTCCCGTGCGCAGAGGTAACTTTCCGCACAGATGCCGCGGAGGAGTCCATCCGCATTATGTCCGAAAGATTTCCGGATATGCTGGTGGGCGCGGGAACAGTACTGACCACAGAGCAGGTTGACCGCGCTGTCGCAGCAGGGGCAAAGTTCATCGTTAGTCCGGGACTCAACCCGAAGGTCGTCCGGTACTGTGTCGAGAAAGGGATCCTGATCACACCGGGCTGCGCCAATCCCAGCGACGTGGAACAGGCTATAGAGAACGGTCTCGAAGTCGTGAAGTTCTTCCCGGCTGAACAGGCAGGCGGGCTTGCATATATCAAGGCGATCGCGGCTCCCTATGTGGGAATGAAATTCATGCCCACAGGAGGCATTAATCCCAAAAATGTAAGAGACTATCTCGCATACGACAGAATCCTGGCGTGCGGCGGAAGCTGGATGGTAAAAGGAGATCTTGTAAAAGCCGGTGAATTTGACAAGATAAGAGCTCTGGTAAAAGAAGCTGTAGAAATCGTAAAAGAAAGCAGGGGTAAAAAGCATGTGTAGATCAAACAGAACTTTCGATCTTCTTTCTCTCGGGGAGGTGCTCCTCCGCCTCTCCCCGACAGATAATGAACGTCTCTCCGGAGGAGATGTCCTCCGCAGGCAGCTCGGGGGCGCAGAGCTCAACGTTGCCGCCGGGGTATCGCTGCTGGGATTGAAAACAGGGATCATCTCAAAGCTGCCTGATAATGCTATCGGCTCCTATGCGAAAAACAGGATCCGCTTCTGCGGCGTGAGCGATGATTACCTCGTGTATGACGATTCAGAGGACGCGCGGCTCGGGATCTACTATTATGAGAACGGCGCTTACCCGAGAAAACCGGGAGTTGTGTATGACCGGAAGCATTCTTCTGTAAACACTATCTCGATCCATGATTTCGACGACTCCCTCTTTTCATCCACCCGCTGTTTCCACACAAGCGGGATCACACTCGGCCTCGGGCGCCAGTGCCGCGAAACAGGAGTGGAAATGATACGGAGGTTCAAGGAGGCGGGCGCCCTGATCTCCTTTGACGTAAACTTCCGGGGGAATCTGTGGACCGGGGATGAGGCCAGGGAATGCATTGAGCAGATCCTTCCCTATGTGGATATCTTCTTCTGCTCGGAAGACACCGCCCGTCTCACCTTCCTGAAAGAAGGCAGTGCCAAAGAGATCATGAAAAGCTTCACGGAAGAATATCCGATCCGTATCGTCGCCTCCACCCAGCGCATCGTTCACAGCCCGAAGATCCATACCTTCAGCTCCATCATCTATGATGCACAGAGTGATACTTATTATGAGGAAGAGCCATACCGGAATATCGAGGTCGTAGACCGCATCGGAAGCGGGGACTCCTATGTCTCCGGAGTTCTCTACGGTCTCCTGTCCGATCCCGGGAACTGCCGCCGGGCTCTGGAAATAGGCAATGCTGCCGGCGCTGTCAAGAACACGGTCCCGGGCGACCTTCCTTCATCCGACCTCCGGGAGATCGAGACACTCATCCGGGAGCACAAGCACATCGGGCCGCAGCTTGAGATGGCCCGGTAGAGTATAGTTCTTTCCTTCAAAAGAAAATGAGGTCTGTGAAAACAAAGAAGATTCTCTCTTCGTTTTCGCAGACCTCTGTTTTCTTTTCTCCGATTTACCGTTGTCTCTTTATTACCACGGTCTCTCTGTTATTGCCGTCTCTGATCTTTTCCCGTCTTTTTTTCATCCTCGCGTTATATTGAACGCTCCAAATCCCGGATATACCGCGCCTGCGCCAAGCTCTTCCTCAATGCGGATCAGCTGGTTGTATTTTGCCACGCGCTCACTTCTGCTGGGCGCTCCGGTCTTGATCTGGCATGTATTCAGCGCCACGGCAAGATCAGCGATCGTCGTATCCTCCGTCTCTCCCGAGCGGTGGGAAGTAACCGCTGTGTATCCCGCCTTGTGAGCCATCTTGATCGCCTCCAGCGTCTCGGAAACGGAACCGATCTGATTCAGCTTGATCAGGATGGAATTACCGCATCCCATGTCAATCCCTTTCTTCAGGCGCTCTGTGTTCGTAACGAACAGGTCGTCTCCCACGAGCTGTACTCTGCCGCCCAGCTCCTTTGTCATGATCTGCCAGCCTTCCCAGTCTTCCTCATCCAGACCGTCCTCAATGGAGTAGATCGGATATTTCTCTGTAAGGGCTTTCCAGTGCTCTACCAGTTCCGCTGAAGTAAACTTCTTCCCGCACTTCGGGAGGACATACTCTCCTTTCCGGCTTCCCTTCCATTCACTGGACGCCGCATCCATCGCAAGCACAAAGTCTTTCCCCGGCTCGTAGCCTGCCCGGCGCACCGCCTCCAGGATATACTCGACCGCCTCCTCGTCGCTTCCAAGGTCGGGCGCGAAGCCGCCCTCATCTCCGACGGAAGTCGCCAGTCCCTTAGACTTCAGAAGGGACTGGAGCGCGTGGAATACTTCCGTACACCATCTCAGACCTTCTCTGAAGCTTCCGGCTCCTGCAGGCATGATCATGAACTCCTGTACATCCACCGTGTTCGCCGCATGAGCTCCGCCGTTCAGAATATTCATCATCGGGACCGGAAGCCGGTTGCCGTTCACACCGCCCAGGAAACGGTACAGCGGGATGTCCTGGGCCGCCGCCGCAGCCCGGGCGCAGGCGATCGACACCGCAAGGATCGCATTGGCACCGAGATTCGACTTGTCTTTCGTCCCGTCCGCTTCGATCATCGCTCTGTCCACTGCATAAATATCGGAAGCGTCCATGCCGCAGAGAGCGTCATTGATCACAGTGTTGATATTCTCCACAGCTTTCGAGACACCCTTGCCTCCGTATCTGCTCTTGTCGCCGTCTCTCAGCTCCAGAGCCTCGAACTCGCCTGTCGACGCGCCGCTGGGCGCCGCTCCCCTTGCCGATGTTCCATCCGCCAGATAAACCTCCGCCTCCACGGTCGGATTTCCTCTGGAATCGATGATCTCCCGTCCGATCACTTTCTCAATTTCTAAATAATCCATGTCCTCTTCGTCCTTTCCCGGAGAACATCCTCCGCCCCGTTTCAGGCAGTTCGGGGCAAAGGAGTTTCCATGATTTATTCACATATAGTTAGTTGTAACTAACTATATGTATCTTACCAGAATCAGAACATGGTTTCAAGGTGATTTAATGAGATTGATTCTCATTTATGTTTATTTATTTTTCTATCTTCTATTTTTCCTCTTTGTGCAGGGGCAGCCTGCCGGCTGTATTTCTTTTTGCCATTCTGCGGCCGGCGGCTGCTCTTCTCATTCTGTTCCGCAAGCTGCCGGACAGCTTCCCGGGCGTTCTGCCGGCGGCTGTTCTTCCTCTTCTGCACGTCCTGCCCTTTCTTTCCCGCCTGTACAGCCTTCTCTTTCTTTCCGGATTTACCGGAAGGAGCAGATTTTTTCCGCACGCTGTATCCGAAAGTCCCCAGCTTTTCACCCAGGCTGAGATACTCGCCGTGGGAATAAGCGATCAGGCCGGTCCTGTTCAGATCAAACCTGCCCTTCTCGTCAAGATAGGCGTCGTCTGCCTGCACTGCCGTCACTTCCGCGAGAAACATGTGATGGCTTCCCAGCTCCTCTTTCCGGACTACGCGGCATTCAATATTGACCGGCGATTCTGCGACCACGGGCGCGTACTTCAGCGTCTCCGCCTTTCTCTGTGTCAGGGCGCATTCCTTCCATTTATCCACATCCCTGCCGGAACGCACTCCGCAGTAATCCGCCGCGTGCGCCAGCTCTTCTGTCGTCAGATTGATGATAAACTCACCGCTCTCCTCGATCATATGATAGGAATACCGCTCCGGACGGACCGAGATATAGACCATGGGCGGATTCGTACAGACCGTTCCCGTCCACGCGATGGTAAGTATGTTAGTATTTCCTTCCTTATCGCCGACGCTCACCATGACCGCCGGAAGCGGATAAAGCATGTTTCCCGGTTTCCAAGTCTGTTTTGCCATAGCTCTCTCCTGTCTTTTACTGCTGCAGCGCACCTACCAGCGTCGGCACGAGCTGCTTCTTCCTTGATACAACACCCGGCAGCATCAGCTCCTCTGTATCCTCGGCCAGGTCATAGGCGCCTATGATCTTCTCCCGCGCCTCCGGTCCGGCGCAGAGGAGCTCAGAGGACTCTGTGATGATATTCGTCAGCATAAAAAAGATCATGTTCAGGCCGTGATTCTTCCGCGCCTTCTCAAGATGCGGCTGGACGATCTTTTTGATCTCCCGGAGCTCCTCCGCACTCATAGAATTCACCTGTCCCACACCGAACACAGTATCATTTACGGTAAACTGCTTGAAATCAAGGAAGCAGATCTCTTCCGCGCTCTTGCCTTTCAGGTTGCTGCCCGCATTGAACATCTCCTGAGCCAGCGCCTCGATCTCGATTCCCGCGATCCCTGCCAGCGTCCTTGCCGTGCTCTCATCCAGCGGCGTACAGGTCGGGGAGCGGAACATCAGCGTGTCGGAGATGATCGCCGCGCACAGCAGCGCCGCATTGGTCGGATCCACTTCCACCTGCGCCTCCTGATACATCTGATAGATTATCGTGGCCGTGCAGCCCACCGGCTGGTTCCGGAAAAATACCGGTCCCATGGTCTCGATGCTGCTCAGCCTGTGGTGGTCGATGATTTCCAGCACATCCGCTTCTTCCACGCCGTCGACCGCCTGATTCTTCTCATTGTGATCCACAAGGATGACCTGCTTTTTCCTTACGTTGAGGAGACGCCGTCTGGAGATCAGCCCCAGAAATTTTCCCTTGCTGTCAACAATCGGGAAATCACGGTAACGTTTTCTCGCCATGACCTCTTTTACATCATCTACATAATCCCGCATTTTAAACGTGATCAGATTGTCTTTCGTCATAAAATATTTGACCGGGATACTCTGGTTGATATGCTGGGCCGCGGTAAATGTATCGAGCGCTGTGCTGATGATCACGATCTCCTTCTCCTCCGCCTCGCGTATGATCCTGTCAGATATGTGCGCCTTGTTGCACACAACCATGCAGCTGGCGTCCATGTCGACGGCACATCTCTGTGCGTCCTTTCTGTCGCCCATGATGACCAGATCATCCTTTGCGATAAAATCAGACATCAGGATCCTGCTGGACGCGGCGATCGCAACTTTTCCCTTGAGGAGATATCCGTGCCCGTTTCCGGTGACGATCTCACCTTCCACAGCTTTCGCGATATTTCTGTACTGGGTGCGCGCCTTGGAAAGGATCGTATTGTCATAAACTTCCATATAAGTTTTGGCAATATCTCCGATCGTTATAACTCCCTCCAGCTTCCCGTCTCTTGTGACCGGGAGAGTATGTATGTTGCTCTCCTGCATCTTCTCCCATGCCGTTCGGATAGAGACGCTGCTCCTGATCCCCTCCACTTCTTTGAGTTCTGTGTCCTTGATCTGCTCCCGGAGATCTGAGAGCAGGGACGGCGTCTTTACATGGAAGCGCTCCAGAACATACTGTGTCTCTTCGTTCAGCTGTCCGGCTCGGCGCGGCTCATAGACCTTTCCCGTGATCTTTGACTTGAGCGCCGCATAGGCGATGGCGGAACAGATAGAATCGGTATCCGGATTCTTGTGTCCCACTACATATATTTTATTCTTATCTTTATCACTCATATTATTCTGTCTCCATTCCTGTAATTGTCTTTCTAAGCTTGCCATTTTTTTGCAGTTTCGTCAACCTGTTTTTTCTTTCTTCCGGAACAGCGAATTGGCGGGGTTTATTTACTTAACCTATTTCATCCTTACCTCAGACACTGCAAAGATTTTTCGCAGCAGACCAGCCGTAAGGGAAGGGGCAGAGCGCCTGTTATGCGCAAAGAAGCGGCGAAGCCGCAGGAGCATGTATGCACGGCTTTGCAAATGGCACGGGCTGAGCCGTTATGATTTTTCTCCCGGGATTGCACAGATTGGTTGTTTTTTCTGTCGTATTTATGATATACTGTTTTCGTTGAACAAATAGAAATTAAGTTGAGGTGCTGTACAATGAGCGAAGAAATGAAAGAAGAAATTCAGACAAACGAAGCGGCTGAGGCTGAGAAGGCAGAGCCGGAAGCAGCCGAGACAATGGCTGACTATGAGGAACATTTTGATGACGCCAATCCCTGGAACAGGGTTAAAGAATATATGGATAACCAGACAATTCTCCCTGTAAAAGTTGAAGGTGTCGTAAACGGCGGCGTTATCGTCATGGTGGAAGGACTGAGAGGATTCGTTCCCGCTTCCAAGCTGTCCCTCTCCTACATCGAGGATCTTGAGACTTATCTGCTCAAGGACATCGAAGTGCGCGTCATCGACGTAGATCAGGCGAGCAACCGTCTCGTTCTCTCCGCACGCGAGATCCTGAAAGAGAAGGAGAAGAAAGCGCGTGAGGAGCAGATCGCAAACCTGAAGGTCGGCACAGTGCTGGAAGGAACTGTGGAGACGCTCCAGAATTACGGCGCGTTTGTCAAACTTGAGAACGGGCTGTCCGGTCTGGTGCACGTGTCCCAGATCTCCCAGAAGCGCGTCAAACTTCCGTCAGATGTGCTGAGCGTTGGCGACAAAGTGACTGTCAAAGTCATCGGAATCAAGGACGGCAAGGTCAGCCTCAGTATGAAGGCGCTCGAGGAAGTCAAGGAAGAGCCGGAGGAGAAGGTCGTTATCCCGAAGAGCGAGAACATCGGGACAAACCTTGGAGACCTCTTCAAAAACCTGAAGCTGTAAATTCGGGTTTGCAAGATAAGTTTTATCTGAGAATATCATCCGAAAACAGGGAAAGCTGTTGGGAGAATCCCAACAGCTTTCCCGTTTTCTGCTGCATTCCAGACAGAACTTTCCGTACAAACCCGGGGATTTAAAGCATAGACGGCAATTGTATTTCCAGGCAGTTCTTCAGTGACAATACTACGGTTAAATTTATAGTTATTGGATTTATATCCGTAGTTTACGGAATTCTTACGGTTGCAATCCCCTGATTTATCAGGGTAACCGTATTTGGACCGACATTTTTACGGTCATAAATTTCTATTTCTTTCTGTTAACCGTACGCGAATAGTGTATGAATAAGAACAGATAAAAATTCCCCTGAATCCCCGACCCTCATCGCAGAATATGACTTCGTCATACTCACACCTGCCGGTTTCGGATATAAGTCAGCTCAGAAACCTGCGCCGCCAAACCCGAAGTTTATGCACAGACGCTTCCGAGGATCTCTTCAAGCGCATTCTTGCTGCTTGTATGGCAGCGGATAACGTCTGCATTGCATCTTCCTGCCTCTTCCACTGCGCAGCGCACCATTTTGTGGGACACGGTGTTTGTGAAGAGTACGATCAGATCCGGACTCCCGATCTGTTTGCTTAAGTTTGCGGACATCTGGGTAAACACCTTTGCTTTGCAGTTGAACTGCCTGCATATTTTCTTATACTGGCAGACCATCCTGTCATGACCTCCTATAATGACAACACTCATATCTGACCTCCTGTGATATATGATAATATAACCCCTTGTTAGTTAGTTTTATCTAACTCATACTGATATAATACAATAAATGAGAACCAATATCAATATAGATTATCGAAATATTTTTTCATTATCATTTGCCACAGGCTGCCGGGGACGCTGTCTCTATGACGGGCAGGAATATTCGATTCTGATGTGCAGTATAAAAAAGCTCAGAATATAAAAAGCTCCGGACATAAGCCGGCCGTTCAGCCTGTTTATGTCCGGAGTTCTGGTTTTAAATCTGTTTTCTCCAGTCCTATTCTCCTGTTCGCCCGTTTCCCGCCGGAACTGTGATCTATGCACAGCAGCAGACATTTCCGCTCTGCTTCTCAGCAGTTTCCCCTGTGATGATCTGTCCCTTTGCTTCTTCATCATCCAGGATGATCTCATCCACAGACGGCACCCGGATACAGCCGGAACGCGGATTCTTGATGCTGATGACCGGAGTAGTGATCACAGCATCCACCTCTGATTTTTCAAAGCAGAGATCCGTGTCGACCATCTCACAGTCGATCAGTTTCAGATTCCTGCAGTAACAGAACGGCTGGGTCCCGATGATCCGGCAGTTGATCAGCGTAAGTCCGTCTGAATACCATGCGAGATACTCTCCTTTCACAACGCTGTCCTTCACTGTAATATTTTTTCCGTGCCAGAATGCATCCTTTGTGTCAAAAATACAGTTTTCAAAAACTGCATCATGGATATACTGAAAAGAATATTTTCCCTTGAATTCCACGTTCGAAAAATTCAGGTTCTCAGAACGCATCATGAAATACTCGCTCTCCGCCCTGCTGTCCTTCATCGTTATATTCTTCACTGACCAGCCGAATTCAGGTGAAATAATATCACAGTGATCGACCACAACGTCGCTGCACTCACGCAGTGCCTTGATCCCGTGCATTTTTGTCCCGGTGATCTCAATGTGATCCGAATACCACAGAGCCGCGCGGCAGAGTTCTGTCATCTCTGAATCAATGATCCTCAGTCCGTGATCATGCCAGAACGGGTATCTCAGATTGCAGAACGTATGCTCCACCGTGATATCACTGCTCTCTTTCAGTGCGCTCTCCCCGTCCGCAGGACCGTCAAAAGCGCAGTTTTTCAGGTACACTCCCCTGCTCCCGTAGAGTGCACGCTCCATATCAAATGTCTGATCTTCAATTATTTTCATTTCAAATTCCTCCTTACAATTCTAGATTCTGACGACTGAACTGATAGAAGACTGCAGATTCTATTTTTTTCATTTACAGTATAGTACTGCATTTAGAAGACAGCAAATACTTAGATTAAATACACTCCCATACCTTACAGCTATAGATCCGTGCAGATCGAAAGCCACTAAAAATCTCCCCCAAAAAAACGGATAGAGAAATCTGATCTCTATCCGTCTGCTCTCAATATTTAAATCCTGCAAATGACAGCTCACAGCCCTTTCCGATGCGGCTGAAGATATTAACGATCCGGGTCATGACCTCCGGATACTTATCTTTTTCCGTTACCACAAGGATCTTTGTGTTTTCCTCCAGAAATTCCGCCTTCTGCACATCTTCGATCCCCAGCGTCTCCGTCAATATCTCAGACGCCATCTCCTCTGTGATCTTTTTTGACAACCGATAGTATCGTCCCGTTCCCATTCCACAGGCCCTCTTTCTTTTTGTTGATGATCAGCCTGCGCTGACCTCTGTTTACATTATAGTCCCCGCCTTCCCTGTTGTCAAAGAAATCCCGTCAGGAAATTCTTCCGTTATCCATCTCATACACGATATCCGCCAGGTTCATTGTCGATTTCCTGTGGGACACCAGCAGCACTGTCTTATCTCCTTTTCCCTCTTTCAGAGATTTCAGGATGATGCCCTCGTTTAGGGAATCCAGATTGCTGGTCGGTTCATCCAGCAGGACAAAGGGTGCGTCGTGGAGGAATGCCCGGGCGATCCCGATCCGCTGCTTCTCGCCGCCTGAGAGGGTGTCTCCCAGCTCGCCGACTTCCGTATCGTATCCCTTCGGGAGCGTCATGATGAAGTCGTGGATGGAAGCTTTTTCTGCCGCCTCCATGATCTCTTCCCTGGAGGCTCCGGGCTTCCCGACCGCGATGTTGTTGGCGATCGAGTCGTGGAACAGACAGGTCTCCTGGGTCACATAGGCTTCCATGCTGCGCAGATCAGATGTATTGATTCCCCGCACGTCCCGCCCTGAGATCCGAACCTGTCCGCCCTGTACATCCCAGAAGCGCATCAGGAGCTTCAGAAGAGTGGACTTTCCTGAGCCGCTGGCGCCATGGATGCCCACCACCTTCCCTTTCGGGATCTTGATCGAATAGTCTTTCAAGATCTGTTCCTCTTCGTAGGAGAAATCCACGCTGTCCGCCTCTGCGTCGGTAAACGAAACCTTCTCCGCTCCTTCCACTTCTTCCACCTGGGGCGCTTCCTCCAGGATCGAGAGGACTCTCTCTCCGCTCGCCAGTGTCTGGTTCAGGTTGTTGGACAGGCTGGCAAGAGCCGTCACCGGCCCGAAGGAGCCCATCATGGCAATCGTACCGACCAGCATGCCTGTATAGCTGACGCTTCCCTCCTGCCTGAGAACGATCATCAGGAAGAGCATGGCAAAGGAAAATACAAGGATCACAAGATTCGTCACGGACCGCTGGGACGCTTCCAGGCGGTTCAGTCCCTTCTGCACTCCGCCGAGGCGGTCCGAGCGCTCTTCCATCTCCTTTCTTCTCTTTTCTCCCTGCCCGTACTGGATCGTCTCATCCAGCCCGCGGAGAGAGTCAAGGATAAAGCTGTTCAGCTCCCCGAACCCGTTCCGGAACTCCATTCCCCGGCCGGCTCCCCTGCTCCCGAAATAGAGCGGGATCACCGCACCCACCGTAAGATACCCCGCCAGCGCGAGCACTGCCGCGGGCAGGGAAAACCGCCCGATAAAGAGCACCATCACAAGGGACGTCAGCACGGCAATGGCGATCGGCGAGATCGTGTGGGCATAGAACACTTCCAGAAGCTCAATGTCCGAGGTGATCACCGAGATCAGATTTCCCTTGTCTCTTCCTTCCAGCTTCGCAGGACAGAGCTTCCGCAGCGCCGCGAACACCTTGTGGCGTATGATCGCCAGAAGCTTGAAGGCGATGAAGTGATTGCAGTACTGTTCTCCATAGTGGAGGATCCCTCTCATCACCGCCATAACGATCAGGGCGAGAAAGAGGTTCCGAAGCTCCGTGCCGAGAAGAAGGCCCGCATTTCCCGGATTCAGCGTGATCCCGAGAGACTCCTGCAGCGGCTCCAGAAGGATGTGCATCAGTCCGTATCCTGCCAGGATCGTGAGAAAGATCGCACACAGATAGCCGATCGTCCCAAGTACGATGGCGAGCAGCATCACCGGCAGAAGGGGCTTTACCAGACCGATGAGCTGTCCCATGATCCGTATGCCGCTTCTTCTTTTCTCTGTATTCATACTGCCGCCTCCTTTCCGTACTGTTCCAGTTCCATCTGTGAACGGTACAGCTTTGCATACTCACCGTTCTTTTTCATCAGCTGTTCATGCGTTCCATTTTCCGCCACAAGGCCGTCCTTTAACATATAGATCCGGTCTGAGCCAACCACGTTGGCGAGACGGTGGGAGATCAGGATGATCGTCTTCGTCTCTGCCAGACGCCGGATCACTTCCATGATCATCTCTTCACTCTCCGCGTCGATATTGGATGTAGCCTCGTCAAAAATGTAGACCGGGGTGTCATGGAGCAGCGCCCGGGCAATGGCGAGACGCTGGCACTGGCCGCCTGAAAAATTGCTTCCCCTCTCAAGGATCGGCGTGGCGAGCCCCTGCTGTGCCTTGAGGAAGCCCCACAGATTGACTTTTCTCAGGGCGTCTCTCATCTCCTCCTCTGACGCATCCGGTTTCCCCATCCGGAGATTCTCTTCTACGGTTCCCTTGAACAGATAGCTGTTGTGGCTGACCAGAGTGATCTGGTCCATCAGACTGTCCTCACGGATCCTGCAGAGTTCCTTTCCTTCCACAGTCACGCTTCCCGAATATCCCTGGTTTCGTCCCATGAGCACGGCCGCCGCCGTACTCTTGCCGCATCCCGAGGTGCCTGCGATGGAGGTAAAGCTCCCTGCAGGGAATTCCATGTCGACGCCCTTTAGGATCTCCCGGTCTGCTTCATAGGAGAAGTGCACGGATGAGAATGAAATATCCATCTCTCTTCCATCCAGGCGCTCCGTTTTTTCCTCCGGTTCCGGCAGGTCAAGGAGCGCAAAGATCTTGTCACTCGCAGCCATTCCGTTCATGGCGATGTGGAAGAAGGATCCCAGAAGGCGGAGCGGAATGAAAAATTCCGCCGACAGCAGGATCAGCATCAGCGCTCCGTGGACGCTTAAGCTTCCCTTCATGAACTGGGAGAGGGTCACGATCATCCCCACGGCGGCTCCTCCGTAGGCGATGATATCCATCACACTTGTGGAGTTCAGCTGCATGGTGAGGACCTTCATTGTGATCCTGCGGAACCGCTGGGACTCTTCGTCCATCTCCTGCGCTTTCTGCTCATCCGAGCGGTAAATCTTCAAAGTGGTCAGTCCCTGCAGATTCTCAAGGAAACTGTCTCCCAGCTCCGTGTAGATCCCCCAGTACTTATTCAGCAGTTTCTTCGCGATCTTCTGCACTGCCACGATCGAGAGCGGGATCAGAGGCACGCAGATGAGGAGCACAAGGCTGGCCTTCCAGCTCACGAACGACAGTATGACAAACAGCGTCACCGGCGCAAGCAGGCTGTAGAAAAGCTGAGAGAGATATTTTCCGAAATAGGTCTCCAGCTGTTCCACTCCTTCTGCCGCCATCTGAACGACCTCTGAAGTCGCTGTCTTCTCCCTGTATGAGGCTCCCAGGCGGAGCAGTTTCCTGTATATCCTGTCTCTCAGGATCCGTTTCACATCCACACTGGCGCAGTAGGACGCATGGGACGCCCGTCTGTCACAGACAAAGCGCAGCGCCATCGCCGCGAGCACGAGGGCGCCGTAGAAAATCCCTGTCCTGAGAGTCACCTCCGCAAAAAGCGCCTGTTCCAGCAGCATGGACGCGCTGTAGATCATCAGGATCTGACAGAGCAGGGAAAACCACTGCCAGAGCACCTGATAGACAATATATTTTTTCGCATGGGACAGAAGCCCCACAAGTCTTTTCTTGATCATATGTTTCCTTCCCTCTTCTGCTTTTTCTTTTCCGCCACGCTGCAGACTACATGCCAGACCGCCAGTATCGGATGGCAGAGGAGCATCCGCGGACCGGAAAAGCGCATCACTTCCCGGATCTTCTCCCGCATTTCAGGCTTGTAGCAGTGCACTCTGCAGTTGCTGCAGAAGGTTTTGTTTTCCATAAAAGGACATTTCTCGCTCCGAAGCTTGGCATATTCGGAAAGCGCCTGACAGTCCGGGCACATCCGCCCTGTCTTTCTGTCATATCCCTCATGGTTCTTTCTGCAGTACAGACGGATCATCTCCTCCGACACATACTGCTCTTTCTTCCGTTTCTTCTCAATATCTTTCATCGTCTTATCCTTCCGCCTCCGGCAGGACGCTCCCGCCTGCAGGGACCGTGCGTATCTTTGTAAAGAAATACACGTACTTGAAGATGATCAGAAAGATGATGAACGCCCTGCCGTACACATTCTGCATCGCAAGAAATGCCAGAAGCAGCATGCAGGACGCCGGGATCAGCAGACTGAACTTGGTCTTCAATGTCATTGACCGGTTCTTCACAAAGCTCTCCAGATGCCTCTTATACAATTTTGTTCCTGTAAACCATCTGTGAAACCGCTCAGAGCCCTTTGCCAGGCAGAAGGACGCCAGCAGAAGGAAGGGTGTGGTTGGCAGCACCGGGAGCACGACTCCCACAGCCCCGATCCCCATGGACAGAAATCCGAGGATGAGCCATATGACACGCAGGGGATTCTTTCGTTCTTTCATAGATACATTCCTTTCTTGAGATGATCAGTTTCTTCACGGCAGGCAGGTATAAGCCTCCGTTTGGTTAGCCTTTACTAACTTTGAGCATAACTGATATACCATGATTCCATGTCAGTTGTCAATAATAATTCTCAAAAAGAATGTATATTTGATAATTTTTTTCATTTTATCTCAATCTTACATTACATTAAAAAAAAAAAAAAAAAGTGCTTAGTGATGCTGATGCATACATTTTTCCTACTTAGGCATTGGTGATGAAAGAAATCTTGCAACGGTAGGTTGACAGGATAATAGCACAC
>ERZ1090868.259-NODE-259-length-29733-cov-34.809724_pt1 | contig 29733 bp, 48 predicted proteins | sample MGYA00478475_ERZ1090868 | MGnify/ENA primary metagenome ERZ1090868 (study PRJEB33644, sample SAMEA5815747) | chicken gut metagenome | biome: Chicken; feature: Gastrointestinal Tract; material: Caecum | place: Ireland | collected 2019-01-01 | study: A study of the...
TAAATGGGGTAATTGTTATAATCTTTTAAAGAAGTATTTGAGAGAAATAAATATAGACAGATAATTTTATGATTATTTGTTTTTTCTTTTAAAATGGAGATTTTTTCGAAGATTAATTTTAAGAAGACAGAAGACAGAAAGGTTATTTTATAGTATAATAAATGATGAAGGTGATTTGGATGAATGTATTTGATAAGCTTACTGAAAGTATAAAGAATCATAATTTGATTATTTTAATGACTCATGCAAGGCCTGACTTGGATGGAATGGGAAGTGCTTGTGCTTTAAAGAAGTTTATAGAATCTTTAGGGAAAAAAGTTTTAATTGTCAAACCGAAAATTATTACTAATTATTCACTTGAGAGAGCGATAAATCTTTATAATAATGATTTTGATTTGAATTTTACTTCAGAAGATGATATTTTAAAAATGCTTGATAAGGAATCACTGGTTATCGTTTTGGACACAAATAGTATGAAGGTTGTCGAAAGTCCAAAGATTATAGATAATGCAGCTAATATTATAGTGATAGATCATCACTGTAAGATGGATAATTTAATTAATTCGACAGTTATGGATTATGAGGATGATAAAAAATCTAGTGTTGTCGAGATGATTGCTGAATATTTAAAATATAATGAGTTTAAGCTCGATAAGGTGACTTTAACAATGCTTCTTGCTGGAATGGAAATAGATACGAATACTTATAATTTGAAGACAACGGAAAACACTTTTAAAATGGCTGGTTATTTAGTTGGAGAAGGTGCAGATTTAATTTTAAAGCAAGAGCTTTTAAAGGAACCAAAGGAAGAGAAGCTTCGAAGGTATGCAATGCTTAAGGATAGTTATGAAATAGCTAATAAGATGCATGTATGTGTTTTAGACGACGAAATTTACAGTCCGGTCGATTTATCACTAATTGCCAATGATTTACTCAGTTTTGACGGAGTAAAGGCGGCTTTTACAATTGGAAGAATTTCTGATGATACGATAGGTGTCAGCGCAAGATCTATGGGTGATATTAATGTCGGGGCGATGATGTTAAAGCTTGGTGGTGGAGGTCATCTAGCTAGTGCAGCGGCACAAATAAGAAATAAGAGTAAGACAGAGATAATCGATGAGCTTACAAAGGTAATTGAGGGGGATGAATATGAAAGTAATACTACTCAAAGATGTTAAGAAACAAGGTAAAAGCGGTGAAATTATTAATGTTAAAGATGGTTATGGAACTTACCTAATAAACAATAAGCTCGCTGTTTTAGAGACTAAAGGAAGTAAGAAGGTTTTGGACGAGCAAAATAAAGCAGCTCAAGCTGAGGCTTCAAAAATTTTAAAAGAATGTCAAGAGTTGAAGGTAAAACTCGAGAAAATGACTTTAGAGTTTAAGGTTAAAACGGGAAAGAACGATCAGGTTTTTGGGACAATTAGTACTAAGCAGATTGCCGATGAACTTAAAAAGAAAGGAATCGATGTCGACAAGAGAAAAATCAGATTAGATGTTCCGGTTAATACTTTGGGAGTTACTGAGGTTAGTGTTTTACTTCATAAGGAAGTAGAGGCTAAATTAAAGATTAGATTAGTGAAGTAGGTGACTTTATGAACGAGAAGGTTATGCCACAAAAAATCGATGCCGAACAATCAGTTTTAGGAGCGATGTTTTTAAGTAAGACGGCTTTAGAGAAGGCGGTAGAGTCTTTGAACAAAGACATGTTTTATTTAGATGCTCATAAAAAGATATTTGAGGTTATGAAAAATCTTGATGATAAGAAAGTTCCAATCGATATTACAACGGTAACAAATGAACTTGAAGAAAAGAAGCTTTTGAATCAAATCGGTGGTGTTGCTTATTTAACCGAGATTGTCAACGTCGTACCAACAGCGGCTAATGTCGATCAATATATTAAGATCATCGAAGATAAGTATTTGAGGCGTAACTTAATTGAGGCTGGAACAGAGATTACAGACTTAGGTTTTTCGTCACCAGATGATATCGGTGAGGTCTTAGATGAAGCTGAAAAGAAAATATTCGATGTTGTAAAGAACCGAAGAGGATCTGAGTTTAAGACTATTCAAGATGTTTTGTTTAAAGCTCAGGCAGATTTAGAGAAGCTTTCTTCGATGAAAAATGAGATAACTGGGGTGCCAACTGGTTATTACGATATAGATAAGCTTACTTCTGGTTTTCACGATAATGAACTTATTATTATTGCGGCTAGACCGGCAATGGGAAAGACCGCATTTGCTCTTAATATGGCGGTTAATATGGCGGTTAATGCGAAGAAGAGTGTAGCTTTATTCAATATGGAAATGGGCGCCGAACAACTTATTACGAGAATGCTGGCGTCTGTTGGACAAATCGAGTCTTCAAAGCTTAGAACAGGTAGGCTTGAACATCAGGATTGGAAAAGAGTGAATGAGGCGATAAGTAGGCTTGCTGATACGAAGATTTTTATCGATGATACACCTGGAATGACGGTTAGTGAGATGAGGGCTAAATGCCGAAGACTGGCTAATTCGGAAGATGGTCTCGATATTGTGATTATCGATTACTTACAGCTTATTAATGGTTCGGCTCGTTATGCCGGACAAAGGCAACAGGAAGTATCTGAGATTTCAAGGTCGCTTAAGACAATGGCGATGGAACTGGGTATTCCGGTTATCGCGCTTGCTCAGCTTTCACGTAGTGTCGAGGGTAGAGAGGATAAAAGGCCACTTCTTAGTGATTTGAGGGAATCTGGTTCAATTGAGCAGGATGCCGATATTGTCGCTTTCCTTTATCGTGATGATTATTATAATAAGGAAAGTGCGATTGATGAAGATACTAGTAAGAGTGAGTTTATTATCGCTAAGCACCGTAATGGACCGACGGCAACGGTTGATATGATATTTAAGCGAAATACTGGTTCATTTTTCAATATGGAAAATAGTTAGAAGGTGAAATGTTTGAAAAAATTTGTTTTTTTAGGAATAATTATCGCAATAGCTGCGGTTGTCTGTTTAGGTTTTGGCTATCAGAAGTCACCTGAACCTAATGTTTATTACGAGGTTTATTTGAAGGATAAGGCTTTAGGTGTTATTGCATCTAAGGACGAACTTGACGATTATATTAATACTAATGGATCTTATTATAAGAACAAATACGGAGTTAATGAGGTTTATTCGCCAACTGATTTACAAGTGAAAAAGATTACAACTTATAACGATAAGGTTTCATCGGTTAGAGATGTTTATAAACAGATTTCAAAAGATTCTAATTTTACGATTAAGGGCTATGAGTTCAAGATAAAAAAGCAAACAACTAACGATGATGGAAGTGAAGAGGCTTCAGAGAAAACTATTTATGTTTTAGATAAAAAGGTGTTTAAAAAAGCGATAGAGGCTTTAATAGAGACTTTTGTCGGTAAAGATAGATACGAGGCTTATTTAGATGATAATCAAGTTAAAATTGAAACTACTGGAGAAAATATCGAAAATGTTTATATCGATGAGGATATCACTTTTAAGGAAACTAACATTTCGGTAAACGAGAAGATATATACAGATGCCGATGAACTTGCACGTTATTTACTTTATGGGAATGATTATAATACTAGTGAGTATACCGTTAGTGCGGGTGATACAATCGAGAATGTGGCTTTTAACAATCAGATCAGTCCAGAAGAATTATTGCTTTCTAATTCAACTTTAACTAGTACGACGAATTTACTTTATCCTGGTCAAAAATTAACGATTGCAGAAACTAATCCACAAATCAGTGTGGTTGAAGAGACTTATGTTGTAGAGGACATCGAGAGTAAATATACAACTGAGGAGAGATATGACGATACAATGGTTGTCGGTCAAGATAAGGTTATTCAAGAGGGTGAAAATGGTATGGACCGAGTTTCTCAGATGGAGAGAAAAATTAACGGAACAATCGTTTATGTCGATCCTAAAGGTAAAGAGAGTTTAAAAGATCCAGTTACGAAAATTATTGTTAAAGGTAGTAAAGTTATTCCTGATGTTGGTAGTACGACTAGTTGGGGATGGCCAACTGATAGTGGTTGGACTTTAAGTAGTGGTTATGTATGGCGTACTAGTCCAATTAATGGTAAACGTGAGTTACATGGAGGCCTTGATATAAGTGGTACTGGATATGGTTCAAATATTTATGCAACAAACAATGGTAGAGTAATAGAGGCTGGTTATCATTACAGTTATGGTAATCACGTAATTATTAATCACAACAATGGTTATTATACGTTATACGGTCATATGTCAAGAATAGCTGTTAAAGTGGGCGATGTCGTTTCACGTGGTCAAGTTATCGGATATGTTGGAATGACTGGAGCAGCAACTGGACCTCACGTTCACTACGAAATTTGGAAAGGTTGTGAATACTGCCGGATTAATCCGATGTCAGTTTATTAAATGAAGGTTTGTCAGTTAGCTACAGGTAGTAAAGGTAATTCAAGTTATTTTGAAACGGACAAGGTGAGGTTTTTAGTTGATATTGGACTTAGCTGTGCGCAGGAGGAGCGACTTTTAGCAGATATTGGTGTAGATGCGGATGATATTGATTTTATATTTATAACGCATACGCATTCGGATCATACGGCTGGGCTTAAAACTTTTACGAAGAAACACCGCGCAAAGGTATTTTTAACTCCGCCTATGCTTAGGGAACTTAAATTCGATCTTCCAAATTACGAGTTTATCGGGGAAGAGCTTGAGGTTGCTGATTTAGGGGTAATTACGTTTAAGACTTCTCACGATGTGGCCGATAGTAATGGTTATGTGTTTGTGCATAAGGGCAGAACGGCTGTTTATATTACAGATACTGGTTATTTAAATAAAAGAGTTTTCGATAAAATTACAAATCGAAATTTATATATAATCGAAAGTAATCACGACGTGAAGATGCTTAGAGAAGGGCCTTATCCTTATCGTCTTCAGCAAAGAATACTTAGCGATGAGGGTCATTTATCTAATAAAGATACTTCTTATTATTTGTCACAAGTTGTGGGTCCTAAAACTGAAAAAATCGTTTTAATCCATTTGAGTGAATCTAATAATACACCACAGCTTGCATTTAGTTGTTTGAAAGAAACTTTTGAGAGGGAGAATTTAAAACTTCCAGAGGTGGTTATTTCTTATCAACACGAGAGAACAGAGGTGTATGAGGTATGATAAAGATAGTGTGCGTCGGAAAGGTAAAAGAGAAGTTTTATAGAGAAGCAATAGATGAGTATTTAAAAAGACTTTCTAAATATACTAAAGTTATAATTGAAGAGGTTTCTGATACTTCAGATAGTAATCTTTCTTTGAAAAAAGAGGGAACTGAAATTTTAAAGAAGATAAAAGATAATGATTTTGTAATAACCTTAGAAATTGGTGGAAAAATGATTGACTCTTTAGAAATGGCTGATTTAGTTGATAGAACTTTCAATAATCACTCTGTAATTACTTTTGTCATTGGTGGGTCTTATGGTCTTTCAGAAGATGTGCTTAAAAGAAGTAATTACCGGCTTTCTTTTTCAAAGTTAACTTTTCCGCATCAATTATTTAGAGTTGTTTTGCTTGAACAAATATATAGGTGTTTTAAGATAAATAATAATGAAAGTTATCATAAATAAAAACTGCCGTTGTATGAAAATATGAAAAAAGCTTTGAAATCAAGGGTGAACGAAGAAATTTCAATTAAGCTCTTGATTTTTTGTTTATAAAATAACATGTATGTTTATGTTGAAATAGGCTGGGATTCGAGTGATATTTCTTCAATTGTTGTTTTTTGAATAAATAATAATATAATCACCCATTATTTAAATAGAGGGGTGATTTTCTTATGAAGAAAATAATCATATTATTAATTTTTATAAGTGTTTTCTATTTAACAAGTGGTTTTATGACTGAAAAGATGGTTGAGATTCCAGAGGATGCTTTAAGAATAAGAATTATACCAAATAGTAATTCAGAATTTGATCAAAATGTCAAAAGAAAGGTTAAAGATAAATTGGAGGTTACGATGTATGATTTGCTTAAAGGTGCTTCAAGTACAGAAGAGGCAAGAAGAATTATTGAGGATAATTTGGATTTAGTAAATAAGGATGTAGAAAAAGTTTTAAATGAGGAAAATTATGATTTAGGATATGAAGTAAATTATGGATATAATTATTTTCCAGAAAAAGAGTATAAAGGGGTTAAATATGCGGAGGGTTATTATGAATCTTTACTTGTTACTTTGGGTAAGGGTGAGGGAGATAACTGGTGGTGTGTTTTATTTCCACCGCTTTGTTTAATAGAAGGTGAGGAGGGCGAAGAGGTTGAGTATAAATCGATAGTGGCAGAAATTATTGAAAAATATTTATAGGTATATTATAAAAAATCTTCCATAAATTTTTATAGGAGGATTTTTATATGGAATTTTTACTAATACTGGTGATTGGAATTAGTGTAAGTATGGATGCTTTTTCCTTGTCTTTGGCTTATGGAACATTAGGTATTTTAAGAAGACAAAGATATTGTTTGGCGATAATTGTTGGTATTTTTCATTTCTTTATGCCTATTTTGGGTTATTTGTTTGGAAATTTTGTTATTAATTTATTAAAATTAGATCCAGATATTATTGTAACTTTAGTTTTGATTTTTATCGGAATAGATATGATTGTATCGTCTTTTAAAAAAGAAGATAATTTAAAGATTATGAAAAAACTTGAGTATTTATTTTTTGGACTTGCAGTGTCAATAGATAGCTTTTCAGTTGGCATGACGTTGACAGATATTAGTAAAAATGTCTTTTATCCAGCAATTGTGTTTAGTTTGTGCAGCGGTGTTTGCACTTTTGTTGGCTTATCGTTTGGTAATAAAATAGAAAAATCACTAGGAAAAATTGCAACTATTGGTGGCGGAGTGGTACTTACAATAATTGGACTAGTTTATATGTTTTAATTGTAAGGGGGAATACAATGATAAAGAAGGGTTTGATAGGTGGCGCGGTTTTACTTTTAATTTTTTTGATATATTTGTCGACAATGGATAGGAAGGTTTATTATCTAGTTTTAGGTGATTCGCTGGCAACAAGTGAAGGTGCTGATGGACTTAAGGTTCGAGGTTATACGGATATTGTAGCTGAAAATCTAGAAAAAAGAGATGTTTTAGAAGAGTACATAAAAGGTTTTGCTGAAGATGGTATGAAGGTTCCTGATTTAATCGATGATATTGAGGATAACAGGGAGATAGAGGTTAATGGTAAGACGATAAGGATAAAAAATGCTTTAGTAAAAGCTGATTTGGTAACTCTTTCAATAGGGGCGAATGATATTTTAGAGAGGTTAGATAGTGAATATATAAGTGATAATGATGTTTATAATTATATCGACGAGATGACTGATGATTTGGAGGAGCTTCTTAAACTTATTAGAGAGTATTCAAAGGAAGATATTATTATGGTTGGTTATTATAATCCTTTTAAAGATATAGATGTTCAAAAGTTTATCGATTATTTAAATAAAAGATATAAAGAGGTTTCTAATGTTTATGATATTATTTATGTTGAGATAGATGATGTTTTTGAAAAGCATCCTGAGTATTTGCCTAATGAGAATAATATTCATCCGTCAAGTGAGGGTTATGAGGCGATAGCAGAACTTGTAATGAAGAAAGTTAATAAAAATTTATTTGAAACTTGATTTTTAGATAAATGTTTGTTACAATATGTTTGCTATTTAATTTCTATGGCTATTTTTAGTCATGGCGGAAGGAGAGAAGACGTATGAAAAAAGGTATTCATCCAGAATATATGGAAACTAAAGTTACTTGTGGTTCTTGTGGTAATACTTTTACTGTAAGATCTAATAGACCAGAACTTGAAGTTGAAATTTGTAATCAATGTCATCCATATTATACAGGTAAACAAAGTACTGTTAAAAAGGATGGTCGTATTGATAAATTCAATAAGAAATATGGTCTTAACCAAGCTAAATAGTTTGGTTTTTTAATAAATAAGAACACAATTTTTAAAGGTTGTGTTCTTGTTTTATCTGTTCAATATTAGCTTCGAGAATTGCTTTTTGAAATTCTAAGGCTTTAATAGATTTTTGGAGTTCACTTATACGCTTTTCAGGTGAGATGTATTCTCTATTGAAAACTTTATTATTTTTACGGTACGCAGTAATCCATTTCTCAAATGTTTTAAGGGGGATATCGAATTCTTTGGCGGTTTGAGAAGTTGATTTACCGTCTTTCATTACTCTTTCAACAGCTGTTTTTTTAAATTCTTTTTCATATGTACGAGGTATTTAAATCACATCCTTCGTTTATATTATATCATGGAAAATTGTTTTTCGGTAGTTAAATTTTAGTGGTTGATTTCATTTTTAATACAGAAAGTCGCATATAGCGGAACAGATTTGATTTTGTTTTCAAGACCAAAGTTTTTGGTTGACAATCTAATACTATAATTTGGATTATATTTTTTTATATATTCGTTTAGACTTTTACTAGTGGTTCTTCTTCCAGATTTGATTTCTACAGGGATTATATTACCGTTTAATTTTATTAAGAAGTCTATTTCATAATTTTCAAATGTATAGTAATATAATTCTTTAAATGTTTGGATAAATTCACAAGCAATATAGTTTTCGGTTAAAACTCCTTTGTACATTTCATTTTTATCAAGAAGAATTTCTTCGTATTCTATGTTTGATAAGGTTCTGAGTAGCCCACAGTCGCTTAAATATATTTTAAATTTTTCGGTGTTTATGTAAGCTTTAAGTGGAGATTCTGGTTTTTCTACAAGATTGCATTTTAAAATCATATTACTGGCGAGAAGCCAATCTAAACTACTTTCATATCTTATTTTTCTGGCAGATTTATCGACAATACTATATTTAAATGTATTGTTTTCTCTTGCTAATTCTTTGGGAATTGCATTATATATTTTACTGTTTTTAATGCTTTCGGTGTTTTCGGTATATTTGTTCATATCGGCAAGGTATGAAGTAATAATTTGTTCACCTAATTCAAAATTTACTTTTGATATATCACAATCTGAATTTAAATAATCTTTGATGATGGCTGGCATACCACCTAGAACCAAATATTTTTTGTATAAATCTAGAGCGTGGCTATGTATGCTGGCAATTAGTGGTTCGTTATTTTGATAGTGTTTTTCTATTTCTTTAATTAAATTTTCTTCTTGGCAGGCAATTAAAAATTCTTCAAATGACATTGGATATAAGTATTTAATGGTTACTTTCCCAACCGGAAAGGATGAGTGAAATCTATTTATTTTTACACCAAGTAATGATCCGGCACATACAATTTTATAGTTATCTTCGCTTTCACAAAAATATTTTAAAGAAGTTATGGCATTTTCATTTACTTGAATTTCATCTAGAAAAAGTAATGTGTTTTCAATATTAAAATTAATTTTTTTTAATATTTCAATTTTCCCCCCCCCCCCTCTTTTAAAAAAAACTTTAGGATTGAGCGTTTCGTTAAAGATGTCTGAAATTTCTTTTTCTTTTTCTAGATTAATATAAATATAGTTTTCAAAATTGTCTTTGGCAAATTTTTTTAATATATAAGTTTTACCTGTTTGTCTGGCGCCGATAAGCATTAGTGGCATTTTTGAGTTTTTTTTCCATATTATTAAATCTTTTTCAATTTTTCTGTACATAGAAGGTCACCTCTTTATCATTGTATCACATTTTCGTACAAAATGTACGTTTTTAGCCGTTTTTTTCGTACAAAATGTACGTTTTTTAACAAAAAAAACGACTTAAGGTTTTTGAATTAAAAAGTCGATTAATGTTTTTGGATTTTTTCCATTATAAATTATGTCATTTATTAAATCGATAATTGGCATTTCAACAGCTTTATTGTCGACTAATTTACGGACAGATTTTAACGTATATAGGCCTTCAACGGTTGTATTTTTGATGTATTCGTCGATTTCTTTTTGGCTTGCACCTTCACCGATTAATTTACCAAATGAGAAGTTGCGGCTTTTGGTACTGGTGGCTGTTAGTAATAAATCACCGAATCCGGCAAATGAGTAGACGGTTGAACCGTTGCCACCTAGGCCTTTAATTAACTCTTTGATGTCGTGAAGAGATTCTGTTATGAGCATAGCAATGGTCGATTCTGGAAGGCCAAGACCACTTAGGATTCCTGAGGCAATAGCGATAACGTTTTTAATGGCTCCGCAGACTTCAGTTCCAACGATATCATATGATTTACGTAGTTTGAAGTGATCGTTTGCAAAAGCTTTATAAACGGTATCGATAGCTTTTTTATTTTGACCAGCAAGGGTTAGGCCGACAGGAACTTTATTTGCAACGTCGATGGCAAAAGAAGGTCCGGACATAACGGCTATTTCATCGGTATTTAAATATTTTTTGATAACATCGTAGACGAATAGACAGGTGTCTTGTTCGATACCTTTAGAGATGGCACAGATTGGAGTTCCATCATAGTATTCTTGCATCTGTTTTGTGACTTCATCGACCGCACCAGTAGGGGTGGAGATGACAATTAAATCTTTATTTGTAATTGCTTCTTTTAAATCTGTAGTAAATTTAAAACTTTCGGATAGTTTTATTCCTTTTAATCTTGGACTTTCATGGTTTGTTTGAAGGTAGTCTATTTCATCTTTGAAAGCAGACCAAATTGTTACTTCGTTTTTGTTTTCTTCTAAAACAGTAGAAAGGGCAGTTCCATAGGCACCCGCACCTAAAACAGTTATTTTCATTTTTATCACCATTATAATTATAACATGTATAGTCTTAAACATAAAGTTTTTTTGAATTCGATTTTATATGGTATAATGATTATAGGAAGGTGATTCATTTATGAAAGAAACTTTAGAAAATGTGATGTTTATGGGACTTGGAGCTTTGGCTATGACAAGTGAGCGAGCTTCAGAGTTAAAAGAAGAACTTTTAAAAAAAGGGGAAGAGGCTTATAAGAGTGGTAAGGCTTTAAACGAAGAGCTTAAACATAATATAAGTGAAAAGATTAAGGAAAACGTGACGGTTGTCGTCGAGAGTCCGGAAATGACTAAGGAAGATTTAGCTAAAGAAATTGAGAAACTTAGCGATGAAGATAAGAAAGAAATGCTTAACTTGCTCAAAAAGAGCAAAAAGGATGTAAAGACAAAAAATGAGTAGTGGGAAAGATAGATTATTTGAAATAATAAACACGATTAGAAAATATGACCTTATAAAAAATATGTCGGCAGAGAGGCTTAGACTGGCAATAGAAGAGCTTGGGCCGACTTTTATTAAACTCGGTCAAATTTTATCTTACCGTGATGATGTAATTCCAAAAGAATATTGTGAGGAACTTAGTCATTTGCGCAACCAAGTAAAACCGATGGAATTTGAAAAGGTAATGGAAATTTTGGATGGCGAATATAAAGGACAAACTAAAGATATTTTTCAAGAAATAGATGAAGTGCCAATCGGTTCAGCTTCTATTGCTCAGGTTCACCGGGCAAAGCTTATGGACGGAACGGATGTCGTAATAAAGGTTCAAAGAGAACATATTTACGAGAGAATGGAAACGGATGTCAATTTAATTAAAAAGATTATAAAAACATTTAGGATTCAAAAGATATTTAATTCGGTGTTTGATTTTGATTCAATTATCGACGAGATGTTTGCATCAGCTAAAGAGGAGATGAATTTCTTAATCGAGGCTGAACATACAGAGCGTTTCCATAAGTATAATAAGGATATCGTTTATATAAAGTCACCTAAAGTTTATAATGATTATACGACAAGCAAGGTTTTAGTGATGGAATATATGGATGGAGTTTTAATCGATGATTTCGAAAAATTAAAAGAGCTTGGGTATAATATGGATGAGATTGGCGAGAAGCTTGGGGCAAATTATATTAAACAGGCGATAGATGATGGTTATTTTCATGCCGATCCACATACGGATAATTTAAAGATAAACGATGGCAAAATAGTTTATATGGATTTCGGCATGATGGGTGTTTTGTCTAAACGAGATAGGACGCTTTTAAGTAAATGTATTTTGGCAATTGTTCGCGACGATATAGATGAGGTTGAACATATTTTGCTGACGCTTGGAACTGCTAGGGGTCAGGTCGATCATATGGGGCTTAAAAGCGATATTAAAACGGTTTTGGATAAGAATAAAACTCAAGATGTTTTAGATATCGATGTCAAGGACTTTACAAATGATCTTCTATCTATGTTATCTAAGAATAATGTTACTATGCCTAAAGATATTACAATGCTTATTCGAGGGATAATAGTTATGGAGGGAGTTCTTCGAAAGATAAGTCCAAGAATAAATTTAATAAGTTTACTCGAAACACATGTCAAACCTAGTGAAGTTTTGTCAAAGGAGGATATTGGCAAATTTACACGCAAGGGAATTGAAAGCGGAGCGAGTTTAGTTTATATTCCAAACGAGCTTTTAACATTTTTAAAAGGTGTTAATAGTGGAGAGCTCAGGTTTAATATCGAGCTTAATGATTCAAAACATCAAATTAGAAATATCGAACAACTTGTTCATTTGGTGATGATTACAATTTTAGATGTGGCTTATATTTTAGGGACTAGTTTGATAGTTATGCAGAACCACGACGATTTACCATTTATTTTCTATATTTATTTGATTATGGGTGGTATTTGTACGGTTTGGATATTCTATAAATTATTTATGAGTAAGTTAAAAAATAGGAGAGGTTGGAGATGAAAAAGTTTAAGTGGTTAGTTTTGGGAGTGTTGCTGGTTTTATTTTGTGTGGGGTGCTACATAATATATGAAAACAATACTAAAAAGGATTCTTCAAAGGATGATGCTTTAGATAATTTGAACAATGTGGCTTTGGAGCTTCAGAGTTTTGTTTCGGATAACAGTTTAGATTCATTAGATCTTTATGGAATGGATAATTTAGATAGGGTAGCTATTAATTATTATTGTTTTAAAGAAGATAAGTGTGATACTGTCAGCAAGGATGAGGTAGATGATTATTTAAACAAAGTTTTTAAAATGACATCTAAGCACACTGATATATTGTGCAGGGTCGACAACGAAGTTTTATATAAATTCGATGGGGAGAATTTTATTTATAATGAGGATCATCCAGGTCATGATGGTGATAATGCGACGTCTATTTATTCAAAAGTTTATTCTATTTCCCAAAGCGGAGATAAATACGTGCTTGTTTTAAATAAAATTTATTATTCACCGCTTTCAAGTGATTATATTACGTCAGATCCACAGAATAATAATAAGCTTTTTGAGGATTCTTTGTTTGGCGATGAGGCTTCAAATGAGGAGATAATAGATTATTATAATGAGCATTACGATGAGTTTAAGAATAAAGGGAATAAATATAAGTATACGTTCGAGAAAAATGGAGATAGTTTTTATTTAAAAGATTATAAAGTGATATAGACTCTTATTTGAGTCTTTTTCTTTTGAGTTTGACAAATTAAAATGATTGTTTATAATACTACGTATGTGAAATGGAGGAAGAGATTATGGCATATTTTTTAGATAAACTATTTATCCATAAAAAAACTTACGATAAGGATTTTGGTTTTACCGAAAAAGATAGAGGATATGTTCTTTTACTTAACGATGAGGATTTAACTTTAGATGATTTGGAAGTTTTAAAAAAATTTGCTCTTGATAAAAATTACAATATCATTTCTATCGAGGAATCACTAGCTAAACTAAAAAAAGACAGAAATCATTTTGATCCTGAGGATTCGATGATTGCAGATTTGATTATGGATAGGTCAATTAATCAAAAACTTATCGAAATGGTTAAGTATAGAATAGCTGGTTATAATGAACCTTGTTCTTTAGATGAAATCGAATATAGTGCTGAGAAGATTACGGAAATTAACAATAAGCTTATCGATGGTTTTACCCGTGGTTTGGTTATGGATACTTGTGCTTTAATTCGGGAAAGAGATAACGAGGTTTGTTTAATCGGAGAAGTTAAATATGGTATGGGTTCTAAGAAACGTGAAAAAGAAAAAATTAAAAAGTAGATAAGAAAGTAGATTATGTTGATTTACTTTTTTTGTTAATACAATATTGCTTATTGAGTAAATTTGATATCTTTTGAAATTTTTGTATAATACCACGTAATTTATTGGATCGGTTGAAATGTAAAAATTAAGAATCGTTTGTTAAATATATATTAAGGAGGATTTTATAAACAAGATATTATGATATTTTATTATGGTGACGCAGGTTTATATGATGGAATTTCTAAAAGTTTACAGACGCAGATTTAATGGTATGCTTTTTTTTAATTAAAACAGTAGTTATGTTATAATTGTTATAGGAGGAGACAAAATGAATAAGGAAGTAAAATTCGTAATGTCTGATGGCTTAGTAATTAGGGGGAGTTTAGAAGGTAATTTGGATTCAGATAATTTAGTTGTTATGCTTCATAGTGGAGGTTATGACCGCCATGAACAAGGAATAAAAGAGGCAAAGAAAAATCCAGAGACTGGAAAAACGGAAAAGGTATTTTATAATCCACAGGGAAATTATGATTATTTAACTACAATGTTAAAGGATGATTATTGTGTTTTAAGGATTGATCAAAGGAATCATGGTAAGAGTGGAAAAAATGTCGATGTTCAGAAATTAGATGAAAAATTAAATGAATTTAATCTTTCAGAAAGTGAGAAGCAAGAAATTGTTAAGGCTTTGCACGAGAGAGATAATAAAAAGATAAGCGAACTTGCAACAAGTGATGATTTAAATATGCTTTTACATAGACCACCTTTAAAGGATATGTCATTTGTGGAAATGTCAAAAGATTTAGAGGAGGTAATGAAGCAATTACCAGAAGTTGTAGGCAAGTCTTTTAATTCTGTCGATTATGTTGGAACATGTATGGGAACAGTGGTTTTAGGTCTTTATTTGGAAAATGAGAAGAACAGAGAAAATGTTAATTCTATTACTCTTTTTTCACCACTTTATACATTTGATTATTCATTTACTAATACGCCGGAAGATGCAGGTCTTTTAGCTAAGAAGAAGCAAGTAATCGAAAGTGGTAAACAATTTAGACTTGGAAACGCGGTTGAAGGAAAGTCAACCTATGATGAGGTAGCTCGTTTTTCTGACGAGTTTATCGAAAATTTAAAAAACCTAGATATTCCAACTTATTGTATTCAAGGTACTAGTGATGTTTTAGTACCAGAGCAAGAACAACTTAAATTATTTACGGAAGTTATTAAGAATCGCTTAGGCAAAGGTTTGAGCGAGGTTTATTATGCGGAAATAGAGGGTGTTCATTGTTTATATGATTCGCTTTATCCGTCATTAGTAGAAGTTTCTGATTTTATAAATGCAAATCATCAAGCACAAAAAACAATTTAATTTTTTTAAGTTGTTTTTTTATAAAAAAATTTAAAAAAAATTCTAAAAATGCCTTGATTTTTATACACTTTTAATGTATACTTTTGAATGTGTGGCATGCATGGATGTGTGAGGTTGCTAAAACGCGGGGTTAAGTTGATAGAAATTTAAACGTGATTTTAGGTTTTTACACGGAGCAAGTCTATACAAGATATAGGCGAGAGGAGGATACAATAATGTCAAAGAACAAAGTTCGTATTAGATTAAAATCTTTTGAACACAAAAATTTGGACGCTGCATGTGCAAAAATAGTTGCAACAGTTCAGAGAACTGGTGGCGAAGTTAGTGGACCAGTTCCACTTCCAACCGAAGTTGAAAAGATTACAATTTTAAGAGCTGTTCACAAAGATAAAGATTCTCGTGAACAATTCGAAAAGAGAACACACAAAAGACTTATTGATATCAATAATCCAAGCAAGGAGACAATAGATGCACTATCACATCTAGAAATCCCTAGCGGGGTTGATATCCAAATCAAATTATAGGAGGAATGAAAAATGAAAGGAATCTTAGGTCGTAAAATTGGGATGACTCAAGTATTTGACCAAGACGGAAAGTTAACTCCAGTAACTGTCGTTGAAGTTACTCCTAACGTTGTAACTCAAATTAAGACTATGGAAAACGACGGTTATGAAGCTATTCAACTTGGTTTTGATACAAAGAGAGAAAAGTTAGCGACAAAAGCTTCTATTGGACACACCAATAAAGCTAATACTACACCTAAGCGCTTCTTTAAAGAAATCAGAGGTGTAAACATCAATGACTATACTTTAGGTGAAGAAATTAAGGCTGACATTTTTGAAGTTGGCGAAGTTGTTGATGTAACTGGAACTACTAAAGGTAAAGGGTTCCAAGGCTCAATCAAAAAATACAATCAAAGTAGAGGACCTATGGGTCACGGCTCTAAATATCATAGAGGCGTAGGATCACTTGGTACAATGAGACCAAAGCGTGTATTTAAAGGTAGAGGACTTCCAAGTCACATGGGAGTTAATACTGTAACTATCCAAAATTTGGAAATTGTAGCTGTTGACGTTGAAAATAATGCTATTTTAGTTAAGGGAAATATTCCTGGACCTAAAAAATCATTAGTAACTATTAGATCTGCAGTTAAAAATCCTAATAAGGTTAACAAGAGAGCTGATCTTATTTCTTGGGATAAAGAAGATAACGCTGAAGTTTCTGAGGTTAAGGAGGATTAAGGATGAAAAAGAATTCTGTAATTAATCTTAAAGGTGAAAAAGTAAGCGACATTACTTTAAATGAAAATGTTTGGGGAATTACTCCAAATGATAGCGTTATTTATGATGCAGTAAGACTTACTAATTTAGCACAAAGACAAGGAACAGCTGATACTAAAACACGTAGTGAAGTAAGTGGTGGCGGAAGAAAGCCATGGAGACAAAAAGGTACTGGTAGAGCTAGACAAGGTAGTACAAGAGCTCCACATTGGTATCATGGTGGTATCGTATTTGGACCACACCCAAGAACTTACAAATTAAAGATGAACAAGAAAGAGAGAGTTTTAGCTCTTAAATCTGCTTTATCTTATAAAGAAGCTAATAATGAAATTATCGTTTTAGATGATTTAAAATTAGAAAGCAATAAAACAAAAGATATGGTAAATATCTTAAATACAATTAAAGCTACGAAAAATATTTTAATCGTAGTAGATGAACTTACAGACAATTTAATTTTAGCTACTCGTAATTTACCAAAGGTAGATTTACTTGAGGCATCTGAAATTAATGTTCTTGATATCTTAGCTGCCGACTGCTTAGTTATCACTAAAGATGCAATTAAAGCTATAGAGGAGGTGCTTGCATAATGGATAGATATAGAGACATTATAAAAGCTCCAATTATTACTGAAAAGACTTCTGATTTAGCTAAAGATAACGTTTTCGTATTTAGTGTTGATCCAAGAGCTAATAAGATTGAAATCAAAAAAGCTATTGAAAAGATTTTCAATGTTGAGGTTGAAAATGTAAACACTATTAATACTTATGCCAAGAAAAAAAGAGTTGGTCGTTATGTCGGTAGAGCTAACAGAGTTAAAAAAGCAATTGTTAAATTAAAAGAAGGAAGTTCAATCGAACTTAATTAATCTTAAGGGAGGACGAATATGGCAATTAAATCATATAGACCAACAACTAATGGTAGAAGAGGAATGACTACTTTAGTTAATTCAGAACTTACTAAAGTTAAGCCAGAAAAATCTTTATTAGTTACAGTTAAAAAATCAGGTGGTCGTAATAATCAAGGCAAAATCACTGTTAGACATCACGGTGGTGGAGTTAAACAAAAATACAGAATCATCGATTTTAAAAGAAATAAGGATGGTGTGATTGGAACTGTTGCTTCAATCGAATACGATCCAAATAGAAATGCTAACATTGCTTTAATTAATTATACAGATGGAGAAAAGAGATATATTATTGCTCCAAAAGGCTTAAAGCCTGGAATGAAAATTGAAAGTGGAGAAGTTACTGATATTAAAGTGGGTAATAGTTTACCACTTGGAAATATTCCTGAAGGTACACTTGTTCACAATATCGAATTAAAACCTGGTAAGGGTGGCCAAATGGTTAGAAGTGCTGGTTCAAGTGCTCAAATCTTAGGTCATGAAGGTGATTATACTTTACTTCGTTTAACTAGTGGAGAAGTTAGAAAAGTTCTAAGTGTTTGCCGCGCAACTGTCGGTGAAGTTGGAAATGAAGATTTCGGATTAGTTAATTTAGGTAAAGCTGGAAGAAAGAGACATATGGGAGTTAGACCTACAGTACGTGGATCTGTTATGAACCCTAATGATCACCCACACGGTGGTGGTGAAGGACGTGCGCCAGTTGGACGTAAACATCCAGTTACACCTTGGGGTAAACCTGCTCTTGGACTCAAGACTCGTAAAACTAAGAAGGCTTCAACTAAATTAATAGTACGCCGTCGTAAAAAATAGGAAAGGATGATTTATAAATGGCTAGAAGTTTAAAAAAAGGTCCTTTTGCCGATGAACATTTAATGGCAAAGGTTCAAAAATTAAATGAATCTAATAAAAAAGAAGTAATTAAAACATGGTCTCGCCGTTCTACAATTTATCCTGATTTTGTTGGACACACATTTGCTGTTCATAATGGTAAAGAATTTATTCCGGTTTATGTAACAGAAGAAATGGTTGGACATAAATTGGGTGAATTCGCTCCAACTCGTAAGTTCGGCGGTCATGGCGAAAATAAAGATAAAAAATAAACCGGAAAGGATGATATAAATGGAAGCTAAAGCAATTGCTAAAGGTGTTAGAATTTCACCAAGAAAAGTACGTTTAGTTACTCGTTTAATCGTTGGTAAAAGCGTATCTGAAGCTGACGTAATTCTTTCACACCTTAATAAGGATGCAGCTACAGCTGTCCGTAAAGTATTACTTTCAGCAACCGCTAACGCAGAAAACAATTTAGAACTTAATAGAGAGAATCTTTATGTTAAAGAAGCGTATGTTGGTGATGGTATAACTTTAAAAAGAGGAAGAGCTGCGGCTAAAGGAAGTCCAAAACCAATTTTAAAAAGATCATCTCACATTACTGTTGTTGTGAGTGAAAGAGATTAAGCAAAGGAGGTAAACTGATGGGTCAAAAGGTTAGTCCAGTGGGACTTAGAATTGGAATAAATAAGACTTGGGAATCTAACTGGTATGCAGGTAAAAAAGATTTTGCAAGATTTTTAAATAACGACTATAAAATTCGTAAATTTTTAGAGAAAAAATTAAAAGACGCAGCAGTTTCAGATATAGTTATCGAAAGAAATTCTGGCAAGACCGAAATCATTATCAATACAGCTAAGCCTGGTGTTGTAATTGGTCATGGCGGAGATGAAATTGAAAAATTAAGAAAAGAAGTTGCTAAACTTGTAAATGAAGATGTTCATATTTCAATCAAAGAAATCAAAAATCCTAATTTAGTTGCAAGTTTAGTTGCAGAAAATATAGCTCATCAAATCGAGAATCGTGTTTCATTCAAGATTGCTCAAAAGAAAGCTATTAGAAATGTTATGAAGTCAGGTGCTAAAGGTGTTAAGACTTTAGTTTCTGGACGTTTAGATGGTGCAGAAATGGCTCGTAACGAAGGATATACAGAAGGTAAGGTTCCTCGTCATACTTTACGTGCTGATATCGATTATGCCGCTAAAGAAGCTAATACTACTTATGGTAAAATCGGAGTAAAAGTATGGATTTATAAGGGTGAAATCCTTGCTAAAGACGATAAGGGAGGTGCGAGTCATGGCCGTAATTCCAAAAAGAACTAAGTATCGTCGTCCACATCGTATAAGATATGATGGAGAAACTAGAGGTAACAAGACAGTTCATTTTGGTGAATATGGTCTTCAAGCTCTAGAAGGTGCTTGGATTACTGAAAGACAAATCGAAGCTGCCAGAGTTGCAATGACTCGTTATATGAAACGTGGTGGAAAGGTTTGGATAAACATTTTCCCACACTTATCTTTGACTGCCAAAGGTATCGGTATGCGTCAAGGTAAAGGTAAAGGTGCACCAGAGAAATGGGTTGCTGTCGTAAAACGTGGAAAAGTTATGTTCGAAATTGCCGGTGTAAGTGAAGATGTTGCACGTGAAGCTTTAAGACTTGCAATGCATAAACTTCCAATTAAGTGTAAATTTGTTAAGAAAGAAAGTGGTGAGGCAAATGAAGATTAATGAACTTAGAGAGTTAAGCGACGAAGATTTAAAGAAGAAAATCGACGAAACTAAAGCTGAATTATTTAATTTACGTTTAAGCCAAGCTACTGGTAGTCTTGAGAAGCCAGCTAGAATAAATGAACTTAGAAAGGCTGTCGCACGTATGAAAACTATCTTACGTGAACGTGAATTACAAGACTAGGAGGACTAATATGGATAAGAAAAAAAGAGAATTAACTGGAAAAGTTGTAAGTGCTAAAGGCGATAAGACAATTTCTGTTTTAGTTGAAACTTATGTAATGGATAAAAAATATGGCAAGAGAGCTATGTATTCTAAGAAATATGCAGCTCATGACGAACGTAACGAAGCTAAAGTTGGCGACAAAGTTAGAATTGTGGAAACTAGACCACTATCTAAGACTAAACATTATCGTTTAGTAGAAATAGTAGAAAAGGCAGTTATTTTATAACTAGCTGGAAGGAGGATTAATTTATGATTCAACAAGAAAGCCGTTTAAAAGTAGCTGACAATTCTGGGGCTCGCGAACTTTTAGTTATGAGAGTGCTTGGTGGCAGCAAAGTTAAAACTGGTAATATTGGAGATATAATTATAGGAACAGTTAAAAAAGCAACTCCTAATGGACCTATTCCAGCAGGTAAGGTTGTTAAGGCTGTTGTAGTTAGAACAAGACGTGGAGTTAGAAGAGAAGATGGATCTTATATCAAATTTGATGATAATGCATGCATTTTAATTAAAGATGATAAGACTCCATATGGAACCCGCGTATTTGGACCAGTAGCTCGTGAACTTCGTGATAAAGGTTTCATGAAGATTGCTTCACTAGCTAAGGAAGTATTATAAAATCGTTTGGAGGAGAATATGAGACTTAAACAAGGAGATAAAGTAGTTGTCATTGCCGGAAAGGACAAGGGCAAAGAAGGAAAAATTATTAAAACTTTAAGAGCCGATAACAAAGTCATCGTTGAAGGCGTTAATATTGTAAAGAAACATATTAAACCAAACGGTGGAGAGTCAGGAAGAATTCAAGAGATGGAAGCACCTCTTGACGCTTCAAATGTTATGGCTATTGATTCAAAAACTAAAAAAAGAACAAGAATTGGATATAAAATTGAAGATGGCAAAAAAATAAGAGTGTCAAGAAAATCAAATGAAAAGCTTGACTAAGACCTGGAAGGAGGGTATTTATGAACCGCCTAGAAAAAGAGTATAATGAAAAAATAGTGCCTAGCTTAAGAGAAAAATATAACTATAAGAGCGTAATGGCTGTGCCAAAGCTTGATAAAATTGTTATTAATATGGGTGTTGGTGACGCAACTAGTAATAGTAAGCTTATCGATGCAGCTGTAGCTGATTTGAAAGCTATTAGTGGTCAACAACCAGTTATTACAAAAGCAAAGAAAGCCGTAGCTGGATTTAAGGTTCGTGAAGGACAAGCTATCGGATGTAAAGTAACTTTGCGTGGAGATAATATGTATAACTTTTTAGATAAATTAATTAGTATTACATTACCTCGCGTTCGTGACTTTAGAGGTATTAGTCCAAAATCATTTGATGGAAGAGGTAACTACACTCTAGGGCTTACTGAACAGTTAATTTTCTCAGAAGTTGATTATGATAAGGTTGTTAAGGTACGTGGTATGGATATCGTATTTGTAACGACTGCAAACACTAATGAAGAAGCATTAGACTTATTAAAAGGTTTCGGTATGCCGTTTAAAAAATAAATATTAGGAGGAAATTATGGCTAAAAAAAGTATGATTGAAAAAGCTAAACGCAAACCTAAGTTTAAAGTGCGCGAATATACTCGCTGCCAAATATGCGGTAGACCACATGCAGTACTTAAAAAATATGGGATTTGCCGTATTTGTTTTAGAAATTTAGCTTACAAAGGTCAAATACCTGGATTTACAAAATCAAGTTGGTAAGAAGGGAGGATATATTATGGTAGTATCAGATCCAATTGCTGATATGCTTACGAGAATCCGTAATGCAAATCAACTACGTTACAAAGAAGTAGAAGTTCCGGCTTCTAAAATGAAAAAAGAAATTGCCAGAATTTTAAAGGAAGAAGGATATATCTCTAATTATAAAGTTAATAAGACTGATAAGGGTGATATGATTACTTTAACTTTAAAATATGGTGACAAAAGAGAACGCGTTATTACTGGACTTAAGAGGATTTCAAAACCAGGATTACGTGTGTACGCCCAAGCTAACGAGATTCCAAAGGTTTTAAATGGTCTTGGAATTGCAATCGTATCAACATCTAAGGGTGTTATGACAGGAAGAGATGCTAAAGCTAAATCATTAGGTGGCGAAGTTTTAGCATACGTATGGTAGAAAGGATGCGGAAAGTAAATGAGTCGTATAGGAAACAGAATACTTTCAATACCGGCTGGGGTTACAGTAACTACTAATGGTAATATTGTGACAGTTAAGGGTCCAAAAGGTGAACTTTCTACGGAAATTAACAAGAATATTACTGTTAAAATCGATGGAGATAAGTTAGAAGTTACTAGAAAGAACGATAACTTTAAGAATTTCCATGGAACTGCTAACGCCAATATTCAAAATATGATTATTGGAGTAACAGAAGGTTTTGAAAAGAAATTAGAAATGGTTGGTGTTGGATACAGATTTAAAGTATCTGGCAACAAGGTAGATATTAGTGCTGGTTATTCTCATCCAATTGTTATGGAAGCACCAGAAGGTATTACAGTGGAATCTCCAAGTAATACAGAGCTTTATATCAGAGGTGCTGATAAACAATTAGTTGGCGAGTTTGCTGCTAATATTAGAAAGATAAGAAAACCTGAACCTTATAAAGGAAAAGGTATTCGTTATACAGACGAGCACGTTATTCGTAAAGATGGTAAGAAAGCTGCTTAGTTTAAGGTAAAGGAGAAGAGATTATGATAAAAAAGGTAAATCGTAATGAAGTGCGTAAGGCTAGACACGAAAGAGTTCGCTCTAAGGTTTCTGGTACTGCTTCAGTTCCAAGACTAAATGTGTTTAGATCTAATAGTAATATTTTCGCACAAATTATCGACGACGTTAAAGGTGAAACTTTAGTAAGTGCTTCTTCAATTGATAAAGAACTATCATTAGAAAATGGTGGAAATGTAGACGCCGCTGCTCGCGTTGGAGAATTGCTAGCTAAAAGAGCTAAAAAAGCAAATATTACAAATGTAGTATTCGATAGAGGTGGATACTTATATCATGGACGTGTTAAAGCTTTAGCAGAAGCTGCACGCGAAAATGGATTAAATTTCTAGAGGAGGAAGAAACGTGGAAAATAAAAGAAGAGAAGCTCGTCCTAAAATCTTTGACGAAGAAGTTATTAATATTGCCCGCGTTACTAAGGTAACTAAAGGTGGTCGTCAATTACGTTTTGCTGCCACTGCCGTTGTCGGTGACAGAAAAGGTAGAGTCGGAATTGGCTCTGGTAAAGCTGCCGAAGTACCTGCAGCTATTAAGAAGGCAGTTGCGGCTGCAACAAAAAATGTTGTAAGAGTTCCAATTGTCGATGAAAGTACTATTCCTCATGAAGCTTATGGAACTAGAGGCGCTAGTAAGATTTTATTAAAACCAGCCCCTAAAGGTACTGGAGTTAAAGCAGGTGGTCCTGTCCGTTCAGTATTAGAGCTTGCTGGTGTTAAGGATATTTTATCTAAATCACTTGGTTCAAGTACAAAAATTAATATGGCATATGCAACTTTAAACGCTTTAACATCACAAAGAACTGCAGAACATATTGCAAAATTACGTGGTAAGAAAGTTGAGGAGTTATAGGATGAAATTACATACATTAAAACCAAATGAAGGTTCTATCAAGAATCGTAAAAGAGTTGGCCGTGGTCAAGGTAGCGGTACTGGAAAAACTTCAGGACGCGGTGAAAAAGGTCAAAACGCTCGTAGTGGTGGAGGCGTTAGAGTAGGTTTTGAAGGTGGACAAACTCCACTTTTCAGAAGACTTCCTAAAAGAGGTTTCTCTAATGCTTTATTCAAGAAAGAATATGCTATTATTAATTTAGATGAACTTAATAAATTCGAAGATGGTGCTGAAGTTAGTTTAGAAGTTTTAAGAGAAATGGGAATAGTAAAGAAGTCTAAAGATGGGCTTAAAGTTTTAGGAAATGGTACTTTAGAGAAAAAATTAACTGTTAAAGCAAATAAATTTTCTGCTTCTGCTAAGGAACAAATAGAAAAATTAGGTGGAAAAGCAGAGGTGATCTAATTTGTTTGCAAGTATAAAGCAAATTTTTGATCCTGTTAATAAGGATTTACGAAAGAAAATATATTTCACATTATTTTGTTTGTTTGTGTTTAAACTAGGAACAGCGATTGTTGTACCTGGGGTAGATGCAAATTTGAACGTTGGTTTCCTCGAACTACTTAATATTATGGGCGGGGGAGCTATGCAAAACTTTTCAATTTTTGCACTTGGCGTAATGCCTTATATTACAGCGCAAATTATAATGCAATTATTACAGATGGATATCGTTCCTTATTTTTCAGAACTTGCTAAGCAAGGGCAAACAGGAAGGAATCAACTTAATAAAATAACTCGTATTTTGGGTATTGCAATGGCCTTTATTCAAGGTTATATGTTCTCATTCGCCTTTATTCAAGACGGATCAGTAACTGACTATTTGAGTGCTTCTTTGGTTATGACAGCTGGTACAGCTTTCCTTCTTTGGATTGGTGACCAGATAACTAAGAAGGGTCTTGGAAATGGTATTTCAATGATTATCATGGCCGGTATTTTAGCAAGTATTCCAAATATGTTTGGACAAGCTTTTGATGGCCTTGTTAATGGTAGTGATCAGCTTGCAATAGGAATTATCTCATTTGCGGTGTTTGTAATTATGTATTTTGTAATTGCTTTTGCAATTTTATATGTACAACTTGCCGAGAGAAGAATTCCGGTTCAATATGCGAATAAAACTAACAACGTATATGGAAGTAAAAAGAGTTATTTACCATTTAAGATTAATCCAGCTGGAGTAGCGCCTGTTATCTTCGCATCTGCATTGATTTCAGTGCCTGCTTTAATTGCTCAGTTTACGAAAAATGAAGATATGATGCTTTTCGTAAATAAATGGCTTAGTTTATCATCTGTAACAGGAATGCTTTTATTCTTAGTATTTATCATAGGATTTACATATTTCTATATGTATGTCGTTATTAAACCAAAAGAGATGAGTGAAGATTTACAAAAATCTGGTGGTTATATTCCTGGAATTAGACCGGGAGAAGAAACTATCAGTTATGTTCGTAAGGTTTTAAATAGAATTACTGTTGTTGGTTCACTATTTTTAGCGATAATTTCCGCTTTACCTTATATTTTCCAAATGTTCTTTACTAATTTACCGACGACTGTTTCACTCGGTGGTACCGGGCTTATAATCGTTGTTGGTGTTATTTTAGAGAGTTATAAACAACTCGAAAGTAACTTGATTAGTCACAGTTACCGCTTAAGGGGAAGAAAATAGATGAATATCGTTTTCATCGCTCCCCCAGCAGCTGGTAAAGGGGCTCAATCAGGAATGATCAGTAAGGAATTTGGTATTCCACACGTTTCGATTGGTGATTTACTTAGAAACGTAAACGATGAAAAGATAAGAAAACAACTTTCTTTAGGAGAGTTTGTCGATAATAGTGTGATTGAAAAGTTACTTACGGAAAGACTTTTAAAAGATGATTGTAAAAACGGTTATGTTTTAGATGGGTTTCCAAGAAATAGTTCACAGATAGAAATATATGAGAAAATAAAAAATATTTCTAATGACAAAGATAATGTAGTTATCGTTTTGGATATTCCAAAAGAGGTCGGTGAAATGCGAATATGCGGAAGACTTGTTTGTCCGAAGTGTGGTAGTGTTTATAACGAACTAGTTTTGGAAAGTAGACCGAAGATTGCTAATATTTGTGATAAATGTGGTAAAACTTTGGCTAAAAGAAAAGACGATAACAAGGAAACTTATGATAAGAGATATGATACTTATTTGAAGGAAACCGCTCCGCTTATCAATTATTTCGAGGATAAGGGTATGGTTTATCATATCGACAGTTCAAAAAGTGTTTTAGATACTTTTAAGGACATTTCAAAAGTTATAGGAGGCTTTTATGATAGGAATTAAAAGTCCAAGAGAAATCGAGTTAATGCGCAAAGCGGGAGAGATTACTGGTGAGACTTTGAAGTATTTGGCTACAAAGGTTAAACCAGGAATTACTACTAAAGAGCTCGATAAATTAGCTGAAGATTTTGTGCTTAAAAAAGGTGCGACCCCAGAATGTAAAGGTTTTGAAGGTTTTCCAGCTTCAATATGTATATCAGTTAACGACGAGGTTGTTCATGGTATTCCTGGACCTAGGAAATTAAAGGAAGGCGATATCGTCAAACTTGATTTCGTGGCAAATTATAAGGGATATCAAGGTGACTCAGCGATTACTGTGCCAGTTGGGAAAATCGATGATAAAAAGAAGTATTTGATTGAACATACTGAAAAGGCTTTATATAAAGGTTTGGAAGCAATTCATGATGGTTGTCATGTTGGCGATATTGGGTATGCGATTCAAAAGTATGCAGAGGAACACAATTTAGGAGTTGTTCGCGAACTTGTGGGTCATGGTATTGGAACACAGATGCATGAGGATCCTGATGTGCCAAATTACGGGGCTCGTCATACAGGACCGGTTTTAAAGGAAGGTATGGTTATAGCGGTTGAACCAATGCTTAATCTAGGAACTCGCAGAGTTTATTTACTAGATGATGGCTGGACAATTATTACCGCAGATGGCAAGCCTTCAGCTCATTTTGAACATACAGTATTAGTTACGAAAGATGGGTATGAGATTTTAACTAGGAGGTGATATAATGGCAAAAGAAGATGTCATTGAAACAGAGGGTCAAGTTATCGAAATTCTCCCTGGTAGAGAATTTAAGGTTAGACTCGAGAACGATCACGTTATAAAAGCTCGCATTTCTGGTAAAATGCACATTCATCACATACGTATTTTACTAGGTGACAAAGTGAAAGTGGAATTATCACCTTATGATTTAACATGCGGGCGTATAACCTATAGAGTAACAAGGTAGGAGGAAGAAAAATGAAAGTAAGACCATCAGTCAAAAAAATTTGTGATAAATGTAAGATTATCAGACGTAATGGAAAAGTGTTAGTGATTTGTGAAAATCCTAAACACAAACAAAGACAAGGTTAATATAGGAGGTGTTTTATGGCACGTATTAAAGGTGTAAATATACCTGATAATAAGAGAATTGAAATTGCTCTTACATATGTTTATGGTATTGGTAGAAGTTTATCAAATAAAATTTTAGCTGATGCTAATGTTGATATTAATAAAAAAGCTGGCGATTTAACTAGTGAAGAGTTAGTTCGCATTCGTGATGAAGTAAACAAGTATGCAACTGAAGGTGATTTACGTCGTGAAGTTAATAGTAATATTAAAATGAAGATGGAAATCAATTGTTATCAGGGACTTCGTCATAAGAGAGGCTTACCAGTTAGAGGACAAAGTACACGTAGAAATGCACGTACTCGTAAAGGTAAACCAAAGACAATAGCTAATAAGAAGAAATAATTAAAGGAGGATTTTTATGGCTTATAAAGCAAGAAAACGTAAGGTTAAAAAGAATGTTCCAGAAGGTAAAGCTTTTATTCATTCAACTTTTAACAATACTATCGTAACTTTAACTGATAAAGATGGTAATGCGATTAGTTGGGCTTCAGCTGGAACTTTAGGATTTAAAGGTAGTAAAAAGTCAACTCCATTCGCTGCTGGTATGGCGGCCGAAGCAGCTGGTAAAGCTGCAGCTGAGATGGGAATGAAGAAGGTTGAGGTTTACGCTAAAGGATTAGGTTCTGGTCGTGAAACTGCTATTCGTTCATTACAAACAGCTGGCCTAGAAATTACTTCAATTTCTGATATAACACCTATGCCACATAATGGATGTCGTCCACCAAAACGACCTCGTGGATAAAAGGAAAGGAGCCCTTTATGAATTTTGAAAAACCTGATTATAAAATAACTGAATATGTCGAAGATAGCCATTTTGGTAAGTTCGAACTTGAACCTTTAGAAAGAGGTTTTGGTATTACTATAGGTAATGCCCTTAGAAGAGTAATGCTTTCTTCTATGCCCGGCTCTGCTATTGTGGCAGTTAGAATTGATGGAGTTATGCATGAATTCCAAACAATCGAAGGGGTTATTGAAGATGCAACAGCAATTATTCTTAATTTAAAAGGCGTTGTTTTAAAGAACAATACAGATGAAGTAAAGACTGCTCATTTGTCAGTTAGCGAAGAACGTGAGGTTACTGCTGCTGATATAGTATGTGATGAAGGTGTAGAGGTAATTAACAAGGATCAAGTTATTGCTACTTTAGCTAAAGGTGGTAAACTTAACATGGATTTTGTAATTGCCAATGGTAGAGGAGCTTCACTATCATCTGATAACAAGAAATATATCAAGGATTTACCTTTAGGATATATTCCAATTGATGCTCTTTATTCACCAATCGAGAGAATTAGTTATTATGTCGACAATGCTCGTGTTGGTCAAGATGCTTCTTATGATAAATTAATTATGGAAGTACAAACTAATGGTTCAATTAGACCTGAGGAAGCTATGGCTTTAGGTGCGAAAATTTTAATTGAACACCTTAATATTATTACTAATTTAAGCGAAATTGCGGATGTTACTGGCATTATGAATGCTAAACAAGAGGACAGTAAGCTTAAGAAGTTAGAGACTTCTATCGACGATTTAGACTTCTCTGTTAGAGCTTATAACTGCTTAAAGAGAGCTAATATCAATACTTTAGGAGATTTAACTGAAAAGACTGAAACTGAAATGATGAAGATCCGTAATTTGGGTAAGAAGTCTTTAAAAGAAGTTATGGATAAGATTAAAGATATGGGACTTAAATTCCGTGATGAGGATTAAATAGTTAGGAGGATTTTATGGCTTATAGAAAATTAGGACGTGACAATAAACACCGTAGAAGTATGCTTGCCAATCTAACTAAAGATGTCATCAATAACGAAAGAGTTATTACTACTGAAACTAGAGCTAAAGAAGTTCGTAAGTTTGTCGATAAGATGATTACTTACGGAAAAGATGGTTCACTTGTAGCTAGAAGAAAAGCTTTGGCTTTCCTTCATAACGATAAGGCTACTGTTTCTAAGGTTTTTGATGATTTAGCTAAAAGATATGAAAATAGAAATGGCGGATATACAAGAATCTTAAAATTAGAGGAACGTCGTGGCGACGATGCGCTTAGAGTCGTTTTAGAATTAGTAAAGGAAGATACTAAAGAAGAAAAATAGTATCTTTTTTTGTTTTATTTTTTTAAATTTATGATAATATGTTTGTAAGGAGGAACTTTTATGTGTGAAAGTACTGAATCATATGATGTTTTATTAGATAAGCTTAATAAGATGGGATCGATTAAGGAGATAATAAATAATCCTATTCTTATTGATATGGTTTTGAGTTATAATGGCGATAGACATTTTACTGAACTCTTTTTTAGAAAGGTTCTGTTATACTTTGTGACTGATAAATAATATCATTGAGTTTTTATATGGT
>ERZ1090868.261-NODE-261-length-29317-cov-6.626546_pt1 | contig 29317 bp, 27 predicted proteins | sample MGYA00478475_ERZ1090868 | MGnify/ENA primary metagenome ERZ1090868 (study PRJEB33644, sample SAMEA5815747) | chicken gut metagenome | biome: Chicken; feature: Gastrointestinal Tract; material: Caecum | place: Ireland | collected 2019-01-01 | study: A study of the...
ATACGACATGACGTCGAGTCTCGTGGGCTCGGAGATGTGTATAAGAGACAGCGCGTCATCGAGGCCTACCGCAACCGCATCCTCAATGTCCATCCCAGTCTGATTCCCAGCTTCTGCGGCCCCGGCTTTTACGGCCTGCGGGTACACGAGGCGGCCTTGGCCCGGGGCGTGAAGGTCACCGGCGCCACCGTCCACCTGGTGAACGAGGAATGCGACGGCGGCCCCATCCTGCTGCAGAAGGCAGTGGCGGTCCAGCCCGGCGATACCCCGGAAGTGCTGCAGAAGCGCGTGATGGTGGAGGCCGAGTGGAAGCTGCTGCCCCAGGCTCTGGCCATGGTTTGCAACGACGAGGTGTAAGCAATGAAAAAGAATCTGTACAAATATCTTTCCGGCAACGAGTACCCCGGCCGCGGCATCGTGCTGGGCCTGACCCCCGACGGCCAGAAGGCGGTCATCGCCTACTGGATCATGGGCCGCAGCGCCAACAGCCGCAACCGCGTTTTCGAGGCTATCCCCGGTGGTATCCGCACGGTGGCGGCCGACCCGGCCAAGCTGGAGGACCCGCACCTGATCATCTACAACGCCGTGCTGACGCTGCGGGAGACCACGGTGGTCACCAACGGCGACCAGACCGATACCATTGTCCATTTCATGAACGAGAACCTCTTCCCCGGCTACAGCTTTGAGGCGGCTCTGACCACCCGCACCTACGAGGATGACGCGCCCAACTTCACGCCGCGCATCTCCGGTGTGGTGGATATGCGTGGCGGCGCCTACAAGCTGTCCATCGTCAAGAGCTGCGACGGCAATGCCGCCAGCGTCCAGCGCCAGACCTTCGACTATCCGCAGCCGGTGGCCGGCGAGGGGCATTTCATCAGCACCTACCTGAAAAACGGTGCCCCCATTCCCAGCTTTGCGGGTGAGCCCATGCGCATCGCCATCGATGAGAACGACGGCAACGAACTGGCCGGCAAGCTGTGGGAGTCCCTCAACGAAGACAACAAAGTCAGCCTCTTTGTGCGCACCATCACACTGGAGACCGGCGATTACGAAGACATTATCCTGAACAAATACAATGCGGTGGAGGGTGAATAAATGAAAGAATTTCAATTGAAATACGGCACCAACCCCAACCAGAAGCCCGCACGCATCTATATGGCAGACGGCGCCGAGCTGCCGGTGGAGATCCTCAACGGTCGTCCCGGCTACATCAACTTCCTGGATGCCTTCAACTCCTGGCAGCTGGTGCGCGACCTGAAAAAGGCCCTGGGTATGCCTGCGGCCGCCAGCTTCAAGCACGTTTCCCCTGCCGGTGCGGCCATCGGCCTGCCGCTGGATGACACGCTGCGCGCCATGTACCATGTGGCACCCGATGCCCAGCTGAGCCCTCTGGCCTGCGCTTATGCCCGGGCCCGCGGCGCTGACCGTATGTCCAGCTTCGGCGACTGGATCGCCCTGTCTGATGTCTGTGATCTGGCCACGGCCAAGCTCATCCAGCATGAGGTCAGCGACGGCATCATCGCCCCCGGTTACGACGCCGACGCCCTGGAAGTGCTGAAGTCCAAGAAGAAGGGCAACTACAACATTGTGGCCATTGATCCCGACTACGAGCCCGCCAAGCTGGAGACCCGCACCGTCTTTGGTGTGACCTTTGAGCAGGGCCGGCAGGATCTGGACATCTCCGACGCCACCATGCTGCAGAACATCGTCACCGAGAACAAAGAGATCAGCGCCGAACAGCGCCGGGATCTGATCATCAGCCTGATCGTGCTGAAGTACACCCAGTCCAACAGCGTCTGCTATGTGCAGGACGGCCAGACCATCGGTGTGGGCGCCGGCCAGCAGAGCCGCATCCACTGCACCCGCCTGGCGGGCCAGAAGGCCGACAACTGGCAGCTGCGCCATATGCCCAAGGTACTGAACCTGCCCTTCCGGGAGGACATCTCCAAGCCCAACCGTGACAACGCCATCGACGTCTACATCGGCGACACGCCGGAGGACGTGATCGGCGACGACGTCTGGGCCGAGACCTTCACCGAACAGCCCGCCCCGCTGACCGCCGAGGAAAAGCGTGCCTGGCTGGACAAGGTGACTGGCGTCTCCCTGGGCAGCGATGCCTTCTTCCCCTTCGGGGACAACATCGAGCGCGCCCGCCGCAGCGGCGTGACCGCCATTGTACAACCGGGTGGCTCCATCCGTGACCAGCAGGTCATCGACACCTGCAACCGCTTTGGCATTGCCATGGCGTTCTGCGGGATCCGGTTGTTCCATCACTAAAAATTGCACTTGCCTGCGGCGTTTTTTCGTCGCGGGCAGTTGTGCTGTCAAAGGAGTTTCCTATGAAAATTCTTGTGGTAGGCGGCGGCGGACGTGAACACGCCATCATCCGCGCCCTGAAAAAGAGCCCCCGGTGCACCGAGATCTGGTGTGCCCCCGGCAACGGCGGCATCAGCTACGATGCCCATTGCAAAGCCATTGCTGCCACCGATGTGGACGCCATGGTTGCCTTCGCCAAGGAGGAAGCCTTCGACTATGTGGTCGTGGCTCAGGATGACCCCCTAGCGCTGGGCATGGTGGATGCCCTGGCCGCGGTGGGAATTCCCGCCTTTGGCCCCGACAAGGCTGCGGCCCGCATTGAGGCCAGCAAGGTGTTCAGCAAAAACCTGATGCAGAAATACGGCATTCCCACCGCCGATTACGCGGTGTTCGATGATCCCGCCAAGGTCATCGCCTATGTGGAAGAGAAAAACAAGTACCCCGTGGTCATCAAGGCCGACGGCCTAGCCCTCGGCAAGGGTGTGCTGATCTGCCAGAATCACGACGATGTGGTGGAAGCCGTCAAGGAGATCATGCTGGACAAAAAGTTCGGCGCTTCGGGCAACCACGTGGTGGTGGAAGAATTCCTCACCGGCCCCGAAGTGAGCGTGCTCTCTTTCTGCGACGGCAAGACCGTCAAACCGATGGTGTCCAGCATGGACCACAAGCGCGCGCTGGACGGCGACCAGGGTCTGAATACCGGCGGCATGGGCACCGTGGCCCCCAATCCCTACTATACCAAGGAAGTGGCCGACCGCTGCATGCAGGAGATTTTCCTGCCTACCGTGGCGGCCATGGAAAAGGAAGGCTGCCCCTTCAAGGGTTGCCTCTACTTCGGTCTGATGCTCACGCCCGACGGCCCCAAGGTCATTGAGTACAACTGCCGTTTCGGCGACCCCGAAACCCAGGTGGTGCTCCCCCTGCTGGAGAGTGATCTGCTGACCGTGATGGAGGCCACCACCCACGGCACTCTGGCCGAAACCGAGGTCAAGTTCCGGGATGGCGCTGCCGCCTGCGTGATTCTGGCCAGCGGTGGCTATCCCCTCGCCTACGAGAAGGGCAAGGAGATTTCCGGCCTGACCGAGGGGCAGCTGCCCGATTGCGCCGACGTGACGGTCTATCATGCCGGCACCACCCTGAAGGACGGCAAACTGGTCACCAACGGCGGCCGGGTGCTGGGTGTGACGGCCACCGCCGATACCCTGCCCCAGGCCCTGGACAAGGCCTATGCCGCCAGCGAAAACATCCATTTTGAGAAACTGCACAAGCGCAGCGACATCGGTGCCCGCGCACTGGCCGCCATGCAGTAAGCAGGAGGAATTACAATGGTATATCGCATTTATGTTGAGAAAAAGCCCGGTTTTGACGGTGAGGCCCAGGGCCTGTTCCACGAACTGGTGGATCTGCTGGGCATCACCCGTCTGAAAGGTCTGCGGCTGATCAACCGTTATGACGTGGAGGGCATCGACGAGGCCCTCTTCCAGAAGGCCATCCCCACGGTTTTCAGCGAGCCGCCCGTGGATGTGACCTACACCCAGTTGCCGGAAGCTGCCACCGTTTTTGCCGTGGAGTACCTGCCCGGTCAGTTTGACCAGCGCGCCGACTCTGCCAGCCAGTGCATCCAGCTGCTGAGCCAGGGCGAGCGCCCCGACGTGCGCAGCGCCCGCGTCTATCTGCTGGACGGTGACCTGACCGAGGAGGACCTGGCCGCCATCAAAAAGTACGTCATCAACCCGGTGGAGGCCCGCGAGGCCAGCCTGGAACCGCGCGAAACCCTCAAGATGGAATTTGCCATCCCCACCGAGGTGGAAACGCTGACCGGCTTCACCGCCCTGGATGACGAAGCCCTGGAAGCCTTCCGCAATGAGAAGGGCCTAGCCATGGACCATGCGGACATCGTCTTCTGCCAGGATTACTTCAAGAGCGAGCACCGGGACCCCACCATCACCGAGATCCGGCTGATCGACACCTACTGGTCCGACCACTGCCGCCACACCACCTTCGGCACCATTCTGGACAATGTGCAGATTGACGACGAGCTGGTGCAGGCCGCCTTTGACCGCTACATGGCTCTGCGGGAAGAAACCGGCCGCGACAAGAAGAACCGCACGCTGATGGACTGCGCCACCATCGGCGCCAAGGCCCTGAAGCAGCGCGGCATCCTGAAGAACCTGGACGAGAGCGAGGAGATCAACGCCTGCACCGTCAAGATCAAGTGCGATGTGGACGGCGAGGATCAGGACTGGCTGTTCCTGTTCAAGAACGAAACCCACAACCATCCCACTGAGATTGAGCCCTTCGGCGGTGCCGCCACCTGCATCGGCGGTGCCATCCGCGATCCCCTCTCAGGCCGCAGCTATGTCTACCAGGCCATGCGCGTGACCGGTGCCGGTGATCCGCTGAAGCCTGTTTCCGAAACCATGCCCGGCAAACTGCCCCAGCGCAAACTGGTGACCACCGCTGCCGCCGGTTACTCCAGCTACGGCAACCAGATCGGTCTGGCCACAGGCCAGGTGTCCGAGCTCTATCACCCCGGCTATGTGGCCAAGCGGATGGAGATCGGCGCCGTGGTAGGTGCCACCCCTGCCAGCCATGTGCGCCGCGAAGAACCCGCCCCCGGGGATGTGGTCATCCTGCTGGGCGGCCGCACCGGCCGTGACGGCATCGGCGGTGCCACCGGTTCCTCCAAGGCCCACAAACTGACCAGCCTGGAGACCTGCGGCGCCGAGGTGCAAAAGGGCAATGCCCCCATCGAGCGCAAACTCCAGCGCCTGTTCCGCCGCGAGGATGCCTGCCGCCTGATCAAGCGCTGCAACGACTTCGGTGCCGGCGGTGTTTCCGTCGCCATCGGTGAGCTGGCCGACGGTCTGCGCATCGACCTGAACAAGGTCACCAAGAAATACGAGGGCCTGGACGGCACCGAGCTGGCCATCAGCGAAAGCCAGGAACGCATGGCGGTGGCCGTGGCTGCCGAGGATGCCGAGACCTTCATCAGCTATGCCCATGAGGAAAACCTGGAGGCCACCATCGTGGCCACCGTCACCGAAGAGAAGCGGATGCGGGAAATCTGGAACGGCAAGGCCATTGTGGACCTGTCCCGTGAGTTCCTGAACTCCAACGGTGCCGAGCGGCATGCCGATGTGCACATCCTGCCCGGCCATGTCTGGCAGCCCCAGTGGTCCGGCGCCAACTTCGAGGAGAAGATGGAGAATCTGGTTTCCGACCTGAACGTCTGCAGCCAGAAGGGCCTGGGCGAACGGTTTGACTCCACCATCGGTGCCGCCACCGTGCTGATGCCCTACGGCGGCAAATACCAGCTGACCCCCACCATGGCGATAGCGGCCAAGCTGCCGGTGGACGGCGAAACCACCACCTGCTCCGGCATGGCCTGGGGCTTCAATCCCTACCTGAGCGAGGCGGACCCCTACCGCGGCGCCTATCTGGCTGTGGTGGAAAGCGTTACCAAACTGGTCTGCGCCGGTTTCCGTCACGATGATATGTACCTGACCTTCCAGGAATACTTCGAGCATATGAACGACGATCCCACCCGTTGGGGCAAGCCGATGGCCGCCCTGCTGGGCGCCCTGGATGCCCAGATGGGCCTGGGCATCGCTTCCATCGGCGGCAAGGATTCCATGTCCGGCAGCTTTGAGGGGCTGGATGTGCCGCCCACGCTGGTCAGCTTTGCCACCGCGGTGGGCAATGTCCAGAACGTACAGAGCGCCGAGTTCAAGAAAGCCAACAGCTCGGTGGTCATGCTGCGTCCCCAGTACAAGGACGGCCTGCCCGAGATCGGCAGCCTGCTTGCCATCTACAAGATCGTGGAGCAGATGATTGACGAGGGCAAGGTTCTGGCGGCTGCCACGCCCGGTTACGGCGGTGTGGCCGAAGCCCTCTTCAAGATGTGTGTGGGCAACCATGTGGGCCTGCAGCTGAGTAACGACCTCAACCTGGAGGACCTGTTCCAGCCCGCCTACGGCGCGGTCATTCTGGAATTGCTGGATCCCGCTGCCGGTGAGTTCCTGGGCTTTACCACCGTGGATTACACCCTGGAAGCGGAGGGCAACAAGATCGACCTGGCCCACCTGCAGGAACTGTGGGAAGCCAAACTGGAGCCGGTCTTCCCCTACCGCAAGAAGGGCGATGCCGTGCAGGCACTGAACTATGAATGTCCGGCCAACGAGCGTGTGGCACCTGCCGTGCGGCTGGCCACCCCGCGGGTTGTCATTCCTGTCTTCCCCGGCACCAACTGCGAGTACGATACAGCCCGGGCTTTCCGCCGTGCCGGCGGTGACCCGCACGTGCTGGTCCTGAAGAACCTGACCCCCGGCGATGTGGCCGAAAGCTGCGAAGCCCTGGTCAAAGAACTGGACGAGGCCCAGATCCTGATGCTGCCGGGCGGCTTCTCCGGCGGCGATGAGCCGGACGGCTCCGCCAAGTTTATCGCGGCCTTCTTCCGGGCTCCCGCTGTGGCCGATGCCGTCAACCGCCTGCTGAACCAGCGGGATGGTCTGGCCCTGGGCATCTGCAACGGTTTCCAGGCGCTGATCAAGCTGGGCCTGGTCCCCTACGGCGAAATCCGCCCCATCACGGAGAACGACCCGACGCTGACCTTCAACACCATTCATCGCCATCAGAGCATGCTGGTCCGCACCCGCATCGCCAGCAACAAGAGCCCCTGGCTCAGCGAATGCGATGTGAACGATGAGCACCTGATCGCCATCAGCCACGGCGAAGGCCGTTTTGTCTGCAACGACGATCTGCTGCAGAAGCTCATCGCCAACGGCCAGGTCGCCACCCAGTATGTGGATCTGAGCTGCCAGCCCACCATGGACTTGCGCTACAACCCCAACGGTTCGGTGCTGGCCATTGAGGGCATCACCAGTCCCGACGGCCGTGTGCTGGGCAAGATGGGCCACAGCGAGCGCAGTGGCAACCAGCTGTACAAGAACGTTACCGGCGACAAGTATCAACCGCTCTTCGAGGGTGGCGTCAACTACTTCAAGCTGTAAGAAAGGATCACGCAATGGCACAACATGACCGCTATATCTCGCCGTTCAGCACCCGCTATGCTTCGGACGAGATGCAGTATATCTTCTCGGACGACAACAAGTTCCGCACCTGGCGCAAGCTGTGGATTGCCCTGGCCAAGGCCGAGCAGAAGCAGGGCCTGGCCATCACCGACGAACAGATTGCCGAACTGGAAGCCCACAAGGATGACATCAATTACGAGGACGCCATCGCCCGGGAAAAGCTGGTACGCCATGACGTGATGAGCCACGTCTATGCCTACGGCCTGCAGTGCCCCAAGGCAAAGGGCATCATTCATCTGGGTGCCACCAGCTGCTATGTGGGCGATAACACCGATGTGATCATCATGCGGGAGGCCCTGCAGCTGGTCCGCAAAAAGATCATCGGTGTGCTGGCCAATCTGGCCAAGTTTGCCGATGAATACAAGGACATGCCCTGCCTGGCCTACACCCACTGCCAGCCGGCCCAGCTGACCACCGTGGGTAAGCGCGCCACCCTGTGGATGAACGAGCTGTACATGGATCTGGAGGAGATTGATCATCAGATCAGCCAGCTGGCGCTGCGCGGCGTCAAGGGCACCACCGGCACCCAGGCCAGCTTCATGGAGCTGTTCAACGGCGATTCCGCCAAAGTCAAGGCCGTGGAAGCCGATGTGTGTGCTCAGATGGGCTTCACCAAGGTGGTGCCTGTCTGCGGCCAGACCTACAGCCGCAAGGTGGATTACAATGTGCTGTCCGCCGTGGCAGGCCTGGGCCAGAGCGCCATGAAGATGGCCACCGATATCCGTCTGCTGGCCAACTTCAAAGAGATGGAAGAGCCGTTTGAAAAGAACCAGATCGGTTCTTCCGCCATGCCCTACAAGCGCAACCCCATGCGGTGCGAGCGCATCTGCGCCCTGAGCCGCTACCTGATGGTGGATGTGCTGAATCCCGCCATGACCGCCGGCACCCAGTGGTTTGAGCGCACGCTGGACGATTCTGCCAACAAGCGCATCGCCATGGCGGAAGGCTTCCTGGCTGCCGATGCCATCCTGAACATCCTGCTGAATGTTTCGGACGGCCTGGTGGTCTACCCGAAGGTTATCCGCGCCCGTGTAATGGCGGAGCTGCCCTTCATGGCCAGCGAAAACATCATGATGAAAGCCGTCAAGAAGGGCGGCGATCGTCAGGAGCTGCATGAGCGTCTGCGTGAGCATGCGGTGGCAGCGGCTGCCGTGGTCAAGCAGGAGGGCAAGCCCAACGATATGATTGCCCGAGTGGAAGCGGATCCGGCCTTCGGCTTGAGCCGTGAGGAGATTGAAGCCGAGCTGAGCCCCGAAGCCTTTACCGGCCGCGCCCCCGAACAGGTCGCCGAATACCTGAAAGAGGTTATTGCGCCGGTCCTCGCCGCCAATGTGGAGGACATCGGTCAGAAAGTAGAGCTGAACGTCTGATCGCCTGATAGAGTGATAGAGAAAAATCCCGTGGAACTTTCGTTCCACGGGATTTTTTATTCCTCTTCGGAGTTGTCTGTGGTGGCTTCGGAAGAAGCCCCCTCCCCTTCTTCCCCCTCTGCGGGGGTCGGGGTCGGCGTGGGATCCGGTTCGTCGGGGGCAAAATAGCCCTTGATTTCGCCGTCGGTCTGCTGATAACTCACATCCAGCGTGCCTTTATCGCTGGCGGCCAGACCCTTGTCCGGGTCCAGAATGGCTACCCCTGCCAGGCGCACCTTATAGTCCATCCGGTTGCTGTTGCCCACCAGAACCTGGATGCGATCCTGGTAGGTGAAGGAGATTTTGCTCAGATCGGTGATGTCCAGGGCCGTCACACCATCCGACAGTCCTTCGGTCTCGAGACAATCCAACAGCTGTATCAACACTTCGGTGGCGTTCTGCTGGGCCGTCTCGGCCGTTTCCGGCTCCCCCTCCAACAGCGAGTTGTATGTGACAGGCGCCACAAACGCCCCCGGTGTGGGGGTGAAGTCCGGCTGCAGCGTGCAGGACAGTACCGTCAGGCCCTGGGGCTGAGAGACATCGCTGCGCAAAATCTTGAGCGAATCGCTCAGGATCACCCACCCGCCGGAATACATGCAGGTAAAACGCTCGGTGGCAGGACGTACCTTGACCACCACCGTGCCCGGCAGCTGAATGTCCACCTGGACGTTATCCAGATACGGGAACTGCGCCTGCAGCTGCATGGTCTTTTCGGTGGTGGAAAAGCCAAAGAGACTGCTGTTCTGTTCGATGCCCAGCGCTGCGATGATCTCGTCCTCGGTGTAGATGCCGGTATCGGCGGGGGTTGTCCGGTCAAAGGTTTCCACCCGGAAGGCGGTTACCTTGAACAGCAGGTTGATGGAAATCACAGCCCCCACCACCAGCACAGCCAAGACGGCCAGCACGCCCAGCGCACGGCGCCGGTTGCGCTGCCGCAGTAATTCTGCCTGGGTGACACGCCGCTGCCGGCGCGGCGCTCCCGGCGTGTAGCCGGCCTTCTGGGGATTCAGCTGCGGTTGGCTACGGCGGGCTTGTCCGGAAGGCGGACGGCGGTTCGGCATGGGATTGGGGGCCGGTCGCCGCTGCCCTGCCTGGGGACGCGATGTCTGCTTTTGCAGTCCCATCCGGCTGCCCAGGCTGCGTTTTGGGGCGGAACGCGCAAAGGAGCCGCCCCTGGACTTTTGCTGACGGCTGCGCTGGTCGCGGTCCATAGGGTGGCTCCTTTCCAAACGGCTTGCTACGGATGCAAGGCCTTTTTACTTTACAAGGTTCAACAGTTTTTCGGTAATCTGCGACAGGCTGTCGGGGTTGCCCAGTTTTTTCGCGTTGGCTCCCATCTCGGCCAGCTTGCCGGGGGGTCCCAGCAGACGCTGCACGGTGTCGATGAGTTTTTCCCCTGTGAGGTTTTTCTCCTCAATGACCACCGCGGCACCGGCCTTTTCCAGTTCCAGGGCATTGTAATACTGATGGTTTTCCGCCACGTTGGGACTGGGAATCAGGATGGAGGCACGCCCCACCACTTCCAGTTCCGCCAGCGTCAGGGCCCCGGAACGGGCAATGACCAGATCCGCCGCCGCCAGCAGCTGCGGCATGTTGTTGATATAGGGTGTTACCACCAGATTGGGGCCCGGTGCGAAGCCCTTTTGCCGTTCCAACTTGTTGAAGAGCGGCACACCGCGTTTGCCGGTGGCGTGCAGATGCAATACATTAGCTCCCTGCTGCTTTTCCCAGGCACAGAGGTCCGCCACCACCTCGTTGATGCGATCAGCGCCCAGACTGCCGCCAAAGCTGAGGATCACCGTGCGGTCCCCCGCCTTCAGCTTGCTGCGGGCCGCCTCGCGGTCGGCGGAGAGCACCTCGGGACGAACCGGATTGCCCACCACAAAAGTCTTATCGGGGGCACCCAGTTTTTCCACTGCGTCCGCACTGGCGGCCAGCACCAGGTCCACATCCTTGGCCAGCAACTTGTTGGTGACCCCCGGGAAAGCGTTCTGCTCATGGATGGCCGTCTTGATGCCCCGTTTGGCTGCGGCGCGGACCACGGGCCCGCTCACATAACCGCCACAACCGATCACCAGATCAGGCTGCACTTCGTTGAGAATTTTCTGGGTGCGGGGCCCGGACAGGGCCAGATGCCAAACAGCCACCACATTGCGCACAATGTTTTCGGGGTTCAGATGGCGCTGGAAGCCGTTGATTTCGATATGATGGAAGGGATACCCCGCCTTTGTCACCAGGCCGTATTCCATCCCCTCACGACGGCCGGCAAAGTGAATTTCTGCCGTGGGTTCCGCCTTTTTCAGCGCCCCGGCAATGGCCAGGGCAGGGTTGATGTGGCCGGCCGTACCGCCGGCAGCAATCAGAACACGCATACACGTTCCCCATTTCTATGGTATGTATCAGGTGCGCCGCCGGCGGTACACCGGCCGCTGGGGTACGCGCCCCAGTTTGCGGTCCATCTCGGCCTGGCTGTGTTTCTGCCGTGCCGCTAACCGGGCATTGCCGGCGCGGGAAATGCTGAGCATGACGCCCATTTCTCCCAACAGAAGCAGCAGGCTGGTGCCGCCGGAGGAGAAAAACGGCAGGCTGATGCCGGTGTTTGGCAGCAGCGCCGTGGCCACCCCGATGTGGCAGAACACCTGCCAGGCCACCTGGGCGGTGATGCCGATTCCCAACAGGGTGCCGAAGAAATCCGGCGCGTTGAGCGCGATAAAAATGCCCTGTACAATGATGGCTGCAAACAGCAGGATCAGGGCCAACGCCCCGATAAAGCCCAATTCCTCACACACAACTGAGAAGATAAAGTCGTTTTCGGCATAGGGCAGCCACTGGTGTTTCTGGACACTGTTGCCGATGCCCACACCGAACAACCCGCCTGTGCAGATGGCATAGACGCTCTGGCGGGTCTGCCACAGCATGTTGGCCGTATCGGTGGGAGTCAGGCCCCACACACCGCCCAAGCGGTCGGCCGCGTAGCTTTCACTGTTGGCCAGGTGATTCAGGAAGGCCATTCCGCCCGCCAGGCCCACACCCATGGCGCCAAACAGCCATGCGCCGCCGCCGCCCGCGCAAAAGATCATTGTGCCGAAGATGGCACACATCAGCAACATGGCGGAGTTGTGGGGTTCCAACTTGAGCAGGATCAGCACGGGAATCAACGGCAGCGCCGGCAGCACAATGCCGTAGATGGGATTTTTGATTTTGTCCTTGCGTTTGTCCAGGGCGTCAGCCGTACCCAGGATGATGGCAAATTTCGCCATTTCGGAAGGCTGCAGCGACATGCCCCCCGGGAAATACACCCAGCGGTAACAGCCGTTGCTGTCGCTGGGCATGAACAGGGCCACCACCAGCAGCACCAGGGTGACAAAGTAGAAAGTTTCGTTGAGATAGCGCAGTGCCCGGTAGTTGATGCGAGAGAGAAACAGCATGGCGGCAAATCCCACCACGGCTACGATGGCCTGGGGCTTGATGAAGTGGTAGATATCGCCATACTTGGTGTAGCCACTGGAGTAGCTGGCCGAGAACAACATGATCAGGCCATAGGCCAGGGTGACGGCCAGAGTACCCACAAATCCCCAGGAAACGGGGCCGCGCTCCGCCTTGGGCAGGCGGATGACCCGGATCATCCGGATGATATTGCCGACGGAACGGTCAAAAAGCAGGGCCAACAGACTGAGATAGGTATTTTGCAAGGCAGGGCCCTCCTTTCGGGGCACAGTCAGACAAGGCAGATATACAGAATGCCCAGCGCCACACCGATGGCGGCAATAAGGGCAAAGAACCCGTCGATCTTGACCTCGCGCCAGCCGCGCATCTCAAAGGCATGGTGGATGGGCGTCATCTTGAAGATACGCTTGCCATGGGTTGCTTTGAAATATACGCGCTGGATGACCACCGTGAGTGCATCCCAGATGTACACCAGGCCAAAGAAGAGAACGAGTTCGGGGCGATCCATAATGAAGGCCAGCGCCGTCACCAGTCCGCCGAAAAACATACTGCCGGTATCCCCCATAAAGACCTTGGCCGGATAGAAATTCCAGACCAGGAATCCGGCGCAGGCGCCGGCGGTGGCCGCCGCAATCAGCGAAACATGCACAAAGCCCAGCAGGCTGCCGGCCAACAGATAGCCCAGCATCGACACGAAGGTGACGCCGGTGCACAGGCCATCCAGGCCATCGGTCAGATTGACCGCGTTGACCAGGAAGATGATACCGAAAAAGGCAATGGGATAAAAGAAGATGCCGAAGTCCACCGCGCCGGCCACCGGAAGCATCACTTCGGTGGAAAGCAGGCCCAGGGACTGCAAACCGATCATAAAGCCCACCGTGACGGCCACCTGCAAAACAATCTTTTGCATGGCGGTCAAGCCCAGATTCCGGTGCTTGATGACCTTGATGAAGTCATCCAGAAAGCCGATCAGGCCGGAACCGAACGCCAGAAACAGTACCAGCATACCGGCAGCCATCTGCTGCTGGCCCAGCACCTCGGGAATCTGGCCGCGGAAGATGCCCCAGACCAGCCCCAATGTGAGCAGAATGCCGAAGATGAACCCCAGCCCGCCCATGGTGGGGGTACCATTCTTTTTGTTATGCCAGGTGGGGCCTTCCTCCCGGATGGTCTGCCCAAAATGCAGCCGGTGCAAGGCAGGGATCAGCAACCAGCAGGTCACGGCGGTGATCACAAAGCCCCCCAGGGCAGCCGCCGCCAACAGATAGGAGACAGTTTGCTCCATGCAGTCATTCCTCCAAAACACTCATCTTTTCGGCGTGGCTGCGCGGGAAACGCTCACGCCTGCGGCAATCCTGCATAGTAATCCTGCAGCAGCTCCTCCAGCTTCATCGCATGGCTGGCCTTGGCCAGAAGTGCATCGCCGGGCTGTACAAATTGCCGTAAACATTGTAGCACCTCTTCGGGCTTTTGGCAATGCACAGTTGTTACCCCCTGCGCCTTGGCCGCCTGGGCGGTGGCTGCACTGTGGGGGCCGTAGGCAATCAGTACCGCAACCCCCGCTTCGGCCGCCCAGACGCCGGTCTGGCGATGTCCATCCTCACTGGCATCCCCCAGTTCCAGCATATCCCCCAGCAGCGCGATCTTGCGGGGGTTGGGCAGCGCTTTCAGCACCGAAAGCGCCGCCTTCATGCTGTCCGGGCTGGCATTGTAGCAATCTTCGATGACGGTTACGCCGCCCTTTTCCACAATATGCTGGCGCATGCCGGTGGTCTGGTAATTGGCCAGCGCCGCCGCGCAGGCCGCGGGGTCCAGCCCCAGACGGGTGGCCGCCGCATACGCGGAGAGTGCGTCGTACACCGTGTGCAGCCCTGCGGTGGGGATGGAAACAGAAAAGCTGCCGTACTCACGGTCCTCCAGGGTAAAGGTGGTTCCCCCTGCCCCGGTCTGCACATCCCGTGCCCGCACATCGGCATCCCGGTCAATGCCAAACCAGACCGGATGCAGCCGGGACGGAATCTGGGCTGTGGGCAGCAGGTCATTGTCCGCATTGAGTACCAGCGGCGCGCCGTCGGGCAGGCCCGCACAGATTTCCATCTTTGCTTTCAGTATATTCTCGCGGGTGCCCAGATTTTCCAGGTGAGAGACGCCGATCATGGTAATGATTCCCGCGGACGGCCGCACACAGCGGGTCAGCCGCTCAATTTCGCCGGCGTGGTCCATCCCCATCTCCACCACGGCATACTGGGTGGCGTCCTCCAGGCGGAAGAGGGTGTTGGGTACGCCGATGTCGTTGTTCTGGTTGCCCTCGGTCTTGAGGGTATTGCCAAACGCAGACAGCACCGCATAGCAGAATTCCTTGGTGGTGGTCTTGCCCACACTGCCCGTCACTCCGATGATCCGTGGGGTGAACAGCATGCGGTAGTTAGAGGCCATACGCACCATGGCCAGGGCACTGTCCGGCACCACCACGGTACGTTCCGCCGGAACGCCCTCCACCGGATGGTTGGCAATGATATAGGCGGCGCCATCCCGGTAGGCACCGGCGGCAAAGGTATGGCCATCCACACGCTCACCGGGGAAACAGACAAAGACACAGCCCGGCTCCACCTTGCGGCTGTCGGTCACCACCGCATGGATGGGAATCGGTTCGGCCAGGGTCAGCCCGGCAAGCAGTTGGTTGGCAGGGATTGGTTGCATAGAGAAATGCCTCCTTCGGGTTGGGAAAAATTCATGAGAGAGCGGCACGCTCACGGAGATGTCTGGTCGCCGCCCTGGGTGTCCTGCGCCTCCTGGGAGGCATCGGACGAAGAAGATTCCGACGCTGTGGAGTCGGCGGTGGAATCCGCCGTATCCCCCATGGTCAGGGTAATGATGGTGCCGTACGCTGTGCTGGCGTTGGCCGCCACGCTCTGGGAAACCACCTTGCCGCCGCTGTCTCCGCTGAACTCCACGTTCAGGTTGGCAGCCCGGAGCATCTGTTCGGCAAAGGAGCCGCTCTTGCCCACCACATCGGGCACGGTGGTCATGGAATCCTGATCCGTCTGGGTGTACAGATAGATGGTGGAGCCCGCCGGCACCTTGCTGCCACCGTAGGGATACTGGTACACAATGGTACCGCTGTCCCCGATGAGTTTGTGTTTGAGGCCCAGCTGGTTCAGCGTGACCTGGGCATTCGTCCAGGTATAGTTCAGGCAGGTCTGGACGGTGACGGTTCCGGTGGGGTTGTAGTTGGGATCCTGCTCAATCCCCAGATAGGGCGCCACCTCGCTGATGATGTTGCCCATCACGGGCGCCACCACCTCGCTGGCGAAATCGCGGCTCACCCGCGGGTCGTCCAGCACCACGAAGATCTCGATCTCGGGGTCGTCCACGGGCAGCACGGCGGCAAAGCTCATGGCCTTGTAGTAGTCGCCGTCAAAACGCCAATCACGGTCGGTGCGTTCTGTCGTGCCGGACTTGCCGCCGATGCGGTAGCCCGCCACATAGGCGTTCTTGTTGGAATGGTAGTCGTTCTCGGTGGGGATGTTGGGGTCCACGCTGGTCTCCATCATGGACAGCAGCTGTTCGCTGACTTCCTCCGAGATGACCTGGCGGCGGATGGTGGGCTCGGTCTTTTGCACCACGTTGCCGTCGGCGTCGGTGATGGAATCCACCACATAGGGGGTGACCAGGTAGCCGCCGTTGGCGATGGCCGCCACCGCGGTAGCCATCTGCATCGGCGTGATGGACTCGTTCTGGCCGAAGGCCGCCGTATAGAGGTTGGTATCCACTTCGGCCATCTCCTCGGCATCGTAGACGCTGGACCAGCGGGTCTCGTTGGGCAGGTCGATGCCGGTGGGCTGGGTGAAGCCGAAGGCCTCGATATAGTCGTAAAAGACCGTGGGCTGCAGGGTCTGCGCCGCCTGGATGAACCAGAGGTTGCAGCTGTGGTTCAGCGCGCCGGCCATATCCAGCAGGCCGTGGGCGGCGTTGTTGGCGCAGTGGTAGGTGTGCTCCCAGAGCTGTGAACCCTCGTTGACGGTGAATTCACCGTTGCAGTAGAAAGTCTGTTCCGCCGTCATGATGCCGGAGTCAAGCCCCGCCGACGCGGTGATGAGTTTGAACACCGAACCGGGCATATACAGTTCGGTGATGTTCTTATTCTTCCACTGGGCCTCGCGCATCATACCCTGCAGCTGGGTATATTCGCTGCTGACGGTGTTGCCTTCCTCGTCGGTGGTGGTTTCCCGGCTGATCTTGGCGTCCGCGATGATATCGGCCACCTCGTCCTCGCCCAGGCGGCTCTGCAGCCAGTCGATGTCGTTTTCGTCCAGTTCTTCCTTGTCCAGGATCGTCTGCATCTTCTCGTCGTAGATGGTGTAGGGATCGTTGGGGTCGAACTGCTCCAGGGACGCCATGGCCAGAATGGCACCGGTTTTGACGTTCATGACAATGGCGCTGCCACGGCCATGCACGCTGAAGGTGTTCATCGCTTCGGTCAGGTACTCCTCCACGATGGCCTGCACATTCTCGTCGATGGTCAGGTTAAGGTTATTGCCGTCAATGGCCGGATAGACATCCGCCTCGGCGTTGGCCAGGACTTCACCGTTGACGTTGGTTTCGGCAATGCTGCGCCCCGCGGTGCCGGAAAGAGTATCATCGTAGGATTTTTCCAATCCGTACGCGCCGGAACCATCGGCGTTGCAGAATCCCAGCACCGAGGAGAGGAAAGCCCCATAGGGATAGCTGCGGGTGGACGCCTGCTCGGTGGAAAGAACCACAATGCGGTAGCCCTGCTCCTCCCCTGCCGGCGGATCGGTGCGATAGTTCATGGAATACTCGATGATGGCATCCGCCACCGGTTTTTCCACGCCCTTGGCCACCACGCGGTACTCATAGTACTCGCCGTTGGCGTTGGTGGCCGTAAGGATATTGAAGATGCTTTCGGCGGTGGTCCCGTCCCCCAGCAGGTTGGCGATTTCCTCCGCCGCGGTCTGCAGCTGGGCGGTGGTGGCGCCGTTGGTCTGGGACTGCTTGGGATTGGCGATGATGTTCCACACCGTGTTGCTCTTGGCCAACAGCTTCCCGTTGGCACTGTAGATGGAACCGCGGGTGGCGGGCAGCTCGGTATCCTGCATCTGCTGGGTGACTGCCTCGGTGCGGTAGAGCTCCGCATCGCGCAGCTGCAAGGCATACAGCTGATAAATCAGAATGCCGAAGAAAAAGATCAAAAAGATGGCAATGGCCAGCAGCGTACGACGCAGCACACTGCTGCGGAAGTGCGGATTGGGATTGTGGACAGAATTGGACATGGCGGCTCCCTTTGGAGTGAAAATTCCCTGATTGAGGCGGCGAGCCTTTTTACGCGCGGCGTGCTGCCGTTGGTAAAAAGGCTCGTTGCCACATCAATACTTCTGTTACGGGTTCAGGCTGCCCAGCAGGTTGAGCGCTGCGGTGCGCACATCGGACAGCAGCAGCTCGGCGCTGCTGGTGGTCTTCTGGATGACGCTCTGATCCTCCAATTGCACATAGGTGATCTGACTGGGATCCACCTGGACAAGCCCCAGCTGGCCTTCCGCCACCTGCTGCAGGCTGGTGCGGCTGGTAATGTTGCTCATCTGGGTAGCCAGGTAATCGTATTCACTTTGCGCAGCGGTCAGCTGGGTTTTGGCCTCGTTGATCTCGCCGTTGAGCTCGGTGATCTTGGCCTGGCTGTAGACCACACTGACAATCAGCCCCAGCAGCAGAGCAACGGCCAGCACGTTCAGGGTGGAAGCCGCCAACTGGCGCGCCCGGTTCAGCCCGTGCCGGCCGCCGCGCACCACCTGCACTTTCGGTTGGGTGCGCTCCATGCGGGGGGCCGTCTGACCGGTATGCAATAAAACAGTTGTCATGATTATACTTTCTCCAACACTCTCAGTTTGGCAGACCGCGCACGGCGGTTTTGCTGCAGTTCTTCCTCATTGGCTTCGATGGGTTTCCGGGTGATGAGCCTGGCCTTGGGAACACCGCCGCAGGTGCAGACGGGCTGCTCCGGCGGGCAGGTACAGCGCTGGGCCCAGCGGCGGAATTTGTTCTTGACCAGGCGGTCTTCCAGGCTGTGGAAGGTGATGACGCAAAGCCGTCCCCCCGGTGCCAGGCACCCGAAAATGGCGTCCAGTCCCTCATTGAGGACGTCCAGTTCCGAATTGACCGCAATGCGGATGGCCTGGAAGGTGCGGCGTGCGGGATTTTTTGCCTTGCGGCGCTCGGCCGGCGGCACCGCCGATGCCACCAGATCCGCCAGCTGCAACGTGGTGGTGATGGGCTGCTGTGCCCGGGCCGTCACGATTTTGCCGGCGATCTGCCAGGCATAGGGTTCCTCGCCGTAATCCCGCAGGATGCGGGTGAGTTCTTCCCGGTCCAGGGTATTGACCAGGTCCGCGGCGGTGGGACCCTGCTGGCTCATGCGCATATCCAACGGCGCATCGGCGTGGTAGGAGAAGCCGCGCGATGCATCATCCAGTTGGTGGCTGGAAACACCCAGGTCCAGCAGGGCCCCGTTGACCGCCGGGATAGAAAGATCCGCGAGCACCCGCGCGGCATCGCGGAAGTTCGCCTGAACCACCTGAGCGGGCAGGCCCTTGAGCCTTTCGGTGGCGGCTGCCACCGCATCCGGGTCCTGGTCCAATGCGATCAGACGCCCTGTGGTCAGACGTTTGGCGATCTGCATACTGTGCCCTGCCCCTCCGGCGGTACCGTCCAGGTAGATGCCCGTCGGGTCAATGGCCAGCCCGTCCAGGCAGGGCTGCAGCAGCACGGGTATGTGAGAGAATTCCATAGTGTTCCTTACCTATCGTATCAAGCGTTAAAAATCCAGTTCTTCCATGGCCGCGGTGAAATCTTCATCGCTGGTGGCCTGGTCGCCGTTCCAGGCGGCGGTATTCCAGATTTCGGCAAAGCTGCGGTTGCCGATGATGGTCACATCATGGTCCAGCCCTGCATACTCCCGCAGTTTGGCGGGCAGTTGAATGCGGCCCTGTTTGTCCGGTGTCACTTCCACCGCCGAAGCATACAGCATCCGGCTGACCTTGCGGCCCTTGACCAGGCCCTTTTCCTCGATCTTGGCGGCGACCTTTTCAAACTCCTCGGTGGGGAAAGCAGCCAGGCAGTGATCCAGCCAGCGCGTGACGATGAACGTCTCCCCCATGGCGTCCCGGAAGCGGGCGGGGAAATTCAGCCGGCCTTTGGCGTCGATGGCATAATCATACTGACCCACCAGCATGCTGTTCCCCTCCTTCCCCGGTTACTCGACAGTTTGCACAAACTTTCCGCAGATTTTTTTACGTTGCCTCGTGGAGTCGGTGGAAAACCCAGTGGAAAGCGTGGAAAACTCCCCACTTTCCACCACTGTTAGGGTGGAATTAACCACTTTTCCCCACTACGGTAAATTAAGTCTACCATCTCAGCAGGCAAAAAGCAAGCCCGCAGCGGTAAAAAGTTCGCTGCGAGCAGAATTTTCACAGATGTACAGTCACCCCCGGCAAGACACAAAAAAGGCACCCGCAACACCCCTTTGAAGGGGATTGCGGATGCCTTGGGTGGGTAATTTTGGGAAACCCGGCCGCTCACTTTTTCTGGCGGCGGCTGGCCACATTGCGCAGATTCATACGAGTATTTTTGATATCGCTGACACTGCGCGCCAGCACTTCCTCGGAGTTTTTCAGGATGCCCTCACAATAGACCGTGGCGTTGCGGCTGAGCTCTTTCGCCTGGGTCTGGGCTGCGGTGAGGATTTCCACCGCGCGCTGCTGGCTGCGCTTGACGATTTCCTGCTCGCCAACCAGCACACGGGCCCGTTCCTCAGCCTGTTGGATAATGTTTTCCGACTCCACATGGGCGTTTTTGAGAATCTGTTCCCGGTCATTGACGATCTTTTTGCTCTCCCGCACTTCATCCGGCAGGTTATTGCGCACCTCATCGATGATATCCCGCATACGGTCCACATCCACCACGCGCTTGGCCGCCGCAAACGGAACGGCGGTACCGGCCTCCAGGGTTTCTTCCATCAGATCCAGCAATTCCTCTACGTTCATACCTGTCCCTCTCTCTCATACCGGCTGACCATAATCCTGCCGTAAAAATATTGCTTCGTACGGACAAGCGTGCCCACTTGCTCCGGCAATTCGGCTTCCCGCTCACTCTCGGCCAGGATAACCCCGCCGGGCGCCAGCTTGTCCTGCAAAGCGGGCAGCACCTGCAGCAAAAGACCGCTGCGGAAGGGCGGATCCAGCAGCACCAGATCAAAGGGGCCGCGGATGTTGGCCAGGAAGCGAAGTGCTTCCCCGTGGCGGATATCACTGAGCCGGTCCACCCGGGCCGCTTTGCAGTTGGCCGTAACCACTGCCAGGGCTTCGGGCGACTGATCCACAAAAATGCAGCTTTTGGCGCCGCGGGACAGCGCTTCGATGCCCAGCTGACCGCTGCCGGCAAACAGGTCCAGCACCCGTGCTCCCGGCACCAGGAACTGGACGCTGGAGAACATGGCCTCCTTGACCCGGTTGATGGTGGGGCGTGTGATCTCTTCCCCGGGAAGAGCCTGCAGATTTTTACCGCGTGCGGTTCCGGCAATGACGCGCATGGTCCGTACGTCTCCTCTCTATCGTATCATTTTAATTATGGGGCTTGTCACACCGCTTGTCAAGGGGTGGCATCTGTAAAAAATCTATGGCAAAAGGCACAGCAAAAGGCGGACCCGCGCCCTGGTAACCCGGGCCGCCGGACAAAATAAGGGCAGGGTAGGTGGTGGGGGTGGCCGGGTCACGGGGGGGGGTGCGCCCCCCCGGGCCCGAAGTGCGGTTCCCGCCCGCTTCAAAGCAGTTCGTCCGAAACAACGCGCAGCATCTCCTCCAGCTTCTGCAATTCCTCGGCAGAGAAACGCTGCTTGGCACGATCCACAACCTCCTGAAGGTAGGCGTAGCTGATGCTGTAGTAATCCACATACTTACGGGTGGGATAAAGGTGGTACTCGCGCTTGTCGGTGGTGGACTGGACTTTTTTGACGTAGCCTTTTTTGACCAGATTATTGATCTTATAGGCCGCATTGGGCGTGGACAGATGCATCATGTTGGAAAATTCCGCAATGGTGGGATGCCCCAGTGCCATAATGACTTCCATGCAGAAGGATTCCACTGTGGTCAGCGTGGCCTCCCGGTTTTCGAACCGGCTGAAGACCTGCTGATAAAAATGCAGTTTGAACTTTGTGTACACCTGACTGAACGCCTGATCCAACATGGCAAAAACCTCCTGCAGGTCCTGCGTGCGGGCGGGCGGCATCGCCGGACGACGCAGCCGCACCCGCAGACCTTTTCCGTTGTTACGGATCAGTATACCATGTTTTGGCGCATTTGACCAGTCCTGTTTGGAGCCGGAAATCACTGGGCAGACTCCCGGTCCACAATGGCAAAGGTCAATTCGGCATTGACCGCCCGCACACCGTCCACCCAGGCGGTAGCCTTTCCGATGCCCACGGGGCCATGGCGCTCGACCAGTTCACATTCCAGCGTCAGCACATCCCCCGGCACTACCTGCCGGCGGAACCGGGCATTCTTGACGCCGCCGAACAGCGCCAGCTTGCCCCGGGCACCCTCCTCACTGAGGGCTGCCACGGCGCCGCACTGGGCCAGTGCTTCCAGAATCAGAACCCCCGGCATGACAGGCTGACCGGGGAAATGCCCCTGGAAAAAAGGCTCGTTCATGGTGACGCATTTGATGCCCCGCGCCCACTGACCGGGCGTGTAATCGGTGATTTTATCCACCAGGGCAAAGGGATAACGGTGCGGCAGAATCTGCGCAATTTGCACGGCATTCAGCGCACGCGGCGGATCATTGGCAACAATGGCCATGGCTTACCCCTCCCAACGCTTAAAGATGACACAGGCATTGTGCCCGCCGAATCCCAGACTGTCGCTGAGGGCGTACTCCACCTGTTCTTCCACACCCTGGTTGGGCAGGTAGTCAAGGTCACATTCCGGGTCGGGCACCTGCAGGCCGATGGTGGCAGGCAGATACCCGTCGTGCAGGGCCAGGGCCGTGAAGACGCCCTCCACACCGCCGGCGGCGCCCAGCAGATGGCCGGTCATCGACTTGGTGCTGGAGATGCGCAGCCGGTAGGCATGGTCGCCGAAGACCGTCTTGATGGCCGCCGTCTCGCAGGAATCGTTCAGATGGGTGCTGGTACCGTGGGCGTTGATATAGCCGATCTGCTCGGGTGCCAGGTCGGCGTCCCGCAGGGCCAGCCGCATGCACTCGGCACCGCCGGCACCGCCCGGCGCCGGGGCCGTGAAGTGGTAGGCGTCACAGTTGGCACCGTAGCCCACCACCTCGGCGTAGATCTTGGCGCCGCGGGCCTGGGCATGGCCCAGCTCTTCCAGCACAAGAATGCCGGCCCCTTCGCCGATGACGAAACCGCCGCGCTCGGCGTCAAAGGGAATGGACGCCCGGGTCGGGTCCTCGGTGGTGTTGAGGGCCTTCATGCTGGTGAAGCCGCCCACGCCCAGCGGGCTGATGCAGCTCTCAGCACCGCCGCAGAGGGCCAAGTCCTCATACCCGTCCCGGATACGGTGGAAAGCATCACCGATGGCGTTGGTGCCGCCGGCACAGGCCGTCACCGGGCTGGTGCACATGCCCTTGAGGCCAAAACGGATGGCCACCTGGCCGGCCGCCATATTGGCAATGGACATGGGCACAAAGAAGGGGCTGACCCGGTCAAAGCCCTTGGCCTCGCCTTTGGCATGCTCCTCCTCGATGGTGGGCAGGCCACCGATGCCGCTGGAAATGACGGTGGCAAACCGGGTGGTGTCGGTGTGTTCCAGGTCCAGGCCGGAGTCCTCCACGGCTTCGGCAGCTGCCGCCACCGCGAACTGGGTGAAACGGGCCATCTTGCGGGCCTCCCGCTTATCCACACGGACGGTGGGGTCAAAGTCCTTGACTTCCGCCGCCAGCTTCACCTTGCTGTTGGTGGTATCGTAATGGGTGATGGGCCCGATGCCGCATTCTCCGCGGCGCACGGCAGCCCAGCTGTCGGCCACCGTATTGCCGGTGGGGTTGACCGTGCCAAGGCCGGTAATAACGACTCTGCGTTTTTCCATAGGAAACCTCGCTATCTACTCCTGATCTATAAACTTTTGGCTCAAACCAAACCGGGTGCTGCCGCCGCACGCCGTTGCCGGCGCCGCAACGCGGCGGCCTCTCCCCTGCTGTCACATACCCATGCCGCCGTCCACACACAGCACCTGGCCGGTGATGTAGGCGGCTTCCTCACTGGCCAGGAAGGCCACCGCATGGGCCACTTCCGCCGGCGCACCGATGCGGCCGGCCGGCACCGCAGCCAATGCCGCCGTTTTGGCGGCTTCCGGCATGGCGGCCGTCATATCGGTCTCGATGAAACCGGGTGCCACCGCATTGACCGTGACCCCCCGGGCGGCAAATTCCTTGGCCAGGCTCTTGGTCAGACCGATGAGTCCCGCCTTGCTGGCCGCATAGTTACTCTGCCCGGCGTTGCCGTGCAGGCCCACCACGCTGCTCAGGTTGATGATGCGCCCGTACCGCTGGCGCATCATCAGCTTGCAGGCCGCCTTGCTGCAGAAAAAGGCTCCCTTGAGGTTGGTGTCGATGACCTTGTCGAAGTCCGCTTCCTGCATGCGCAGGATCAGCTTGTCGGCATTGACGCCGGCGTTGTTGACCAGCACATCCAGCCGGCCGAAGGTCTTGGCCGCCGTGTCCACCAGAGTCTGGCATTCGGCGGGGTTGGTGACATCCGCCTGCAGCGCCACGGCCTGCACGCCAAAAGCCTTGCATTCCTCGGCAGTCTGCTCGGCCGCAGCGGAACTGGCGGCGTAATTGATGCAGACATCAAACCCCGCCTTGGCCAATTCCAGACAGATGGCACGCCCGATCCCCCGGCCGCCGCCGGTTACCAGAGCCGCCGGACGGGAATTCTGCTGTTCACTCATGCCTGGGCCTCCTTCAGAGTGGCCACGACTTTTTCAAAGTCAGCGGCGGTCTCCACGTTCAGGCAGGTGATGGCGCTGCCCACCGTCTTTTTCACGAAACCGCTGATGGTGTGGCCGGGGCCGATTTCCACCACGGTATCCACCCCCAGCTCTGCCAGACGGCGGATGGTGTCTTCCAGGTACACACTGCTTTGCACCTGGCGTACCAGCAAGTCGGCGATGGAATCCGCCGGGGCTTTCTCATGGCCCAGGCAGTTGAAAAGCACCGGCATCTGCATGGTGTCAAAGTGCACGTTTTGGAACCGCTCCGCCAGGGCCACGCCCGCCGGATGCATGAGCACCGTGTGGAAGGGTCCGCTGACCTTCAGGGGCAGGCACCGCTTGGCACCGGCCTCCTTGGCCAGTTCCGCCGCGCGATCCACCGCCGCCTTCAGGCCGCCGATGACCAGCTGCCCAGGGCAGTTGTAATTGCAGATCTGCACCACGCCCAGGGCGGAGGCCTGATCGCAGCAGGCCTGCAGCTTGTCGCGGTCCAGAGCCAGCACGGCGGTCATGCCGCAGTCCAGGCCTTCGGAAGCCTTGGCCATGGCCTGGCCGCGGAAGGCGACCAGTTCCACCGCGGACTTGGCATCCAGCACCCCGGCACATTCCAGAGCGGAATATTCCCCCAGGGAGAGCCCTGCCGCATACTCGGGCCGGATGCCCGCATCGGCCAGCATGGCGGTAACGCCGGCGGCAAAGGCCACCATGCAGGGCTGGGTATAGCGAGTCAGGTTGATGACCCCTTCCGGGTCCTCAAAGCAGGTGGTTTTCAGGTCAAAGTCCAGCACGGTGGCGGCCTCGTCGAACACTTTGCGGAAGACCGCCGACGCCTCATAGAGATCGGCGCCCATCCCGGCGTGCTGGCTGCCCTGGCCGGCATACAAAAACGCGAGTTTCATCCTGTTTTCTCCTTCTTATACGTTCATCTGACCCATCTCATGCAGCCGGGTACGGCAGCCGTCCATGAGTTCGTCCAGAATCTCCGCCACCGGGCGTACGCCTTTGAGCATACCGGCCACCTGACCGGCCATGAGGCTGCCCGTTTCGGTATCACCGTCAAACACCGCACGGCGCAGACTGCCCAGGGTGTATTTTTCCAGTTCCATCTTGTCGGCGCCCGCCTTTTCCTGGCGGACATATTCCCGGCTCATCCGGTTTTTCAGAACCCGGACCGGCGTACCGCCAATACGGCCGGTGACGATGGTGTCACTGTCCTTGGCCTTGAGCAGCGCGGCCTTGTAGTTGGGATGGATGGGACATTCCTCCGACACCAGCAGACAGGTGCCGATCTGCGCACCGCAGGCGCCCAGGGCAAAGGCTGCCGCCAGCTGACGGCCGTCGGCAATGCCGCCCGCCGCAACCACCGGTACGTCCACCGCATCCACCACCTGGGGTACCAGGGCCATGGTGGCCATCTCGCCCACATGGCCGCCGCTCTCGGTACCTTCGGCGATCAGGACGTCGGCACCGCACTTGACCAGATGTTTGGCCAATACCGAGGCCGCCACCACCGGCATCACCGTGATGCCGGCTGTCTTCCAGCTTTCCATGTACTTGCCGGGATTGCCGGCGCCGGTGGTCACAAAGCGCACGCCTTCCTCCACAACGATCTTGGCAAACTCGTCAGCCTGGGGATGCATGAGCATGATGTTGACACCGAAGGGCTTATCGGTGAGTTGTTTGGCACGGCGGATGTTGTCCCGCAGAGAATCAGCGTTCATACCGCCGGAACCGATCAGGCCCAAGGCACCGGCATTGGAGCAGGCGGCGGCAAATTCGCCGGTGGCAATGTTCGCCATGCCGCCCTGGATGATGGGATACCGGGTTCCCAGAATCTCGTTCAGCAGTTTCATACAGCGCTTCCTTTCACGGTGATCAACATACCGCCCCAGGTCAGGCCGCCGCCAAAGCCGATGCATGCAAGGCGCATGCCGGGCTGCAGGCGGCCGGTCTCGGCCAGTTCGTTCAGCGCTACCGGAATGCTGGCGGCGCTGGTGTTGCCATGGCGGTCCATATTTTTATAGAATTTGGCGGGGTCGGCCTCCAGCTTTTTCACACAGTGGTCAATGATGCGGCTGTTGGCCTGGTGGCAAACCACCCAGTCCACCTCGTCCAGCGTGTGGTGGGTGGCGTCCAGCACCGCATGCAGGGTACGGGGCAGGGCGTCCACCGCAAAGCGGAACACCGCGCGGCCATCCATCCGGATGGGGCCGCAGGGCGGCGTCTCGATGGCCAGATCTCCCCGCGCGCCCAGGTCCACGGCGAATTCCGCACCTTCCACCGCCTCAAAGAGGACGGCACCGGCGCCATCGCCAAAAAGCACACAGGTGTTGCGGTCGGTCATATCCATCAGCCGCGAAAGCTGTTCGCACCCGATCACCAACGCATACCGGCGGTCATCCTGGGGCCGGGTGGCCAGCAGCCCGCGGGCTACTGCCGCGCCGTAGATAAAACCGGAACAGGCGGCATTCACATCCAGCACCGGAATGTCCTGGGCAAGCCCCAGTTCCTTCTGGACCAGACAGGCCGTGCTGGGGGTGGCGTAGGCACCGGAAAGGGTGGCGCAGACACAACAACCGATCTGTTCCGGCTGCAGGCCGCTGCGTTCCAGCGCCTGGCGGGCGGCCGAAACGGCCAGAGTGGCCGCGGTCTCCCCTTCCGCGCAGAAATGCCGCTGCCGGATGCCGGTGCGGGTGGTGATCCATTCATCGCTGGTATCCACCAGCTGGCTCAAATCCTCGTTGGTTACCACACGGCCGGGCAGCGCCCCGCCGGTGGCAATCAGCTGCAAACCTTCCATAAGTTCCCTCTACTGTTCTGTATCACAGGCCGATCTGGCGGTACTTTTTGTACCGCTGTTCGGCCAGTGCCTTGCCGTTCATCTTGCACAGCTGGGTCAGGTGGCGTTCCAGGGCCGCATCCAGCGCCGCAAACAGCGCCTTGTGGTCCCGCTGGGCACCGCCCAGCGGTTCGGGAATCACTTCCTCCACCACACCGTCTTCCAGCAGATCCCGGGCGGTCAGTTTCATGATGTCACAGGCTTCCCCGCTGCGGGTGGAATCCTTCCACAGAATGCTGGCAAAGCCTTCGGGGCTGAGCACCGAGTAGACAGCGTTTTCCAGCATAAGGATGCGGTTAGCCACGCCGATGCCCAGCGCACCGCCGCTGCTGCCCTCCCCCGTGACCACCGAAATGATGGGCACGGTCAGGCCGCTCATCTCGGCCAGGTTGCGGGCAATTGCTTCGCCCTGACCCCGCTCTTCCGCCTCCTTGCCCGGGTAGGCACCCGGCGTGTCAATGAAGGTGATGATGGGGCGGCCGAACTTTTCGGCCTGCTCCATCAGACGCAGCGCCTTGCGGTAGCCATCCGGTTCCGGCATACCGAACCGGAAGTGCATGTTTTCCTCCAACGTAGACCCTTTGCGGTGGCCCAGCACAGTGACCGGCATACCCTTATAGCGGGCAATGCCGCCCAGGATGCTCTGGTCGTCACTGCACTGACGGTCCCCCCGCTGCTCGAAGAAATCCGTGAACAGCTCATGGATGTACTCATCCACCCGGGGCCGCCCCTGGTGCCGGGCCAGGAACACCCGGTCGGCAGCCGTCAGGTCATGGCACTGTTCCAGCAGGGCATCCCGGCGCGTTTTCAGTTCCTCGATGCTCTCGGCACCGGCCGGCGCCGCGGCATCCTCCCCCAGCAGCTGCTTGTCGGCATCATCCTCCGGGGTGGGATGCTCCAGCGCATCAATGCGATGGTCGAGGGATTCGACTTCCTTGAGAATATCTTTGATCATGCGCCGCGCTTCCTTCCTTGTGTGTGCAGTCTGAGCAGCTGCGTGAGGGTTTCTTTCATCTCTCCGCGGGGCACCACCTTGTCCACAAAGCCGTGGTCCAGCAGGTATTCGGCGCGCTGGAAGCCCTTGGGCAGCTTTTCACCGATGGTCTGCTCGATGACGCGGGGTCCGGCAAAGCCGATCAGGGCGTCGGGTTCCGCCAGGGTAATGTCCCCTAGGCTGGCAAAGCTGGCCGTAACGCCGCCGGTGGTGGGGTGGGTCAGGTAGCTGATGTACAGCCCGCCTTTGGATTGGAACCGCTGGATGGCCGCACTGGTTTTGGCCATCTGCATCAGGCTGAAGATGCCTTCCTGCATACGGGCACCGCCGCTGGCCGAGAAGATGATCAGCGGCAGATGCTTGTTGGTGGCATACTCCACGGCGCGGGTGATCTTCTCGCCCACAGCCGTGCCCATGCTGCCCATAAAGAAGCGGCTGTCCAGCACAGCCACCACGGCGGGCACACCGCCGATTTTGCCGTATGCGGCGACCGCTGCATCGCTGAGGCCGGTCTTGCCGCGCTGTTTTTCCAGCTTTTCGTCATAGCCCGGGAATGCCAGTACGTTCTTGCCTTCCAGCTCACCGTCCAGTTCCCGGAAGGTGCCGTGATCCAGCACCATACTCAAACGATAGTACCCGCCCACCGGGTGATGATACCCGCAGTTGGGACAGACATACAGGGTGCTGGCCCAGACCTGACGGGTCGCGCGGCGCTCGCACTTTTTGCAGGTGAAAAAATCCGGGGCGCGCCAACGCGGGTTATCGGTACCGGCATCCCGCCGGGCTTTGAGCTGGAATGTCCGTTCCCGGGTGCCGAGGGCAAAAATCTTGCCGACATTCATGCGTGGAATCCTCCTGTTGTGAATTCAGATCCGAAAAGGCGATCAGGCGTTCTGGGTCAGGTAGTTGAAAATATCGCCCACGGTCTTCATGTTGCCCAGTTCCTCATCGGGAATGGCCGTGCCGAACTTCTCTTCCAGAGCCATGTTCAGTTCCACGGCATCCAGGCTGTCCGCGTTCAGGTCGTCGGCCAGGCTGGCTTCCATGGTAACGGCATCGGCATCGGCGTTCAGGGTCTCAACGATCACGTTCTTCAGTTCTTCGAAAGTCATGGGAAATACGCTCCTTATGTTTGGATTCAAAATTGTTTTGTCTGTAATTTTACCTAAATTTATTTAGCTAAAAGAACGATATCATTATAC
>ERZ1090868.263-NODE-263-length-29236-cov-13.649566_pt1 | contig 29236 bp, 24 predicted proteins | sample MGYA00478475_ERZ1090868 | MGnify/ENA primary metagenome ERZ1090868 (study PRJEB33644, sample SAMEA5815747) | chicken gut metagenome | biome: Chicken; feature: Gastrointestinal Tract; material: Caecum | place: Ireland | collected 2019-01-01 | study: A study of the...
GCCGTACACCCATGGCCGGAGCCGGACCCGGGACGCCGGAGCTGCCGCCGGGATCAGGCGGGCGCTGACGGCCGGCGCTTATTCGAACAATAACCGGGGCCGTCCGCCCCTCACTCCCCCAGAATCTTTCCTTTCATGATACCGAGGATCTTCTTCTCCATCCGCGACACCTGCACCTGCGAAATTCCCAGTTCCCTGGCGATCTCCGTCTGGGTCTTCTCCTCAAAATAACGGAGGTAAATAATCTGCCGTTCTCTGGCCTCCAGCTTATCCAGCGTCTCCTCGAGAAGAAGCCGGTCCAGCAGCCGGTCCTGCGCACAGGACTTTTCCTCCAGACGGTCCTCCAGGGAAATATCATTTCCTTCCCCCTGATAGATCGTCTTCTGCAGGGACTCCACCTCCGCGCCGGAATCCAGCGCCATGACCAGTTCCTCCATCGTCACTTCCAGTTCTCCTGCGATCTGTGCCAGGGAGGGTTCCCTCCCCAGTTCCCGTTCCAGCCGCTCGCGGATCGCATAAGCTTTCCACGACAGTTCCTTCAGCGGACGGCTGACCTTGACCATCCCGTCGTCCCTCAGAAACCGTTTGATCTCCCCGGTGATCATCGGAACCGCATAGGTGGAAAACTGCACGTCATATCCCGTATCAAATTTATCAATGGCCTTCAGCAGGCCGATGCTGCCAATCTGGAACAGATCCTCCGCCTCAACACCTCTTCCCGTAAATCTCCGGACAATGCTCCAGACCAGTCCCATATTTTCCTCTACCAGTGTATCTCGCGCCGCTTTATCCCCTTCGTGTGCTTTTCGAAGCAGGTCCAGCGTATGTTCCATGATACCTCCTTTGGTCTGTCCGGACTGTCACTCAGTCCTCCTCAAACACGGAACGGTTTCCCACCGTCTTTTTCATCCGGACCACCGTTCCCTGTCCCACCTGCGATTCCACCGATAACTCATCCATGAACGCCTCCATAAACGCAAACCCCATACCTGAACGCTCCAATTCCGGCCTGGTCGTAAACAAAGGCTCCATTGCTTTGGGAATGTCCGGGATCCCTTTCCCGAAATCCGTCACGGCGATCTCGATGGTCTTCCCCTCCAGTCTGCATTCCAGACGGATCTTATGTACCTGGTTGTCATAAGCGTGTATGATCGCATTTGTGATCGCCTCCGACACCGCCGTCTTTACATCCGCCACTTCCTCCAGCGTAGGATTCAGCTGGGTCATAAAAGCCGCTACCGTCACCCGTGCAAAACTCTCGTTACAGGAGCGGCTGTCAAATTCCATCATCATTTCGTTTGTCTGTTCCATATGTTCCCCTTTCCTGCTGTCAGCCGGCAGAACCGGCGGCCCGCCCGGCTGACGCATCTTTCACAGTTTCCTTGCGGACTCCCCTCAAAGTTTCCATGTTTTTTCCGGTACCACTTCGATCACTCTCGACACGCCGGAAATCTTCAGGATCTTCTGTACCCTCTCGCTGGCATGAAGCGCCCGTACTTTTCCGCCTGTCAGCTGAATTTCACGGAAACGCCCCATCACCAGACCGATCCCCGAACTGTCCATAAACGTGGTCTGGCTGAAATCAAAATCAATCTGCCGGATCGTATGCTCATTCTGAATTTCTTCCGACTGCCTTCGGATCTCATCGGCCAGATAATGATCCAGTTCTGCCGGTACCTTTATCGTCAATATGCTCCCTTTTACCTGAAATAATTCCCCTTTTTCCATATTTTCTCTCCCCTTCTGATTTTTATCCCCAAAACATTCCGAAGGACTCTCCCTTCCTATAAAATCCACGGCCGGATGTCTGCCTGTGCAAGCACGGCGCTGCTTGCCTGGTGTATCGCCAAAAAAACCGGGGATATACAAAGAAATATTCTTCATATATCCCCGGCTTCGAGGTTTCTCTCCGCGGCAGTCCCAACTGCCGCACTTTTTATTCCTGCAGACAACGAGCCGGCCAGACAGGCATGTTTTCCTATCCGTCTGACTTATTCCTCATCTGTACTGTCATCTCCGCCATTGTCCGCATCAGCGTCCGCATCTTCGTCAGACTGTCCGCTTTCATTGCTCTCGTCACTCTGATCTTCTTCGTCCGTGCCCGACGGGTCCTGAGGCGTGCCGCCCAACTGTTCGATCATATTCGCCGCTCTTGTCGCGCGCTCCGTTCCCGGAAAGACATTGATGATCTCCTGGAAAGCGGCGATCGCGTTATCCGTGTCTCCGAGCAGCCGGTAGGAATGCGCCAGATAATTCAGTACCGTGTAATCCGAGCCGTTGATCGCTTTTGCCTTTGTCAGGCGATCCACAGCCGTCGTGTACTCCGCATTGTCAAAAGCATCCTGGCCCTCTTCCTTCAGCTCACTGAACATCGCATCCTGAATATCGGAATAGATATCGTCATAGATCGCTTTTGCATCCACCGACAGCTGATCCGTGTCGACTTCCATCAGCGCATTGGACGTCTGGGTGGTGTTTCCCTGCTGATAGGCGCCAATGGCCTTGATCAGATTCTCATAACTGCTGTTTTTCTGATCGGCCGCGCTCAGCTGTTCCTGTGCGGAAGCCGTCGTATCATTCAGCGAGTCCACCTGCCCCTGGAGTTCCGTGATCTGGGCCTCCTGGCTTGCCATAGTCGCACTGTACTCGATAATTTTTTCATCCGCTTCCCGGTTGATCTGCTGTTCGCGTCCCGGCCCGATCAGGAACCATACGACCAGACCTCCGAGGATCAGCCCCAAAGCGATATTCAGGATCGTCGCCATATAGGAACTTTCCCGAAAGGTCGGCGGCTGTATCACCACGTCGTTGGCCGCCAGGCGGTCCGGCGTGATCTTCTCCTCTTTCTCTTCCGCCTTTGTCCGGCGGCCGAACCGGCGCGGCTCCAGAGAAGTCTGGGTACCTGTCTGAAAATCCACTTCTTTCAGAAAACGAAGCGTCGTCGAGTTGGTCTTGTCGATCCTGGCCGCCTTTTTCAGGATCTTTCTGGCTCTCTCATATTCCTCTCTTTTGATATAGATCAGAGCCAGAAGATGGTATCCCTTGATCAGCTTCGGATTCTGGCTGAGAATCTTTTTCAGCTGGATCGCAGCCACATCCTCATTGTTCTCCCGGCAGCATTTCAAAGCACCATTGTACTTCTTGATCGTCTGATTGATCATATCCAGCTTCGCCGGCTCCGCCTGGAGTTTCTCAATATATTCGGAGGCAATATTATGCTCCGGCATGATGTTCTTGCTGATGATCCATTCACTCAGAGCCGATACCGCCTCGCCGGTCTCAAAATACACCAGCCCCAGAAGATTTCTCGCCGGAATATTCAGCTTATTAAATTTAAGGCTTCTGCGCAGCATATCGATGGCTCCGGACAGATCCCGGATCTGTGCCTTGTCCAATCCCTGATTATAATACATATTGGAGAGGGACATGCATTTTCGCTGCACTCTGAGATCAAATCCACAATACGGACAGAAATCCAGTCCCGGCTCGACTGCCGTCTTACAATTCATACAATTCATCGGCACACCTTACTCTTCCTTCTCTGCTTCCTGCCCGGTTTCCTGTTCGGTCTTCAGCATTTCTTTCAGAATATCTATCACATCTGTCAGATCGCGGCTGTAGATGGCATTTTCCACCTCGTCCACATCAAGACAGGGCTTAAATTTCTTCAGTTCCTCTTCGTAATTGAGCATCTTTTTCCTCCTTTGCTCTTCTGCTGATATGGTCTTTCAGCTCCCCGGCCAGATACAGCGAGCCTACGCAGAACAACATTCCATCCCCCTTCATCTCATATGCCTGTTCAAATGCCCTGGCCACATCGGCCTGCGCGTATACTTCCCGGCATCCTGCCTTCCGGAAATCCAAAGCCAGCTCTTCCGCCGGCACCTCACGGCTTCCCTCGATCTGTGTGGCGATCACCCTCGCCGGGCGGATGCCGTCGCAGATCTCACGGATCATTTCTTCGTATTTCTTATCGCTCACTGCGGAAAACAGGATCGTGATCTCCTGTTCTTTTGCGAAATGTGCTGCCGTGCGGATAAACTGTGCGATACCATCCTCGTTGTGCGCTCCATCGATGATCACCCCGGGCAGCACCGTCTCCATCCGGCATGGCCAGTGGGAATGTTCGATCCCTTCCGCCAGGATTTCCTCCGGAATCCCATGCACTTCTTTCAGACACTCCATCGTAAAATACGCCAGACTGGCGTTCATCATCTGGTAGTCTGCGATATACGGAATTTTCAGCTCCGCCGGCTGTTCTTTTTCCCGTTCAAACACAAAGGAAATCCCCTGCTGGCTGACTGTCTCTCTTCGGTACATGGACGGAAGCAGTTCGTAGGCCGGACTGCCCAGCTCCGCAGCTCTCTGCCGGATCACTTCGGCCGCCTCACGGTTGTGTCCGTCATAGATCACAGGAACACCCGGTTTGATGATCCCCGCCTTTTCCCCTGCAATCTCCGGAATCGTCTCTCCGAGATACTCCGTATGGTCACGGCTGATGGAGGTAATGATGCAGGCCAGAGGATGCGGCGTCACATTGGTCGCATCCAGGCGTCCGCCCAGGCCTGTCTCCAGGATCACATACTCCACGTCCGCCTTTTCAAACATTACCATCCCCATCAGGAACAGGAGTTCAAAATAGCTGGGATGATCTTCCCCTTCCCGCACAACCTGACGGACCGTCTCCATGACCGTCTCAAACGCCTCGAGAAACACACTGTCACCGGCCTCCTGTCCGTTGATCATAAAACGCTCGTTCACCCGGATCAGGTGCGGCGATGTAAACAGACCGACGGTCTTTCCGCCCCGGCGGAGCATCGAATCCAGATAGGAGCACACGCTTCCTTTTCCGTTGGTTCCCGCCACATGTATGATCTTTCTTCCCATCGAAGGATTTCCCAGCCGCTCCATCAGCATTTTCGTATGCTCGAGCGGATGCTTGACCGTAAACTTTGGTATATCGTCAATATAAGCTGTTGCCTCTTCGTAGTTCAAAAAATTCCACCACTCTTATCTAATGAATTTGCACGGAGCCGGAAACAGACCGTCCCGTCACTTTACCATTATATAATAGTGGTGGAATATGTCCAGAGATAAATCGAAAATTTTGAGCGCAAATTTTGATTTTTTTCGGGCAGAAAGCCGGAGTTAGCCGGCCTCAGCCGGCATCTCTTCCGCATCCGAAGCGGTTGTGCCGGACGGTTGATCCGCACCTTCTTCCGCCGGCGTTCCTGCCGTATCGTCCGCCGCAGACGGGTCTGCCGTCTGGTCCGAAGCCGGCGTCTCTGTTCCGTCCGCCTCCGGCGTAACTGACGGCGTCAGAGTCACCATTGTCTGACAGATCCAGGGATCCGTCCGGGACAATACTTTTTTCGTAGAGCTGTTGCTCTGCTGGGCGATTGTCACCTGATCGCCGTCGTGGAGTTCCAGATCATTGACCATCAGCGTACTGTTGTTCAGGAAGATCGTATCCATCATCTCCCCGTTTACTTCCACTCTGCTGGACGCCGTAAAATTCTCTCCGTAGAAATACCAGGTATTATTTCCCATGTTCTCCGCGCCCGTCAGCGTGATCGGCACAACGCCCAGCTGCATCTGCAGCCGCTGATAAGGAGTGTCACCATCCATATCATAGGAATAACGCTCTCCGTACAGCAGATCATACTGAAGCACTTCCAGATCTACCTGATAGTTTTTCGTGTTTTTTCTGGTCTGATGGTAACGGAAGATCGTACCGTCATGGATACCCACGCGGTCCATCACCTCCGCGGCAATCTGATAAGAGGAAAGATTCATATCCTTCTTTTCCAGGCCCATGTTATCCCAGATCACATACTGTGTCTGATACAGATATTTATTGGTCAGGTCCTCCATCTGCAGATCCATCGTCGGAAGATGATCCCCGTACATCACCAGGACCGTCGGCTCATCATACTCCGCCAGGCGGTCGGTCAGTTCCTTGATAAACTGATCCATCTCGTTGATCTCATTGACATAATATTCCCAGGCGTAATTATTTTTCGTCTTATCCTCAGCCCCGGTCACTGTGATCTTCGGATCTTCCAGCACCGGTTCATTCTGATAATCCCCATGCCCCTGTACCGAGATCGTGTAGACGTAATCCGGCTGATCCGGTGTGGAATCCAACGCTTTTATGATCTCGTCTGTCAGGATATAATCCTTCACCCAGCCGGTCGGCGTCGTGTCGGAAATATCCGGCATATACTCCTCTGACGTGAAAGTTTCAAATCCCAGTCTGGAGAAGACTGTTCTTCTGGCATAGAAATTCGCCTCATTGTTATGGATCGCGTGGGTAGAGTAACCCAGATCCCTCAATACGTAAGGCGCACTCTCACAGGTTTCCTCCTGAAGCACAGACTTATACGGGTATTCGCCCGGGCCGAAATACCGCAGGCTCATTCCCGTGATTGTCTCAAATTCCGTGTTGGCCGTACCCGCGCCCACAACCGGAACCCGGAACCAGCCGGAGGAATACTCCTCCATCAGCTGATGAAAGGTCGGAATCGGATCCTCTGACAGGTTCAGATACGTCACCGTGCTCGGATCAAAGAAGGATTCCAGCTGAAGAAAGATAATATTCGGCATCACCGAGTCATCCTCCTCCGGCTCCCCTTCGCTCTCTTCAATCTCATCCACCAGCTCTTCCGAGTATCCGTTCGGCTCACTGATTCCCGTCTCGAACAGCGTCACGGCAAGACAATACGGATATCCGTAGTCCTCATAGGCAAACGCTATATTCACAAAATAACTGGAAAGCACACGCCGTTCCAGCGCCAGGTTTGTCACGCCTGCAAACAGGACCACGCCTATGATGATTCCCGGTATATTTACATACCAGCGGATTTTTCCCCGGTATTTCGGTCCCGTAAACCAGAACCAGACCAGAAATACAAGCACCACGGCGATGGCGCCAAACGCAAGGATCACGGAACCGGCCGACATATATTTTGTGACAACCGTCGCACCGTCGCTGAGATTTCTCAGATCCGGCCCGGTAAACGGCGTGACCCTGTTGGAAAGGATCACGCAGTTGATCACACCGAGCAGAAACCAGAAAAATGTCAGAAACAGCCGTACCAGCATTCTCCTCCGGAACAGATAAACCACAAGAAATGTTGTGAAGATCAGAAATGCATTGTACAGAAAAACCAGAGGCTTCTCCGTCATAAATGTCCACGCCTGCAAAACCGATCTGCGGGAAAGTATCTCGACAACGAAATATAAAATACAGCATCCGACTGCCTGCAGAGGCAGCGACAGAAGATTACAGATCCTCAGCGCTTTTGCGCAGCCGGGACTCAGCTCTTTTCTCTCTTTCTCCGGTTTCTTTTTTCTGAATTTCCCGATTCCCTTCTTGGCAATTTCGATTAACTTTTTCATTTTACTTTGAAAGCTGCTCCAATCTTGTTCGAACCTGCTCCATCATCTGCTGATAATCCGCCAGTTTGTCTCTCTCCGCCTGTACTTTAGCCTCAGGCGCTTTCTGAACAAAGTTCGGATTTCCAAGCATACCGTTGGAACGGGCAATTTCCTTGGTCAAACGTGCTTCCTCTTTTTTCAGACGTTCGATCTCTTTTTCAATATCCACCAGTTCTGCGAACGGAATGTAGATCGATGCCTGCGGGATCACTGCGGAAACCGCATCGTCAGCGATTCCTTCCTTATTCTTCTGAACATGAACCTCATTGGCAGACGCCAGGGTCGCAAAGAACACGCTTCCGCTGCGGAATGTCTCGCATACCGCTTCATCGGCGCTCACTACATAAACGCTGGCTTTCTTGGACGGCGGTACCTGAAGGTCTGTGCGTACCGCACGGATGCTGCGCACCGCTTCCTTCATCATCTCAACGTCTGCCTCCTCTTTCGGGAAGTGCCACGTCTCGTCAAAGGCCGGCCATGCGGCTGTCATGATCGTATCTTCCTGCGGGTTCAGAGTACAATAGATCTCTTCGGTGATAAATGGCATATACGGATGCAGAAGCTTCAACGCATTGCCAAGAACGGTTTTCAGTGTCCACAGCGCGGCGCCCTTCGTCTCATCTGTCTCACTGTACAGACGCGGTTTTACCATCTCGATATACCAGTCGCAGAACTCTTCCCAGATGAAATCGTAAACCTTCTGTACTGCGATCCCGAGTTCATATTTGTCCAGATTCTCCGTCACCTGAACCGCCAGATCGTTCACCTTGGACAGGATCCATTTGTCGGCGATCGTCAGATGCTCCTTCGGCATCTCGGACGGAACCTCAGCCTTCTCCAGGTTCATCATGATAAACCGGGACGCATTCCATACTTTGTTTGCAAAGTTCCGGCTGGCCTCCACACGCTCCCAGTAGAAACGCATATCATTTCCCGGAGCATTACCGGTCATCAACGTCAGGCGCAGCGCATCTGCGCCGTATTTGTCGATCACCTCCAGCGGATCAATGCCGTTTCCGAGCGATTTGCTCATTTTTCTTCCCTGGGAATCTCTCACAAGTCCGTGGATCAGTACATGGTGGAACGGAACCTGTCCGGTCTGTTCCAGCGCCGAGAACATCATACGCATTACCCAGAACGGGATAATGTCATATCCTGTCACCAAAACATCCGTCGGGTAGAAATACTCCAGCTCCGGCGTTTTCTTCGGCCATCCGAGTGTTGAGAACGGCCACAGCGCGGAACTGAACCAAGTGTCCAGAGTGTCCGGATCCTGTGTAAAATGCGTTCCCCCGCACTTCGGGCATTTCTCAGGCGCACCGCCTTTGTGTACAGTGATCTCACCGCAGTCATCGCAGGTGTAGGCCGGAATTCTGTGACCCCACCACAGCTGTCTGGAAATACACCAATCGCGGATATTCTCCAGCCAGTGGAAGTATGTCTTTTCAAAGCTCTTCGGAACGAAAGTGGTTTCACCGTTCTTTACCGCCTCGATGGCCGGTTTCGCCATATCGGCCATTTTTACGAACCACTGTGGTTTCACCATCGGCTCGATCGTCGTTCCGCAGCGGTCATGGGTTCCTACATTGTGAACATGATCCTCAACCTTTACGAGAAGACCCTGCTCCTCCAGATCTGCAACCATCGCTTTTCTCGCCTCGTAGCGGTCCATGCCGGCATATTTGCCGCATTTTTCATTCATGGTCGCATCGTCGTTCATGATATTGATCTCCGGCAGGTTATGGCGTTTTCCTACTTCGAAATCGTTCGGGTCGTGGGCCGGCGTAATCTTTACGCATCCGGTTCCGAACTCCTTATCTACGTAAGCGTCGGCAATCACCGGGATCTCCCGGTCGGTCAGCGGAAGCTTCAGCATCTTTCCGATCAGATCCTGATATCTCTCATCGTCCGGGTTTACCGCAACAGCAGTATCACCCAGCATCGTCTCAGGGCGGGTGGTCGCGATCTCCACATATCTTCCTTCCTCTCCGACGATCGGATAATTGATGTGCCAAAAATGGCCCGCCTGCTCTTCATGTTCTACCTCAGCGTCGGAGATGGATGTCTGGCAAACCGGACACCAGTTGATGATACGGCTTCCTTTGTAGATCCAGCCTTTCTCATACAGACGGCAGAATACCTCTTCCACCGCTTCAGAACAGCCTTCATCCATCGTAAAGCGCTCTCTGTCCCAGTCCGCGGAGGAACCCAGCTTTTTCAGCTGATCGTTGATCCGTCCGCCGTACTCATTCTTCCACTCCCAGCAGTATCTCAGGAATTCCTCGCGGCCGATTTCATCTTTGTCAATGCCTTTCTCCTTCAGCATTTCGGTAACCTTGACCTCCGTGGCGATGGCCGCATGGTCCGTTCCCGGCTGCCACAGCGCCTCGTAGCCCTGCATTCTCTTGAAACGGATCAGAATGTCCTGCATGGTGTTGTCCAGAGCGTGGCCCATGTGAAGCTGTCCGGTTACATTCGGCGGCGGCATCATGATCGTAAACGGTTTCTTGTTCGGGTTTACTTCGGCGTGGAAATATCCTTTGTCCAGCCATTTCTGATACAGTCTGTCCTCGATCCCTTTTGGATCGTAGGTTTTTGCAAGTTCCTTATTCATGTTTTCCTCCTTGATCCGGGCGGCCGCATAGATATATTGGGACTTTTCTGTCTGGAATTTCCGGAAACTTCAGAAAATTTCCAACAAAAAAACCCTCTGCACAGTCATTGTGCAAAGGGCGAATTTTATCCGCGGTACCACCTTGTTTTTTCTCTTCATGGAATCTGTCGGCGCCATCTCTTCTTTTTCCGGACATCATGCTCCTGTCTTCGGCAAAATTTCCGCGGCGCGAACCTTCCGGTCTTTTAACGCTGACAAGGCGTGGGAACCTACTTTGCACAACCACTTGCTATCGCTGCCTTTCAATCCCCCGGTTCAAAAGCTACCTTCCATGACCACTTCCCTGGACGGCCTTTCAGCCGGTGAACCGTCCTCTCTTTCGGGGTTCTTCATGTACTCCTCTTTCTCATTACCTTTTTCTGTTCAGGTTGTTCTTATCATAAGCGTGTTTCACGGTTTTGTCAAGACGAAAAAAATTAAGATTTTTTTTAGGACGGACGGAAACGGCGCCATGGGGCGGCCGCGGGGCGGAGAGAAAGTCCGAATCCGTGCTCACTCCCGCGTTCGGACAGGAATGGCTTCTCTGTTCGTTGTACGGGCGGACGTATGTGTCTGACTCGCATCTGGATGCTGCCGCCCGTCCCCCGGACAGAGAAGCCGTTCCTGTCCGCCCGCAGTCGCAAGCACTGGATCTCTGAATTTTCCCCACCCCACAGCCACCCCATGGCGCCGTTTCCTGTGCGTTCCTTTTGGCGGGTGACGAGTGCGGATGGGATGTTTTCAGCGGAAGATATAACAGCTGCAGAAATCAGAAAGCAATACATGATCAGTCAATTCCATCGAAGAGTTGATCAAAATCGATCTGAACATGAGGAAACATATGCAGTTCCAGGGTTTCTTTGTTCTTCTCTGTTACCGTGACGATTTTTCGGTATTCTGTATGGTCCAGCGTTGTCTCATCCGGGCACAGAATATAAATTTCTATCTGTCTTCGGCGCCAGTCAGTGATCCAGTATTCCGCAACTTCTACTTTTCGATACAATTCTTTTTTTCGTTTCTATCCAGATGTTCCGTGGCATCTGACAATACTTCCATGATAAATTTAGGAACTCCCAGAAAATTTGTTGCTCTGCGGTTCTTAATGTCACAGTTGATGGAGACATCCGGTATCACTGGTTTATCACCGTTTTCCTGCTGTTTGAAAACAACTCATCTTTTTTTCTCTGTTACCATTCTCATTCCTTTGGTTCAGGATGTGTGCTGTAAAATTTCCTCCTGCATTCTTTCGGGCTGGCGCCGTACTGGCGGCAGAACTGCCGGTAGAAATTTGTGTAATCGCAGAATCCGCTTCTGTGGGCGGCTTCGCGGGGCGGGATTCCTTCTGCCAGCAGCTTCCGGGCATTCAGAAGGCGTTTCTGCAGCAAATACTGGTGGGGTGACACTCCGACGGCAGCCTTGAATTCTCTGGAAAGTTGGCTGTAATTTTTATAAAATTTCTGCTCCAGTTCTTCGCCGGTGACGGGAGCAGAAAAATTGTCCTCCAGATAGCGGACCAGTTCCCGGGCATTCTGCGGCAGGATTTTCTCCGCGGTTCCCGGTTTTTGCTTTTTGACCCGTTCCAACAGGACAAAGAAACAAATCAACAATGCTTTGATCACCGTCTCATTTCCCGGTGCACGCTCCTCGCGTTCCCGCAGAATTCCCTGCAGCAACCCATGCATCTGTTCCTGCTGGCCTTCATCCAGATAAAGCTGCAGCGCGGAAAGTTCATCCGGAAAAGGGAACAAAAGCCCGCTGTGTGCCGGCAGCAGTCTTTGCGGCAGAGCTGCTGAAAATCTCACGGAGATCCTCTCCGAATAGCGATTGGTATGGATGCAGGGCTGGTGGAGCCGGTACGGGGCAATGAGCAGCAGGTTGCCGGCCTTCAGAGAATACGTTCGTTCTTCCACCGTATAGCGGATGCCGCCGGCCACGGCAAAAAAAGCTTCATAATGATCATGATAATGAAGCGATACGTTTCCGTTCAGCGGCGATACATTATGCCGGATCATATAATCCGCGCCTTCGTCCAGTGAGATACTGTCCTTTTCAAAACGTGATCTGATTTCCTCTGACATTTTTCTTCTGACTCCCTGTGCTTTTCTGTAAAAAATCCGCTGCGCGGCGATCCGGGCGAATGCCTGCATGTATTCCATTTTCTTTCCTAAGGTCTGCACTACATATGCGCAGACCCGGCTGTACTGCGACGAAAAGATACCGGACTGACCGAGCAGCTGTTGTGCTTTCCTATCTGTCAAAAAAAGCAATACTTTTCTCATATTTCGCAATATTTCTCATTATCTATTGCTTTTATAATATCATATAGAAACAAAGACCGACAACCCGCAATCTTCCGCTTCAGCCTGTGAAGCGTTCCGTTCCAGAGGCCGGAGCTTTGGTACGGACGCAGTACAGCGGAAGTCTCCCAGATTCCCATGCCTCCGGAAAATATCCGGGAACTTCAGTATGCAGACCGGGAACTGGGCGTACGGACCGTCGCCATGTCCTGCGGTCTGGAAGATCTGTCCGAGGACCAGAAGTATCCCGGCGATACCCTGGTCAACGACTTCGACAAGATCGTCGAAGACTGCCAGGCAGTGAACTGTGGAATCCTCCGCCTGGGCATGCTGCCCCTGCGCTGGGCCGTCTCGCCGGAAAAAATGCTGGAGATGACACAGAAATGTGAGGAATACGCCCAAGCGCTGAAAAAATATGGCATTGACTTTTACTATCACGCACATACGATGGAGTTTTACCGCTGGAAGGGAAAACCGATCCTCACCCACATGAAAGACCAGACGGAGGCGCTGGGCTTTGAGCTGGACAGCCATTGGATGTGGCGCGGCGGCGTGGATCCGGTCTCCTACATTCGAAGCTTCAAAGGCCGCGTCCGTCTTCTCCACCTGAAAGACTACCGGATCGGCCTCGTCACCGACCCGCTCCACAGGACTCAGGATATTCTCCTGCCCCGGCGGACGGATTTTTCATGTCTGCGCCTTATTTTATTTTAAGATTTCCTCCAGCGCCTGAAGGAAGCGTTTGCATTCTTCCATGGTTCCCACGGAAACTCGACTCATGGCGAACGCCCCGATCCGGATTCCCTTTTCGATCAGTTTTTCCTGGATCCAGGCCGCGTCTTTTCCCGTATCGAACCAGATAAAATTCGACTGAGACTCGTAGACCTTACAGCCCAGCTTCCGCATCTCCTCGCTGAGGTACTCTCTGGCCGTCACAATCTTTTCCTTCTGTGCCAGGTAGTATTCCTGATCCCGAATCGCGGCGGCTGCCGCCTTCTGGGCGCACACATTCAGATTCCAGGAAGCGGAACATTTCCGCATCACCTGGATCAGATCCGCAGACCCCAGCGCATATCCGACCCGCAGGCCTGCCATCGCGTAATATTTCGAGAACGTTCTCAGCACCAGCACTGGTTTCTCCGGATGGGTCTTCAGATAATCTACCATGCTTTTACAGTCGGGCTTTGTCGCAAATTCAATATACGCTTCATCGATCACCGCTATCACCCGCTCAGGCAGCGCGTCAATAAACTTCTCCAGCTCCGACGCCGGAAGATACGTACCCGTGGGGTTGTTGGGGTTGCAGATGATCACCATTTTTGTCTTCTCTCCGACCTGCCCCAGCATTTTGTCCAGATCACATTTCTGCTCTTCTGTACAGGGGATCTCCACCGGTCTTCCGCCGTTCAGCCACGCCATGTCCTGAAAAGCGCCGTAGGTCGGAGAGCTCATGAGCACCTCGTCCCCGGGATCCAGGAAAGTCAGCCCCAGCATATCGATCATCGCGCTGGAACCTGCACCGGTCAGGACGTTCTCCTGCTCCATCCCGTAAAACTCCGCGATCGTCTGCTTCAATTCCGCAGCCATAAAATCCGGATAAAAATGTGCTGTGGTCATAGAATCTTTCAGCGCTTCCATCGCCTTCGGGGACATCCCGTAATTATTTTCATTCAACCCCATATGGATCAGTTTTGACAGATCTCCTTTCGCCAGCGCTCTCTGGCGTCTGCTTGCCGGCATCTCCTGCAGGGACTTGCTGATCAGTCTGTTTACTTCCATTGTCATTTCCTCCTCATAAAATTCGTACTATTCATTCAGCTGCAGATACTTTGTCCGGATCATGTTCCGTGCCGGATCCAGTTCAAAGTTTGTGATATGCTCATCCACCAGATAGATGTTCGATGAGTTCAGGACCGGCACTCCGAAACAGTAATCGCCGAGAAGAACGTTTTCCGCCTCATGCAGCAGACGGAACCGTTTGGTCGGATCCGCTTCTGTTCCGGACTGTGCCATCAGAGTGTCGAACTCCTCACAGCTGGTATTATTGTCATTGTAAGAATCTCCGGTCCGGTACATGGACAGGAAAGTGTAGGGATCGGCAAAGTCTGCAGTCCATCGCATCCTGCACAGCTGGAAATTTCCTGCCCGCCGGTCGGAAATATTAACCTGCTGTTCCTCTGCCTGAAGTTCTACCTCAATGCCCAAATTTTCTTTCCACTGAGCCTGAAGCGCCTGGGCAACATCGCTGTCGATCTGCAGGCTCGGATATTTGTAGGTGACCTCCGGAAATCCCTCTCCGTCCGGATATCCCGCCTCCGCCAGCAATTCTTTTGCCCGCTCCGGATCAAACGTTATCGGCTCTTCCTCCGCTTCCTCTGACCAGTCTTCCCCGCTGGCCGAAGACAACAGATGTTTCGCCACGAAGAAAGAACTGCCCTCAAAGGACGAACCGCAGGCCTGGGCAACCTCCTCCCGGTTGACCGCCATGCTGAACGCCTGGCGGACACGAACATCGTCGAACGGCGCTTCTTCCATATTAAAAAGCACGTAGTAGCTGGTGATCGACGGCCATACCTTCAGTTCGTCGCTTCCTGCATACTTATCCATGACAATATCGTCCGCGGTGATAAAGTTCAGATCTCCGGCCCGGTACGCATTGATAATGGACTGGGTGTCATCCATGACGATCTTCTGGATCGTCTCCGTTGTGATCCGGTCCGCCTGTACATACAGATCATTTTTCTTGTACAGACAGTATTGATTCGGCACGTATTCTGCCAGATAATACGGTCCGCAGCTTACCAACGCGTCCATATCGTTTCCCATCGCCCAGTCTCCGTTGGTCTCCGTCTGCAGCTCCCGGTGGGTCGGCATATAGACCGGAAGGACGAAAAGCTGTTCAAAATAAGTGCATGGACTTGTCAGATCAAACACAAGGGTCTTGTCGTCGGGGCAGGACACGCCCAGACCGCTCTCGTCCCCTTCCCCGTTGTACATTTCCTCCGCGCCCTGAATGACAAAGAGCATCGAAGAATAGCCGCTCTGGCACTGGGGATCCAATGCCCGCACGATGGTGTTCCGAAAATCTGCGCTGGTCACATCATCCCCGTTGCTCCACTTTGCCTCCTCCCGGATATGTACCGTATACTGCGTCATTTCGTCATTGACGTCCACGCTCTCCGCCAGAATGTAATTCCAGCTTCCGTCTTCTTCCATCTCCATCAGCGGCGCCATGCAGACATCGTCATAGGACCACCACCACAGGGAACTGTCCCCCGCGCTGTCCAGAGAACCGGACTCTGTATTCATCGAAGTGATGATCGCATTGTCTGTGGTGACGCCTGCCGCCAAACGTTTTCCCTGTCCGCAGCCGCCCAGCGATCCGGCCATAGCTCCGGCCAGCGCCAGCGCCGCCGCCCTTTTCCAAATTTTTTTCATACGCTCTCCTCCTGGCTTTTCCTCTGAAGCAGCGGCTCTATGGCGAGCCCATCCCTCTGTCTCAGATATCTGGGCGAGTACAGAAAGCACGCCACCTGGCGTCCTTCCAGTTCATAGGTCGCCGGAGCCGCCTGACCGCATTCCTCCATCGCGTAAGGACATCGGGTGTGGAACGGACAGCCTGCCGGCGGGTGCATCGGACTTGGGATCTCCCCTTCCAGCAGAATCCGCTGTCTCGTACGCGCAGTTTTCGGGTCCGGAATCGGCTCCGCAGACAGCAATGCCTTGGAGTACGGGTGCAGCGGATGGCGATACACATCGTCGGAATCTCCAGACTCCACCATGTGGCCCAGATACATGACGCCGATCCTGTGGCTGATATGCTTTACCATTCCCAGATCGTGGGCGATAAACAGATAACTGATTCCCTGCTGCTTCTGAATGTCTTCCAGAAGGTTGATGACCTGGGCCTGGATCGACACATCCAGCGCCGAGATTGGTTCATCGCAGACGATAAAGTCCGGTTCCAGGGCCAGCGTCCTGGCGATCCCGATCCTCTGCCGCTGTCCGCCGGAAAACTCGTGAGGATACCTGCGGATATGATCCGGCTTCAGTCCGACGGTTTCCAGCAGTTCCTGCACCCGCTGTTTCCGTTTCTCCGGCGTATACATGTGATGGATCACCATTGGTTCCTCGATGATCTCCCCAACAGTAAATCTGGGATTCAGGGAAGCGTACGGGTCCTGAAAGATCATCTGGAGTTTTCTCCGATAAGCATGCATTTTCTTCCGGGAAAGCCCTGAAATATCCTGTCCTTCGAAAAATATTTTTCCTTTCGTCGGCTCGTAGATCCTCAAGATCGTGCGCCCGAGCGTACTTTTTCCGCATCCGGACTCTCCTACCAGTCCGAATGTCTCCCCTTTCCGGACCTCAAAGGAAATTCCATCCACCGCGAGCACTCTCTGTTTCCCCTTCATTCCGCCTTTCACATCAAAGTATTTACAGAGATCCTTCACTTCAAGAACCGTGTTGCTGCTCATTCAAACCACCTCCCTGTCTGAACGTTCCTCCGGAAGCTCGTCATACCGGATATACCGCTCCTCTCTGCACTCCAGCCAGCACCGGCTGCAGTGGGTATCGCTGTACCGTTTTTCCGGCGGCGCCTGTACCTCACAGATGTTCATCGTGTACGGACACCGGCTCATGAATGCACATCCCGCCGGCAGCTTCAGAAGATCCGGCGGCGTGCCGGGGATCGGAATCAGCGGTTCATCGCTCTCCTTCGCCGAATTGTTGATACTGTTCAGAAGCCCTTGGGTATAGGGGTGATGGGGATCGTAAAAAATCTCATCCACCGTCCCTTCCTCGACGATCTTTCCCGCGTACATGATCGCGATCCGGTCACACATGGAAGCCACGACGCCGAGGTCATGGGTGATCATGATGACTGCCGTCCCTTTTTCCTTCGTCAATTTCTTTAAGAGCTCCAGGATCTGCGCCTGTACCGTCACATCCAGAGCCGTCGTCGGCTCATCGGCGATGATCAGTTCCGGATCACAGGCCAGCGCAGAGGCGATGATGATCCTCTGGCGCATACCGCCGGAAAACTCAAAGGGATACTGATCCAGCCGTTTCTCCGGACTTGGGATCCCCACCTCCCGCATCAGACGGACCGCCTTCTCCCTCGCCTCCGAGCGGGAACAATGCTGATGGCAGCGGATCCCTTCCGTCAGCTGGGTTCCGATCTTAAGGATCGGATTTAAGAACGTCATCGGATCCTGAAAAATCATACCGATACGGTTTCCGCGGATCTGGCGCATCTTTTTTTCATATTCCCGGGCGGCTTTTTTATCGTGACCGTGGGGCGGCGAGATATCCTCCCCTTTAAAATGGATCGTTCCGTTCTCGACCGTTCCGTTGGAGGCCAGAAGCCCCATCAGCGTCAGCATGCCGACGCTTTTTCCGGACCCGGATTCCCCGACGATCCCCAGCACCTCCCCGGCCTCCAGCCGGTAGGACACATCCCGGACCGCCCGGACGGTGCCCTGGGGAGTGGAAAAACTTGTGGTAAGATGGCTGATTTCCAGTAAACTCATAGACGGATCACCCCCTGGACTTTTTCGGATTAAATGCGTCGCCGATCCCCTCGCCGAGGAAATTCAGCGCAAATATCGTGATACAGATACACAGTGTCGGAAGCAGCAGCTGAACCGGATACATAGAGAACACCTGGCGGGCGTCCTGCGCCATAGAACCCCAGCTGGCCATCGGCGCCGAGATCCCGATGCCGATAAAACTCAGGAAGGCTTCCGTAAAGATCGCATTCGGCACGAGGAACGTCACCTGGACAATGATCGGCCCTACCGCGTTGACCACCAGATGACGGAACAGGATCCTAGCATCCCCCGCGCCGATGACCAGCGCCGCCATTGCAAACTCCTGCTCCTTGAGCGCGATCAGCTGGCTGCGCACCTGACGGGCCATACCGATCCAGCCGGGAATGCAGATACCGATCAGAATACTGCGCACATTGGAGCCAAAAACCATCATGATCAGGATCACATAGATCATCGACGGCATCGCGTAGATGATATCCACGATCCGCATCACAACCGTGTCAAACTTTCCGCCGACGTATCCGCACAGACCTCCGATCACAACTCCGAGGATTGTATTGATCACCGCCGCGCCAAAACCGATGGACAGGCTGATCCGCCCGCCGTAGCAGAGTCTTGTGAAAATATCCCTTCCGAATTTATCTGTCCCCAGCAGATGCTCCAGAGAAAATCCCGCATACCGGTTCGCTGTGTCCTGGGCATCGTACGCATAGGGACTGAACATGGGCCCGAAAATGGAGATCAGCGCCATCAAAAGAATCACCACCAACCCGAGAACCGCCATGGGGTTTTTACAGAAACGGCCCCAGGCCTCTCTCCAGAAGCTCTTGCTCTCCACCGCGATAAATTCACTGTTTTTCTTTGCCGGGTCAATCGGTGCAAACCAATCCATACCGCCACCTCCTATTTCATGCCTGTTGATGTTATTTTTCTGTAACCGTTCAGCCGGATGAACCGTCACATTTTTCTCAGTCGTTCAGCCGGATCCGCGGATCGATGACCGAGCAGAGCAGATCCACCGCCAGATTCGCCACCGTGATGATCGCGCCGATAAACACGCTGAAACCGAGTACTACGGTGTAATCACGGTTGGAGATCGCATTGGTGAATTCTCTTCCGATCCCCGGAATCGAGAAGATCGATTCCACCACGAAGCTTCCTGTGATCAGAAATGCGATAGCCGGTCCCAGGTAAGTTACCACAGGAATCAACGCGTTTTTCAGCACATGCCGGAAAATGATCTCACTTTTCTTCAGTCCTTTGGCTCTCGCCATGATCACATAGTCCATCTGGACCGCCTCCGAGTAAGTGGTCTTCATCAGTCTGGCGATGGATGCCACCTGCCCGAAGGACTGGGCCGCCACCGGCAAGACGTAGCTGGCCGCAGACATCAGGCCGACGATGGGAAACAGCGGGATCCAGACGCCAAAGGCCATCATCAGCAGGATCGCGGTCACAAAACCGGGAACGCTGACACCGAGGGTTGCAATTCCAAGCAGAGTATTTTTCACCGCCAGTTTCTTCGTGGAAGCCATCCAGATGCCCATCGGGATCCCGATCGCCGCGGAAACCACGATGGAAATCAGGCCGACACTCAGCGTATAGGGAAATCCCCTGGCGATCAGTGTGTTGACCGTTACGTTTTTCGTGTAGGAGATCCCGAGATTTCCATGCATCAGGTTTTCCATGTAAAGCACATACTGTTTCCACATAGGTTCGTTCAGTCCATAGGCGTCCTCCAGCTGCTCGATCGCGCTCTCCGAGAGATTCTCCGCCTCAAAGGGGCTTCCCGGCATGATCCGGATCAGCACAAAGGTGATCGTGATCAGCGCCCATATAGTGACCACTCCGATCAGCAGTCGTTTGATAATATATTTCGTCACATTGCATCCCTCCCGGTTCACAAACTCACATTGCTTCCTCGCCGCGCTGTCCTGTACGGATACGGATCACATCGGCAACCTTTTCCACAAAAATCTTTCCATCGCCAATGGAACCGGTGCAAAGCTGCTTCTCCAGGAACTCCCTGAGAAGTTCGATGGTCTTATCGTCGCCGATGGTCTCGAACTTACACTTCATCAGAACGTTTGGCCCGCTCATGACGCCCCGGTACATGACCCGGTAGCCTTTCTGATTCCCATATCCTGTGATATCTGTCTCCATCACACCGTATACCGCGCAGGATTCCATGATACGGATTACATCCTCCCGGTCCCCCGGCTTTACAATCACTGTCAGTTTTTTCATACTGTCACCGCCTTATTTATCATTGTGGAAATGGAAGTTGGCGTAGGCGCTGCAACCATGCTCGTGCAGATCCAGTCCGTCCAGCTCCTCCTTTTCGCTGACGCGGAGTCCGACAGTCTTCTTCAGGAGAAAGAAAAGCAGGAAGCTGACGATCAGCACATATGCCGCCGTAGCTGCGCTCCCGATGATCTGCGCGACCAGACTGCATCCGGTTCCGAACACGCCGGTCAGGATCGTTCCGAGGATTCCGCAGATCCCGTGAACACTGATCGCTCCCACCGGATCGTCGATCTTCGCCACCCGGTCAAAGAATTCCACAGAAAATACCACGACGATTCCCGCAAGCAGACCGATGATCAGCGCCTCATAGGGACTGACTACATCGCATCCCGCAGTGATCGCCACAAGCCCCGCGAGCGCTCCGTTCATCGTCATCGTAAGATCCGGCTTTCCGTAGCGGATCCAGGTGATGATCAGCGCTGTCAGAGTAGCGGCAGCAGCCGCAAGATTAGTGTTCACTGCAATATCTCCCAGCCGCAGAGAAGCCTCCGCGGTCGAACCGCAGTTAAAGCCGAACCAGCAGAACCACAGGATAAAGACGCCCAGCGTTCCAAGGGGAAGATTATGGCCCGGAATCGCCACAGGCTTTCCTTCCTTTGTGTATTTGTGAAGTCTCGGGCCGACCATCGCCGCTCCCATCAGGGCGCACATGCCGCCCACCGTATGTACCGCGGTGGAACCGGAAAAATCATGGAAACCAATCTGCGCCAGCCATCCGCCGCCCCAGATCCAGTGACCGCTGATCGGATAGATCAGAGCGCTGACCACTGCAGAATAGATCAGATAAGCGATGAATTTGGTCCGCTCAGCCATAGCGCCGGATACGATAGTGGCAGATGTGCCGCAGAAGACCGTCTGAAAGATCAGGAAAACTCCGATGGGAAGATCATGAAACATCCCGTCTCCGTCCGCCAGTCCCATCGGGGCAAAGAACCCGGAAGTCCCGATCCATGCACCGCTTCCCCCGTACATCAGCGCAAATCCCACCAGGAAAAAGCAGATAGAACCGATGACAAAATCCATCATATTCTTCATCAGGATATTTCCCGCATTTTTGGCTCTGGTGAATCCTGTCTCCACCATTGCAAATCCCGCCTGCATGAAATAAATCAGAAAGGTTCCCACCATTGTCCAGACAACATTCAGCAGAATCTGTAAGTTTTCCATATCGCACTCCTCCTCTCAAATCTGTGGACCCTACAGCGCTTCCTCTCCGCGCTCTCCGGTCCGGATCCTCACTGCATCCTCCACGTCGTATACAAAGATTTTTCCATCGCCGTAACTGCCGCTGGAAAGCTTTTTCACGATCGTGTCAATGAGCACCGGGACTCTCTCATCCCGCACCACCGTTTCCACCTTGACCTTCGGCAGCATCTTGGCGACAACCTCCGCCCCGCGGTACAGCTGGCGGTAACCTTTCTGGTTTCCATATCCCAGGATATTTGTGATCATCATTCCATTCGCCTTTTCCTCCTCCAGAAGCATTTCCAGCTCCTCCAGGTTTTCCGGGCGAATGACAATTTCCAGTTTCTTCATAGCTTAAAACTCCTCCCTTCTCCGCCGGCGCGTGTCTGCTCTGCCGGACGATGCTTCCGTGCCGTCCGGTCCGGATTCCGGCACCGTCACCTGCACATATCCGCCTTTTTCCTGAATGGCTTTTCTCCCCGGCAATGTCTCCCATGTGAGCGTTCCCCCGAAAAAGCTGCCGAGACAGTACCGTTCCGTCGCCCCGAGGTCACGGATCCCACGCTGCGCGAAATCAGTAATCCCTTCAATCCCATCCGCCCAGATCCGGAAGGAAGAGACGCCGGACGCCCGGACGTATTCCCGAAGAATCCTCAGTTTTTCGGAACGCTCCATCACCTCTTCCATCGTTCCGGCAGTTCTTCTGTAATACCGCCGGATCCGGAGATTTCGGAACGGATTCTGCAGCGCTGTCTCCAGCCCGATAGAAGAGACAAGGAAAATCAGCGTCAGAAACATCCGGTCCTCCCCGTTCAGCCCTTCCGCTGCCGCCGCTCCCGCAAAGGAGAGCAGAACCGCTAAAGCTGCAAGCACAATTCCCGCCGTCCTCTGCGCCCGGATCCCGGGCACCTCGCACCCGAAAACTGTTTCCTGCCGGATACAGAGAAGCATTCCGCTGGCCAGAGACAGCAGAAGAGCCGCCAGATAACAATACAGACCCGCCATAACAGCACCTCCCGTCAGTTGATCACACTGCGCGGCCGTCCTTCCAGATAAGAACAGTAATTCTGCACCGCCAGATCCACCGCCCGCAGTCTTGCCGCTCTCGGCTGCCATGCAATGTGTGAAGTGATAAATGTATAAGGCGAACGCATCAGAGGAATCTGATACTGCGGTGGTTCATGATCCACAACGTCCAGGCCGGCCATATAGACTTTTCTAGACTCCAGCGCTTCCATCAGCGCGTCCTCATCGACAATTGCGCCCCTGGCAGTATTGATCAGGATCACGCCGTCCTTCATCTTCGAGAAAGCCTCCCGGTTCAGAAGATGCTCCGTCTCTTTTGTATGCGGGCAGTGGATCGAGATCACATCGGAACGCTCCAGTAATTCCTCCATCCCCACCTGTTCAATGCCCTCATACTCCGGTCCGGTCTTTACATGACGGCTGTTGGCAATCACTTTCATCCCGAAACCTTTGGCCATTCTGGCCGTCCACAGGCCGATCGCCCCGAGTCCGAGGATCCCCATGGTCTTCTGATACAGTTCAATCTGCGGAACCAGCAGCTGATTGTAAGCAGCTCCGGGATCCTTTTCTTTTCTCTCCCAGTAGGTGGTTTTGGTGTAATCGCTCTGAAGCGTCACATTGTGACAGATATTCATCAGCAGCGCCATCGCATACTGGGCAATGGTCACATCCCCATAGACCGTATTGGTGATCGTCACTCCATACCTTCGAGTCATCGCCGCGTCGAACTCCTCAAAGCCGTGACCCAGCGTGGCGATATACTTCAGCTTCGGATGGCGGCGGAACAGTTCTTCTCTGATGATCCCTCCATGGATCCAGATCCCCAGCGCCGCATCCGCGTCCCCGATCCCGGCGCTGTAATCCTCAAATCCAAGCCTCTTCTTCTTCGGATCGATGATGCGATATTCACCGATCTGTGGAACCGCACCAAGCGTCTTCTCCCACTCTGCCACCATTTCCTCCCGGGTCAGATCGATCGTTCCCGGATCGCCCTGGAAGACTACTACCTTTTTCTTTTCCATGCATTCACCCTCCTGATTTTTTCTAATCTCTTCTTTTTCAACAACCGGATCCACAGCGCTTTCTCCTTCCGGACTGCCGGTAACTGTTCCGCCGGACGGTTACGGCCGCGTCACGTCACGAACCGGAAACCGTCGCGGCATGCACCAGTGACTTTTCCTCCCATTTATGTCCATGGAAACGCACCACATAGAAGACGGAGCGGATCACCCAGTCGAGCGTCTGGGCGATCCAGACGCCGAGAAGTCCGACCCCCAGATACACACCGATCAGATATGCCATGGCGATCCGCCCAATCCACATAGACAGAACCCCGACACTCATCGTGAACCGTGCATCCCCGGCGGAACGCATCGCGTTCGGAAGTGTGAACGCCAGCGGCCAGATCATCATGCAGCAGACACTGTGGTAGCGAATGACCGTCACCGCCATGCCGTACGCCTCTGCCGAAAGGTTGTAATAACCGGCGATCAGAGGAGCCACGAAAAGGATCACAATGTTCAGGATCCACAAAAACACATACGCGGTCAGGATCAGCTTCTTCGTATACTTTCTTGCCTGCGGATAGGCGTTGGCCCCAACGCACTGGCCGACCACCGTCGTCATCGCAAGCCCCATGGCTGATCCCGGCATGTAGGCCAACTGCTCCACCGTCATCGCACAGGCATTGGCCGCGATGGATGCCGTTCCGAATCCGGCGATCATGCTCTGGGTCAGGAGCTTTCCGATCTGAAACATGCTGTTTTCCAGCGCCTGCGGAACCCCGATGGAAAAAATCTTTTTCAGGATCGCCGGATCCCATCCGACCCGCAGCCACCTGGTACAGTGCACCTCGTAAACCGGCCGGTGGATCAGCGCCAGCAGGATCGCACCTGAGACAAATCTGGAGAGCAGAGTAGAGAGGGCGACCCCCGCCACTCCCAGATCAAACACATAGACAAAAACAGCATTTCCGATGATATTCATCACATTCATGATCAGTGAGGCGATCATCGAAATGTTGGAATTTCCCATCACCCGGAACAGCGCCGCGCACGCATTGTAGATACCGAGAAACGGAAATGACAGAGAAGTGATAAAAAAGTAAGTCACCGCAAAATTCATCACATCCGCTTCCACCGCCCCGTACACCAGTCTCAGGATCACCCGGTTTCCCAGAAAGGAAAACACCCCGATCGCCAGCGCCGTGATCCCGCAGATCATCACCAGCTGCTCCGCCGCATGACAGGCAGTGCCTTTGTCTCCGCTGCCCAGATACTGCGCCGCCACCACAGAACCGCCGGAAGCCAGCGACGAAAACACGACGATCAGAAGCACGCAGATCGTATTGACCAGCGATATGCCGGAAACCGCCGCCTCTCCCGCTCCCGATGCCATCACCATGTCCGCCATGCCGACGGTGACCGCCAGGATCTGCTCTACAACCAGCGGAACGATCAGGCGAACCAGCCGTTTCCGGTCGAACAACACAATTCCCTTTTCCATATCTTCTCCTGCACCCCTTTCCCGGCTGTCTTCTGCCGCCCGTTCTTCCGGAGTTCTTTTTCACCCTGCCGCAGAGAAACGAAGACCTGCCTGTACAGGCACGTCAGCCGCTTACCGGGCGTACTGCGAAAAAAGGGGCAGTCTGCTTTTTCAAGCAGACCGCCCCTTTGCGCCGGAAATACAAAAAGGCGGTCCGATCTGATCGGAACCGCCTCTCTGCGTCATAAAAATATATTAACAACCGTGTGAAATTATGTGTCTAATATTAACGATTTTCCCCTGACTTGTCAAATTCTTTTTTTCATCGGATTTTCCTGGATCATCGCACGATTTTCTCCGTTTTTTCCACAACCGTACCGATTTTCTTCCGGTAATCTGTTATTTTTCTATCTGTTTTTATTGGCTTTCCCGTGCTTTTCGTTAATTATTTTACTTATTTTGGATATTCGCAAAAATATTTGTGATGTTTTGATTAAATCTGTATTTTTCCCATTTTCATCATAAATTTCCAAATCCAGGCATATTTCCATACAGAAATCCATAATTTCCCAAAAAAAGAAGAGACCGCTGAACGATTGCCGGCAATCTCTTCTTTTTCTCCCGTTTCGGGACGGCACTGACGTTCTGTCAGGTCAGGCCGCTTAAGTTTTAAATAAACTGATTCCGCGCTGCGTCATACTCATAGTCAATCGCCGCCAGCCGATCTCGCAAATCATGTTCGCTGACCTGCAGGGAACTGCACAGTTCCTGCAGACTCGGGTAGAAATCGCGAAGCTGGGTATTGATATAACTCAGCAGCATTACCGGATCCTTGGGCATTGTTCCTTTACCTCCGCATACTCTGAAACTGTAACAACTCAGCCCGCTGAACTGTTACTTGAAATTTCGTCTGCGACCGTTCCGCCGGGTGGACATTTTTTTAATCTTCTATCACTTCGACCTTCGGTCTCACCGATGCTGTAAGTTTTCCGTCCTGAGCGTCGAGTACGATCGTGTCGCCGGTGCTGACCTTGCCGCTGAGGATCATACGCGCAGCGGTCGTCTCCACTTCTTTCTGGATAAACCGGCGCAGAGGTCTTGCGCCGTATACCGGATCGTATCCGCCATCGATGACGTACTGCTTTCCGGCTTCGGTCAGTTCCACAGACAACTCCTGATTTTCCAGACGTTCATTCAGTTCCTTCATCAGCAAGTCTACAATATGCCCGATATTCTCTTTTGTCAAGGGTTTAAACATAATTGTCTCGTCCAGACGGTTCAGAAATTCCGGACGGAAGTGTGCGCGCAGATCCTGCATGACCATATTTCTGGCTTCCTCGGAGATTTCCCCGTTGTCCTGGATTCCTTCCAGCAGATACTGAGATCCGATATTGGAAGTCATGATCAGGATCGTGTTCTTGAAGTCCACGGTCCGTCCCTGGGAGTCGGTGATCCGCCCGTCGTCCAGCACCTGAAGGAGTACGTTGAATACATCCGGATGGGCTTTCTCCACCTCGTCGAACAGTACGACAGAATACGGTTTCCGGCGCACAGCCTCCGTCAGCTGGCCGCCCTCCTCGTAACCTACATATCCCGGAGGCGCTCCGATCAGACGGGAGACGGAATATTTCTCCATGTACTCACTCATATCGATACGGACCATATTGTTCTCATCGTCAAACAGCTTCTGCGCCAGCGTCTTTGCCAGCTCGGTTTTTCCGACGCCGGTAGGTCCAAGGAACAGGAAGGAGCCGATCGGCTTCGTCGGGTCTTTGATTCCCGCTTTGGAACGAATGATCGCGTCGGCAACCTTTGTGACTGCCTCGTCCTGGCCGATGACACGGGTATGAAGCTCCTGCTCCAGTCCGAGGATCTTCGCCTTCTCACCTTCCGTCAGCTTCGCCACCGGAATACCGGTCCACCGGGATACGATCCGGGCGATCTCTTCGTCGGTGACACTCTCATGTACCAGAGACAGATCCGCATCCTTGACCTTCGCCTCCTCGGCAGCCAGCTGCTGCTGAAGCTTCGGCAGTTCACCATACTGGAGTTCCGCGGCTTTGTTCAGGTCATAATCCTGCTGTGCTTTCTGAATCTGTTTATTGATATCTTCAATCTGCTCACGCAGAGCGGACAGTTTTTCCACAGAATTCTTTTCGTTTTCCCACTGGGCCTTCTGAGTCTGGAACGTATCTTTCAGTTCTGCCAGTTCTTTCTGCAGCTCTTCCAGCCGCTCTTTGCTCAGATTGTCGGTCTCCTTCTTCAGCGCGGCCTCCTCGATCTGCAGCTGCATAATCTTACGGTTCATCTCATCCAATTCTGTCGGCATGGAATCCAACTCCGTCTTGATCAGCGCACATGCCTCGTCTACCAGGTCAATGGCCTTGTCCGGCAGAAAACGGTCGCTGATATAACGGTCGGACAGCGTCGCTGCCGCCACCAGGGCTCCGTCTGTGATCTTCACACCGTGGAACACCTCGTAACGCTCTTTCAGTCCACGAAGGATGGAAATCGTATCTTCCACCGTCGGTTCGTCGACCATAACCGGCTGGAACCGGCGTTCCAGGGCCGCGTCCTTCTCGATATACTGGCGGTACTCATCCAGCGTCGTCGCACCGATACAGTGCAGCTCACCGCGGGCCAGCATCGGCTTCAGCATATTGCCTGCATCCATCGCTCCATCCGTCTTGCCGGCGCCGACGATCAGATGCAGCTCATCGATGAACAGAACGATCTTTCCTTCGCTCTTGCTGACTTCTTCCAGAACGGCTTTCAGACGTTCCTCAAACTCTCCGCGATACTTTGCTCCCGCAACCAGCGCGCCCATATCCAGAGAAAAGATCGTCTTGTTTTTCAGGCTCTCCGGCACATCTCCGCTGGCAATCCTCTGGGCCAGCCCTTCCACGACTGCGGTTTTACCTACGCCGGGTTCACCGATCAGAACCGGGTTGTTTTTCGTCTTTCGGGATAGGATCCGGATCACATTCCGGATCTCCGTGTCTCGTCCGATCACCGGATCCAGCTTCTGGCTTCTGGCCTTCTCCACCAGATCCTGTCCGTATTTCTCCAGGGTATCATACGTCGCTTCCGGGTTGTCCGTGGTCACTCTCTGATTTCCCCGCACAGTGCTCAGCGCCTGCAGGAAACGTTCGCGGGTGATCCCGTATTCCTGAAACAGTTTTTTCATCGACGGACTCGGGTTTTTCAGCATGGACAGAAACAGATGCTCAACGGATACATACTCGTCGCCCATCGCCTTTGCTTCGTCCTCGGCGTTGACCAACGCCTTATTCAGATACTGGCCGATATATGGCTGACCGCCGGATACTTTGACTCTGGCGTTCAGCGCCTCAGTCACCCGGTTCATAAAGTGCTCTTTCTGGATCTCCATCTTTTCGATCATTTTCAGAATCAGGCTGTCTTCCTGATGGAGAAGATTGTACAACAGGTGCTCCTGTTCGATCTCCTGATTACCGAAATCATAGGCGATTTTTTCCAGGTCCTGAACAGCCTGCAGAGATTTCTGCGTAAATTTGCTTATATTCATATCTCCAACCTCCTCTTCTATGGTGGAAACGCATCCGCCCGGATCCCTGCAGTCCACTGGCGGTCAATGACCTGCCTGAAACAGGCTGCGGATCAATCTCACCGTTCCGGCAGCGGAACGGTCACAGGCGGATGTACTTTGCTATTTCTTATGTTCTATGGAGACTATAACACTATTTGTTAGCACTGTCAAGAGGTGAGTGCTAATTTTTTAAATAATTTTTTTGGAAAACCTCAAAAAAGCTTGATTTTACGGGCTTTTTCGGGCTTTCCAAATTTTCGATTTTTTCAAAAAATGGCTTACTACACCATTTTTACACCATTTCTACACCAATTTCAGAATCAGGGACGTCCAAAATCCCCTGTAAATTCAAGGAAATCTGAGTTAATTTACTACACCATCAAACGCAGAAAAATCCGATTTTTTTGTGATTTCCGCTCCAAGGCAGTCAAAAATCTCTGATTTGGAAACTGAAAATCCTGTCACATGATCTGAACCTGATCCATCTTTGCAATCTCTTTTTCGATCCTGGATCGGTCTGTGATGTGGTTATAAACTTCCATCGTGACACTGATGTTGGCATGTCCCATCACATACTGAACGACCTTCATATCCAGATCCGTCTCTGCCATTCGGGTACAGGCTGTATGTCGGAGAATGTGGGCGGAAATATGAGGTAGCTCTTCTGGCTTTCTCCTCTCCCGCTTTGCCCGCTCATTTTCTTCCTCGTTATACGCCTTCA
>ERZ1090868.266-NODE-266-length-29065-cov-5.458152_pt1 | contig 29065 bp, 23 predicted proteins | sample MGYA00478475_ERZ1090868 | MGnify/ENA primary metagenome ERZ1090868 (study PRJEB33644, sample SAMEA5815747) | chicken gut metagenome | biome: Chicken; feature: Gastrointestinal Tract; material: Caecum | place: Ireland | collected 2019-01-01 | study: A study of the...
GAAAAAATGCCATCATTCTTTCAAATGTTTCTTTACCCCCCCTATTTTACCCCCCTTTATTTTGTGAGACAACCAGCAAGGGCCCGCTCGAGAGAGCGGGCTTTTGCCGCATAAAAAGGCCGCCCGCCCCGCGCGGGATGGCGTGCGGGGCAGCGTCCCCTGAAATTTGTAAATCGGTCAAAGGTTTTTGTCAATGAATCATTGATTTTGCAGGCAAGATGCCGTATCATAGTAGTATCTTAGTATGGAATAAGAAATACCAAACGCATGAAATGGAAATGCAAGTGAATAAAATGAAAAAGGCAGGACGATACGCATGGATATCCAAGCAGAACTGAAGCACATGTCAGACGAAATCTTCCACGAGGAGCTGTCGAAGAAGATGCTGGACGCATCCCTCCAGGAGATGGAGGAGGACGATTTCCTCATCCCGGAGGATGAGTACAACGAGGGGGTCGCGGAGCTGACCAAGATCTTCCGCGACGACCAGCGGGCCAAGTTCGACCAGATGGAAGAACTATGCAAGCAGAACATCATGTACCTGATTAAGTTTGCCTTTGGGCGGGGCCTGTACACGGCGCTCGAGCAGTACTTTGTCGAACAGTCCCAGGAGGAGCCCTTCCGCAAACTGGTCGAAGAACAGATCCTCCAGTACCCCGAAATGACGCAGTACTCCGAATACTTTGACCGGCGCGAGCAGATCCACGGGCTGTACCGGCAGCTGAAAGCCGAGCTGAACGACGAGATGAAGGAGCACCTGATCTCGGTCGATGTCGGCTGGGAGAACCGCGAGTACGGCGTGCTCCGCCACAGCTTCTACCTCGGCTATCGCGCGGGGCTGGCGCTGCTCGAGAGCGTCACGCCGGAAGGCGAGAACATCCAGCAGGACATGGATGACAAGGCGCTGCGCACCGAGAAGGAGCTGTGCATCAACCGGGGCCACGAGGGCCTGCCGGTGATCGACAAGTAATCGCGTCCCGGGCGCCTGGATAGGACGGGCGTCAGAGGACGGCCAACAAAAAAGATCCGCTGCACCGCAGCCGAGCAATCGGCCGCGCACAGCGGAATTTTTTTGCCTATTTTTGGACACCGTCCGCCCGGGCGCGCCTGAGCAGGAGCACGCCGCATAGGGTGACGGCGGCCTCGGCCGCCGGGAAGGCCAGCCAGACGCCGGTCAGGCCGAACAGGGCGGACAGCAGGAAGGCCGCCGGCACGATGAGCACCAGCCCGCGCAGGAGCGAGATGCAGTGGGCGGGCAGCGCGCGGTCGGTCGAGGTGAAGAAGAAGGACAGCACGATGTTGCAGCCGGCGAACGGGATGCCGAGGAAGTACAGCCGCAGGCCGCCCTCGGCGATGGCCTGGAGCGCGGCGTCCCCGGCGCCGTTGAACGCGCCGACGAGCGGGGTGCAGAAGAGGATCAGGACGCCATAGATGGCGGCGGCCAGCACGAGCACCGTGCGCACGGCGTAGCGCAGGAAGCGGCCGGCCTCGGCGTGCGCGCCCGTGCCATAGGCGCGGCTCAGGAGCGGCTGGGTGCCCTGGGCCACGCCGGTGAAGATGGCGATGACCACGAGCGACAGGTTGGCGATCACGCCGTAGGCGGCGACGCCCGTGTTGCCGCACAGGCCCAGGATGATGCTGTTCAGCACGATCATGACAATGCCCGAGGAGAACTCGGTCACGAGCGAGGGCAGGCCGAGCGACAGGACCGCGCCCACGACCGGCAGGCGGAAGGCCCGGCGGCGCAGGGCGAAGCCCGCCCGGCGGCGGTGCAGCGACAGGATGGCAAGGCTGATACAGGGCGCAAGGCCGGTGGCAAAGACCGCGCCGAAGATGCCCATCTGGCAGGGGAAGATGAACACATAGTCGAGCACGACGTTGGACAGGCTGCCGCCCAGCATGGCCAGCATGGCCAGGCGCGGGCTGCCGTCGTTGCGCACGAAGCAGATGGTGATGTCGTTGAGCAGGAAGGCCGGGGAGAAGAGCAGGATGACGCCGAGATAGGTGCGCGTCATGTCAAAGACCTGGGCGTCCGCGCCCAGCAGCGCGGCGATCGGCCCGGCCAAAAACAGTCCGGCCAGCACAAAGCACACAGCCAGGACGGCGGCCGGCCAGATGGCGCAGGCCAGGGCGGTGTCCGCGCCCGGCTGGTCGCCCTGGCTGCGGCGGATGGCGTAGCGCGTCGCGCCGCCCATGCCCAGCATCAGGCCCGAGCCGTGCACAAAGCTGTAGACCGGCACGGCCAGGTTGAGCGCGGTCAGCCCGTCCGCGCCCAGGCCGCGCGCGACGAAGAAGGTGTCGGCCAGGATGTAGCAGGACAGCCCGATCATGCCGAGCACATTGAGGGAAGCGTACCGGGCGAAGGCCCGGAGAGCCGGTTGCATGATAGAAAAGACCTCCTTACGAACAAAAAAACGCCGATTCCCCGGCCTTTTGAAGGGCAAGTGGGGGATCGGCGTTTTGCGCTGCCGGGCGGCGGCGCGATTTTGGAATATGGGATTGATTTCAAGATAACACAAAGGTGGGATAAAGTCAAGGGATTTTCCGAAAAAAATGGGACGCGGCAAAAAATGGGACGCGGCCGGATGCGGCCGCGCCCCAGAACGCGCGGTGTGTCTGAGATTTGGGGATTTGGGCGGGACGGTGGTCAGCGGATGGAGATGACCTGGTCGCGCGCCGGGCCGACGCCCAGCATGGTGATCGGGCAGCCGCAGATCTTTTCCAGCGCCGCGATGTAGTCCTTGACCGACTGGGGCAGCTCGTCGAAGGTGCGGCAGCCGGTGATGTCCTCGGTGAAGCCGTCGAACTCCTCGTAGATGGGCGTGCAGTGCTCGAGGTCGGCGAAGTTGGCCGGGAACTCGGTGATGCGCTCGCCGCCGAGGTCGTAGGCCACGCAGACCTTGAGCTTGGGCAGGCCGCGCAGCGGGTCAATCTTGTTGATGACCATCTCGGTCAGGCCGTTGACGCGCACGGCGTAGCGCGCGATGACCGCGTCGAACCAGCCGGTGCGGCGCGGGCGGCCGGTGACCGTGCCGAACTCGCCGCCGGCCGAGCGGATGTAGTCGCCGGTCTCGTCGAACAGCTCGGTCGGGAAGGGGCCCTTGCCGACGCGGGTGGTGTAGCTCTTGAAGATGCCCATGATGTCGGTGATGGCCGAGGGGCCGACGCCCGAGCCGATGCAGCAGCCGCCGGCGATCGGGTGGGAGGAGGTGACATAGGGATAGGTGCCCATGTCGAGGTCGAGCAGGGTGCCCTGCGCGCCCTCAAAGAGCACGAACTTGCCCGCCTTGACCGCCTCATAGGTCAGGATGGAGGTATCGCGGACGTGGTCGCGCAGGCGCTTGGCATAGCCGCGGTACTCCTCGAGGACGGCCTCGATGTCGATGGGCTCGCCGCCGTAGACGCCGGTGATGACCTTGTTCTTGCGCGCGCAGGCGGCGCGCATGACGTTTTCAAAGCGGTTGGGGTCGACGAAGTCGTGCATGCGCACGCCGATGCGCTCGGCCTTGTCCATGTAGGTCGGGCCGATGCCCTTCTTGGTGGTGCCGATGTCGTCGCCGCCGCGCGCCTTTTCGGAGAGCGCGTCGAGCTCGAGGTGCCACGGCAGGATGCAGTGGCAGCGGGCGTCGATGAACAGCTTGTCGGCCTTGACGCCCTTTGCGGCCAGGCCGTCGATCTCGCGCAGGACGTTGCGCGGGTCCACGACGACGCCGGGGCCGATGATGTTGATGCAGTTCGGGTAGAGGATACCCGAGGGGATGAGCTGCAGCTTGTACTTTTCGCCGTCCACGACGACCGTATGGCCGGCGTTGTTGCCGCCCTGGCTGCGCACCACGAGGTCGGCGTGCGCCGCGAAAATGTCGATGAATTTGCCCTTGCCTTCGTCGCCCCACTGGGCGCCCAGGATTACTTTGCCAGGCATAGTCTGATAAGCCCCTTTCACAAATTGAGAGATGATAAAAATGGGGAAGGCCCATTTTTTGAAATCACGGGTTTCTAGGATGCCGCGGCCGGGAAAGGCCCGACATACGCACTATATTATACCGCAAAGTGCGCATCAGCACAATAGGCAAGGGCATTTTTTTCACCCGCCGGCCGCCGGCGGGCACGCCCTTGTAAGGCGGCGCCCGCTTATGGTATAATGATACGGTACAAGAATTTTACCGGAATTTTTCAGGAGGTTCCATCCGCTTATGATTCATTATCTGGACAACGCGGCGACCTCGCGTGTCCTGCCCGAGGCCGCCGAGGCCGCCGTGCGCGTCATGTGCGAGGACTTTGGCAACCCGTCGTCCCTGCACAAGATGGGCATCGACGCCGCCCGCATCCTGGAGGACAGCCGCGCGGCGGTCGCCCAGGCCCTCTCGGCCCAGCCCGCCGAGGTCTACTTCACCTCGGGCGGCACCGAGAGCATCAACACCGCCCTGTTCGGCGCGGCGCGCAAAAACCGCCACGCCGGCCGCCACATCGGCACCCCCGCCATCGAGCACGCGGCCACCCGCAACGCCTGCCGCAGGCTGGAGGGCGAGGGCTTTGCGGTCACTTACGTCCGGCCGGACGCAGACGGCCACATCCTGGCCGAAGAGATGGAAAACGCCATGCGGGAGGATACCATTCTGGTGTCCTGCATGCTGGTCAACAACGAGGTGGGCACGGTGCTGCCGGTCGCCGAGATCGGGCGCGCCTTAAAGCGCAAAAACCCGTCGGCCCTGTTCCACGTGGACGCCGTGCAGGGCCTGTTCCGCCTGCCCATCACGCCCAAAAAGTGGAACTGCGACCTTTTAAGCGTCAGCGGCCACAAGATCGGCGCGCCCAAGGGCATCGGCGCCCTGTACATGAAGCGGGACACCCGCCTGGCCCCCTATATCGTCGGCGGCGGGCAGGAGCGCGGCTTCCGCTCGGGCCCCGAGCCCATGCCGCTTCTCGCGGCCTTCGCCGCGGCCTGCCGGGTGCGCGCGGCGCGCATGGATGAGGACGTGGCCCATGTGCAGCGCCTCAAGGACTACCTGGCGGAGCAGGTGGGGCGCCGCCTGCCCTTCGCCCAGTGGAACGGCAGGGGGGACGTGCCGCACGTGGTCAACCTGTCGCTGCCCGGCTGCAAGAGCGAGGTCATGCTGCGCGTGCTCGAGTCGCGGGACGTGTTCGTCTCGGCCGGCTCGGCCTGCTCCAAGGGCAAGGAGAGCGCGGTCCTGCGCGCCATGGGCCTGGACAAAAAGCGCATCGACAGCGCGCTGCGCGTCTCGTTCGCGCCGTTTAACACCCTAGAGGATGTGGATGCGCTGATCGCCGGCCTGGAGGCGGGCGCGCGCATGCTGCGAAGATAACAGAAAGGAAACGATAGATCGATGAAAGAGGTATTCCTGCTCAAGTGCGGCGAGATCGTGCTCAAGGGCCTAAACCGCAAGAAATTTGAGGACCGCCTGCTGGCCAACATCAAGCGCCGCCTGAAGCCCCTGGGCGTCAGCGCCGTGATCATGCGCCAGTCGGTCATCTACGTCGAGATCCCCGCGGAGGCCGACGGCGACGCGGTCATGGAGGCCGTGCAGAAGATCTTCGGCATCGCGCTCATCTGCCGCGCGGCTGTGTGTGACAAGACGCTCGAGAGCATGCAGCAGATGGCCGAGGATTATCTGGCCGAGCGCATCGCGCAGGCGCGCTCGTTCAAGGTCGAGACCAAGCGCGGCGACAAGCGCTTCCCAATGACCTCGGTGCAGGTCTCCCAGCACCTTGGCGGCGAGCTGGCCGAGAAGTACCCGCACATGAAGCCGGACATGCACCATCCCGAGCTGACCATCCACTTTGAGATCCGCGACCAGTACGCCTTCGTGCACGCCGGCCCGGTGCCGGGCGCGGGCGGCATGCCGGTCGGCACCAACGGCCGCGCGGCCCTGCTGCTGTCGGGCGGCAGCGACAGCCCGGTCGCGGGCTGGATGAGGGCCAAGCGCGGCCTGGAGCTCGTCGGCATCCACTTTTTCAGCTATCCCTACACCTCCGAGCGGGCCAAGGAGAAGGTCTTTGCCCTCGGCCGGAAGCTGACCGCCTACTGCGGCCGCATGCCCGTCCTGGTCGTGCCGTTCACCAAGATCCAGGAGGAGATCCGCGACAAGTGCCACGAGGAGCTCTTTACCCTCATCATGCGCCGCTTTATGATGCGCATTGCCGAAAAGCTGGCCATCCAGTACGAGTGCGGCGGCCTCATCACGGGCGAGAGCCTGGGCCAGGTGGCCAGCCAGACCATGCCGGCCATGGCGGTCACGAACGCGGTGTGCCAGACGCTGCCGGTCTTCCGGCCGGTCATCGGCATGGACAAGGAGGAGATCGTGCAGATCGCGCGCAAGATCGACACCTTTGAGACCTCGATCCTGCCGTATGAGGACTGTTGCACGGTCTTTACGCCCAAGCACCCGAACACCAAGCCCAAGATGGCCAAGATCCTGGAGGCTGAAAAGAATCTGGACGTGGAGGCGCTGGTGGACCAGGCGGTCGCCGGCACGGAGCGCGTGATCCTCTGAGGCGCGGGCGCCTGCCGCCACAAAAATTTTACCAAAACTTGATTGCACCGGCATCTCCCGGCGTGGTATTGTAAACGTGTACCATACCGGCCTATGCCGGAAGGAAGGAAAAAGACTAGATTATGAAAGCAGAACTGATCGCAGTCGGCACCGAGATCCTGCTCGGCGATATCGTCAACACCGACGCCCAGGTTATTTCCCAGGGATTGTCCGAGCTCGGCATCGACGTCTATTACCAGACCGTCGTCGGCGACAACCCCCAGCGCCTTGAGCGCGTTATCCGCGAGGCCAAGGAGCGCGCCGATATCATCATCACCACCGGCGGCCTCGGGCCCACCCTGGACGACCTGACCAAGGAGACCCTGGCCCGGGTGTTCGGCAAGCGGATGGCCCTCAACACCGAGGCACTGGACCGCATCCGCGCCTTCTTTGACGGCATCGGCCGCGAGATGACCCCGAACAACGAAAAGCAGGCCTGGCTGCCCGAGGGCTGCGTGCCGCTGCAAAACGACTGGGGCACGGCGCCGGGCTGCGCCTTTGAGGCGGATGGCACCCACGTCATCATGCTGCCCGGCCCCCCGCGCGAGTGCGAGCCCATGTTCAAGTACCGCGCCATGCCCTATCTCTACAAGCTCGCCGGCGGCTGCATCGTCTCGCACAACGTGCGCGTGTTCGGCCTGGGCGAGTCGGCCATGGAGGACATCCTGCACGACATGATGGCCTCCATGCACAACCCGACCATCGCGCCCTACGCCAAGACCAGCGAGTGCTTCGCCCGCGTCACGGCCAAGGCCGACACCCCCGAGCAGGCCGAGCGCATGCTGGCGCCGGTCGTCGAGCGGGTGGTGTCCATGCTGGGCGACAGCGTCTACGGCGTGGACGTCGATTCGCTTGAGCAGGTGGTGGGCGACGGCCTGCGCGCGCGCGGCATGACCCTCGCGGTCGCCGAGAGCTGCACGGGTGGCCTGCTGTCCAAGCGCATCACCGACCTGCCCGGCGCGTCCGACTACTATAAGGGCGGCGTGTGCTCGTACGCCAACGAGGTCAAGGTGCACGTGCTCGGCGTTTCCGAGCAGACCCTCGCCGACAAGGGCGCCGTCTCGCCCGAGGTGGCCGAACAGATGGCCCGCGGCGTGGCCCGTCTGATGGGCACCGACTTCGGCGTCGGTATTACGGGCGTGGCCGGTCCGGGCGGCGGCACCGACGAAAAGCCGGTCGGTTTGGTCTATATCAGCGTCTGCCGCGGCGACGCCGTGGAGACCCGCCGCATGCGCTCGAGCCTGGGCCGCGACCGCGTGCGCAACCAGGCCGCGTCGACCGCGCTCGACCTCATCCGCCGCATGCTGCCGGAAAAGTCAGTCTAACCAAAAGGCGCGCAAAAAGTTCATAAAAAATTGTCCAGTGTTTGCATAAAAAGCGAAATATCACTGGACTTTTTTTTGCGCTGGTTGTATACTATACCTAGTAAAACAGATTTTTCCCCTGGAGAAACTGTATAAAAACGACAAAGTTCGACAGGAAAGTTCTGCAATACTGAGGAAAACGCGCGGATTTGCGCATTTTAGAGGGAGATGAACGCATGGCTTTGCAAACAAGGATGACAACCAAAGAAGATCATGCCGCCTTGTTTCAGTCCGGCCGGGACTGCCGCGCCTACGAGTTTATGGGCGCCCATCCGCAGACCCGCGATGGACAGGAAGGTTATTACTTTTCTGTATTGGCGCCGAACGCCGTCGAGGTCGCCGTCATGGGCGAGTTCAACGGCTGGAGTCGGAATGCGAATATCATGCAGCGGGATGAAACAGGCATATGGGAGTGCTTTATTCCCGGCGTGAAGCAGTACGATTCGTATAAGTATTCGATCCACACGCAGGACGGCCAGTTCCTGGACAAGGCCGACCCCTACGCTTTCCACTCCGAGACCCGGCCGGCCAACGCCTCCAAGACCTTCGATCTTGCCGGCTACGAATGGCACGACGGCAGCTGGATGGACTGGCGCGGCAAGCACCTGCCCTACACCGCGCCCGTCAATATCTACGAGGTGCACATGGGCTCGTGGAAGCGCCATGAGGACGGGAACTTCTATTCCTACCGGCAGCTGGCCGACGAGCTCATTCCCTATGTCAAGGAGATGGGCTACACCCACATCGAGTGCATGCCCCTGACCGAGCATCCGCTCGACGGCTCCTGGGGCTATCAGGTCACCGGCTACTTCGCCGCCACCTCGCGCTATGGCACGCCGCACGACCTCATGTATTTTGTGGACAAGTGCCACGAGGCCGGCATCGGCGTCATCATGGACTGGGTGCCCGCGCACTTCCCCAAGGACGGGCAGGGCCTGGTCGAGTTCGACGGCTCCTATCTCTATGAGTACTCCGACCCGCTCAAGATGGAGCACAAGGAGTGGGGCACGCGCGTGTTCGATTATGGCAAGGTGTCCGTGCGCAACCTGCTGTTCTCCTCGGCCATGTTCTGGATCGAGCAGTTCCACATCGACGGCCTGCGCGTGGACGCGGTCGCCTCCATGCTCTACCTGGACTACAACCGCCAGGGCGAATGGCGCCCCAACATCTACGGCGGGCGCGAGAACCTCGAGGCGGTCGACTTCCTGCGCGTTTTGAACCACCTGGTCTTGAGCGAGCACCCCGACGTTATGATGATCGCCGAGGAGTCCACAGCTTGGCCCATGGTCACAAAGCCGGGCGCGGTCGGCGGCCTGGGCTTTAACTTCAAGTGGAACATGGGCTGGATGAACGACATGCTGTGCTACATGTCGGCCGACCCGTTCTTCCGCAAGGACATGCATGACAAGATCACGTTTTCGTTCATGTATGCGTTCTCCGAAAACTATATCCTGCCGCTCTCGCACGACGAGGTCGTGCACGGCAAGCGGTCGCTCATCGACAAGATGCCCGCCCCCTATGAAAACAAGTTCGCGTCGCTCCGGACGCTCTATGGCTATATGATGGCCCACCCGGGCAAGAAGATGCTGTTTATGGGCGGCGAGTTCGCCCAGTTCGCCGAGTGGAACGAAAACCGCGGCCTGGACTGGATGCTGCTCGACTACGAAGCGCACCGCCAGATGCAGACCTACGTCAAGGCGCTCAACGCCATGTACCTGGCCAACAAGCAGCTGTGGGAAAACGACATGGATTGGCAGGGCTTCGAGTGGATCTCCCACGACGACAACCGCAACAACATGATCGCCTTCCGCCGCATCGCCTCGGACGGCACCGACCTCATCTGCGTGGTCAACTTCGCCCCGGTCTATCACCCGAGCTACCGCATCGGCGTGCCCTATCCCGGCACCTATGAGGAGATCTTCTCGTCCGACGAGGTCCGCTTCGGCGGCTCGGGCGTCAAGAACGGCAAGGTCCGCTCCAAGGCGGCCGCGTCCGTCCTGCCCAAGGTCATCGACGAGGAGACCGGCAAGCTCACGCCGGCCAAGATGCACGGCTATGCCGACCTCATCGACCTCGAGATTGCGCCCCTGTCGGTCATCTACCTCAAGGGCAAGCCGCGCGTGGCGCGCCGCGCCAAGGCCACCCCGGCCGGCAAGACCGCCAAGGCCGAGAGCAAGACGGCCGACAGCCGCAAGAGCGACAAGAAGGGCGAAAAGCCCCGCACCCAGGCCGCGCGCCGCACGCGCGCGTCCAAGGCCGAAGAGTAAGACCGTTCTTCCCGCCGCACGGCGGGAACTACCGCCGCGTCCCTGCGCACAAGGAGGGGGCGCAGGCTGAGATATATTTCAACAAGTGAGGAGAAACGGAGAGTAATCATGTATCGGAAAAAAGAATGCGTTGCCATGCTGCTGGCCGGCGGCCAGGGCAGCAGACTGTATGTCCTGACCACAAAGGTCGCAAAGCCGGCCGTCCCCTTTGGCGGCAAGTACCGCATCATCGACTTCCCGCTCTCGAACTGCGTCAACTCCGGCATCGATACGGTCGGCGTGCTGACGCAGTATGAGCCCCATGCCCTCAACGCCTACATCGGCTCGGGCCAGACCTGGGACCTCGACCGCATGCGCGGCGGCGTCTATACCCTGCCGCCCTATCAGCGCGGCAAGGGCGCGGACTGGTACAAGGGCACGGCAAACGCCATCTATCAGAACATCGCCTTCATCGAGGAGTATGACCCGGACTACGTGCTCATCCTGTCCGGCGACCATATCTACAAGATGAACTACAACAAGATGCTCCAGCATCACAAGAAGATGGGCGCCGACGCCACCATCGCCGTCATGGACGTGCCGATGGACGAGGCCTCCCGCTTTGGCATCATGAACTGCCACGAGGACGGCACCATCTACGAGTTCGAGGAGAAGCCCAAGCACCCCAAGAGCACCCTGGCCTCCATGGGCATCTACATCTTCACCTGGAAGAAGCTGCGCCAGTACCTCATCGACGACGAGAACAACCCGAACTCGTCGAACGACTTCGGCAAGGACATCATCCCGGCCATGCTCAACGCCAACGAAAAGCTGGTGGCGTACCGCTTTGAGGGCTACTGGAAGGACGTCGGCACGATCGAGTCGCTGTGGGAGGCCAACATGGACCTGCTCTCGCCCAAGTCCGGCCTCAACCTCTCGGACGACACCTGGAAGATCTACGGCCGCAACAACGGCGCACCCCCGCACTTCACCAGCAAGCAGTCCAAGGTCACCCACTCGCTCGTGTCCGAGGGCTGTGAGATCTACGGCGAGGTGTCCGAGTCCATCCTGTTCTCGGACGTGACCATCGAGAAGGGCGCCAAGGTCGAGTACTCGATCCTCATGCCGGGCGCCGTCGTGGAGAAGGGCGCGTCCGTGCGCTATGCGATCGTCGCCGAGAACGCGCACATCTGCGCGGGCGCTTCGGTCGGCGCCGCGCCGAGCGAAGTCGCCGCCGACGACTGGGGCGTCGCCGTCGTCGCGTCCGGCGTGCGCATCGGCAAGAACGCAAAGCTCGGCGCCAAGGAGATGGCGGGCGAGGACCTGCCCGACCAGGAATCGTAAAGAGGGGATAAAAAACCATGAAAAATGTTTTAGGACTTATCATCGCTTTTGACACCGACAACGACCTGCGCGAGCTGACCGACCACCGCACGGTGGCCGCGGTCCCCTTTGGCGGCCGTTACCGCATCGTCGACTTCATGCTCTCGAACATGGCAAACGCCGGCATCTTCCGCATCGGCCTGCTCATGAAGGACAAGTACCAGTCGCTCATCGACCACATCGGCACGGGCAAGGACTGGGACCTGTCCCGTAAGAACGGGGGCATTACGCTGCTGCCGCCGTACTCCTTCTCCAAGAAGGCGTCGCCGCTCGTCACGGGCGAATACCGCGGCAAGATCGACGCCCTGGCCGGCGCCATCGACTACCTGCAAAAGACCCGCGCCGACTACGTCGTGCTGGCCGACGGCGACCTCATCGCCAACATCGACCTGCGCGAGGTGATCAAGGCGCACGAGGCCGGCGGCAACGACATCACCATGGTCGTCACCAAGAAGTCGGCCGACAACCCGTACACCACCTACTGCGAGCTCAACCGCAAGCGCGAGATCGTGGACATCCGCGTGGGCGACAACAACGACGGCAAGTGCAAGTACTCGGCCCTCGGCGTGTACGTCATGTCCCGCCAGTACCTCATCCACCTCATCGCCGACTGCGTCACCCACAACTGCATCCACTTCGAGCGCGAGCTGCTCGCCCGCGCATTAAACGACAGCAACATCGGCGCGTACGTATTCAACGAGTACAACATGAAGGTCTTTGACGCCAAGGACTACTTCCAGGCCAACATGGACATCCTGGACAAGGACTGCCGCGACGAGCTCTTCCTGCGCACCCGCCCGATCTTCACCCGCATCTATGACGAGTCGCCCGCCTACTACGGCGACCAGGCCGAGGTCAGCGACTGCCTCGTCGCCGACGGCTGCCACATCGAGGGCAAGGTCACAAACTCCATCCTGTTCCGCGACGTGCTCGTCGAGAAGGATGCCGAGATCAAGGATTCCATCATCATGGAGAACGGCCGCATCCTGACCGGCGCGTCGCTGGCGCACATGGTGCTGGACCGCGGCGTCACCATCCGCGAGGGCCGCACCATGATGGGCCACGAAAACTACCCGGTCGTCGTCGCCAAGCGCTCGGTCGTCTAAAAAAAGCGCCGGCCGCCGCGGGGGAGTGCCCCGCCGCGCGTGGATGGGACCAAACTTTCAGAACGCGTTCTGGATGTTCTATTTCTGATACCGTTTGCAAAGCGGGAGCGTCCAACAAAGGGAAGCTCCCGCTTTTGAACTCTCTGGAGAGGGGATACTGCTATGAAAATTATGTTTGTCAGCTCGGAGGTCGCCCCCTTTATCAAGACCGGCGGCCTTGGCGACGTGGCCGGCGCGCTGCCCGAGGCGCTGGCCGGGGCCGGGCATGACGTGCGCGTCTTCTGCCCGCTGTACAGCGCCATCGGCCAGAACTTCCGCGACAAGATGACCCACGTCAAAAACGCCTACGTCCAGCTTGGCTGGCGCAACCAGTACTGCGGCATCTTCCGCTATGACAAGGGCGGCGTCATCTATTACTTCATCGACAACGAGTACTATTTTGCCCGCACCCAGCTCTATGGCGAGTATGACGACGCCGAAAGGTTCGCATACTTTAGTAAGGCCGTGCTCGAGATCCTGCCCGACCTCGACTGGAAGCCCGACGTCATCCACTGCAACGACTGGCAGACCGCGCTCGTCCCGGTCTACTACAACCTCATGTTCGCCGGCCGGCCGGACTACGCCGGCATCAAGACCGTCTTCACCATCCACAACATCGCCTTCCAGGGCCGCTATGGCCGGGACGTGCTCGAGTACGTCATGGGCATCGACGACGCCCACTTCCGCTCGGGCTTTATGGAGATGGACGGCGACGTCAACCTCATGAAGGCGGCCATCCTGGCGTCGGGCGCGGTCACGACCGTGTCCCCGAGCTATGCCGAGGAGATCCAGACGCCCTACTACGGCCACGGCCTGGACTCCATCCTGCGCAACAACAGCTATAAGCTGCACGGCATCCTGAACGGCATCGACATGGACGCCTTCAACCCGGCGACCGACCCGGCCATCTTAAAGCACTACACCCCGACGCGCCTCGCGGGCAAGCAGGCCGACAAGGCCGACCTGCTGTCGCTGTGCGGCCTGGAGGGCGGCCCGGATACGCCGGTCATCGGCATGATCGGCCGCCTGACCGACCAGAAGGGCCTGGATCTTGTCGAGGCCGTGCTGGACGACATCCTGCAGGACGACATCCGCCTGATCGTCCTGGGCAAGGGCGACTGGCGCTATGAGCAGATGTTCCTCGACGCCAAGCGCCGCCACCCGGACAAGATCTCGGTGTCCATCCTGTTCTCGGGCGAGCTGGCCAACAAGATCTACGCCGGCGCCGACCTGTTCCTCATGCCCTCCAAGACCGAGCCGTGCGGCCTGGCGCAGATGATCGCCCTGCGCTACGGCACCATCCCGATCGTCCGCGAGACCGGCGGCCTCAAGGACACGGTCACGGCCTTTGTCGACTACAAGGGCACGGGCAACGGCTTTACCTTCTTCAGCTACAACGCGCACGACATGCTGCACGTCATCCGTGAGGCCTGCGAGGTCTACCGCTTTAACCCCAAGGCGTGGAAGAAACTGGTCCAGGGCGGCATGGAAACCGACTTCAGCTGGACGAAATCTGCCGAAAAATATGTTGAGGTCTATCAGTCGATTTGATATGATAGAAGTAAGCGTACAGGACTGCCCGGCCTGGCTGGGCAGTCCTCGCTTTCGCTCGAATGTGTTTTTGCGAAGGCCGGGCCGGCTTTGGCCTTGGCAAAAGCACTTTCCAAGTAAGGAGTATCACTGTATGTTTGAACAGCGAATTTTTCAGTCCCGTGATCCCGCCTGCAAGCAGCCCTATGGCGCCGTGCCGGCCGGGACCGCGGTGCGCTTTTCGGTCTATCCGCCGCGGGAGGTCTTCCTGCGCGGCGTGACCCTTTATATCGGCGCGGACGGCGACCAGCCCACGGCCATCCCCATGCACTGGGACGGCCTGGCAGGCGCGTGCGACCGCTACACCGCCTGCTTCACCCCCGCAGAGCCCGGCCTGTACTGGTACTATTTCCAGGCCGACAGCCGCACCGAGCGGCAGTATATCTGCCGGGGCACGGGCGGCGTGGGCTATGAGAGCGCCGCGCCCGAAAACTTTTACCAGCTCACCGTCTATGACGGCGCCTACCAGGTCGCGGGCTGGTTCGGCCGCGGCATCACCTACAATATCTTCCCCGACCGCTTCTGCCGCACCGAGGTGCCGCCCAAGGAGGGCTACCGCGCGCCGCGCGTCGTGCACGAGGACTGGAACGACATCCCGGTCTATCAGCCGGACGCCCACGGCGAGATCCTGAACAACGACTTTTTTGGCGGCAGCCTCAAGGGCGTGCTGTCCAAGCTCGACTATCTGCAATCCCTGCACGTGCAGACCATCTACTTTAACCCCATCTTCGAGGCCTACTCCAACCACCGCTATGACACCGGCAACTATAAGGCCATCGACCCCATGATGGGCACCGAGGAGGACTTCAAGGCGCTGTGCGCCGAGGCGGCCAAGCGCGGCATGCGCGTCATCCTGGACGGCGTGTTCAGCCACAACGGCTATGACAGCCTCTACTTCAACGCCCGCGGCCACTATGACAGCGTCGGCGCCTTCCAATCGCAGGACTCGCCCTATTACGAGTGGTACGAGTTCTCGCACTGGCCCGACCAGTACAGCTCGTGGTGGGGCATTTACACGCTGCCCCAGGTCAACGAGCTCAACCCCAAGTACCTGGACTATATCATCGAGGACGAGGACAGCGTCATCCGCCGCTGGCTGGCGCTGGGCGCGTCGGGCTGGCGCCTGGACGTGGCCGACGAGCTGCCCGACGCCTTCATCCAGAAGCTCAACGCGGCCGCCCGCCGCGAAAAGCCGGACGCGCTCATCGTGGGCGAGGTGTGGGAGGACGCCTCGAACAAGGTCAGCTACTCGGTCCGCCGCCGCTATTTCCAGGGCGGCGAGCTCGACAGCGTCATGAACTACCCGCTGCGCGACGGCGTCTTGAGCTTTTTGGGCGGCTCGCCGGCCGAGGACTTTGCCGAAAAGATGGAGTGCCTGCGCGAGAACTACCCGCGCGCGGTCTTCTATAACCTCATGAACATCATCGGCACCCACGACACGCCGAGCGCCCTGACCGTCATGGGCGCCCGGCCGGAGGACGGGAGCGGCTCGCGCGACCACCGCGCCCACGCCCGCCTGACCGGCGACGCCCTGGTCGCCGCGCGGCGCAAGATGTACCTGGCCGCGACCATCCAGTTCACCATGCCCGGTTCGCCCACCATCTATTACGGCGACGAGGCCGGCGTGCAGGGCTTTGAGGACCCGTTCAACCGCCGCACCTATCCCTGGGGCAGTGAGGACGGCTCGCTCTTGGACTTTTACCGCCGCCTGTGCGCCGTGCGCGCGGGCTCGTCCGCCCTCACGGACGGCGAGATCGCCTTCCGCCGCGCCGAGGCCGGCGTGCTCGTCTATGAGCGCTGGGACGCCGACGAGCGGCTGTTTGTCGTCATCAACCGCGACGAGGAGGCCGTCGTGCGCCTGGCCTGCCACGAGGTCCAGGACCTTCTGGACGGCGGCACGCGCATCACGGCCGACGCCGAGGCGCTCGCGCTGCGCATGCCGGCCTGCACGGCCCGCATCCTGCGCGTCATCGAGTGAGAGGAGGGACATCCCATGGACTTTACCGAGAAAAAACTGTCCGAACAGTACTATTTTGAGGGCCGCATCATGAAGGCGCGCGTCGACGAGGTCGAGCTGCCCGGCGGCGGCCGCGCCACGCGCGAGGTGTGCGAGCACCTGGGCGGCGTGGGCATCCTGCCCATCGACGCGGACGGCCAGGTCCTCCTGGTGCGCCAGTTCCGCTATCCGTTCGGGGAGCTGCTGCTCGAGATCCCGGCGGGCAAGCTCGACCACGGCCCGGGCGAGGACCACTACGCCTGCGGCGTGCGCGAGCTGCGCGAGGAGACCGGCTGCACGGCCGACGAGATCACCTACCTCGGCTGCATCTACCCGTCGCCCGGCTTTTTGACCGAGGTGACCCACCTGTACGCCGCGCGCGGCCTGCACGCGGGCGAGATGCAACCCGACGAGGGCGAATTTTTGGAGCTTGTGCGCATCCCGGCGGACGAGCTCGAGCGGCGCATCGCCGCGGGCGAGATCCGCGACGCAAAGACCGTGGCCGCGATGTACCGCGCGCGGCTTTTGGGGCTTCTGGACACACGGAGGTGATTGAGGGTGGCAAAAACGATTCTCGTCGTCGAGGACGAGCAGGACATTGCCAATATCATCAGCTTTAACCTGAAACGCAACGGCTTTGACACGCTGGTGGCGTACGACGGGCCGACCGGGCTCAAGATGGCGCTCGAACAGGCGCCCGACCTCATCCTGCTCGACGTCATGCTGCCCGGCATGGACGGCTTTGAGATCTGCCGCCGCGTGCGCGCGCAGTCCCAGGTGCCCATCATCATGCTGACCGCCCGCGAGGAGGAGTCGGACAAGATCCTGGGCCTGGAGCTCGGCGCGGACGACTACGTCACAAAGCCCTTCTCCAACCGCGAACTCATCGCGCGCATCCGGGCCAATATGCGCCGCTTTTCGGCGGCCGAGGCGCCCGCGGCCAAGGCCGAGGGGCACAAGGCCCTCGAGATCTCCGAGCAGGACACGGCCGTCTACAAGGACGGCAAGCCCATCGACCTGTCCGTGCGCGAGTTTGACATCCTCTCGTACCTCGCCGCCGAGCCCGGCCGCGTGGTCTCGCGCGAGGAGCTGATGGAAAAGGTGTGGGGCTTTGAGTACTACGGCGACCTGCGCGCGGTCGACGTGGCCATCCGCCGCCTGCGCGAGAAGATCGAGGACGAACCGGCCCAGCCCAAGTACATCATCACCAAGCGCGGCCTGGGCTATTACTTCGCAAAGAACTAAGGAGAACCGCTTATGTTCCGCAGTCTGCATATGAAGCTGGTGCTCATCCTCATCCTGCTCATCGTCTCGGTCATGGCCGTCATGGGCACGTTCCTGGTCAACAGCGTCGGCAGCTATTACCTCAACGACTTTGAGACCCAGATCGAGAGCGTCATGACCGAGAACGGCAGCGAGACGCTGCGCTCGCTTGAGCAGGCCGCGGCGGGGGAGGACGGCCCGGCGCGCATCCTGGAGATCCTGTCGGCCTATGACGGCCGCCTGGGCATCGATACTTACCGCACCTACGCCGTCCTGGACGGCACGGGCGCCTTTGTGGCCGGCCGGAACGAGGCGTTTGCCAGCGAGCTGACCCGCACGCCCAACATCGTCACCGCCATGAACGGCGCGGTCGGCTCGCACAACACCACCATCGACAGCTACATGGACTATGCCATCCCGCTCTCGCTGGACGAGGACGGCAAGGACCCGCGCTACATCGTCTACTTCTTCGACGACAAGCGCGAGACCCGCGACCTGTCCTGGAATTTCTTCGGCATCGTGCTCAAGGCCATGACCTTCGGCCTGCTGGTCGCGGTGTTTTTGTCCTTCCTGCTGTCCAAGACCATCACGACCCCCATCGAGAACATCCGCACCCGCGCGCAGATGGTGGCCTCGGGCGACTTCAGCCACCGGCTGGAGATCCAGTCGAACGACGAGATCGGCGAGCTGACCGCCACCTTCAACCACATGGCCGACCGCCTGCACGACACGCTCGAGGAGGTCGCGGGCGAGCGCGACAAGCTCGGCACCATGTTCCTGCACATGGCCGACGGCGTCTCTGCCTTCAGCGCCGACGGCAAGCTCGTCCAGATGAACCCGGCGGCCGAGCGCCTTTTGGGCGTGCCCTACCGCGAGGACGAGCACTTCAATGATCTGTTTGAGGGCATCGAGATCCCGACCCCGCAGAAGGCGGGCAAGCAGGGCTTCGTGCAGATGGAGATGGAGCGGCAGGGCCGCACGCTGTCGGTCCTGTTTGCGCCCTACGGCGCGGGCGAGAACGAGCGCGGCATCGTCGCCGTCATCCACGACATCACCGAGCAGCGCAAGCTGGACGACTCCCGCCGGGAGTTCATCGCGAACGTCTCGCACGAGCTGCGCACCCCGCTGACCAACATCAAAAGCTACACCGAGACCCTGCTCGACGCCGCCGGCGACCTGCCGGCCGACACCGAGGTCAAGTTCCTCTCGGTCATCGCGGGCGAGACCGACCGCATGACCCGCATCGTCAAGGACCTTTTGACCCTGTCCAAGCTGGACTGCGGCAAGATGGACCTGCACTTCCACCGCTTCTCCATGCAGCACATGCTAGAGGGCGTGTACAACGCCATGGCCCTGGAGGCCGAGAACAACGGCCTGACGCTCAAGCTGCGCCTGGCGGGGGAGATGCCGGTCATGAACGGCGACCGCGAGCGCCTGGAGCAGGTGGTCATCAACATCCTGTCCAACGCCGTCAAGTACACCCCGCGCGGCGGGCACATCGAGCTGTCGGCCGCCCCCTATGACAGCACCCACGTCAAGATCGCCGTCCAGGACGACGGCATGGGCATCCCGGAGGCCGACCAGCCCCGCCTGTTTGAGCGCTTTTACCGCGTGGACAAGGCGCGCTCGCGCGCCAAGGGCGGCAGCGGCCTGGGCCTTGCCATCGCCAAGGAGATGGTCGAGGCCCACCGCGGCACCATCTCGCTCACCTCCAAGCTGGACGTGGGCACGACCTTCACCATCATCCTGCCGACCAACCTGCCGGCCGACGCAGACGGTATGGTATAACGCGCTATGAAACATCTGAGTCCCAAACTGAAAAACCGCATGAAGAACGCGGCGCTCGTCGTGCTGACCGTGCTGCTCGTGGCGCTGACCTGCTTTGGCTGGGTGGGCGACCTGAACCTCGACACCATCCCGGCGGGCTCGTGGCTGGGCCGGCTGTACATCAGCCTCAGCTACGGCCAGGGCGGCGGGTTTGAGCTGCGCTCGGGCGAGATCGCGGCGGCGCAGCCGGCCGAGTTCGCCGTGCAGACCGACGCCGGCATGAAGGGCGCGCAGTACAGCGAGTCCGCGGTCGGCGCCTTCCTGTCGGCCTTCGAGCAGCCGCTCGGCGCGGCGCTCAGCCTGACGGGCGAGCTGCGCGCGGCGGATGAGGCCGCCCTAGCGGAGGCGCTGACCCAGCCGGGCGTCTTCCTGCGCTATGACGCGGCGTTGCCGCTCTCGCTCGTGGCCGGCTGGATGGGCGGGACCTACACCGCGCCCGATGACCCGACCGTCTGCGCGCTCTTTTTCGGCGCGGACGGCACGCTTTGGGTGCGCGCGGCGGACGGCGCGGGCTACCGCGCCGACCTGCACAGCGCCCCGGACCCGGCCCTGGCCGACGAGATCAGCGGCCAGGCCTGCGCCTTCGCGGCGGCCGTGCCCGGGGCCCAGGGCATGCGGCCCGAGACGCTGCTCTTCGACGGCACGCTGACCCTGCCGGCCGTCCTGAGCCGCGCGCCCGCCCTGGACCTTGAGAGCACGGGCAGCCTGTCGGTCCTGCTCGAGGCCTTCGGCTATGACGCCTACGTCTCGAACTACACCGACAAGACCACCGGCCAGCGCGTCTTTGTCAACAGCCAGAGCACGCTGCGCGTGGGCGAGGACGGCGAGCTGTCCTTCCGCGCGGGCACGGCCCAGGGCGGCCTCGAGGCCTACCTCGAGAGCGAGATCGGCGAGAACGGCCCGCTGACCTACCAGGTGGACTACGCGCGCAGCCTGCTCGAGAGCGTGTTCCAGTCCTTCTCGGCCGACGCGGCCTTCGCCTTTGACAGCTGCACCCAGGTCGGCGACGGCCACACCGCGCGCCTGGTCTGCCGCTACCTCGTCGGCAGCGTGCCGGGCGAGGGGGAGGAGGGGGTGCTGGCCGGCATCGACTACGCGGACAACGTGCTGGTCTCGGCCGAGCTGCACCTGCGCACCTTTGTCCAGGCGGGCGTCAGCCACACGCTGCTGCCCACGCGCACGGCGGCGGCCGCCGCGGGCGGCGGGCCGTACGGCCTGGCCGCCGGCTACTTCGCCGAGGGGACCAGCCTTGTCCCCAGGCGCTATTACCTGACAGACTGACCAGAGGAGGAAGTTTATGCAGTGGAGCCGTGTCAAGTCCATCTTCCTGGTCATCCTCTTGCTGGTGGACGGATTTTTATGTTTGAATATCGCGGGAAAATATGTGTCGCGCTCTTATCGCCAGGCGGAAAATGCACATAATATTGTCGAGATCCTGAGCGGGCAGGGCATCCGGGTCGGCGCGGGCTTCTCGCTGCCCGACGCGCACACCCTGCCCGTGCTGCAGATCGACCGCAGCCGGGCCGACGAGGACCGCTTTAGCTATGGCCTTCTGGGCGAGGACGCCCTGCGCCAGGAGGAGCAGGACGGCTCGGGCACGGTGCGCTATACGTCGGAGGCGGGCACGGTGTCGTGGCAGGGCGGCGGGCAGGTCACGGGCGCGTTCGTGCCCGCGGGCTATGCCGCCCCGTCGGACAGCGGGGAGGCCCTGCGCCTGGCCCGCACGCTGCTGACCCAGGCCGGCCTGGCCGCCGCCAACCTCTCATTGCAGGCCGACGGCCTGACCGTCACCGCCTCCTTCCCGACCGCGGGCGTGCCGGTCTTTAACCGCGCCCTGACGCTGGACTTCGCCGCGGACCGCGTGCGCCTGTCCGGCCTGTGGACGTTCGACACGCCCTATATCACAAAAAGCGGCAATTATGTCACCTTTGCCGCCACAGACGCGCTGTTTACGCTGATCTCCCGCGAGGAGATCACGCAGATCGACAGCCTCACGGCCGGCTTCCTGCTGGGCGAGAGCGGCAGCGGCCGGATGCAGATGACGCCCGGCTGGCGCGTCAAGACGAACGCCGGTTCTTTTTTCGTCGATTCGCTCAAAATCTCCAGCGTTTTGCTGTAAAAATATGCACGGACGGCTGGAAAAAGTTTTGCAATCGACGGCAGGTTGTGGTAAAATGAATACTGCATGAAATTTGCACATAAGAACGGGTTCAACCCCGCTTTCATATACTGGGGCAGAGGACGCGCCATTCCCGCGCCCGGCCCCCTTGCCTGAGATTGGAATAGACGTTAAGGAGACGGTTATCTTGACCAAGTATGTAATCAACGGCGGCAAGCCCTTAAACGGCGAGGTCACCATCAGCGGCGCGAAGAACGCCGCCGTGGCCATCGTCCCGGCCGCCCTTCTGGTGGACGGCCCGTGCCGCATAGAGAATGTGCCCCAAATCATCGACGTGACCCTGCAGCTCGAGATTCTGCGCGAGCTCGGCGTTTCCATCCGCCTGCTCAACGCCTCCACCGTGGAGGTCTGCGGCGACTGCGTCCCGGACGCAAAGATCCCCTATGAGCTCATGCGCAAGATCCGCGCATCCTATTATCTCATCGGCGTGCTGCTGGGCAAATATCACCGCGCCGAGGTCGCCATGCCCGGCGGCTGCAACTTCGGCGGCATCCGCCCCATCGACCAGCACATCAAGGGCTTTGAGGCCCTGGGCGCCACGGTGTCCATCCGCGAGGGCGGCTATATCCACGCCGAGGCCCCGAACGGCCTGCACGGCGCGCACATCTATTTTGACGTGGTCTCGGTCGGCGCGACCATCAACATCATGCTCGCCGCCGTCCTGGCCGAGGGCATGACGGTCATCGAGAACGCCGCCAAGGAGCCCCACATCGTCGACCTGGCCAACTTTTTGAACGCCATGGGCGCCGATGTCAAGGGCGCAGGCACCGACGTCATCAAGATCCGCGGCGTCAAAAAGCTGCACGGCGGCACCCATTCCATCATCCCCGACCAGATCGAGGCCGGCACCTTCATGGCGGCCGTGGCCGCGGCCGGCGGCCAGGTCCTGGTCAAGAATGTCATCCCCAAGCACCTGGAGTGCATCACCGCAAAGCTCACCGAGATGGGCGTCGAGATCACCGAGTTCGACGATGCCGTCCTCGTGCGCCGCACCGGCCCCCTGCACCGCACCAACATCAAGACCCTGCCCTATCCCGGCTTCCCGACCGATATGCAGCCCCAGATGACCACGGCCCTGTGCCTGGCCCAGGGCACGAGCATCATCACCGAGGGCGTCTGGGACAACCGCTACCGCTACACCGAGGAGCTCGTGCGCATGGGCGCGAACATCCACGTGGACGGCAAGATCGCGGTCGTCGAGGGCGTCCCCGAGCTCAAGGCCGCCCCGGTGCGCGCCTTTGACCTGCGCGCGGGCGCTGCCATGGTCATCGCGGCCCTGGCCGCCAAGGGCGTGACCGAGGTCGAGCAGGTCACCTTCATCGAGCGCGGCTATGAAAACCTGGTCGAAAAGCTCCAGGGCCTGGGCGTGGACATCTACCGCGCCGAGATCCCCGAGACCATCGACGACTCCATGGCCGCTGCCAACTGAGAAAAAAATTTTTCCCGTCCGTCCCCGGCGCCCTCTGCGGCGGCGGGGCGTGCGGCGTTCCCACTACAGTTTCATCGTATGCGCGGCCTGCCGCGCGCAGTCCTGCGCACAGGGAGGGCGTCCATGGATAACTTGTATTACAGCCTGGCGAGCGGCTCGTCGGGCAACTGCGGCCTGCTGCTTTTGGGCGGGGCGCGCTTTTTGATCGACCTCGGCGTGTCCGTGCGGCGGCTGACCGCGCTGCTGCGCCCCTTCGGCCTGACGGCGGACGACCTGGACGCCGTCCTCTTGACCCACGAGCACGTCGACCACATCAAGGGCCTCGCCACCTTTGTCAAGCGCCATCGCGTGCCCCTTTACACCACGATCGGCACGGCGCAGGCCCTTTTGGAGAAATTTCCCCAGGCAAAAGACCATTTTTGCCCCTTTTACAGCGGCGCATCCTTTACCGTCGGCAATGTAAAGGTTTCGGCCTTTCCAACGCCGCACGACGCGGCCGACAGCACGGGCTACGTCCTGGAGGGCGGCGGCGCGCGCTTCGGCTATGCCACCGACCTCGGCTTTGTGCCGGGTCCGGTGCGCGCGGCGCTGGCCGGCTGCGGCACGGTGGTCCTGGAGTCCAACCACGACCCGGACATGCTGCGCGAGGGGCCCTATCCGTACGCGCTCAAGCAGCGCGTGGCCGGCCCGCGCGGCCATCTGTCCAACCCGGACTGCGCGCGCTTTGCGGCCGAGCTGGCCGGGCAGGGCACGCGGCAGTTCATCCTGTCCCACCTGAGCGACAAGAACAACACGCCCGTCCTGGCGCGCCGGCAGACCGAGGCCGCGCTGGCGGATGTGTCCGCGGGTTGCGCGGTGACGGTCGCGCCCAGGGAGGAGATGGCGGCGCCCGTGGCGCTCTGCCGGGAGGAGGCGCGCGTATGCTGTCCGTCCGCCTGATCTGCGTGGGCAAGCTGGGCGAAAAGTTCTGGAAGCAGGCGTGCGACGAGTACGTCAAGCGCCTGGGCGGCTTCTGCAAGATCGAGGTCGTCGAGCTGCCCGAGCAGAAACTGCCCCAGGCCCCGACGCCCGGCCAGATCGAGAACGCCCTGGACCGCGAGGCCCGGCTCATCCAGGAGAAGATCCCGGCCGGCGCGGCGGTCATCGCCATGTGCATCGAGGGCAAGGCCCTGTCGAGCGAGCAGCTCGCCCAGACCATCGGCAACCTGGCCGTGTCGGGCACGAGCCGGCTGGCCATCGTCATCGGCGGCTCATGCGGCCTGGCCGAGTCGGTCAAGCGCGGGGCGCGGCTGCGCCTCTCCATGTCGCCCATGACCTTCCCGCACCACCTCGCGCGCGTCATGGTGCTCGAGCAGCTCTACCGCGCGCTCAACATCCTAGAGGGCGGCAAATATCACAAATAACAGGCAAAAGGCGCAAGCGCCCCGGACAAGAGGAGGTCAGCTATGAGACAGTGTATGGATGCGGACAACCTGCATCGCCGGCTCAAGAAGATCATTGGGCAGGTACAGGCCATCGACCGCATGGTGGATGAGGACGTGCCATGTGAGGATATCTTGGCGCAGATCAACGCAGCCAAGTCGGCGCTGCATAAGGTGGGGCAGGTCGTGCTCGAAGGGCACATCAACCACTGCGTGCGCGATGGCATCGAGCACGGTGACGCCGATCAGACCATCGCGAATTTCACCAAGGCGGTCGAGCGGTTCGCCAACATGATATAACGGGAAGCCAAACAGTACCCACCCCCAGACGCGGGGTGGATTTTTTTTTGCCGGAAACCGCCTGCCTCGCTTGACATGGGTATACCCCTATGAGTATAATGAAAGCATACCCTAGGGGGTATACAGAAAGGGGGAACCACCCAATGAAAAAACTGGAAGCCCTGCTTGCATGGGGCGGCACCCGGCGCGAGATCGCCTGCTTGGCCGTGTCGGGCGTAGCGCTGCTCGTGAGCATCTTTGATCTGGTCCCGCTGCCGTTTGACGCGGCCTGGATTGCCATCGTCCTGTGCGGCATCCCGATCATCCTGGAGGCGGTTATTGGCCTGGTCACGTCCTTTGACATCAAGGCCGATGTGCTCGTGTCCATTGCGCTCCTGGCCTCGGTCGCTATCGGCGAAGACTTTGCCGCGGGCGAGGTCGCTTTCATCATGCAGCTCGGCGGCCTGCTCGAAGATCTGACCGTGCAGAAGGCCCGCGCGGGCATCGAGAAACTTGTCCACCTGACCCCACGCACGGCGCGCCGCCTGACGCCCGCAGGCGGGGAGGAGGTCATCCCGGCCGAGGCCGTTGCGGTCGGGGACATCCTGCGCGTTGCGCCCGGCGAGACCATCCCGGTCGATGGCGTCATCACGGCCGGCCAGACCTCGATCAATCAGGCGGTCATGACCGGCGAGTCCTTGCCAGTCGATAAAGCGCCGGGCGATGCGGTCTCAAGCGGCACAGTCAACCAGTTCGGCGCGTTCGACATGCGTGCCACGCGCGTGGGCGAGGACAGCGCGCTGCAGCGCATGATCCGCCTCGTGCAGTCGGCTGACGCGGACAAGGCCAAGATCGTCGGCCTGGCAGACCGCTGGGCCACTTGGATTGTAGTCATCGCGCTGTCGGCCGCCATCCTGACCGGGCTGTTTACGCACGAGGTGATCCGCGCGGTTACCATCCTGGTCGTCTTTTGCCCGTGTGCCCTGGTGCTGGCCACGCCAACCGCCATCATGGCGGCCATCGGCAACGCCACCGGACGCGGTGTGCTTGTGCGTGAGGGCGACGCGCTGGAGCGCCTGTCCATGGTGCGCGCGGTGACCTTTGACAAGACCGGCACGCTGACCTACGGCACGCCGCAGGTGACTGCTGTGCGTGCTCTGGATGGGGTGGACGCAGATAGGCTTTACGCCCTGGCTGCTGGGGCCGAGCTGCGCTCGGAGCATCCGTTGGGCCGGGCGGTCGTGCGCGGATACCGCGCGGACCGTACGAAGGCCGTGCTGGAGCCCACTGCGTTCGCCATGCTGCCCGGCCAGGGCGTCGTGGCGCAGGTGGACGGCCGGCGGATCGCGGCGGGCAACCCCGCGCTGCTCACAGCCCAGGGTGTCCCGGACGCCGCGGCGCTTACGGCGCTGGCCGCGCCCGACAGCCCTCCGGGCAGCCCGCTCATCTATCTGGCCGTGGACGGCCGCGCCGCCGGGACCATTGCCCTGGCCGACCCCATGCGCGAGGCCGCAGCCCGCATGATTGCGGGCGTGCAGGCGGCTGGGGTTACGCCCGTATTGTTGACCGGCGACCATGAAGCCGCCGCCCGGCGCATCGCGCAGCAGATCGGCATCCGCGAGGTGCACGCAGGCTGCCGCCCGGAGGATAAGCTGGAATACATCGACGCGGCCCAGCGGGCCGGCCATCCGGTCTGTATGATCGGCGACGGCATCAACGACGCGCCCGCGCTCAAAAAGGCGCTCGTCGGCATTGCCATGGGCGGCGTGGGCAGCGATATCGCGGTCGATGCGGCCGACATTGCCCTGGTGGGCGATGATATTTCGGTTCTGCCCCATCTCTTGCGCCTGGCCCGGCGGATGATGGTCACCATCCGCTGCAACCTGACCTTTTCCATGGCGCTCAACTTCGTTGCCATCATTCTGGCCATCACGGGCGTTCTGGGGCCGGTCGTGGGCGCGCTCGTGCACAACGCCGGTTCGGTGCTGGTCATCGTCAACTCGGCCTTGCTGCTGGGATGGGGAAGGCGGGACGGCTAACCGGGCCATCCCTGCATGAAAAACCCGTACATTTCCGGCCCGGATGCCGCCCGCACGGCGTCCGGGCTTTTTGTGCCCTTGGCAGCCGGACACGATCAAGGGGCGGCGGGCCGGGCGGCGACCTCGGACATCTGCCGCTGGCGCTGGCGCATGCCGTCCAGCCAGTCCTTCTCCCAGTCGGCCAGGGGCGCGGGCGCTGCCAGGGCTGCGGCCGGCGGGGCAGGCGTCAGCCGCCGCAGCAGCGTGCGGAAATAGGCGCAGGGGTCGCGCGGCCCGAAGGCGTGGGCGCGGTCCATGGCCTGCCGGATATCCGTGGCGGGCACGCCCTCCGCAAGGCGGGTATCGAGCGCCTGCCGCAGGCTGCGGCCCATGGCGCAGCCAAACAGCCGGGCAAAGTAGTCCGCAAGCTGGCCGCCGTCCGGCGTATCCGCTGCGCGCTCGCGCGGCATCCGTCCGTCCGCCGTCCCATCATCGCCTTCATCCGCTCCATCCATCCGCCCATCCGGCGCGTCGTCCGGGGCAGGGGGCGCCTGCGCCGGACAACGCTGGCCTGGGCTGTCCTGATCTGACCTAGACTGACCTGGACTATCCTGACCTGGACTATCCTGATCTGACTTAGACTGACCTATACTGGGTTGCCAGGAAGATTTCAAAAAATAATTGCCGCTCGCGTCCACGCCGAGGGCTTCAAACTGCGCGGTATAGATGGTGGGGGTATAGCGGTCCCGGCGCATCCTGTTCTGGCTGAGCCAGTGGCGCACGGCATAGACGCCGTCGGGCAGGGCGAGCAGGAAGCCGCCCTCGACCAGGGCGGAGAGCTCGCGCTCGGTCGCCCCGGCCATGCGCAGCAGGGCGCGCACGCCGCCGAGCAGGCCGTCGTCGTCGGCCGAGGTGACCAGGTGCAGGTACAGGCCGCGGGCGGCCAGGGGAAGGTCCAGGAAGCGGTCGCTCTCGGCCAGCCGCCTGGAGATCATGCGTCGCATTGCCATCGTGCGGCACCTCCTTTTTGACAGATGAAATAGCGAACGAATGTTCTGGATCTATTATACTACATCCGGCCGCTTTTGTCTACTGACACGGTTCGCAGAGCGGTGTCACAGGACATGCCCCTGCGAAAGATGTCCGGAAAAGGGCGCAAAAAAGCGCACGCCGCGCCCCGGACGGACCGGAACGCGGCGCACGCTGATTTAGGATAGGACAAACAAGAAACGGGCTGTATGAAGAAAGATACCGCCGGTCAGACGGTGTAGACGAGCAGGCTCTCATAGACCTCATAGACCCGCTTGAGGGAGGCCATCTCGGTGCCGGCCAGGCGGGCGCAGGCGCGCCCGGTGGCGACGGTGAACTTGGCCATCTCGACAAAGCTCAGGTTTTTGTCCATGGAGTTTGCGATGGCGCCGACCATGGCGTCGCCGGTGCCGACCGCGCCCTCGTCGTAGATCTTGGGGTTGCTGTTGACGTAGAGCACCTCGGGCTCGCGTTTGGAGATGAACAGGGCGCCCTCGGGGCCCATGGAGACGCAGACGGCCTGCGCGCCCATGCCCAGCAGCTTGCGGGCGCTGGGGGCGAGCTTGTCGGGGTCGACGGTGGGCTCGTCGCCCACGAGCTCGGCCAGCTCAAAGATGTTGGGCTTGACGAAGTCGGGCTCGTACTTGAGGGCCTCGCGCATGAGGTCGCCGGGCTCATCGACGATCAGGCGGCAGCCGGCCTTTTTGATGGTCTTGATGAGCTCGGAGAAGTTGTGCATGGGGAAGCCAGGGGGGACCGAGCCGGAGATGACGAAGATGTTCTGGCCGTCGAGGTAGAACTCGACGCGCTCCAAAAAGCGCAGGAAATCGCCGTCGGCGATCTTGAAGCCGGGCTCGTTGATCTCGGTGTGGTTGCCGTCGAGGTCGATGATCTGCAGGTTGACGCGGGTGTTGCCGGGCACGTCAACGAAGTCATGGTGGATATCGACCGAGGTCAGCGCATCCTTCATGGAGCGGCCGTTGTTGCCGGCGCTGAAGCCGAGGGCGACGCTTTCTCCGCCGAGCGCCTTGAGGGCGCGGGAGACGTTGATGCCCTTGCCGCCGGGCTCGACCGATGTGCTGGAGGCGCGGTTGAGCTTGTTGGGCACGAGCGGATGCTCGATGCGCAGGGTACGGTCCATGGCGGGATTGAGCGTGATGGTAATAATCATGAGGGGTTCCTCCTGCGTGCACAATCTTATAGTTTTATTATACCGAATGCGCGGGGGAATGTAAATAAAATTTTACCGCGCCCCGAAGGGGCGGGTGGAAGCCGGCCGGCCCCGGGGGGGGCGGCGGAAAGCGCCTCGGCCAGGCTCTCCTGCCGGATGTTTTTGTAGTGCTTT
>ERZ1090868.272-NODE-272-length-28679-cov-6.060334_pt1 | contig 28679 bp, 26 predicted proteins | sample MGYA00478475_ERZ1090868 | MGnify/ENA primary metagenome ERZ1090868 (study PRJEB33644, sample SAMEA5815747) | chicken gut metagenome | biome: Chicken; feature: Gastrointestinal Tract; material: Caecum | place: Ireland | collected 2019-01-01 | study: A study of the...
AAAAACGGGTACCCGAACCGGTGCGCGCCGCCCAGCAGCGGATAGGTGGGCGGAAATTCCCCGCTTTGGGCAATGTATTCGATGAAACCCAGGTGCATGGGCAGGTCGCCGTAACAGCTCTGCCCGGTATGAAAAGTACCATCCACCGCATGCAGAATGTGGGTGTGCAGCAAATAGCCGGTGACAGCCATCAGGGGTAGTACGCAAACCAGCAGGACAATATCGTCGGGATTCTTCTGCCAGCCGGTGAGCCGTACACCGCTTTTCACAAGCGCCAGCAGAATCAGTAGGGCGGTAATGCCGGCCAACCCAACGGCAGAAACACCGAATCCGAGCCCCAGGGCAAAGACGGCGGGGAAGGCTGCCAGCATGGCAATGCCATATCCGCACCCCAAAGGCAGGGCCAGACCGGGTGAGGCATCCGGGAAGATGCGCCGTGCCAGCATCAGCCCCGTCACCAGGAACAACAGAGCACACAAAAGTGCCGGTACCATTTATACGCCCTCCAGGTCAAAGGGTGGGGTGTATTCCTCCCGGGCGCTGCTTTTTTCCTGCATATACCCGTCGGTCAGGCCCAGACGCACCGCCTCGTCGACAACCTTTCGGTATTCGTAGGTGGTGATGCGGCGCCCCAGGCCGTATTCGGCCGCTTTGTAAAAGGGGGTGAACTGGCTCATCAGGCTGGACAGGAAAGGAACACCGGTCTCCCGGCGGATGCGGGCCAGGGTCTGCAGCACGGTGCGGCTGTCCTGGACACAGCCGGGCAAGGCCAGATGCCGTACAATGACGCCGCGCTGCAAAAAGCCCTCGGCGTCGTAAACGGGGGCGCCGGTCTGCCGGAGCATCTGGCGCAAGGCGGCTTCGGCCACGGCCGGATAGTTCCGGGCGGCGGAATAACGTTCGGCCAGTTCCGGGGACGCATATTTAAAATCGGTAAGCCAGATGTCCACATAGCCGTCCAGGGCTTTCACGGCGGCAAGGGTCTCGTATCCGCCGGTGTTGTAGACCACCGGCAGTGTCAGCCCCGCGGCCCTGGCGCTCTCCAGGGCCTGCCGCACCTGGGGAAGGTATTGGGTGGCCGTTACCAGATTCAGATTCCGGGCTCCGTCCTGCTGCAGCCGCAAAAAGATTCCCGCCAGCCGTTCGGGGGTGATGGCCTTCCCCACGCCCTGCTGACTGATGGGGGAGTTCTGGCAGTAACAGCAGCGCAGCGTGCAGCCGCTGAAAAAGACCGTGCCGCTGCCGCGTGCGTCTTCGGGGGCACCGCTCAGGCAGGGCTCCTCCCAGTGGTGCAGCGCGGCCCGTGCCACCAGAAGCCGGTCGTCGGCACCGCAAAATCCCGACTGTCCGGCGGCGCGGTCGGCCCCGCATGCCCGCGGACAGAGGGTGCAGTGATGGGGCAGCAACATCCGAACACCTACTTTCACAATTTTTTCTGTTTCATTTTACCACAAACCCGGGAAATGTGGTATACTATAAGGACGAATCTCAAAACCAAAGGAGTGTACAATTATGTCTACCCCTCATAACCGTGCCGAAAAAGGTGATTTCGCCAAAACCGTTCTGATGCCCGGCGATCCGCTGCGGGCCAAGTTCATTGCCGAAACCTTCCTGGAAAATCCGCGCCTTGTCACCGACGTGCGCGGCATGCTGGGCTATACCGGTACCTACCAGGGCCGCCCCATCAGCGTGATGGGCAGCGGCATGGGCATGCCTTCCATCGGCATCTATTCCTACGAGCTGTACACCCAGTATGGCGTGGAGAATATTATCCGCATCGGCTCCGCGGGTTCTTACACCGAAAAGGCCAAGCTCTTTGACGTGGTGCTGGCCGCCGGTGCCTATTCCGAGAGCAACTATGCGGTAACCCAAAGCGGGGACACCGACGACATCCAGAAACCCAGTGCCGAACTCAACGCGGCCCTGAAGGCCAGCGCGGCTGCCCAGGGGCTGGCTGTGATCGAGGGCAACATCCATTCTGCGGATGTCTTTTACCGGGAGCCCAGCGACGAAAAGCCCGCTTACTGGGAACGTTTGCGGGATGAAAAGGGCTGCCTGGCAGTGGAAATGGAGAGCTTTGCCCTCTTCCACAACGCCAAGGTGCTGGGTAAGCGGGCTGCCTGCCTGCTGACCATCTCGGACAGTTTTGTCTCGCCGGAAATCACCACCGCGGAACAGCGCCAGACCAGCTTCACCTCCATGATGAAGATTGCGCTGGGGGCCGAGGCATACCTGGAGAAATGAGGATGGAAAAGGAAGAAATCCAGGCTTTGATCCGACAGGCCTTTCAGGCCCGCACTTTTGCCTACACGCCCTACTCCCATTTCCGGGTGGGCGCGGCACTACTGGCCCGCAACGGCAAGGTCTATACGGGCTGCAACATCGAAAATGCCGGTTATACCCCCACCAATTGTGCCGAGCGCACCGCGCTGTTCAAAGCGGTCAGCGAAGGCGAGCGCCATTTTACCGCCATTGCCATTGTGGGCAGTATGGAAGGCGAAGTGAACCGCCTGGTTACGGGCCCCTGCGGCGTCTGCCGGCAGGCCCTGTATGAATTCACGGGTCCCGATCTGACCGTTATTATGGCGCGCACCGAAGAGGATTACATTGTGACCACGCTGGGGGCTTTGCTGCCCTACGGCTTTGGCCCGGCCAATCTGGAAGCGGACGATTCCCAATCCCCTACGTAAGGAGTTCCCTTGTTCATGAAAAAAACAGTAGCCCTATTCTTGTCGATGGTGTTTCTGACGGTACTGGCAGGCTGTGCACCGCAGACAGAAAACCAGGCGTCGGAAGACTTCACGGCGCCACTGGATGATGCTTCCTTTGTGTACCAGGCACCGCAGGACGCCACACCGCTGCCCGGCGGGGCGACCATTGCCCTGGCAGCCAGCAGCGGCGACCTGGAATCCGGTGCCGAAGCCATGCTCTGGAAGGGTGTGCAGACCTTTGCCTCCACCTTCGGGTATACCGCACAGTCTTTTACCTACGGGGACGGCGGCAATGCCTCTGCGGAGGATGCCCTGCGGGAAGCGGCACAGAGCGGCGCAACTCTGGTGGTCTGCCGCGGGGAGGAGATGGCCAAGGCACTGTTCAACATCCAGTCCAACTATCCCGGCGTACATTACCTGCTTTTTGATGAGGAACCCCACAACGAGGATTACACGGTCTATACCACCGATGCCAGTGTCCACTGCGTCCTGTTCCAGGAAGAACAGCTGGGCTACCTGGCCGGATACGCATCGGTGACGGAAGGCTACACCACCCTGGGGTTTGTGGGCGGTGATGAAGTGCCCGACGTGGTCCGCTACTGCACGGGCTTCCTGCAGGGCGCCGAGGCGGCCGCGGAACAGCAGGGTGAGGAAGTCAGCCTGCGGGTGTGGTACACCGGGGAACTGGAAGACGATTCCCTGGTGACCAGCCGGATGACCGAATGGTACAACAATGGCACCGGCCTTGTGCTGGCCAACGGAAACGACTGCATCCAGAGAACACTGGATGCCGCCAACCAGACCGGTGGCCGGGTATTTGCCACGGAGCAGGACTGGAACGGGGCAGGGGAGCGTGTGCTGGGCAGCGCCATCAAATGTTACAATGCAGCAGTCCAGCGGCAACTCTATGCGTTCTTTTCCGGCAATGCCACCTGGAGTCAGCAGGTTGCCGGACAGACCGAAAAAGTCGGCTTTACCGACGGCAGCGTGGCCCTGGCGGGATCCAACTGGCGCTTTTCTCACTTCAGCCAGCGGCAATATGAACGTGTCTACGACGAACTGCGGAACAGCGATCTGAAAGTGGAGGCTTACGCCGATATGGATACGCTGCCCGACACCCCCTCCGTCACGCTGGAAATCCAGAACTGAGTTTGCGCACTTTGTTAAAGAATTGTAATGGTTTTGTGTCCGTTTTTTCATTGCAAAAAGCCGGCAAATCCGTTATACTGAAGTCAACGCGGTGGGGAACCGCCCCACCCAAAAGTTCATTGAGTAAGGAGATCAAAACCATGAAAAAGTTCCTTGCACTGGTAATGGCTGCCAGCATGGCCTTCTCTCTGGTTGCCTGCGGCGGCGCTTCTGCCTCCTCCGCAGCCAGCACGGCGGAAGGCGCCAGCACCGAGGCTACGGCTGAGGCTGCCGGCAGCGGCAAGACCGATGTGGCGTTTGTTACCGACGTCGGCAACATCGACGACCAGTCCTTCAACCAGTATACCTGGCAGGGCGTGCAGGATTTCTGCTCCGCCAACGGCCTGAGCGCCAACTACTACCGTCCCACCGAGGACTCCGACGCAGCTCGTCTGGAGCAGATGGACAACGCTGTCAATGACGGCGCCAAGGCCATCGTCGTGGCCGGCTACCTGTTCGGCACCTCCATTGCCGAGGCCCAGGCCAAGTATCCCGATGTGCAGTTCCTGGCTCTGGACGTTGCCACCACCGACCTGAGCGCTGACGGCAGCGTGCAGCCCGCCAGCAACACCGCCCTGATCACCTACAAGGAAGAGCAGGCTGGTTACCTGGCCGGTTACGCCGCTGTGTATGACGGTTACAAGGAGCTGGGCTTCCTGGGCGGTATGGCTGTTCCCGCTGTTATCCGTTACGGCTACGGCTTTGTGCAGGGCGCTGACGCCGCTGCCAAAGAGCTGGGCGTGACCGACGTCAACATCAAGTACTGGTACTCCGGCGGCTTCGCTGCCACCGATGAGGTCAAGAACAAGATGGACGGCTGGTACTCTGAGGGTACCGAGGTTGTCTTCGCTTGCGGCGGCCCCGTCTGCCAGAGCTGTGACGCTGCGGCCCAGGCCAACGGCGGCAAGATGATCGGCGTGGACGTTGACCAGTCCGGTCAGTTCGATACCGTCATCACTTCCGCCATGAAGGCTCTTGCCAACTCTGTCAACGTGGCGCTGACCGATGCCATGAACAACGGCTGGAAGTTCACCGAGGCCTACGCCGCCAAGCAGACCGTTCTGGGCGCTGCCGAGAACTGTGTCGGCCTGCCGATGGAGACCAGCAAGTTCACCAACTTCACCCAGGAGCAGTACGACAAGCTGTACCAGGAAATCGTCGACGGCACCCTCGTCGTGGACGACAGCTTTGACACCGCTGTGACCCCGGCCGTGACCAACGTGAACGTGGATTACCAGGGCTAATAGATCCATTGTCATTCATAAAAGCCGCCCCGCACAGGCTTGCGGGGCGGCTTTTTCTGGTGATATAAAGCAACAGAAAAAAACAAAGCGATTCTTGCACTTTTTGTTCAAATTCTCTTGTGCATCGGGTGTTTTTTCTATATAATACGAAGTAAGAGATTGTCCATTTGGAAAGGGGCGTGCAACGATTGGCAGATCAATATGTCATTGAAATGCTGCACATCACCAAGGAATTTCCCGGTATCAAGGCGAACGACGATGTTACCTTGCAACTTCGCAAGGGGGAAATCCATGCTCTCCTGGGTGAAAACGGTGCCGGCAAATCTACGTTGATGAGCGTGCTGTTCGGTCTGTACCAGCCGGAAAAAGGCGTAATCAAAAAGAACGGCCAGGAAGTAAAGATCAACAATCCCAACGATGCCAATGCACTGGGCATTGGCATGGTGCATCAGCATTTCAAACTGGTGGAATGTTTCACCGTGCTGGATAACATCATCCTGGGTGTGGAAGACACACGCCATGGCTTTTTGCGCAAGGATGCGGCGCGTAAAAAGGTCATGGACCTGAGCGAAAAGTATGGCCTGCGTGTGGATCCCGATGCGCTGGTCAGCGATATTTCGGTGGGTATGCAACAGCGCGTGGAAATTCTGAAAATGCTGTACCGTGACAACGATATCCTCATCTTTGATGAGCCCACGGCGGTTCTGACCCCGCAGGAAATCGAAGAACTGATGGAGATCATGCGCGGCTTCAAGGAGGAGGGCAAGAGCATCCTCTTTATCACCCACAAACTCAACGAGATCATGGCGGTGGCGGACCGCTGCACGGTGCTGCAGAAAGGCCGTGGCATCGGTACGGTGGAAATTGCCAAGACCACCAAGGAAGAACTTTCCCGCATGATGGTCGGCCGCGACGTGGAGTTCGCGGTGGAGAAAAAGCCCTGCGAGCTGGGGCGTACCATTCTGGAAGTCGATAACCTGGTGGTGCCCAGCAAGGTGCATAAGAACAATGCTGTAAAGAATGTTACCTTTACAGTGCGCGCCGGCGAGATTGTCTGCGTGGCGGGCATCGAGGGCAACGGCCAGAGTGAACTGATTTACGGTTTGACGGGACTGGAAAAGGTCACCGGCGGCAGCATCCGGCTCAACGGCAAGGACATTACCAACGCCACCATCCGGGAGCGCTCCAAGGACGGCATGAGCCACATCCCCGAAGACCGGCACAAACACGGTCTGGTGCTGGACTACACCCTGGCGGACAATATGGTCCTGCAGCGGTACTGGCAGCCCCAGTTCCAGAACCATGGCTTCATCAAAAAGGGAGAGGTCCTCTCCTATGCGGAGCGTCTGATCGAACAGTATGATGTGCGCAGCGGTCAGGGACCACAGACCATTGCCCGCAGCATGTCGGGCGGCAACCAGCAAAAGGCGATCATTGCCCGCGAGGTGGACAAGGATCCCGATCTGTTGGTGGCGGTGCAGCCCACCCGCGGTCTGGACGTGGGTGCCATCGAATATATCCACAAGCAGATTGTGGCCGAGCGGGACAAGGGCAAGGCCGTTCTGCTGGTCAGTTTGGAACTGGACGAAGTGATGAATCTCTCGGACCGCATTCTTGTCATGTATGAGGGCGAGATTGTGGGCGAGTTTGACCCGCACAAGACCACGGTGGAGGAGCTGGGTCTGTATATGGCCGGCGCGAAAAAGCAAGGGGGGGCGAAAGCATGAAAAAACACAACCGTGAGACATCCCTTTTGCAGAACCCTGCGGTAGTCGGCGTGCTGGCCAGTCTTTTGTCCATTGTCATCGGCCTGGCGCTGGGCTTTGTGCTGCTGGTTCTGCTCAATCCCGCTGCTTCGCTGGAAGGCATGAAGGCGATGATGACCACCGGCTTCGGCAGCATGGACAAGTTCGGCAAGGTGTTGTACCAGGCGGCCCCGCTGATGATGTGCGGCCTGTCGGTGGGCTTTGCCTTCAAAACGGGCCTGTTCAACATCGGCGCGTCGGGACAGTACACCATGGGTGCCTTCTTTGCGCTGCTTTTTGCCATTCAGTTCCAGATGCCCTGGTTTGTCTGTCTGCTGGCATCCGCGGTGGGCGGCGCCATCTGGGGCATCTTCCCGGGACTTTTCAAGGCCTACTTTAATGTGAACGAGGTCATTACGGCCATCATGTTCAACTGGATCGGTATGTATCTGGTCAACCTGATTCTGTCCAACTCGCCCACGATGCTGGCCTCCGGATGGGGTGCATCCAACTCGGACAGAACGGCGGCCCTCTCGGCGGCCAACACCGGCGCCATCATTCCCAAGGGCCATCTGGCGGTGCTGTTCGGCAATTCCAGCTGGATCAATATCAGCATCTGGATCACCATTGTCTTTGCCATCATCGTCTGGGTGGTTCTGCAGAAGACCACCTTCGGCTATGAACTCAAGGCCTGTGGCCTGAGCCGCGATGCGGCCCAGTATGCGGGCATCAACGCCAAGCGCAACATTGTGCTGTCCATGGTGATCTCGGGCGCACTGTCCGGCATCGGCGGCGGCATCTACTATCTGGCGGGTACCGGCCAGTATGTGTTGGAAAAATCCATTCTGCCCATGGGCTTCAACGGCATTCCCGTGGCGCTGCTGGCCAGCTCCAATCCCATCGGCACCATCTTCTCGGCGCTGTTCATCAGCTATATCCAGGTGGGCGGTGCGGCCATGCAGCCGGCCTATTCGTCCGAGACCATCGACATTGTCATCGCTGTGATTATCTACCTGGCGGCCTTTGCGCTGCTCATGCGCGGGGTTATTGCCAAGGCAGTCTCCGGGCGTAAACAGAAAGGGGGCGCTGCCAAATGATGATTGCTGCCAATATTATCAGTCTGACCATCCTGTTTGCCGTGCCACTGTTGCTGGTGGCACTGGGCGGCATGTTCAGCGAGCATTCCGGCGTCATCAACATCGCGCTGGAAGGCATGATGATCATCGGTGCCCTGTTCGCCTGCTTTACGTTGCAGGCGCTGGATCAAAGCGGGTTTGGCGAGGCCAACCCTCAGCTGTCCATGCTCATTGCCATTCTGGTGGCCGGTGCAACCGGAATGATCTTCTCGCTGTTCCTGGGGTTTGCCGCCATCAACCTCAAGGCGGACCAGACCATCGGTGGCACCGCGCTCAACCAGTTCGCCCCGGCGTTTGCCGTGGTTATGACCTGGGCTATCCAGGGTCAGGGCCTGACCACCATTCAGATCCCCAGCTGGGTGCGTATCACCCGCGAGACCTTCGGCCTGGCACCGGTTGACGGTCCCAGCTTCTGGAACAACCTGATCTTCAAATATTTCTATCTCACCACACCCATTGCAGTGGTACTCTTCATCGCGGCTTATGTGCTCATGTACAAAACCCGGTTTGGTCTGCGGCTGCGCGCCTGCGGCGAGCATCCCCAGGCGGCGGACTCGGTGGGCATCAACGTGTACAAGATGCGCTATGCCGGTGTGCTGATTTCCGGTTTCCTGGGCGGTATCGGCGGTCTGGCATACACGGTGGCCGCCGGTTCCGGCTTCAACTCGGATGTGGGCGGCTATGGCTTCCTGGCGTTGGCGGTTATGATTTTCGGCAACTGGAAACCGTTCCCGATCCTGGCTTCCTCCTTCTTCTTTGCGCTGTTCAAGGTCATTGCGGCGTACAGTTCGTCGCTGTCCTTCCTGCCGAAGTTTGAGGGCGTGAAGGAAATCTCCAACTTCTACCAGATGTTGCCCTATATCGTCACGATGATCGTGCTGATCTTCACCTCCAAGAATTCCCAGGCCCCCAAGGCCGAAGGCATTCCCTACGACAAGGGCAGCCGTTAATCCTGCATTATTCCACGCAAGCCGCCCGGTTTCTTGTAGCAAGTGCCGGGCGGTTTGCTGTCGTTTTTGCACTTCAGAAAGGAGCATCTTTCCATGCGAATGTACGATATCATTGCCAAAAAGCGGGACGGCGGCACGCTGAACCGCGAAGAACTGGCCTTTGCCGTCAACGGGTATGTAGCCGGGGAGGTGCCGGATTACCAGATGTCGGCCCTGCTGATGGCCATCTACCTGCGCGGTATGACCGATGAAGAGACCGCAGTGCTGACCGATGTGATGGCCCATTCCGGGGATATGGTGGACCTGTCCGCCATTGCGGGTGTGAAGGCGGACAAGCATTCCACCGGCGGTGTGGGCGATAAAACCACTCTGGTCATTGCGCCCATTGTGGCGGCCTGCGGCGTCAAGATTGCCAAGATGAGCGGCCGCGGTCTGGGCCATACCGGCGGCACCATCGACAAGATGGAAGCGGTCCCCGGCACCCGTACCAGCCTGACCCAGGAGGAGTTTTTCAAACAGGTCAACGAGATCAGCATTTCGGTCATTGGCCAGAGCGGCCAGATTGCTGTGGCGGACAAAAAAATGTACGCACTGCGCGACGTGACAGCCACGGTGGGGTGCATTCCGCTGATCGCCTCCTCCATTATGAGCAAAAAGCTCGCCGCCGGGTCGGACGCCATCCTGCTGGATGTGACCATGGGGGATGGCGCCTTCATGAAGGACTTGGACAGCGCCATCGAGCTGGCCCGCCAGATGGTGGCCATCGGTACGGCGCACGGCCGCAAAGTGGCGGCGCTCATCACCGATATGGATAAGCCTTTGGGCCAGAATATCGGAAACTCATTGGAAGTGGCCGAGAGCATGGCGGTGCTGCAGGGGAAAGGCCCGGCCGATCTGACGGAAGTGTGCCTGCAGCTGGCCACCAACATGCTGATTCTGTCCGGCAAAGGGGATGCGGCGGCCTGCCGCGCTATGGCGGAGCAGGTCATTGCCGACGGTAGTGCCTTTGAAAAATGCTGCCAGATGTTTGCCGCCCAGGGCGGGGACATTTCGGTTCTGCGGGATCCCGCACGCTTCCGCAAGGCCAAGTACAGCTTTGAGCTGACGGCGCAGGCGGAAGGGTACATCTATAAAAACGATGTGGAGAAAATCGGCAATGCCAGTGTTCTGCTGGGGGCCGGACGCATCAAAAAAGAGGATGCCATTGACTTTGCCGCCGGCATTACCATGCACAAAAAGCTGGGCGACTATGTCAAGGCGGGCGAGAGCATCTGCACCTTCTATGCGGACGAGGAAAGCCTGTTCCCCGCGGCGGAAGAAATGTACCGCGGCGGACTGGTCATCCGGGCCGAAAAACCGGCGCTGCCGCCGCTGATTTATGCCCGCGTAACCACGGAGGGCGTGGAGCGTTTCTGAAAACGACGCACAAAAACAGAAAACCCGCCGCCGCGGATGTTCCGCGGCGGCGGGTTTTTCTTATCCTTTTTTGCGGCGTTGCAGCCAAAAGACCTTCCACTTGCCGTAGCCATTGGGCTTGTCGGAAGCAAACTCTTCGGTCATGACGTACCGCTTGCGCAGCCCGTCAAACTGTAAAGCGGTGCCCTCTTCCTGTACATCGGTCAGGACGCGGGGCAGGGCGCTGCGCTGGCTTTCGAATTCCGGCTCCTTATCCCACAGAATCTTGCCCTGTGCATCGAAGCCGTGGGCCCAGACGCTGAATACCAGACAGGCCGCTTCGCCGTAACAGTAGCGCTCAAAGCGGATACGTCCGTCCAGATAGAACAGAAGGCAATCCCGAAAATGGGTTTCCATCTCTTTCTCATAGCGGCGGCCGCAAAGGGCGCCGGCAAAATCAGTACTTTTGGCAGTCATGGCGAAATCCTCCCGGTAGGTCTTAGTGGTATTATACCGCCTGGAACCGGGTTTGGCAACGGTATCAGCTGCGCACGTCCCGCCGGTTCAACAGCCAGGCGGCCAGCAAAAACAATAGGCAGAGCCAGAGTGCACAGGAAAGCAGGAAGGGCAGCAGATTGCCGGCCAGCATATCCTCGCTGCGGTTGGAATTCATGCCGTATTGCATCAGGGAATAGGGCCAGTACAGGCCGGCTCCCTTGCTGGAAGATACAATGCCCACAATGCCGCCGAACAAAGCGATGAAGACGGGTACGGCGAAACTGCGGATCAGCATGGAAAACACCAGCTGCAAAGCCACCACACTCAGCCCGCCCAGGACGCCGCGCATAAGGAAGAAAAAGGTTTCGGCCGGCGGCCAGCCCGGCAGGGTCGCAAACACTTTGCCGCAAAAACAGTAGAGAAAAAAGATGAAACACTGAGTCAGCAGGACCAGTTTGACCACCACCACAAATTTGGCGAAAAACAACGCAAAAGGACGCACCGGCGCAGACAGAATCAGATTCCAGTTGTGGCCCATATGTTCCAGCCGCCACAGATAAGAGGCGTAGATGGCCACCATGGCCGGGAAGAAGAACAGGGAGTAAAACAGGGTGTGCTGGGTCCAAAGGGCGTACCAGCTGACACCCAGCAGGTCCAGATTGCCCAGGTAGTTGATGGTCCCGTAGGCGGCCGAGATGGTCGGCAGCAGAAAAAACAGGATCCAGATGGGGGAGGCGTGCAGTTTGCGATTTTCTGCCCGAATACAGCGCAGCAACATGGCTTATACCTCCTTTTGACGAATGGCGTGCCAGGTAAAGGCGAAAAAGAAGACCGCCAGCACGCCGGACCAAACCAACAACGGCAGGTTGAAGGCCCGGATGCCATACACCACCACCCGGGTATCCGGATCCCAGCTGGCCAGAATATAGCTGCCCAGGGGGATGAAATAGCCCCAGGGCACAAAGTAGCTGACAATGGGGGGCAGAAACGCAGAAAAAAGTCCCACCAGAGCCCCCGCAATGCCGGTACAGAGGGCCGGCAGCGGATTGGCCAGCAGAATGGTCAGCAGCATCTCCGAGAAAAACAGCATCAGCGCCACAATACCGGTACAGGCGGCCAGATACAGCAACTGTACGGCGGGCGGAAAATCCCGATACCCATTGTGCCGCTCCAGGAGCAGGACACCCAGCAATTCCAGGACCACAATCAGCAAGACTTCCCCGGTACCCAGCATTGCCTTGGCCACAAACAGATGACGGCGACTTTGCAGAGTGTACAGCAGTTTCAGGGTGTTGCCCTTGACTTCCACATCCCACAGCCGGCTGGCCAGCATGGCCATGCCCACCGGCATCAGCACGGCATTCATGACGGGCAGGGTGTAGAACAGTGCATGGAAGCCGTGCTCCAGACTTTTGGCACCGTCGGGGGCGGAATAGCCGCTCCAGAGCAGCACGGCCGTGGGAAGCAGCAGGCAGACCAGCAGGTCGTGCCGGCGCCGGGCTTTCTGCCATTCAGCGTGCAGACTGCGCAGCATTCAAATCCACCTCCTTGCGGTCTGTCAGGCTCAGGAAAATCTCTTCCAGGGACTTGGTGTGACGGTTCAGTTCCACCACGCCGGCACCGCCATCCGCCAGGGCCTGCACCAGACCGGCCAACGGTTCATCCCGCAGCGGGGGAAGGGTCAGTACGTCCTCCTTCTGCCGGACAGAGATGCCGTTGGCCTGCAGGATGGCCAATCCCTTTTGAGGATGCAGCAGACGGATGCTCAGGTCTCCGCGGCTGTGTTGTTGCAGTTCGTGCAGAGGCCCCTCAAACAGCATCCGCCCGTGATGAATAATACCCACCTGTTCCACCATCTGCTCCATCTCGCCCAGAAGATGGCTGGAGATCAGTACGGTGGCGCCGGTAGCGGCGGGCATATCGGCAATAAGAGCCCGCATCTCCTGGATGCCGGCGGGGTCCAGACCGTTGGTGGGCTCATCCAGAATCAGCAGCTTGGGGCTGCCCAGCAGTGCCATGGCAATGCCCAGACGCTGTTTCATACCCAGGGAAAACTGTCCCACCTTGCGGTCTCGATCCTGGGTCAGGTGTACAATCTCCAGTACCCGGGCAATGTCCCGATGGGATATTCCTTTCAGGTCGGCGACAATCTGAAGATTCTCCCGTGCGGTCAGATGCAGATAACCGGAAGGGGATTCGATCAGGCTGCCGGTCTGACGCAGCAGGGTCAGACGGTTGTGGGGCGTCAGTTCCTTCCCCAGCAGAAAGACCTGCCCGGCGGAAGGATGGATCAGTCCCAATAGCATTTTCATGGTGGTGCTTTTTCCGGCGCCGTTGGGGCCGATAAAGCCATAGACGCAGCCCTTGGGGACCTGCAATGCCACATGGTCCACGGCCAGCTGTTTGCCGTAGGTCTTGCACAGCCCCTTGGTTTCAATCACGGTTTGCATAGGGTTCGCTCCTTTTGTGTGTTCGGTTTTCGTACACCCGTATCCTACACCCTTCAGTTTAAAGGAACTGAAAGATGAGCTTAAATTTACCTTAAGATTGGTCAACCCCCGTAGTCGCTCTTGCCAGAATCAGGTATAATGAAAGCGAGGTGAAATCATGCAGACCATTTATGATGCCAGACTGTTGCTGGTGGATGATACCCCGGAATTGCTGGACCTTTTGTGCGAACATCTGCGCGCGGCGGGATACCGGTCCATTGCCACGGCAGAAAGTTGTGCGGCGGCCCGGCGCGTGTTTGCACAGACAAGCCCGGAACTGATGATTCTGGACATCAACCTGCCGGATGGGGACGGCTTTGCATTGTTCCGGCAATTGCGCGCCCAAGGGGATGTGCCGGCCCTGTTTTTGTCGGCTCGGGACGCGGATGCCGACCGACTGTTCGGTCTGGGACTGGGAGCGGACGACTACCTCACCAAACCTTTTTTGATGCAGGAGCTTCTTCTGCGGGTACAACATATTCTGCAGCGCGCTTACCGGGCGGAATTGCAGCGGGGGGGCAGCCGGACACCTGCAGCTGGGACTGCGCACGGTGGAACTGGCCGACGCACTGGTCCGTATGCCGGACGGGACCACCGTACCGCTGACCGCCACCGAGCGGGCACTGCTGCAAAAACTGGCCGAGAACCGCGGTCATATCCTGACCTATGACGCGCTGTATGAAGCGGTCTGGGGCCAGGACTATTACGGTTGCGAAAACAGCCTGAACGTGCACATTCGTCATCTGCGGGAAAAAATCGAGGACAACGCCAGCAAACCGCAGTGGCTGGTGACGGTGCGCGGCATCGGGTATAGGCTGATGGGGGAGGCGTCCCGATGAAAACCTTTGCAAGGCTGATTCGCCGGTACGTGCTGGCGGCAGTGGGAATTTCCCTTCTGTTGGTGGCGCTGGCCCTGGCAGCGTTTGTTTGGATCGCGGTGCGTTTCGGGCTACAGTGGCAGGAGCAATTCGCTTTTTCCTACAGTGAAATCGCCGATCATCTGCACCGGACGGGGGAAGGGGACTTTTCCTTCGATGAAAAGGATGCTGACGCCTGGTTGAAGGGGTACGCCTGGGCCATGGTGCTGGATGACGATGGCCAGGTGGTCTGGCAATACCAGCTGCCGGAAGCGCTGAACCATCCCTATACCGCTTCGGAAATTGCCGTTTTCTCCCGTTGGTATCTGCAGGATTACCCGGTGTTCTGTCAGGTGCGGGACTATGGGCTGCTGGTGCTCGGTATGCCGCAGAACAGCATCTGGAAATACAATTTCTGGACCTATCCCCAGCTGATCGAATGGATTTTTTATCGTGGCGGCACCCTGATACTGGGAATTCTGCTGATGATCCTGGTGCTGTGTATGGTGTTCAGCTGGCGGGACACCCGCTCCCTGCGTACGGTATCCGACGGTATGGATGCGTTGGCGGAAGGACGGACCGTAAAGCTTTCTACCCGCGGATTTGCCGGGGAACTGGCGGAAAAGCTGAACCGGACCAGCGAGCAGATCCGTTATCGGAATGAAATTATTGCCCGGCGGGACACGGCGCGTACCAACTGGATTGCTGGGGTCAGCCATGACATCCGAACTCCTCTTTCCCTGATTCTCGGATGGTCGGAGCAGCTTCACCGGGATGCTTCGCTGCCGGAACCCGTGCGCAAAAAGGCCGCGGGCATCCAGGCCCAGAGTGAGAGAATCCGCTCCCTGATTGAGGATCTGAATCTGACCAGCAAATTGCAGTACGGCGCGCAGCCGTTGCGCCGCACACCGGTGCATGGCGGGCCGTTGCTGCGCAAGCTGGTGGCGGATTTCTGCACCGGACCGCTGGCGGCGGGGTGCGAGGGGACGCTGGCGATGGACCCGGAGGCGGAGGGAGCGTCATTGCTGGGGGATGAAGCCTTGCTGGGGCGTGCGCTGGACAACCTTTTGGGCAACAGCGTGCGGCACAATGCCGGACCGGTGCACTGCGGGGTGACGGCTACGAGGAAGTCGCGGATGCTGTGCATTACCGTCACCGATGATGGGGTTGGCTTTCCCCCTGGGGTGCTGACGGCGCTGCAAAAGGGGGAACAGGGCGACAATACCCCACATATTCTGGGACTGCATGTGGTGGAGCAGATCGTGCAGGCCCATGGCGGCAGCGTAACCTTTTGCCAGAATGAACCCGCGGGCAGTAAGGTGATTCTGAAGTTGCCCACACAATAAAAAAACGGACTGCGAAAGCAGTCCGGTTTTTGGTTTGTGAAAAGAAAGGTTTCGGAAGTTTAGCAACCGTTGTTTTCCAGCATGCGGGCGAGCAACGGCATCAGGACCTGCGTGTTCTGCTGGAATTGCGGATAAAACTCGTCCCCCAGATCATAGTCCAGATACAGGGCGCGCTCGATACGGCGCACGGCGGCGGCAAAATGAGGATGGTCCGGGCCGCCCGCTGCCTGCAATTGCCGGGAAATCCCGGTGCATACCACGGCCCAGCGGGCGTCGATGCCGGCCCGCTCGGGGATGGCACTGTCTTCCAGATAATCCCGCAGCGTTCTCCCTTCGGGGCAGGCGCCGCACAGGGGCAGCTGGGCGCGGTATTCCATCTGCGCCGTTACCGGGTCGATGCTTTGCCCCAGGGGATACAAAGCGCAGGCCAGGGGCCGTGCTTCGTGAATGGCACAGGCGTTCCCCTCAAAAAAACGACAGTTGCCGGTTTTGGGATCGGGGGTCAGACGAAGCGCCGGCAGGCAACTCTGCGGGGCCACATAGCTTTTGCAGAAAGCATGGGCGACGATGCGCGGCGAAAGGCGGAGCCTGCGGGCAATGCGGTAGAGATCGTAACCGGAGAGAACCAGGTCCCGCCGCTGACGGCAGCAATCCCCGCAGCCGACGCAGACAAAGGGAAAAGGCTCCTCCATGGCCAGGACAGGTCCCAGTGCCCAGTTCTCGCTGCTCCGTCCCGGTTCCACCATCACAGGCGGACCTCGCAGGGGTTCGGACGTCCGGCGGCAAAATCGGCCACCGCTTCAAAGGCGCTTTGTACCATGCTGGCCACGTTGACGTCGGTGTAGAAGGCGGTGTGCGGGCTGATGATCACGTTGGGATAGCTGCGCAGCAGGTTCAGTTCCCGGTTGGGCAGGGCTTCTCCACAGCGGTTATAGTAGCAGATGCCGTTCTCGTCCTCCACCACGTCCAGACCGGCACCGCCCAGTTTGCCTCTTTCCAGTCCCTGCAGCAGCGCATCGGGATCAATCAGTGTACCGCGGGCGGTATTGATCAGCAGCACACCGTCCTTCATCTTGGCGATGGCATCCGCGTCGATCAGATGGTGGTTTTCTGCGGTGGCGTTCAGGTGTAGGGTGATCACGTCGCTGCGGGCATACAGCTCCTCCAACGGAACGTAGTCGGCATAGGGACGCACCGCGTCGGAAGGGTACAGATCGTACGCCAGAATCTTGCACCCGAACCCGGACAGATGACGGATTACGGTGCTGCCGATCTTGCCGGTGCCGATCACGCCCACCGTGCAGCCGGACAGGTCATGGCCCATCTTGCCGGGCAGCGAATAGTCCTGGGCCGCTGCGCGCAGCATGATCTGATTCATCTTGCGGGTGGCCATCAGCATCAGCATGATGGTGTAGTTGGCGACTCCCTCCGGCGGGTAGTGGCTGTGGCTGACCCGCATGCCCAGCCGCTTGGCGGTGTCCAGGGGAATGTGGTCATATCCGATGCTGCGGCAGGGCAGGTATTTGACCCCCATTTTGGCAAAAGCCTCCAGGTATTCGGGGCGGATCTCACAGGGGTTGGTGCTCACGGCGTCACAGCCCTCGGCCAGTTGCAGATTGTCGGGGTTGGGGACTTCGGCAGTCCATTGGTAGTCGATGCCGTACCTTTCCCGGTTGGGTTCACAGTACTGCAGCTCATCAAAAGGGCGCAGTGCATAAAACAGGATCTTCATGCAAAGTCATCTCCTTGTTTATTGCAAAGAATACTGGAAAGTTTCCGCCAGCCATCGGACAGCCAGGCCAACCCAGGCGGCGGTGTGGGGGTTGGCGGTGTTTACCTCGCGGGTGCAGATACTGGAACCTTGCTGCCCGTGGGGGAACAGGTGTAATTCATAGGATACCTGGTGTTCGGTCAGAGCCTGGGCCAGAAGCAGCGAATTCTGCACCGGTACGGTGCCATCGTCCACCGTGTGCCACAGGAAAAAGGGGGGCAGATCCGACTGAACATGCTTTTCCAGACTGAAGGCCGCCCGCAGTGCAGGATCCTGACCGGCCAGCTGATCGAAGGAACCGGCATGAGCGAAGACACCGGCGGAGATCACCGGGTATCCCAGCAGAACCGCGTCGGGGCGCGCTTCCTTCCCGTGAATGCCCAGGGCACAGCGAACCGGCTCGGCATCCCACAGGATGGCGGTGGACGCTGCCAGGTGTCCACCGGCGGAAAAACCGCACACCGCAATCTTGCAAGGATCCACTCTCAATTTGCCGGCGTTGCGGCGAAGATGCAAGATCGCTCCGGCAGCGTCCAGCAGCGGCTGCCAGCGCAGGGGAGCGGGGGCCACGGTGTAGGACAGTACAAAGACCTGGTAACCGGCCTGCAAAAACGGCATGGCCACGGGATCGCCTTCCCGCACGCTGCAATGGTTATACCCGCCGCCCGGACAGATCAGGACAGCGGGTCGGGTGTTGAAGCGGGGCATCGACTGAGTGCAGTCACGCAGATACCCGGTCAGTGTGGCGCCGCTGGGCAAGATGTGGGTATACATTTCCATAAAAGGGCGCTCCTTTTCGATGGGGTTCAGTCCTGCGGCAGCGGATGGGTTTCCATGTATTCGGCCATGATGTCGGCAGCCAGCCGGACCAGCTCAGGGCAGGGACGTTTTTTGTAGTAGTCGGCGGTGCGGGGGCTGGCCACGGGGGAACCCTCCGCTTTGGCAAGACCCAGCAACTCCCGGCAGACGATGCTGCCGCCGCCGTTGCGCTGCTTGTATTGTTCGGCCAGGGCCTGGATTTCGGTATAGGTCTGGGTCTTTTTGGCAGGGTCGGTGTTGCCGTACAGAGCGCCCAGCACCAGCGTGATGCCGGAAAAAGCGCCGCAGACTTCCCGCATGCGGCCAAAGCCGCCGCCAAAGCCGGACGCCATCTTCAGGGCCTGCTCCTCTGTCAGGCCCATCTCGGCAGCAAAAGCCAGCGCCACGCACTGGCTGCAATTGTAGCCTTTAAAAAATGCCTCGTAGGCTTTGTCCCCGTAGACAGACATGGTTGTATCACATTCCTTTTCCATAACGTAGTTACAGGATACCCCAATTCGTCGCATTTGAAAAGGGGCGACACCTTATTTTTGCAAGGTTTTTAAATTTTTTGTTAAATGGAAGGAAAAGCCTTGCACTTATTACAAAAGAGTGCTAAACTAACGTTAGCAGTTAAAAACAAAGAGTGCTAATTCACCCGAAAAGCGAGGTCATTTTGTATGGCAATGCATCAATTCAAGGCCGAAAGCAAGAAACTGCTCGACCTGATGATCAATTCGATTTATACCAACCGTGAAATCTTCCTGCGGGAATTGATTTCCAATGCATCGGACGCCTGCGATAAGCGGTATTTCAAGAGCCTGACCGATACGTCCATCGGCATCACCAAGGACGATCTGAAGATTCATATCCAGCCTGACAAGGAGAACCGTACTCTTACCATCAGCGATAACGGTATCGGTATGACCAAGGAGGAACTGGAAAAGAACCTGGGTACCATCGCCAAATCCGGTTCCCTGGACTTCAAGACCGAGAACCAGAGCGACAATATCGATATCATCGGCCAGTTCGGCGTGGGCTTCTATTCCGCCTTCATGGTGGCCAGCAAAGTTACCGTGATCTCCCGTGCCCAGGGGGAAGACACCGCCTGGAAGTGGGAATCCAAAGGTGTGGAAGGCTATACCCTGACCGAGGCGGACAAGGATGAGGTGGGTACCGAGATCATCCTGGTGCTCAAGGAGGATACCGACAACGAAAAGTACAGCGAGTATCTGGACGAATACACGCTGGCCAACCTTGTCAAGAAGTACAGCGATTATATCCGGTTCCCCATCACGATGTACCGCGAAAAATCCCGCCAGAAACCCAAGCCGGAGGATGCCGGGGACGACTATAAGCCGGAGTACGAGACCTATACCGAGCTGGAAACCCTGAACAGCATGGTGCCCATCTGGAAGCGTCCCAAGAGTGAGGTCAAGGACGAGGATTACAACGAGTTCTACAAGAACAAGTTCATGGATTATTCCGACCCGCTGCGCGTCATTACCAGCCGCACCGAAGGCACCGCCACCTACACGGCGCTGCTCTTCATTCCCAGCCGCACCCCCTATGATTACTATACCAAGGAATACGAAAAGGGCCTGGCCCTCTATGCGTCCGGTGTCATGATCATGGAGAAGTGCGCCGACCTTCTGCCCGACTATTTCAGCTTTGTCAAGGGCGTGGTGGACAGCGAGGACCTGAGCCTGAACATCAGCCGTGAGACGTTGCAGAAGGACAGCCAGCTCAAGCTGATGCACAACAGCCTGGAAAAGAAGATCAAGAATGAGCTGCACGCCATGCTGGTCAATGACCGTGACAAATACGAAACCTTCTGGAAGGCGTTTGGCCGCCAGATCAAGTTCGGTATTTATGGCGACTACGGCATGCACAAGGACCTGCTGGCCGACCTGCTGCTCTTCTACTCCGCCAAGGAGCAGAAACTGGTAACCCTCGACGAGTATATCGAAAAGATGCCCGAAGGCCAGAAGTGCATCTACTATGCGGCCGGTGACGACACCGACCGGCTGGGCAAGCTGCCCAACGCACAGCTGGTGCTCAGCAAGGGCTACGATCTGCTGCTCTGCACCGAGGATGTGGACGAATTCTGCCTGCAGATGATGCGGGATTACAAAGAGAAAGAGTTCAAGAACATCAACTCCGGGGATCTGGGCCTGGAAACCGAGGAGGAAAAGAAAGCCGCCGAGGAGACCGCCACCGAAAACAAGGATTTGTTTGAGGAGATCAAAAAGGCCCTGAACGGTAAGATCAAGGATGTCAAGGTCAATCCCACCCTGCAGGAACATCCCGTCACTCTCTCCAGCGAAGGCGGTATTTCGATGGAGATGGAGAAGGTGCTGCGCAAGATGCCCAACGGGGAAGGTGTGGAGAGCACCAAGGTGCTGGAACTCAACCCGTCCCATGCGGTGTTTGCCGCACTGAAGGCCGCCCATGAGGCAGGCGATACCGAGAAGGTCGGCAAGTACGCCGAACTGCTCTATGACCAGGCCCTGCTGATTGCCGGTTTGCCCATCGAAGACCCCGTGGCCTATGCCCAGTTGGTCTGCAGCCTGATGCAATAAAGTTTTCGTATCCTTTTCCGGCGCCGGACGAAATCGTCCGGCGCTTTTTTGCGCTCCCACAGCAAAAAGTGCGAATTTTGCGAAAAAGTGTTTGAAATGGCGCAAGAATTGTGCTATTCTTGTGGTGACCACAAAAATGAATCGAAAAAGGAGCTTGTTAATGGTTTCCGAATACACCTACTGCCCGCAGACAGATTTTTTTATTGAGCGGGTAGACCGGGACACCGGGTTTGATATGCCCAGCTTCCACATTCACCATAAATTCGAAATTTACTACGAAATTGCCGGCAGCCGGCGCTATTTTATCGAGGACTCCGCCTATATCGTAAACGCGGGCAGCGTGGTGCTGATCGGTGAAAATCAGATCCACAAAACCGCTTCGCTGGGAGACGCCCCCTCCAGCCGGATTGTTTTGAATTTCAGCCGGGAATATCTGGAAAAGATTGCCCAGGCTTTTCCGGATGTGGATTTTTTTTCTTTCCTCACAGAGGAGCACAACCACCTGCTGTCCACCATAACGGTCAAACAGCAAAACCACATCCAGACCATGATGCAGCAAATGCTGGTGCTGGAAGAGGACGATTCAAAGGAAGCCGAAGCCATGCGCACCATGCTGCTGGCCACGCTGTTGCTGGAACTGAAAAAACTTTGCCGACAGCAACAGGAGCAGGGGGGCGAAAAGGGCCGCGTCAGCAACCACATTGTGGACCAGATCCAGGCCTACATCGCCCAGCATTATGCCGAGAAACTGACCCTCACCGGGATTGCCGGGCAATTTTATATCAGCCCCTATTACCTCAGCCGCCTGTTTAAAAAGTCCACCAACCTCAGCCTGATCGAATATATCAACGGTGTGCGCATCAAGGCAGCACAGAACCTCATTGAAAAAACAGGGGAGAGCATCTCCACCGTCGCCGAAAAGACCGGTTTTATGACCACGGCTCATTTCCGGCGCGTCTTCAAGGACGCCACCGGTCTTTCACCGCAGCAATACCGGCAATATTACAGGCGCGTCAACAAATAAAAACTGCCCGGCCTGGGAGCCGGGCAGTTTTTTTGTTTATGCTTCCTGTTTACCGTGCCGCTTCAGGAAGGCCCGGTATTCCCGGAACCAACATTGCGGGCACAGACTCTGGTATTCCACGTTGTCCACCGTATCGATGGCCACCTGGGCCCCCTCAAAGACAAACTCACCGTTTACTTTGCGTCCGTTGCAGATGGCTTTGCGGCCGCACGCACAGATGGTCTTGAGTTCCTCAATGGTATGGGCCAGTTCCAGTAGCCGGGTGGAACCGGGGAAGCCGCGCATCATAAAGTCGGCGCGCAGCCCGTAGCAGATGACCGGAATGCCCAGGTCCACCGTGACCAGGAACAGCTCCTCTGCCTGGCGGGGAGTAAAAAACTGACTTTCGTCACAAAGCACACAGGCCGGGGCGCCGTGGGCGGCGGTGTCGGCTTTGACCAGGTCGATGATGTTCATTTCCGGGGTGACAAGCTGATCCACTTTACAGCTGATGCCCAGGCGGGAAACGATGGAATCCTGCCCTTTGGTGTCGATGGACGGTTTGAGGATCAGCACCCGCATACCGCGTTCCTTGTAGTTGTAGGCCACCTGCATCAGGGCGGTGGTTTTGCCGCTGTTCATAGCGCCGTAGCGGAAATACAGTTTTGCCATGGGGCGTAAGCTCCTTTATTGGTCTTTATTGCGAAGCCGATAGCCGAGGCTCATCAGACTGTCACCGAGATGTACGTTCTCTACCGTGAGACCCGGATATTCCACCGACAGGTCATAGTGGCTGAAATTCCATACCCCCTGAATGCCGTAGGAAACCAGATCTCCGGCCACATCCATGGCGCTCTGGCGGGGCACACACAGCACCGCGACGGTGGGACGATGTTCCTCGCAGAAGGCTTTCAGCTCGTGCAGCGGCAGGATGGGGACGCCGCACATTTCTTTTCCGAACAGGTCGGGATTGATGTCAAACACCCCAATCAACCGGTAGCCGTTGGTGTCCCGGCTGATGAAACTGGACACCGCCGAGCCCAGATGGCCCGCGCCAATCAGAATGGTTCCCAGCCGCTCCCCGTCGCCAAACAGCAGTTTGCCGATTTCGGTGCGCAGCACATCCACCTTGTAGCCAATGCCCTGCTGGCCAAATCCGCCAAAACAATTGAAATCCTGGCGCACCTGGCTGGCCGTGGTGCCCATCATGTGGGCCAGTTCGCTGGAAGAAATTTTCTCTTTTCCATCAGCCGAAAGGTTTGTCAGGTAACGATAGTATTTGGGCAAGCGCTTGATTACCGGAAGGGAAACCTCGTTTTGAACCGCCATGATCGTGTTACCTCGCAACATACCGCCGGCATCCTGCCGGGCGGCGAATTTTCAAAAGGATAATTTTATAACTTATTATAAATACTCTCGGTGTAATTGTCAATTTTTTATCTAAGTTTTTTGCAAAACAACTCAACAATGGTCCTTTGTGCCCAAAGGCAGACAAAATTGATGCGCTTGGCTGGAACCAATGGGAAAGAACCTCACAAAGCGAAACAATCTTGACTGGCCAGCGCATAACCCAAACCCGCGTCGGACATACTGGAAAGAAAATGCAAGCAGGGAAGGGAGCTGCCAAACAGATGGAACCGGTATCGAAAAAAAGCAAAGAAAAAGCCAAACTGAACCCCACTGAGAGTGCTGCCCTCAAACGTCTGGAGCACGATCTGATCACCGAGGACGGGATCGTGCCGGCCACAAAGGGACGGCATGCCATCCACTGTCTGACGGTGATCGGTACCATCGAAGGGCATACGCTGGCACCGGACAGCCAGAAGACCACCAAGTATGAACACGTGATTCCGCAGCTGGTGGATATTGAGGAGGACCCGGAGATTGAAGGGCTCTTGGTGATTCTCAATACCGTGGGCGGCGACGTGGAAGCCGGACTGGCCCTGGCGGAACTGATCGCGGGGGTCAGCAAGCCCAGCGCCACACTGGTGTTGGGGGGCGGACATTCCATCGGCATTCCGCTGGCGGTTTCGGCCCGACGCAGTTTTATTGTGCCCACGGCCACCATGACCGTGCATCCGGTGCGCCATTCCGGCATGGTGCTGGGCGTGCCGCAGACCCTGCGCTATTTTGAGCAGATGCAGGAGCGGATTGTGGGCTTTGTGGCCGGTCACTCGGGCATCACGGCCCGACGTTTTACCACGCTGATGCACAACACCGGGGAACTGGTGATGGATATGGGCACCGTGCTGGATGGCCGGCAGGCGGTGGAAGAGGGCCTCATCGACGAACTGGGCGGATTGTCCGACGCATTGGGCTATCTGTACCGGGAGATCGAAGGAAAAAAGTGACGGCAGTCCGACCTGTAAAATCCGGAAGGGCGCTTCCATTTTCCATTTACAACCCCCTGCATTCGTGCTAAAATAAGTACCGAATATTCGTTTGGCCCAAGGGCCTACTTATTTTATATACAGTGCAATAGAGGGGTATTATTCAGCATGGCACAATCTCGTTCCAGTAAAAACAGCAGCAAACGCAAATCTTCTTCCGGCCGAAGCAGTTCGTCCCGCAGCCGCAGCACGGGGACGCGTTCGTCCTCATCCCGCGGCAAAAAGGCTGCCTCCCGGCGCGCCCAGCGCCGGGCCGAAAATCCCAACCTGGTCCGCAGTGTTTTGCTGGCGGGGCTGGGAATTCTTTGTGTGGCCATGGTGCTGGTGCCCGGCCAGAATATCTGGAAGGTGATGCGCGGGGGCCTGTTCGGCATTTTCGGCATCATGACCTATCTGGTGGGGCCTTTTTTGCTGTACCTGGCCTACCTGCTGGCATCGGGCTACCGGGTGGCCTTGTTTGCGGGCAAAGTGACCCTGATGGGCATTCTGTGCGCCAGTGTCCCGGTGGTATTTTCCAAGGTTTCAGTCAGCGAGGCCAACGCCTGGGAAATCATCAAGATGCTTTTCATGCGCGGTCAGACCGGCTTTTGGGAAGGCGGCGTGCTGGGGGCGCCCATCGGTGCCACCCTGTTGGCTTTGTTCGGGCGGCCTGCCTCCAATTTTGTGATGCTGCTGGTCTTTGCCCTGGGGCTGATGGTCTTCTTTGCCATCACCCCGGTGGATGTGGTGGAGTTCCTCAACGGCCAGTACCGCAAAGTGCAGGAGGTCCGTGCCGAGCGTGAGGCGGCGGAATCTGCCTACGATACGCAGCTTTTCGGCAGCGAACCGGAGGAAGAACCCATTGAAAACCTGACCGGCACACTGCCGGATGCCCAGCGCCGGCACCACCCGGCCTACGATGTCATTGCGGATACCGGGCGGATCCCATTGGGCGGAAACCAGGCAGCGGGAACCTCCGCGCCGGCTTCTGCCCCGGTCATGCCCAATCTGGCAGGTATGGGTGCGGCGCCGCGGGCGTCCTTCGATGTGGACCTGGGGCCCAGCGCCGAAAGCAAGGCGCTGCAGCAGGCGGTGGAGCACGATCCGCTGGAGCCGGTCAGCATTGGGCCGGGCGGCACATTCGGCATGGACCCGCTGTCCCATCTTTCCGATTCCCAGCGATTCCGCGCCCAGAAACAGGCACCTGCTCCGGCGCCCGCCCCGCAGGAGGATTTTGAGCTGAAATTGCAGCCGGAGCAACCGGCGGCGCAGCCTGCGGCAGGGGATGAGCTGGATTCCCTGATCAACCGTGCCGTCAGCGGGCATGCCCCGTACTACGCCCCCCACGAGGCCGGTGGGGCTGCCTACACCGAACCGGAGGACCAGGGATTCTCGGTGCCTTTGCAGCCGGAACCCCAGGCGGAATCCTTTGACACGCCGCTGGTGCCGGTCCAGCCCGAGACGACGCCCCGTGTGCCGGGGGATACCATGGCCTTCTCCCCGGAGGAGGTGCAGACGACTGCCTCCCACAGCGGCACCATTCCCACCCTGAACGGAAGTTTTGATACGGTGGGCCAGGCGGCCAGCGCGGCCTGGCAGTCGGGACGTCCGCTGTCGGAACTGTTGGACACCCAGCCCGCTTCCCAGACACCCAGCCGTCCCACCGGCACGGAGAGGTCCTTCACCGTGCCACAGCAGGGGGAGGCTGCGCAACTGCGGGTGAGTACGGCGGTGGGCAATTCCGCATCGGCGCCCATCAGTTCGCCGCCGTCGGCGGCCAAGGCAGATCCCCATGCCATGCAGCTGGCAGCGGCCACAAAGGAGCCGCCCAAACCGTACTGTTATCCGTCGCTGAATCTCTTCAACGCCACCCGGCCCGATGATGAGGCCGGTGCCGCGCGGGAAATGAAGAAAAATGCCGATACGCTGGTGAACACGCTGGAAAGTTTCGGCGTCAAGACCAAGATTCTGGACATCTGCCGGGGCCCGTCGGTCACCCGGTATGAACTGCAGCCCCAGGCGGGCATCAAGGTCAGCCGCATTACCAGTCTGGCCGATGATATTGCCCTGAATCTGGCCACGGCGGGCGTTCGCATCGAAGCCCCTATTCCCGGCAAACCGGCTGTCGGTATCGAGGTACCCAACAAGATTCGTTCCACCGTCAACATCCGTACGGTGTTTGAATCCCAGAATTACATCAATATGCGCAGCCCGCTGACCATGGCACTGGGCAAGGATATTGCCGGTACCGCCCAGGTGGCGGACCTTTGCAAAATGCCCCATCTGCTCATTGCCGGTTCCACCGGCAGTGGTAAATCGGTCTGTGTCAACTCCATCATTATCAGCTTTTTGTTCCGCTCCGGGCCGGAGGATGTCAAACTGATCCTCATCGACCCCAAGGTGGTGGAACTGGCGGAGTACAACGGTATTCCGCATCTGTTGATGCCGGTGGTCACCGAACCCCGCAAGGCGGCCGGTGCCCTGGGCGCCAGCGTGGCCGAGATGGAACGCCGCTACAAGTTGTTTGCGGAGAACAACGTCCGCGAAATCAAAGCCTACAATAAACTGGCGGCGCAGACGGGTATGGAACACCTGCCCTATATTGCCATTATCATCGATGAGTTGGCCGACCTGATGATGGTGGCCGGCAAAGAGGTGGAGGATTATATCTGCCGCATTGCCCAGAAGGCCCGTGCGGCCGGCATTCATCTGATCGTTGCCACCCAGCGTCCCAGCGTGGACGTCATCACCGGTCTGATCAAGGCTAACATTCCCAGCCGTATTGCCTTTGCGGTTTCCAGCCAGATCGACTCCCGGACCATCCTGGACACTTCCGGCGCCGAAAAGCTGCTGGGCAACGGTGATATGCTGTTCCTGCCGGTGGGCGCGGCCAAGCCGGTGCGTGTGCAGGGCACCTTTGTCACCGACGAAGAAATCGGTGCGGTGCTCAGCTTCATTAAATCCACCTCTTCCTCCCAGTACGATGAGGAGATGATTGCCGAGATGGAGCGCCGTGCGGTAGCGGAAAAGGGCAGCAAGAAGGGTGACGATGACGGAGACGGCAGCGGCGCCCTGGATCCCATGTTCGAACAGGCCGTGGAGTGCGTGATCGAGGCGGGTCAGGCATCCACCAGTTTGCTGCAGCGTCGCTGTAAGCTGGGCTATGCCCGTGCGGCCCGCATTATGGACCAGATGGAGCAGGAAAAGGTCATTGGCCCCTACGAGGGAGCCAAGCCGCGTGCCGTGCTGGTCACCCGTGCCCAGTGGGAGGAGCGGAAACTGAATGGCCAGTACGACGAAGCGTAAGCGCCGGCGCCGCCGCAAAGCCCAAAACCGATGGCAATGGCTTGTCAGTGCGGTGGTTGCCCTGTTGCTGGCGGCGTGCGGTTTTGTTATTCAGAATTACGGCGGCCGGTACGGGATACCTACCTGGTCGGATCTCTACAATGTCTTTGGAATCACTGCCAACGGGCCCGACGCGGCACTGCTGGCCGATACCGAGACGACGGTTACCGTGCTGGATGTGGGCCAGGGTGACGCGGTCCTGGTGGGGCAGGATGGAAACTACTGTCTGATTGACACGGGAACGGCGGAATCCCAGAATGCCTTGGTCCGTGCCTTGCGGCAAGCGGGCATTCAGGATTTGGAGTACCTGGTGCTGACCCATCCCCATGCCGACCATACCGGCGGCGCTGTTGCCGTGCTGCAAAACTTCCCGGTGGGCGAAGTGCTGCTGCCCGTGTGGCGGCCGGCAGAGGACGGGGCGACGGACTGGCCGGACGACCTGTGGGTGCAGGCCGCGGCGGGCGGAACCACGGTGTCTGAAACGCAGGCCGGGGATCGCTATACACTGGGCGACGGTGTACTGGAAGTTCTGCTGGGCGGCAATGCCGATACCGGGGACGATGACCCCAACAATGCCTCGCTGTGTCTGCTGTTTGAGGCGGGGGATTTCCGATACCTGGCCACCGGCGATGCCGAGAAACAAACGGAAAAAACGCTGGTGGACCGCTATGGCAGCGGTTTGCAGGCGAATCTGTACAAAGCGGGCCACCATGGCTCGTCCACCTCCAGCAGTGCGGAGCTTCTTGCGGTCGTGCGGCCGCAGGCGGCAGTGATCAGCTGTGGGGTGGACAACGACTACGGACATCCCCACGCCGAGACGTTGCAGCGCCTGGCAGACGTGGGGGCGGCCATCTACCGCACCGACACTATGGGGACCATTACATTTACCTACGAAAACGGTGTGCTCAGCGCAACCACAGCCGGCCAGACGCTGGATGCGGCTGCCTGAGCCACACCCCGTAAGGACAGAGGGAGAATAAAAAGGTATGAAGATTGTGGAACAGTTCAAGGCAAAGCGCTGTGTGTTTTCCATCGAGTGTTTTCCGCCCAAACAGACCACCCAGATGGAAAAAATGCGGACCACACTGCAGGAAATGAGCCGGCTCAAACCGGATTTCATCAGCGTTACCTTCGGTGCGGGCGGCTCCGCGGGCGGCGTGTCCACGGTGGAAGTGGCTGACCTGATCCAGAACGAGTTGGGCATTCCGGCTCTGGCCCATCTGATCTGTATGGGCAATGACCGTGCCAGCGC